>NPIE01004850.1_pt1 | contig 67405 bp, 70 predicted proteins | sample 8637661 | NCBI WGS metagenome assembly NPIE01 (sample SAMN07420842, study PRJNA396082) | bioreactor metagenome | isolation source: sample BA12 brine-fed electro-methanogenic bioreactor BA | place: Japan: Kochi | collected 2016-12-09 | reverse complement strand
CACTCATAAGAACTAGATCCTAAGTCTAGCGCGTCTGCCAATTTCGCCACACCCGCAAAAGATGGTGACCCGCAGGCGATTCGAACGCCTGACCCTTTGATTAAAAGTCAAATGCTCTACCGACTGAGCTAGCGGGTCTAAAAAAATGGCTGGGCTAGGTAGATTTGAACTACCGATCTCGGAGTCAAAGTCCGATGCCTTAACCACTTGGCCATAGCCCATTGTTTTTAGATTCATTGGGGCGACTGATGGGACTCGAACCCACGAATGTCGGAGCCACAATCCGATGCGTTAACCCCTTCGCCACAATCGCCATATTTTTTCGCACTTACTAGTTTACTAAATCATAGGTCTTTTGTCAAGAAATATATTTCTATTTTATGAAAAACAGATTTCCAGTAAAAGCTGAGAAATCTGCTATCTAAACTAATAACCAACAATCGCTATACCAAAGCCATTATTTCCTAAATGAACGTAGAAAACAGGACTAACATATTTTGTGTTATGAACGATAATATTCGGGTGATTTTCCTTTATATAATCTTCTACTTTTTGAGCCCAGTCATCCATATGCAAACTGATAATATCAACATGGACTGTATCGTATTTGTCAGTATAATATTTGATTTTTTCTATAAAGTAATCCAAACAAGCAATATTAGCTCTTGTCTTTTTAACTAACTCGAGTTTACCTTCTACCATTTCAATAATCGGTTTGATTCGTAAAACCTTACCAACTAAAGCTTGGATTTTGTTTAATCTTCCACCCTTATATAAATGCATTAGATCTCCTAAAGTAAAACTAACAAGTGGTTCTTTAAATACTTTATAGTATAAATCAAGAATTTCTTGATATGCTACACCTTTTTTGATGTTTTCCGCTAAAATACTTAAACCATTAGCAATCCCAAACGAGGCGCTCTTAGGAGAATGAATACTAACATCCATAGTCATATCTTCTAGCATTGATTTTCCAATTAAAGCTGATTGATAAGTGCCTGAGATCTTTTCTGAAATCAAAACAACTAATACATGTGTGTACCCTTCTTCTTTAAACTCATTATAAAGATTAACAAAGTCCATAGGTGAAGGTTGAGAAGTCAACATTTTATGAGTTCCTTCAAGATAGTTTTCCATATCTTCTTTAGTTAGTTGACTTTCTAAATACTCTTGGTTATCAATAATTACTTTCAGATATGCAGCTTTTACAAAATCATATTTATATAACTCTTTTCTTGTGTATGATGTGCTATCAATTAACAAACCTATTTTTTCCATATAATCACCTTTTCTTAATTACTCTATCACACATAATACTTTATCATTTTAATAAATATCTGTCAAGAATTTAACGAGAAAAATAGCGGTCAATTTTTTGACCGCTATAACTAATTATTTATGTTCTTCAACAAAACGTTTGTGTTCTTCAACGATTTTGTCTATTAAGTTACCTGGAACTTCTTCATAACGAACAAATTCTCTTGAGAATGTACCAGAACCTTGAGTCATCGCTTTTAAATCAATAGTATACTTTGTGATTTCTGCTTCAGGAGCTTCCGCAACAACTTTTTGGTAGCCTTCAATTGCAGGTTCCATACCCATAACTCTACCTCTACGTTTATTGATATCACCAAGCACATCACCTAAATACTCATCTTTAATTGTGATTTCTAATTTATAAATAGGTTCTAAAATTGTTGGTTTAGCGCTTTTGCAAGCTTCTTTAAACGCAATGGAAGCAGCCATTTTAAATGCTAATTCATTGGAATCAACTGCATGGTATTTACCATCAGTAAGAATACCTTTTACACCAATAACAGGGAATCCAGCTAACACACCATGTTCCAGTGTTTCTTGGAGACCTTTATCAACTGCAGGGAAATACCCTCTTGGCACTGCTCCACCGAAGATTTCTTCAGCAAATTCATAATCAGCTCCTGGATTTGGTTCAAATCTCATAACAACAACACCATAATAGCCTGAACCACCAGATTGCTTAATATATCTTCCTTCTGCTGTAGCTGTTTGCTTAATTGTTTCACGGTAAACGATTCTTTGATCTTCAGATTGTAATGCAACTTTAAACATATTTTTCATCTTGTCGATAACATAACCTAGATGAATCATACCTTGTCCACCGATTAGTAATTGTGATGTTTCTTTATTCCTAATTATTTCAAAAGTATTGTCTTCTAATTGGAGTTTAGATAAAGCATTTGATAATTTATCTTCATCTTTCTTGTTTTCCGGTCTAATTGCAACATACATTGTTGGTGTAGGAGTTACAACTTGTGGATAAATTACGATATTTTTCTTTTCTGATAAAGTAGTTCCAGTTTTTACATCAGCTACTTTTGCCATAGCACAAATATCACCAGCATGGAAAATATCCATAGGGATTTGTGTCTTACCCATTAAGGTAAATACTTGAGATGCTTTTTCAGTAGTTTCTTTATTAGAAACATAAACTTCTTGATCTTTTTGTAATGTTCCTGATTTAATTTGCATAATATTAATTGTTCCCACGAATGGGTCAATTAAAGTTTTGAAAACAAATGCAGAAAATGGTTCATCATCACTGAAATTTCTTATAACAGCTTCGCCTTTATCATTAACACCGCTAACACCTTCACCTTCTGCTACTGAAGGGAAATACTGTTTAATCATATGTAGTAAGGTTAAAGCACCTATATCTTTAGTGCTTGAACCTACCATCACTGGTACAGCTTCACCAAGTAAAACGCTAGTATGTAACCCGCGTTTAATCTCTTCCATTGTTAACTCTTCACCCTCGAAGTATTTTTCTAATAATTCTTCGTCAGCTCCAGCAACAGTTTCGATTAATTCTTGTCTTAATGATTCCACTCTATCCATTTTATCTTCATAGATGTCTCCATCGATGCAAGAATTACCATCATAGATTCTTGCTTTTAAGTCAACGATATCAGCAAACCCATTGAACTCATCACTCTTACCTAAAGGCAAGCAGAAAGGTACCGCTTGTTTTCCAAGTTTAGTTCTTATTTCTTCTAATAATTCGTCAAACTTAATATTTTCTTTATCCATCTTATTTAAAAAGATAATAGCTGGTAAATTTCTCTTCTTGATTTCCAGCCACATTTTTTCAGTTCCAACTTCAATACCACTTGAAGCATCAACCACTAAAATTGCAGCATTAGCTACTGATAATGCATGAGAAATATCACCAATCATTTCATCAGCACCAGGAGCATCTAAAATATTGATTTTAATATCTTTAAACTCTATTGGTAACAAGCCTGTAGATAAAGAACTAAGTTTTCCTTGTTCCTCAGGAGTATAGTCAGATATTGTATTTTTCTTTTCAACACTACCCTTTTTCTCGATTGCACCTGATATAAATGCTAAGGACTCTGATAGTGAAGTTTTTCCACATCCAAGATGTCCAAGTAAGATTACGTTTTTTAAAGCATTCGCTTTATATTCATTCATAAATAAATCTCCTTCCGTTTAAAACGCTTTCAGTCTATTACATTATATCATAATTGACAAAAAAGAAAAGATTTTAAAATCGTTTTTTTTCACATCAAAAAAGAGGAAAAGAAAAAAGGTTAATTTTATAAAAAATCAACCTAATCATTCATACCTTAATATCAAAATATCCAATTCTGTTAAAGATTACTTATAGATGTCTGGCAAGTTATCCTTTTGATCTTTAAGAACCTTTTCTGCAGATTCATAAGCTTTATGCTTTTTCATCGGCATACAGTTTTCACAAAAGTGCGGTTTGGTACAATGGGCGCAGTAAACACTAGTTATATCCTTATACTCATCAATAATCGCTAAAGTTGAATCTATTGTTTCTATCTCATCTCCATTGCGAAAATGATAATACGCATCTAAGACCTCATCGATGACCTTATCTTGTAGTTCATCATAACCTTTTAATTCGTTCAGACGGTGAGAAGTTTTCATTCAATAATTGCTCCTTTATCTAAGATAATATCATTATACTAAATTTTCACAAGATAATAAAGCCTCTTACTAAAAAAATACAACTTTTGTCATCTGTACGTTTTAAATGTTAAATCAGTGCATTTTTCAGAGCATTAATTATATGAATCAAAGCGTTTACAAACACTAGATTTAACTTGGACAAATACTCTCTTTTAGAATTGAATTTGATTATGCTACCTAAATAATAAAAATCATCATTACTGAAATAATATTCCACCAAAGAGAGTTCCTTAAAGAGCTCCATTTTGGATATAAATTGGCTGACCGATTTTGATTTCATTACGTACTCCCCATGTTGCACTATATCGATTGTATTTTTAAGACAAATCAGATACTTATATTAGTTTTATTTTCAGATATTATAGAAACGTTATAAGCAATCCAGAATCTATCTAAGATATTGGATGCCTGAACAATGCACTTGAACCATATATGTTTTAATTGAACTCGGTAATTCTCTTCCCGCTCCACCATGAAAAGACATTGGAGAGCTTTCCTCAATTTCAATGGAGTTGCTTTTTCCATAAAGAAAAGAGTAAGATCTGGAAAAATCTTTTTAAAATGAGAATATATGCAAATAACACCACAGTAACTACTATTTAAACTCTATCACAGTTCCATTTCAGGTGCTTCCCATTCATTATTGGATAGTATTTACGCTTTTACATGTTGATTTTGCAATGATTATCCAATTAATAATTTAAAACTCCTCGTTACGATTCGGAATCCAATATAATAGTGCCATCAGTACAATAGATATCCCCATAATTATGTATAAAACATATACAGCGATGGAATTATCAATTATCGTTACTACCAATCCGCCAAGTGGCATTGCGATTAAACCGAAGACACCAAAAATAGACATCATTCTTCCGATAAGTTCTTGTGGTATTTTTTTCATAATTGTCCCATATACAGGTGCATGCATTACTGGTATAAAAAAAGCAAAAATAAAAGTTAGGAGTACGATTACTACGATATTGAACGTGTAGGTTAGGTCAAAATATTCTACAAAACCTAATCCTGCATACATAACTCCCATCATTAAGAAACCTAAACCTATAGCAGTTATTGACCTAATTTTATCCGAGATCTTACCCATAACAAATCCACCAGCAATCATCCCAACTGAAAATGATACTCCTAGGTATGTTAATCCTTCCACTCCCATATTCATAACAGAATCAACGTATACAGGTTGTAATATATTAAAAGGAACGTACATAAAACTTATAATTGCACTTAGAATTAGTAAAGAAATCAAAAGTCGTTTACCTTTCAAATAGAGAAATCCTTCCTTTATCATGTTAAAATACAGTAAAACACTCTGTTTATCAGTAGTGTTTTTAAGATATTTAACCCTTATACTCCAAATCAATAAAGCAGACACAAAAAAAGTAATCGCATCAATCAGTATTGCTCCTTCTATTCCCATTACACCAATCAAAATACCTGCAACACCAAGTCCAATTAAACTTCCAAAACTAGATGCGCTTGAGATATAACTATTCCCTTTTGTATATTGTTTAGGGTCAAGAATCGTCTGAATCAGTCCAGTTCTAGATGGGTTTGCTATAGATTCAAATATGTTATTAGCAAACACAAAGGCAAACAAATGCCATACTGCCAACAAATCTGTAAAATACAAAAGTGCTAGCATTAAAACAAATATTCCTCTAAATACATCACTTAGAATAACCAAGTTTTTCTTATTGAATAAGTCAGCAATAACACCAGCAAATGGTAACACAACAAGATTTGGTAGAACACTCATGATAAAGATACCTCCCATGAGTGCTCTGCTTCCTGTCATAATATATACTAACCAACTAAACGCTATCGTATCAATCGAATCACCTAAACGCGTTATAACTGTTGCAAATATAAGTTTCGTATAATCCTTGTTAATAATCATTATATTCATTCCCTACTCAGTTTCTAGAGACTCTAACCAGTTTGAAACAATGTTCATAAACTCATCAGGTCTTTCTTCATGAGGCATATGTCCACAATCCTCAATTATTACAAAAGTTGCGTTTGCAATCATGTTTGCAATCAACTCACTATCTTCCATTGCTACCACCTTATCAAACTCACCACTAATAACTAATACATCAACATCAATCTGATCTAGTTGATTCTGAACATCGCTAGGGGATATCATCCATGCTTTTAAGTACTCCCAATACGCTAAGTTGTAATTATTTACTTGTGTCATTTGTTTATTTAGACTCATTCTTGTCTCATCCAATGTATCCTGATCATAATAAATCATTGAATAGAACGAATCACTGCTTGATATCATTTTCGCAATAACAGGTCCTAAATGGTCCGCTTGTGGTAAGTTGATAATCCAAGATGGAACAGTTTCACTTACCAAAATAGCAGGATCTACAAATATCATAGAATCTACTAATTCAGGACTTGTTACAGCTAGTTCAGCTGCAATCACCGCACCGTACGAACTACCTACAAGAATCGCAGAATCAATTCCTAGTTCATTCATAAACAGTTCTAATTGCAGAACTGCTGAATCAATAGTATACGGATTCATATCACCATAATCTTCTTCTAACATCTTCTCACTTAATCCATAGGGCGCTTGATCATAAGCATATACATTTCCATATGCACTTAAATCCTCTGTTACAAGATTCCATGTTTGTGCATTATACATTGAGCCATGAATCAAAATGAAGTTTTGTGTACTGTCACTCGTACTCGGTGTAAACTCATAGTATATATCAATCCCATCGGTTCCTTCAAAAGGAATTATCACAAAATCTCCATTCTCATTTGTTAAATCTTCGTTCTCACTTAACCCTGTTTCTCCCTCAATAGGAATAGCAAAAGGTACAACTAGTAATAAAACAGTGAATACTCCAAATATAATCAATAAAATCTTTAAAACTCTTTTCAATATTTTCATAAATATCACTCCAATCTGATATAATAGTAATGTATGACCTTAGGTCGAAGTCAAGAGAAAAGAGTGAAAAAATGAAATATAATTCCACAGAGGTTACAAAGCGCGCTAGTATAACGAAAAAGACACTTCGCCACTACAATAAAATTGGTATCTTAAAACCTATAATTGATAATAATGGCTATTGGTATTACAACGAAAAAGACTTAACAACTCTTAAACTAATCCAAACATTACAAGTGATGGGATTCACACTAAAAGAGATCAAAATGAGCATTGATACAAATTTTGTTAAATTACGTGAGCAAGTACTTAAAAAAAAGAACTACATCAAGGAACAAATGATGCAATTAGATTTAGCTTCTAGGTTGATAGATAAAATTAGCAAAAAAGTTAATTTATCACCCTATGATGCAATTATGAAAAGTTTTGAAGAGGAACACCTTGAATGGTACAAAGAGAAATTATCTAAAGAACAATATGATTTAGTTATCAAAATGCTGAGTAATCCAGATAGCATTGATGATCATGAACAGCTAATGATTGGACTAAACTCTTTTAAAATCAAGTTTAACAACAACCAAGATGTAGAACCAATCATTAAAAGTATAAAATCTATCTTTGCGAAACACGATATTGATACTAAAACTATCAACATAGTACTCGAATCATTCATAACAGCTAATCTAGAAGGTCCATTATCACAACGAATTCTTTCCATTCATGAGTCTGCTAAGTTCTTAGAATATATTCTAAAGTTCTAGCATTATCGCCTCAAAATAAGTGAAATAAAAGAAAAAAACTAGTCAATAATCGCTAGTTTTAGATTTTATATGGCAGGGGTGACAGGATTCGAACCCGTACTAACGGTTTTGGAGACCGCTGTGCTACCGTTGACACCACACCCCTAAATAGACATATTATATTATGATATAAATATGACTATTAGTCAAGAAAAAGATTCATTAAAACAATTGTTTTTTCTCTTGATTTGATTTAATCATCTTTCTTCTTGCAAATTCTTCTCTGTCTCTCTCTTCTAAGGTTTCACTAATAAACTTTATTTTTGTTTCATAATCTGGTATAACAATATTCTTTAAAGCATTCGCTCTTTTCCTTGATTTTCTAATCGCATTAGCTAATCTATATAAACTATTATCAACTTCGGCTAAAACCAAGGTCAAGTCTCTAACTTTTAAAAAGCTTTTATAAGCATAGTCAAACTTGGTATTAGTACTGGAAATACCATACCGTATTTTAACTTCATCTTCTTCATAAAGTACCTTGGGTATTTCTACCCCCATGACTGAACGATAAGTGATCTCAAGATTATTATCTATTGGTATTGCTTTTGCTATATCATTAATAACCCCAAGAGTAATGTTAGCTTCTTGAAGAGTAAAATACGCTCTTTGATAAATATAAGAAATCTCATCTCTTAGAGTTCTAACCTTTTCAATTTGATTCATCATTTCTCTAATTAGTATATTTCTTTTTCTATCCATCAAATCATAGCCAAGTTTAGCTAACTTTACCGATTTGTTCAGTGCTAATAAGTTTCCTTTTGTAGGGAAAACTTGTTTATTCACCATTTTACTTCGCCTCTTTATTTAACTCTTTTATATAAACACTTTTATCTAGACCAAATTCAGCAACTGACTTTTCATGATTGTAAAACTCATCTAGTATGGAATCATCGGTTCTATCAAGTTCATCTCTAGGGAAAATAGATAATAACTCCCAGCCTAAATCTAATGTTCTTTTAATGTCTCGATTTACCCTACCTTGAGAAATAAAATGTTCTTCAAATAATCTACCAAATTTAATATAGTTCTGATCAGCGGGACTAAGCTCATCTTCACCAATAACAGAAGCTAAACTTCTTGCATCCATAACTCTTGCATAAGATGCATATAACTGATTCATCAATGGTTGATGATCAGCTCTTGTAAATCCAGCGCCTATTCCGTCTTTCATAAGTCTTGATAAAGATGGTAAAACGCCAATTGGAGGGTAAATACCTTGTTGGTGTAAGTCTCTATCTAATACAATTTGACCTTCGGTAATATATCCAGTTAAGTCCGGAATAGGATGGGTAATATCATCGTTTGGCATTGAAAGAATTGGAATCTGGGTTACTGAGCCTTGAGCAGTTTTTACAATCCCTGCTCTTTCAAACAAGGAAGCTAAATCTGAATATAGATACCCTGGATAGCCTTTTCTTCCTGGAATCTCTCCCTTTGAAGAAGAGAATTCTCTTAAAGCTTCACAATAAGCTGTCATATCGGTCATCACAACTAAAATATGCATATTATGTTCATACGCTAAATATTCAGCTGTAGTTAATGCGCATCTTGGTGTTAATAATCTTTCAATAATGGGATCATTAGAAAGATTTAAAAACATTACAACGTTATCTAAAACACCAGCTTCTTCAAATGATCTTCTGAAGTAATTAGCAACATCGTTAGTAACACCCATTGCCGCAAAAACAATTCCAAAGTTTTCTTCTTTACCATCCGTAATCTTGGCTTGTTTAACTATTTGCACTGCTAAATCATTATGAGGCATTCCTGAACCGGAAAATATCGGTAATTTTTGTCCTCTGATTAAAGTTGTTAAACCATCAATACTGCTAATACCAGTATTGATGTAGTTTTTTGGATAAAGTCTTGAAACTGGATTTAATGGAGCTCCATTTATATCTAAATACTTATCAACATAAACAGGTCCTAAATCATCAATGGGATTTCCACTCCCATTAAAAACTCGGCCTAATACATTCTTTGATAACCCTATTTCCATAGGATGTCCAACAAACTTAATTACCGTGTTATCTAATGATAAATCTCTTGTGCCTTCAAAAACTAAAATAGCTACTAAATCACCTTGAATTTCCACAACTCTTCCGTGTCTAGTAGAACCATTATCCAATTTTATCTCAACCATTTCTTCAAAGCCAATGCCTTTGACATTGTCTAAAAAGATTAATGGTCCATTAATTTCTTTTAAACCTATATATTGAAGATTCATAAATAACCTCCTTTACTTAATTGCGTTGAAAGATTCATCTATCATTTTATAAACATCATCAAACAACTCTAATTGGTCATTAGGAATATCATATTTAACCTTAATAACTTTTTCAAACATATTGGTATGTTCTAAAAGACTGAACGCTTTACCTTCTTTTAAAACACTACTAGCAACTCGATACAAATATAAAATTAATTGCATCATTTTTAATTGTTTTTTTAACGGAACAAAAGTATCTTCTTTATGAAAAGCATTTTGTTGTAGATACCCTACCCTGATAACTCTAGCTATCTCTAGAATTAATTTTTGATCGTCAGGTAATACATCTTTACCAATCAATTTAACAATTTCCATCAGTTTATTTTCTTCAGCTAAAATAGATATAAACTTCTGTCTTGCTTCTAAGAATTCTAAACCAACTTGTTTGTTATACCATTTAGTTAAATCATTGATATATTCAGAATAACTTTGATTCCAGTTGATAGCTGCATAATGTCTTGAATACGCTAATTCTTTATCTAAAGCCCAAAAACATCTTACGAAACGTTTGGTGTTTTGCGTTACCGGTTCAGAGAAATCAGCACCTTGTGGTGATATTGCACCGATAATTGAAACAGAACCCAAATTATCACTATAGGTTTTCATATATCCTGCTCGTTCATAAAACTGAGAAATTCTACTTGGTAAATATGCTGGAAAGCCTTCTTCAGCTGGCATTTCTTCTAACCTACCACTAATTTCTCTTAAAGCTTCTGCCCATCTTGAAGTTGAGTCAGCCATAACCGCTACATGATATCCCATATCTCGGTAGTATTCAGCAATTGTAACACCGGTATAAATACTTGCTTCTCTAGCAGCAACTGGCATATTTGATGTGTTTGCGATAAGGACGGTTCTTTCAATCAAAGGTTTATTACTTTTTGGGTCGATTAACTCAGAAAACTCTTCTAAGGTCTGAGTCATTTCATTACCTCTTTCTCCACAGCCGATATAAACAATAATATCTGCATCACACCATTTCGCAAACTGATGTTGCATCATTGTTTTACCAGTTCCAAAACCTCCTGGAACAGCTGCAGATCCACCTTTAGCAATCGGAAATAAAGTATCGATTACTCTTTGTCCACTTACTAAAGGAATTGATAATGGAAGTCTATTTCTTGTAGGTCTTGGTTCTTTAATTGGCCATTTTTGCATCATAGTTAACTCATGTGTGACTTTGTTTTTATCGATTACTTTGATTAAAACCTCATCGACCTTATACGCTCCATTCGGTTTAACCATAACAACTTCACCATAAATACCCTTTGGCACTAATAAACGATGCTTTATCAAAGAGGTTTCTTGAATAACACCAAAAATTTGACCAAAATGAACTTGATCACCAACATGCACTGTAATTTCTACTCGCCAATCTTTGTCCATATCTAAGGAAGGAATACTCGAACCCGCTTTTATAAAACTACCTTCTTCTTGATAAATAGCTTCTAACGGTCTTTGAATCCCATCAAAAATATTAGTTAATAGTCCTGGCCCAAGAGTTACAGAGATTGGTTCCCCAGTACCAACTACTGGTTCTCCTGGAGAAAGACTTGTGGTTGATTCATAGACTTGGATCACTGTAAACTTATTGTTTATAGATATGACTTCACCAAGTAATTTTTTATGACCTACAAATACTTTTTCCATCATAACAAAGTCAGTAGCGTTTTTAACTTTTATTACTGGACCATTTATCGAATAAACTTCATACATAAAAACACCTCAATTATTTCTTAGCTGCTAAATCAGAATGTTCATAGAACCATTGTTGTTTTTCATGCAATTTACTGTCAATAGTTTCATCCGTTAAGATGCCCATATCAAAACAAATTGCTGAAAAACCACCAATTTCTATCTCATTGATTTCTTTTATATGATAGGTGCCATCAAAATTGTTCTTAATAGCATCAATCATTACTGTATCACCTTTTTTAACTCTAAACTCAATCTCTTTTTTACAAAAAGTCTTATTAACCTTTTCAACTTTCGCTTTAGCAAAATCAACATACGCTTTGCTACTAACAAAATTAAGGCATTTCTTCTTGACTTCTTCAATAATTGAATCTAAAAGTTCTCTTCTTCTTTTCATTAAAACTTTGGTATATTCTGTTTTCACTTTGTTCATACTAGCTGTAAAATCAGCGTTCATCTCATTTAAATCTAATTCTAAAGCTCGGAAGATGTTGCTATGCAACTCTTCTTTTATTCTTTTCATGTTTTTTGCTTTAGTATCAGCTATCTGTTCTTGTAAACGATTGATTTCCTCATCAGCTTTTGCGTTTATTTCTTTAGAAAAATGTCGATAGACATCATCGTTATTAAAATATGGCATAGTTCACACCTCACAATTTGACGCCAATAGCATCACTTACATACTCGTCGATACTAACGCCGATTTTCTTACCACCATGACGATCGGGAATTTCAACAATCAAAGGTCTAGATCTTTTTAACTTTAATTCTGATATAACTTCAGGACATAGATCAACTAATTTGGTTGTAATCATTAATATCCCAATACTCTCATCATGCAAAACTTTTTCAATCTCCATTAAAACTTTCTTGCGGTCATGGATAACAACGCCTTCTATTCCTACAAGGCGCATTCCCATTAATGTATCAATATTATCTGTGATTAAAAAGAATTTCATAAAATCCCTTCTTTTTATAGTTTATTGATAATTAAGATTGAAATTAATAAACCATAGATCGCAACACCTTCACCAAGAGCAACGAAAATTAATGATTTACCAAAGTTTTTATCATTTTCCGAAAAAGCTCCAATAGCTGCAGGAGCTGCCGCTGCTACTGCTACACCAGCACCTAAAGCTGACATTCCTGTTGTTAATGCCGCACCTATAAACCCTAAACCTTGTGCGATTGATCCAGCAAACCCTTGAACAACTTCTTCTTCGCCTTCAGCTGCAAAAACTGATAATCCACTTGCTTGCCAAATAAAGACAAATAAAACTAAAGCAAAAAATAAAGAAATGTGAGTATATAACCTAATCTTTGCATCTTTCTTTGTTGTTTTACCTAAAAAAGCTTTTACTAATGGTAGAGTAATCAATACCACTAAAACCAATGGTAGAATAATTTCTATTGTACTTAACATAATATATAATCCTCCTAATTTTTAATCATTATATTTGAAAGGAATTCCATTTCCTTCAAAGTATCTCGAAAACATTTCATAAAACTCTAGTCTTAAAACCTGAATACCAACAATTAAACCTTCAAGTCCCATAACAAATAAATTACCAATGATAAATGTTAATGTTGTTCCAACAAAGCCATCCATCATATCCATCAATGTAAATACAACTAGCATCATTCCTGCATGTGATAAGACAAACCCACCAACACGTAAGAAAGACATCGTATTAGTAATATAAGACAAAACTACTTCAAATGCTTCAAAGAACCCTTCGGTAATAAATCCACCAAATCCATCAGGGAACATTTTGTGTCCTTCTAACAGTCGTTCTAATGGTTCTTTAAACATGATAATCAGAAGTGGTATTACCGCAAAAGGAACAATAAATAGCGGTGACAACAGATTAATATCGGTTGTAAAAGTTAAAGCAACTGCAGTTAAAACGAAACCATAAAAAGTTAATCCACTAAAGCCATTATGCGAGAAGAACGCTTCTGCATAATTCTTTCGTTTTAAAGAAGTTATGATATTTAATATCATAGCTGTAACAATGAATATTGAACCCAAACCTACCGTTGCAATCAATAATGTCATTGTAAAGTTTGAGTCCATAACATGTATTGGTTTATCAACTAAACCAAAGACATTTTGGAAAACCGGAATTAAGATTTCCTCGTTTCCAAAAACAGAACCATACAAGAAACCGAATATAGCTGAAGCAATACCAATTCTCATACCAATAGCACCAAGCTTCATCTTTTTGAACTTAAACAATAAGAAACTTAATAAAACCAGCAATAATCCTTGACCTAAATCACCAAACATAATTCCGAACAACAGACTATATGTTAAAGCGACAATCGTTGTTGGATCCATATCGTAATAACTTGGTACACCATACATTTCAACAAACATACTAAATGGTTCAGTAAACCAATTATTTTTTAGTTTTGTTGGTGGTTTTAATCTTTTATCATAATCAGGTGGTCTAACTTCAATTTCCACATCTTCCATATCAGCAAAATTATCTTTTAACTTATCGACATTGGCAACCTCAACAAAACCATTTATATTGATTTTATCGCCTAACCCAATTACATATTTCTTTGCTTCATATAGTTTATTAAGGAATAATAACTCGTTCTTAATATCGATCAAACGATTCATATTCTCATTAATAATTCTTTCAATGTCTTCTTCAATTTCACTTAATGATTGTTCTGCAACCTCAATTTCCATTCTCAATGTTGATTGAGCGCTAATTGGTGTTCCATGAACAAATTCAGGAATATGAATTCGGTCAAAGAATAGAGATGAAAAGATATTGTCGATTTCTCTTTCATGATCATTTGGTGTCATGTAGATACACCAACTATAACCTCTGTCCACATGGAAAGTTTCAAAAATGAAAGGTTTCGTATTATAAAAATTTAATTTTTCAATACTATCTAAAGGGATTCTCCCCACTCTAGTAGAAATATACTCACAAGCAAACAAATCATCTAAACTAATATTTAAATTTTCAATATTATTAACCTGTCTCAATGCATCAGAGTACTTCTTAATTAAACCTTCAGTATCTTTCTTATGATTCGATAATTGGATAAGTTGGTCATGTGTTGTATGAATATACTCCCGCATATTTTCTAAAGAGTAATCTAAAGAACAGACTTCTTTCAAAGGTATTGTAATATTATTTTCTTTTTCCATATCTAAAATCTCTTTTAGAATAATATTACAAGGATTATCGGTTGAATATGATTTTAATCCATGCACAGTATCAACGATCTCACTAGCTAAAACTGGATGTATATAATCTATCTCAACAAATCTAGCAAGAATTTGATCTACATTCTTATTACTTGATGATATATTAAATAGTTTTAATTTTGCTATTGCCATTAAACTTCACCTCAATAAATTAACATTTTTTTAATGTCATCTTTTTGAATATCATATCGAATTCCTTCAATGATATTAAAGATATTCTTCTGTTCTATCTCATTTAAAAAGATGAAAACAGTGTAAACAATCGCTGGTACTGTTGAAAAATACATATAGCGTTTAGAAATATTATACTTTATCTTTTCAGCTTGATATTCAATATAGACATAATCATCTTCATCGATAAATTCTTGATATTGTGATTTAGATATGTATATAAGCACATCATCCGGATTATCGAGTTTAATCAATTTTTCTAACTCAGACTTACTCATTCTAACATTTTCCATAATTAAAGCTTTGCGAATCTCATCTTCGGCTGCATCATAGAATTTCTTTAAACGATATATTTTAATTATATTATCTACTTCAACCTTGGTTTGATATATATCCATCAAATTTGTTCTGATTTTACCACTAAAATATTTATTGATTCTTTCAATAACTAAATTGTGATAAGCTAAGAAAACAGCTTGTTCTATATCAGTATATCTAATATCTATTGGATCATCCGCAAAAAACGGTCTGATAATATCATAATACCTTGTTTTTCTTAAAGCGAAAAGTAAATCACGAAAAGTCAGAGACTTCGTTACCTCTTCTATATCAAAACTTGCATGGTTTCTAAAGAATAAAGGTAAATCTCTGATTGATGTTTCGATATTCCCTGAAATAACAGATCTTAGACTTGATAAGACTATTTCAATTTCTCGTTTTACCATATCCAACTCGTAAAACTTACGATCTTTTGTGCTGACAAAATTAACAATTTTAGCTACATTGTTAAAATAACTCTTTTTAATTAAGTCCTCAAGCTGACCTCTATGCATTGAATAATCCATTACTTTGTCTAATGTGTTCGAATATTTATCAGCCTTTTTCAGATAAGCAACTATTTCAGGTATGCTATTAAATTTCAGTAATTCTTCGTAATCAGTAGCCTTAAGTCTTTTGCTATACATCGACTTAGCTTTTGAAATTACTGCGTTTCCTGCAAAATTAGGCATAGTTACTCCTTGTTTTTGGTTTCAACACAATATTGATAAAGTGATTCAATCCACTCAGCCTTATTCTTCTTAAAAGTTGTTTCAATTTCCCGTAGGTCTTTCTCATATTTAGCTTTAGCATTAACCTGTGCTTCATGAACAGTACTATCTATTTCTGTTTTTCTTTGATCATATATTTTTTTAGCTTCAGCTTCATATTCGGTTTCCAGTCTTTTTCTTTCTTCACGGAAAAAAGAACCCAATTTAGCTTTCTCTTCCTCGAGCTTTTTAACTTCGATTCTCTTCAACTTATCAAGTTCAACAACTTCTCTAATTAAATTTTCCAATAAAAACACCTTCTATCAAATAAGTCTACTTTATTATAACACTTATGCTAATTATTCCAAGTTTTTTTTGACTTTAAAAATTAAATTAAAAAAAGCCCCGAAGAGCTTTATTATTCTGAAACTATATCCTCTACTTCATAATCAGTTTCTTCTAAAGCTTCCAGTATAACTCGGTCCGATACATATCCTTCAAATGTGACATTGCAGTCTTCCACTGATACATTTACATTTGAAACTCCATAGATACCATTAAATATACCTTCAAGCTCTTTGGCACAGCCTTTACAGCAGATGCCTTTTATATATACTTTTTTCATATCTTGACACATCCTTTCTGTACCTAATATAATTATAATACTTATAATTAGCCGTGTCAATTAAGTTAACCTCATTTTTCAAAGAAAAATTAACAATAGTTTACTATTAAAATATATTATAGTAAAATATTCAATATTTATAAGCTTTGTCAAGAAAAATGCAAAAAAAAATCAGCATAAGCTGATAATTAAATGGTGGAGGGGGACGGTTTCGAACCGCCGAACCCGATGGGAGCAGATTTACAGTCTGCCGCGTTTAGCCTCTTCGCTACCCCTCCGTATTATTTTTCGCTATTACATTATAACAAACACATATTTAAAAAGCAAGAAGAATTTACCTAAATATTACTAAATATTCATTGATTTAATATTATCTTAAATCTTAGCCTGTTTATCAATATTTTTGAAACTAAGAAGAATATTTTAGAAATACATGATATAATATCAATGAAATAATTTAATTAAGGAGATTTTAAATATGAAAATAGCTTTGATTGCTCATGATAAAATGAAACCAGAAATCATCGAATTTGCAAAAAAGCATTCTGCAACCCTCAAAAGACATACTTTAGTAGCTACTGGTACTACAGGACATAAAATCATTGAAGCGACTGGACTTAATATCAAATGTTTCCGTTCAGGGCCGCTGGGAGGAGATCAAGAAATAGGCGCTAATGTAGCTAATGGAGAAATTGACTTAATCTTCTTCTTTAGAGATCCATTAACTGCACAACCTCATGAACCTGATATTTCTGCTCTTTTAAGGTTATCAGATGTATATAAAATCCCTTTAGCCACAAACCTCTCTACTGCTGAACTAATCGTTCATGCCTTAGATTAATTAAATTTATTAAAGCCATCCTAGTTAAGTGGGATGGCTTTTTCTTTTATTTATTTAAAACAATCAAAGGAATCATCATTTCTTCTTTTAGAAGACCTGAGTGAGTAGCTTTAAACACAAGTTTAGCGTTTTGTAACATAAAACTATATCTATCTATCGCTACTGCAAAGAAGTCTCCTAAGAAACCTTTTGTTCGTGGATGAATTTTACCTTCTCCAAATAATCCCATTTTTATAACTTCTTCAGTTTTATAGAGGATAAACTTATCACGAAAATGGTGATTAAAGGCTAACTCGAAAGCATCACGCTCTCCTTCTTTTATATAAAAAGCAGTAGCTCTTGGTTCAATCGCTGGCATATGTTCAAATTTAGATGTTAAATCCTCATACTCCCATAATTTAATTCCCTCGATATCTACTTGACCATGGTCTGCAGTTATAATAACCAAAGTATCTTCACTAATACTATCTTTTAAATGATTAAAGGCGATTTCAATCTCATTCATATGGTTTTTTACAATATCAGAATCAGTGCCATACTCATGCAAGAACCAATCTAGTTTATCCCAATAAGCATAGATAAAATGCTTTCCTGGACTCTGACAAGTTTTAATAACTGTATCGATTTGATTGCAGATAGTCTTATGTTCTTTAATCCTAAATTCTGGGAAAATTTCATGAACAAATACATCATCGTTTTTTTTAGAAATCAAATCATAGATACTAGTTGTTTTTACATATTTCTCAGAAATATTATAATGAAATATATGGGATTCATCGTAATAATCTTGGTTTAAAAACAAGATGATATTTTTATCTTCTTCTTTAATGTATTGCTGCCAACCAAGCCAACCTGTAACAGCTGGAGGTAATCCGGTTGTTGCTGTTGTAGTTGCTGCTACAGTAGTTGATGGAAAGACTGTTGTTAAATCATCAATTTTATTTTTTTGCAAATTAGTAGCTATTTTACTATGTTTATTAAGTATCTCAGAACCCATTGCATCAACTAGATAGAAGACGACATTGCGGTAGTTCTTTTTAAGAATCTGATCAAGGTTTTCTAAACTATTATATCCTAATGACACCTGATAATGCTTAAGAATTGAACTTACTAAGTTCAATAACGAATGATTATAATCTGGAAAAACAATTTTATTCATTCTTACACCACCTTTCTGGTTTTTGGGATAAACTTTACTTTTGTATAAAGATAAGCTCCTACAAAACTAGCTAAAACATTTGAAGCTAACATTGAATACCAAATACCTGTTGGTCCAAGATTTGTATATCTATTAGCCAATAAAACAAACGGTAACCTAAATACCCAAAGCCTGACAATAGCTAAGATAAAAGCATATTTTGTTTCACCACTTCCTTGATATGTTGAAAGGAATGTTTGGAACAATGCCATTAAAGGTAACCCAATACCGATATATAATGTATATTCAGCAGCGTGTTGAATAGTTTCTAAGTTATGAGAGAATAATCTAACAATTGGATATCTAAATGGCAAAAGAATAGATACACCTAAAGCCATCATAATAACTGAAAGAATAATCCCTTGCTTAACAGTTTTCTTTGCTCTTGGCACATTTTCGGCCCCAACATTCTGCGCTATATATATCGCCACAATTGAAGCAATTGCTGAAACTGGAAACATCACTAAAGAATTTATTCTGTTTCCAATATAAAATGCAGCTGATACACTAGTTCCATTAGCATAGATAAGAGCGTTTAAAATCACAAAACCTACAGCTTGAATCGATTGACCACTTGAAGCGGGAATGCCGATTTTAAAGATATCTTTAATAATATCTTTTTGTAATCCTTTTGCATCAAAACTTACACTAAGGCCATTTTTAGATTTTAACAAGAAATAAATTATTGCTGGTGTTATAGCTAGATGAGCAATTACAGTTGAAAGTGCAGCACCAGTAACACCTAGTTCTAATACTAATACTAAAATCGGGGTTAAAATAATATTTAAAATAATTCCTACAGCACTTACAATTACTGGAGTAAGTGTATCTCCTGTAGCTCTTCTAACCGCTTCAAAAGCAAAGGTTAAAAACAGAATTGGCAACTCAAAACTTCTAATTCTTAAATAAGTAATCGCAAATTCTTTGTCAGTTCCTTGCGCACCCATTAGCCCTAAAATATATGGGGCAAACACATAAGCTAAAACAGTAAACAAAACCCCTAAAAACAACGATATAAACACAGTATTATTAGAATACTTCTTAGCTGCTTCATAATCACCTTTACCCACATATTGACCAATCAGTGCATTACCGGCAACACTAAGTCCCATTCCAAATGATATAAAGATAAAAAAGATTGGCCAGGTTAAAGAAACAGCACTTTGCATTGATGTAGCTATTTCATCCCCCGGAACTTGTCCTAGAAATATCCCATCGACAACATCATGTAAAGTCTTAAGAATATTCACCATGAAAACTGGAAAACTAAGGTATAACAAACCTTTCCAAATAGGATCCTGATATAGAATTATTTTGGTTTTCTTATCGACCTTAGCGTTCATAAAACTTTTATACTCGAAATAGATAGTTTTATTGTTTTGAGTATACTTATCCTTTCTTTTTTGCATTGATTTTTTAAACAAAAAAACTTAATATAATGTTATTCTTTCACAATATTTAATCATTCTTTGAATGCATTCCTTATTTCTCTCAGATAAGTACCCTTATAGACTTGATTTCTTGTTCCCAATTTCTTAGATTATTAACAGGAACGCCATTTAATAAAGATGCTTGTACTTAAGTCACTCTAAATTATCTCTTAGAATCTTAATCTTATTAGACATACTAATACCTTATTCCTATTATATACTCCATTGGTCACATGTCAATAGTAGTTGTTTGCAATTATTCGTGATACAGCTCGTTGTAACGAAATAAATTGCAACTTGATATGTCTTACATATCTAGTAAATCATTAACTAGTGAAATAATAGTTTCAACAACATCGTTTAGTTTCAATCCATTTGCAAAGTAGTGTTTTCTAGTATAATTTGTCCACAATGTTTCCTGAATTGAGCTTTCCTTTATTTCGTGCAGCTCTTGAATAACGTACTGAATGGCATCGTTTGTATCTCTATACTCGAATGTAGTTTTTATTGCTAGTTTTGCATCATTATTATCTAATCCAGCTCTTGACATTTTCCCAATTACAAACAAGTCATACAAATCCTTCGCTCTACTACTAGCTGTGCCTAATGATACAACTGTTTGTAACTTTTCAGCAAGTATTGTCTCGTAAGGATACGTTTGTAATGAAATTTGCTCTTTATTAACGATAGTGCGATATGAGTCTGTTAGTGTCCCTGGGGTAATTGGATCATTTGTTGCTATATCAATATGTATGGATTGTCTTATATTCTCTAATTTAGCTTGAATGTTAAATCGAATCCCATTTCCCTCTTTGATTGGTGTTTTGCTTCTTAATTCAAATATAATACGGTCATCTGTATCAATTGCTAGTATTTCTTGTATAATGTTTGTTATTCTATCAACGTCTAGTTTTTCACTTTGAATACTAAAATCTAGATCATTAGTAGTTCTTGTCAAGATTCCTAATCGAATGGATAATAAGTATCCTCCTTTTAAGACAAACATCCTTTGATATTCGCTATTAGCAATACGTTTTAACATCGCATCAAAGAAATAGTGGTTGATAATAAAATGTGGCGTTACCCCAAGTTCTTTCGATAGCGATTTTGCCTTATCTGACAGTGCCCTAGCATTCATTATGAAAGCACCTCAACCAGTGTAAACATCTCGGTTTCAATATTCATCTTTTTTGCGTATTTCATTAGTTTATTAACATCCCTATCAGGCAGTTTAAAATATGCCTGAAATGCTTTTTTAAACATCTCAGATTCCACTACTATCTTACTAACTACAAGATCACAAAGGGTACGTTCTTTGTTGTACATTCTTATCGGATTGCCGTAAGGACTCTTTTGTTCGATAACACCAAGTTCATAGATATCCTTCTTGACGTAATGAACAGTCACATCACTTGAAAATCGATGCGTGTTATACCCTTGATATACTGTGACCTCAAAACTAGTTGGTATGGATTCTGTTAACTCTTGAAGAAATAGAGCTGTGGAGTAAGAATAGATGGCTTTAAAATGGTGATATTGAAATACAAAGTATTCATCATATACTCCATCTTTATCAATATAGACACCTCTTCCTATACGTTGAATCTTCCCTTTCTCTACGAGGTTACTAAGATACCAGGTATCAATGCTCTTATCTTTTGCTATTGCGCTAGTTATATATCCTTTTTCTTTTACAATATTAATGATTTTTTCTTCATTCGTCATTCAAATCACTTCCTTTTATGCTTTAATTATATCATTTTAAAAGCATATTTACAAGTAGACAAAACTAATAAAAGGTGCTAAAAAACTAGCACCTTTATGTAATACTATTCATAGAAGATTAATAAATCAAAAATTAGAGGATTCTTTTGATAAATAATCTCATATGATTCTGCTCGGAATTGGGTTACCAATCTAGCACCATAATCATTAATATAAAGTGCTTCATAATGATTGTTAAATGCTCCGACTTCATCTACTGAACTATACTCAGATCTAACAAAATCACTTGCATATAGTGATATCCAAATATTATCTCTAGTTATTGTTGAATCTTTTGTAATCATCTTTGTTCCATAATCTGTTTCATTAAATATTTAATAATGGTCCCCATGTTCCATGAAGGTTCTTCCTCTAAAAGTGAAGATTTCTCGTTTAATACTTGGATTAAATAGATTCTCATATGAGATATGCTCTTCGCGAAAAACTAGTGGATAATCCTCAAATGATGAATAAGTTGTATACCTTCTTTCATCTTCATTATCTTGATAATGATAGGTTTGATAGTCATAGGTAATCCCTCCAACTTCATAATAACTTACATAAGCATATATATCATTATAATATTCTATTGGATCAACAGACTGTAATGTACCATCAGTCATACCTTCATCAATTGAACAATACTCATCATAACAGTAAGCATCATAAACCCTAATTATTTCAGATTGCCCATTAGTGAAGCTACTATCATCATATATGGTTTTTTTTGCAACAATCTGAAAAACGTTCTGATTAGATTGACTAAACCCATAATCTGTCCTAATTGATTGATAACCAACATAACTAGCGAGAAACCCATTTCCGGTATAGCGATTAACATTATCAAAATCATCGTAATTATAAAAATGATCCTCAAAAAATTATACCGTCATTTTAGAACAATTGGAATTTGAATTATTTGATTACATCAACTGGTATGATACAAAAAGAATCCATGGTAGTTTAGGGTATTTATCTCCTGTTGATTATCGATTACAAGTGTCTATGTAAAAATTGTCCTAAAAAGGGTTGCCTTACCAATCATAATCAATTCTAAATGAAAGATATTTTTGTTCTTGGATTTTAACTAAAAAAAGTAATATTTTTAAAAGATCAAACCCTGTATTTCCAGTAGTACAAAAAATCGAAGATTTTTACCTCCAATATATTAAGTTCTAGGGTTTGATTATCTCGATGTTATATTGTTAAAAAGCATTATTTATTTGTGTAGCATCCTTGAAGTTCTAGGGGTAGCGCGACTAATTTTTTATGAAAATCAGTATTTCAATGACTCCATAATCTAAGATATCAACACTAGAATTTTGATATATACCACTGTAAGTGAGGGTTAACTTGCAATAATTGTAACTTTTGATATTTATTTGATACATAGTTGATGCTTTAAATGCTAAAAAAAGACGGACCAAAGTCCATCTTATCTAGATAACATAACGTTTTGTTCGTTATAGTTAGAGTGCTTAAATGGTGCCGAAAGCAGGAATTGAACCCGCAACCTACTGATTACAAGTCAGTTGCTCTACCAGATTGAGCTATTTCGGCATGGTGGAGATTGACGGGCTCGAACCGCCGACCCTCTGCTTGTAAGGCAGATGCTCTCCCAGCTGAGCTAAACCTCCATTTTTTCACTTGCATAAAGATTTTACTATTTATTATGTGTATTGTCAAGAAAAAAATTTTAAAAATATAAAATTATTTCTAACCATAAATCTTTCTAAAAATCTAGGCTAAAACGCTCAATTTTCTCAAGAAAAACACTTACTACAAGCAAGTCTGCACTACCTCCGAAACTTAAGCTTTTCTGGATGCAATAGTCATTTAACTTTAACAGTTCTTTTTTATTAACTATATCCAGTTTTAAAAATCTTTTTTTCACATTTTGATAAGTCTCAAAATTCTTAGCTCTTTTCAGTAAATTAGTATCTTCAATATTAGCGATAAAATAAACTAGCGCCTTTAGTCTTGAAGTATCAGATAAATCGACTAAATACTTTATTCCTTTTCTTACATGATTAAACCCTGATAAAGCTTCACCTTTTATTCCTAACATCTGATATTTTTGATAAGCATTGTCACCAAAACTATCCGAATCAAATTGATAATCTGACCAGATTATTTTAGCAAAATCAGCGGCGATATCAAAGATATTTGCATTATTAAATCTTGAAACCTTAAAAGCCCAAGCAGATATAATTAAGCCAAGATTAAAAATCAAACCCTTATAACAGTTGACTCCCATTGTTTTTTCTAACATAGCTTTTTCTGCAGAAAGTCCAATTTCTTGTAATCTCGGTATTAGACTTAAAGGTTCTTTGCTTTTTACAGATAGGGTAAACATCTCAATAAAATAAGGGACAATCGCATTTTTCGCCTTAATCATTAAGTTATAATCCATATCTAAGTGACTACCAGAGTCCTTAGGAGTAACTAAACCAAATTTTGGTGTTAAATCTAACTCAGCTAAGATACTCTCATCTATAATCTCACTGATATTTTCTTGATAATATTTCATAACCGCTTCTTCAATTATTTTAAATAAATCTTGAAGATGATGCTTGTTGGATCTCATACAATCATATACTTCTTTACCGCAGATGATACATTTCCGTGACTCATCTCTTGAAATCGCCCCATCTTTATGATGGACATCAATATCAATAAATCTTCCTAAAACATGATTTTCTTCAATACTTATAGTTTTATTTTTTGTTTTCGATGCTTCTTCATTAGTTAAAATAATCAAAAAAGGTCCATCAGCGTTGTCAAAACACTTGATTATTTGACCATTTAAATCATTTGCTAAGAAAGCAAAACCATGTAAAAGCAAAAAACTGAGATAGTGATTTTTATCTTCTCCAGGTATATTAGCTCTAACACTGATAACAGTTTTATAATCCTTTAAACAATTACTTATGAAGATACTTCTTTCTTCTCTTGCCTTTAAAATCTTCTCTTTAATATCCATACTTAACTTTTCTTAATACATCTATGATTGTTCCATCACGATATTCAAGATATCCAATGATTTCATCTTCGGTTTCAATTTTCTTTGGAACCCCAGTTATGCGATAGGTAATCTCCAGTAATTCTTTTATATCAAAAACTGGAAAAGGACTATCTTTAAGGCTTTCAAGTAAATCCTTCCTTAAAGGATTGATGGCAATCCCACGTTCGGTTATTAAGATATCCACATCAGATCCCGGCGTTGTTACAGTCATTACTTTTTCTTTAATTATCGGAATTCTCGATTTTATCAACGGTGAGATAATGATAGTTAAATTAGACCCATATGCTATATCTGCATGTCCACCACTACCACCAATGATATTGCCTAAAGAATCAGTAGTTACATTGACATTAAAATCTAAATCAATTTCTGTCGCCCCCAAGATGACGAAATCTAATTTATCACAAATCGGATCTTCATAAAAAGGATTACCATATTCACTGGCAGACATTGCTAGATGATTTTCATTCTTTTCATAAGACTTAACGGCATCTAAATCAAAACATTGGACATCATATAGTTTTTCGAATAGTCCAGCTTCAAGCATATCAACATATGCTTTAGTAATTCCCCCTGATGCAAATGATCCTTTAACACTTTTTTTCTTCATGATTTCTTCAACATATTTCACTACAGCTAAAGATGTTTTTCCCGCTCCTGTTTGCATTGAAAAACCATTCTTAATTATTCCTAAATAATCTAAAAGACATGCACATTCTTTTGCAATCTTCAAGCCAATTGGATCTTTGGTTATCTCTGTTGTTCCTGAAACAATCCCCGCACTATCACCAATTGAATCAACAACTAAAACATAATCAACATAAGCTCCATCTAATTGATAATTTTCTAACTTATCAATAACAGTATCTGTTACTAAAACTACTTTCTTTGCATATTCTAAATCAGATATCGCATATCCTAAAGTACCACAAGCACTCTTACCAATAGCGCCTGTACCATTACCTAATTGATCGACAACAGGACAGGCAATAAAAGCCACATCAATTAATAAATCTCCACTTTCTATTGCTCTTGCTCTTCCTCCATGAGTATTCATAACTAGTTTACCTGCTAGTTTACCTTGGCTGATTGTTTTAGCGACTTCCCCATTGAGATAATTAGTGTGAATATTGGTAATGTTTCTATTAACTATCAAGTCGACTAAACTATTGTAACTAGGAAATATTGAACTAGGAGCTAAATGCATGTTCTTTAACTCACGATTTTTGATTTCTCCAGCAACTAACTCAATAACCTTATCACCATTTCTAAGGTGATGATGAAAAGATAAGGTTTGGCCTGAAACTATCTTTAACTCATCAAAAACAGTAGCTAAACTATCGAAAAAAACAGTTTTTGACTGTTTTTCTTTTTTGGCTATTAACTTTCTTTTTACTGATTTAAAAGCCTCACTACTTTTAAAAGCCATTAAATCATCAGGAGTTTCTCGATTAACACCATTAATCATAAAATCACCTACAATATTTTAAATTCTTTTGCTTTAGCAATCATCTTCCTAGCTTTTTCAATAATCGGTTTATCAATCATCTTTCCTTGGTATTGAAAGGCTCCAAGGTCAGTTAATTCTTCGCTGAGTTCCACAACTTTTTGAGCCCAAGCAATTTCTTCTAGACTAGGAGAAAAAACCTTATTAATAGTTTCCAATTGATTAGGATGAATACACGCTTTTGCTTTCATTCCTAAGCCTTGAGCAAACATTGCGTCTTCAAGGAGACCCTTACTATTTTCAATGTTTGTATAAGGTGTATCAATCGGGATTATTTTATTTGCTATAGCAGCAAGCACGATGCTAGATCGAGCAAAAAAGATTTCATCACTTTGTTCGGTTCTTTTTACTTCCAACTCACTAGCTAAATCTTCTGCCCCCAATAACAGACCATAAACCCTCGGGTTTTTAGCAATCTCATTAATTTCTATTACTCCTAAGGCACTTTCAATCAAAGAAATTAACTTTGTCTTTGGTAGTGAAAAAGCTAACTCATACTCATCTAATTTCTTAATTATTGTTTCTAAACTTAGTAAATCAATCTTTGGTAACAATAAATAATCGATTTTTTCAAGCTTTAATAACTCTAAGTCTTTCTCAAACCAAGGGCTATTTAAAGCATTTATCCTTAACACTATTTGCTTTGGTAGTACACTTGAATTTTGTAAATAATTCCCAACCAAGTTTCTTGCATTATGTTTTTCTTTAACACTGACTGCGTCCTCTAAATCAAAAATTACTGCATCTGTCAAAAAAACATCAGCGTTTTGTAACATTGATGGATTATTTCCCGGGATAAATAAAAGCGATCTAAACATTCTCTTTCATCCTCTCGATAGCAGTTAAAAGTCTTGATTTTATCGTATAATCTAAAGCTCCTCGGTCTTCAACTAAAACTCGTACATTCTTAACATGTTCTTCTTTCAAAGTAGTTTCAATTGTTTTATAGATTTGCTCATAGAAAAACGGACCGACAATACTATCGATTTCAATTTGCAATTTATCGCTTTTTTCAATTGTAATCAAACAATCGTTTGATTCTTTACTACCTGCAAATACTTTCATACCTTACCTCTTATTTGCTAAAGCCAGTACTCTATTCATCTCATTTTTGACAATCATATATCCTGCATCAACACCCATTCCTGGTTTTGCTAAGCATTGGTCAGCCATACAAGCAATGGCGATGTTTGTTGTTATTTCCGCAGAAACATTTGTTTCATTACATGTTCCACCACAATAACTTCCAACTCCAACCTTATTACAATAGATTATCGCTTCACAGATATTATTAATTCCACCTAAATCTGGAGTTTTTATCTGCAACATATGTCCTGCTTTATTATCCGCAAAATCAATAACATCTTCTAAAGTATTACACCATTCATCAGCTACAATCTCTACATGAGAATTTCTTTCATCTAACATCTTAGTTATGATACTTAAATACTCGATTGTTCCTGCTTTATTACCAGCATCAATCGGCCCCTCAATTCTTAACCTGAAAGGTGAAGCTGTTTTTTCTAACATTATTAGATAATCGACAATCTTATCTAAATCGTTATTAAAAGCTAGACCTATTGTTCCATAAACATCGATATGTAACACAGGAAAATAATCTTCTCTTGAACGATGTCTTAAGATTCTATTTCTTAACCAATTAATATAATCTTTAAGAATTTCTCCATGTCTACCTAGTTTCTTATCAACATTATTAATTAAAGCATGTGGTAATACATCTGCTTCTTTAATAATCATCTTATCAACATTATCATAGCGGTCATCACCACTTTGGGTAAATACAGGCACATTTTTATATAATTTTTCACTTATATTATACTCTTTTCGAATTACTTCTGCCATAGTTAAACTTAAACTTTTAGCAGTAGCTGAAAGTAATGCTTGAGTTAAACCATAACGAATAGCTGTATGCAATCTCTTACCCTTTATTAAGATTTTATCAAACTTTTCAGCTAATGGTCTAAACTTATCGATATCTAAACCAATCAATAAAGGTCTAATATTTTCTTCAATAAAAGGAATATACTCGTCAGCTAAAAACAAAGGATCTCTTCCACCTGTCCCTGAATATTGCACTGCCGCACAATCTCCTAAACCGATATTTCCATTCTCTAACACTAATTGGATAGAAATAGCCTCACCTTTTTGTCTAATACTTGTAAACCCATCAAGCAAAGGCTCACCTACATAAAAGAAGCCATCATTAACGGCTCCATTTTTAATTGCTAATTGATCATCAAAGAAAAATCCTGTATATGATTTTGATAAAACAACATCTTTTATTTTCATTTTAATTTTTTAACGGCCTTCCTATTAGTTTTCCTTTACTGACTGAATAAATATCATCTACAGTTAGCTGAAAAGAAACTTCTCTACCTTCTGTATCAGCTCTTGCTTTAATTTTATCATAATGAAACGCTTTTATATCATCGGTCATCGCGAGATTTCCAAAATCTAAAATTCTAATCCGCCCCTCATTATCTCTTGCAGGAAAAACCTTTCCTGCATTGTACTTACTAGGAGCGAAAGGTATATCTAATAAACCTTGTTCAAAAGCTCTAACAGTTCCTACTGCTAAATCCCCTTCACCAACTTTTAGTACAACATCAATTAGACAACTTACCTCTTTTTTAATTTGTTGCATCTCTAAATCTAAATCAGCACTCTCAGAGATATTTTGATCTTTTAACATATTTACAATAAACTTAGAAGCTTTCACACCTAAACCATTAGCTTCCATAGTAGGAATTCCCACTGACTCGTGAGTTGATTTAGTAATTAACTTTGTGGCTTTTGACAAAGCCGCAACACTTGAACTATAAGATATTAAAGCCATAGCTTCTGCTTCATCAGCAGGGAAGCCTCCCATCCATTGATGAAAAACTGTTGAAACTTCCATATTTTGATAATTATAATGTTCTAAATATTCTAAAGTTTGATCAAATAATGCATGCACAGCCGCTACATCCTGAATTAAGTTTCCGCCCATTCCATAACCAACCGTAATATTTTTTACACCTTGTTCTGCCGCTAATAAAGCTTCAATAATCATAATAGTATTAGAGATTGAAGGCGGAACTAAAGTACCTGTTAATGGACCAAAAGGTTCACGGTTAATCTTTACTCCTCTTTCCTCATAATAACCAACTAATCTATCTACATATTGCCAATTTCTAATGGAAACTTCTAAAGGAATTGATTTAGCATAAGGAATATTATATGATATTCCACCACCTTCATTAGAAGTCCAACCAGCTGCGTGGATTATCTCTGATAACAATCTAGCATCTGGTGTACCGTGTCTTGCTTCTAAAGGTCTATTAACAGCTTCACAGACTTTTTTACAATTTTGCACTCCATGATTGACTGCTGGAAAGCCATTTAATAAAGCTCTTTTTAAACTCTCTGATTCTTCTAAGCCTTTTTGTGCTTCAATATACCGGTTTTGTCTTGTATAACTATCAATTGTACAAGGTAAAAAATCAGCACCTGATTCTTCTAAGTATTTCAGAAGTTTAATGTGCTCAGATAAAACCGGCACTCCAGCTCGAGGCTGAATTAAAGTGTCGTTATTCAACTTAGCCTTGTTTAGTGTAATTGCAAAATTCTTATGCTCTGGTAGATTTTTTAAATATTCAACTGCTCTATCTAAAGCTAAGTCTTCATCGCTACCAGTTGGCCAAGCTTTTAGCACTTCTTTTCTTTCTTCTAAAAACTCTGCTTCTGTAAGTTTTTTATTCATCAACCTCATCGATATTACCCCTAATATTTTTTAAATATTTTTTCATTATTTTTATAGCTAGTAATGGATCAATTTGCGATAACAATCCCATTGAAGCTAAAATATATTTTTCATCAACTAAAAACTCAGGATCAATTGGTCTTAACTCTGTTGGATTATTTAAAACATTTGTTGTTTGTTTTAAAATATCGTATTTAAACTTAGAATTAATTATTACTCCACCAGTTCCTATAACGTAAGCAACGTCAGATAAATCTTTTCCTATTTGATTAAAAACCTTACCCATCGGCGTTAGTACTTCAGATATTCTTCCGCAGTGTCGATGCATTGCCCGATATGCACACATTTCTCCTAGAAACTTCTCAATGAATTCATCATGATCATTTTCTGGTAGCATTGTTACATTATTATATCTTTTATTGACTTCTTCAACGATGTCAATACCCTTATCCTTATTTATATAGTTAATTTCTCTTGGTGATAAAGATTTAACAATCCCCGGAGCAGAATAGCGCATTCCTAAATCACCTTCAACAGTTCTTTTCGCGAAAGGTTCTTCTAATCCTTGAATAATAACATCACTTCTTTTTGTCGAATTACAAATTGAATATAAATCTGTCGTCGCACCACCTATATCAACTATTACAATCTCACCTAATCCTGGTTCTTCTAAATAGCCATCAGCTAATAACTTAGCTGCTTCTAAAACCGCAGATGGTGTTGGTAAAACAACTTTATTAATCTGATTCTCTATCTTTTTTATACCTTTAGCCTCAATAATCTGTTTAAGAAATATATCTCTGATTTTATCTCTTGCACTAGAGATATTCAAAACATTGATTGATGGCATTACATTCTCACAGATATAACCATCCATCTCATATTTAGCAAATATATCGCTAATTTCATCTTGAACAGATTTATTACCAGCATAGACTATTGGAATCTTTATTCCTGATTGCCCGAGGATATTAGCATTAAAAAGAACTGATTCGAAATTCCCTCCATCAGAACCACCAGCTAATAAAATTATATCAATCTTTTTCTCAATTATTTGTTTTACTTCATCGCGATTTAAATGATGAGAGAAAACAAGATCAACCTTAGCTCCAGCACCTAAACATACTCTTTTTGCAGCCTCAACAGTTAGCTCTTTAACTAGACCAATAGCGGCCATTTTTAGGCCGCCAGCAGCTGAAGAACAAGCAATAACTTGATCGAATTCAATTTTTCTACCAGCATTATCATAAAGTTTCTCTAAAGCTTTAAGATAACCAACACTGATATCTGTTTCAACAGTAGTAAAAGCAGATGAACTACCAATGATAAGAGCCTCATCTGAAGAAACAGCACATAGTTTTGTGAAAGTTGAGCCAAAATCAATCAGCAAATAATTTGCCATTTTACTCTCCTAAATCTGTCCTTATATCCGCTAACGCTTCATCAATTGGAGTCCCAGGAGGATAAACTCGATTAAATCCCATATCATAAAATCTTTGCTTTACTTCAGTAAAATCTTGCTTACCAACAACAATATTTCCACCAACATAAAGAAAGATGTCTTCAATACCAGATTCAATACATTTCGCTCTCATTCCACGACAATCAATCTCCCCATGACCATAAAGAGATGAAACCATAATCATATCTGCATTTGTTTCAATCGCAGCGTTGATAAAATCTTCTTGTGACGATAAAACTCCTATATTAACTACCTGATAACCTGATTTGGTTAAGGTATATTCAATAATCTTATTTCCTACCGCATGAACATCGGCGCCTATTACTCCAATTACAATTGTTTTCAATGTTATCTCCCAATTTTGTAAGCGTTTTTATAACACGTAACATTATAACATAGTCACTATAAGATTTAAAGGAAAAATCTTAGAAAATTAAATAATTTTTAAATAAACTTTTCCTAGACATTAAATGATAAAACAAACAGATAATCACTCAATCTGTTTATATACTTTTTAACCTGTTCTAAATCCTCGCGATTTTGATTAACTACAAACTCATTTAACCTTCTTTCAGCTTTTCTAGCTAAAGTTCTCGCTACATCAACATAAGCGCCAGCTTGAGTTTTTTCACTTCCTGGAAGATAGAATCTACCCTCTAAAGGCTTATTATCAAGCATCATTTGAATCTTTTCTTCTAAAAAAGTAACATCCTCTTCTGTGATTTGTTTAAGTTTCTTATACAAATCAGAATTATATTCACTAGCAATTAAAGAATTGATGTTTTGAATTGTTAGTTGAACAATCTTAATTTCTTCAATTGGTGTGTGATGAAAAGTCAGGCCAAGAAACGAACTTAATTCATCCATAGTTCCTAAAGTCTCAAATAAAATATGAAACTTAGGATAAGCCTTGTTTTCATAATTTTTAGAACTACCTTTATCTCCTAATTTTGTGGCAATATGTTTTAATTTATCCACTGGCATTTCATTCACCTCTTTTTTTCTTTAATAATTCTGTAATTGCAAATGTAGCTACATCTTCGGCAAAACTACCAGGACCAAAACCACCATCATAGCCTAGTTCTTTTGCTAGTTCATGAGTGATTCTCGCTCCTCCAGCTATCAAAATAACTTGGTCTCTTAAATTTTCAGCCTCGAGTAATTCGACTAAATCGATTAAATTCTTTAAATGAACATCTTTTTGAGTAACTGTCTGTGAAACTAATAATACATCAGCTTTCTTTTCAATTGCATGTTTAACAAATTCTTCATTTAAAACTTGTGAACCTAAATTATACGCTCTAATCCCTGAATATCTTTCCAAACCATAATGTCCGGCAAAACCTTTCATATTCATAATAGCGTCAATTCCAACTGTATGTGCGTCGGTACCGGTTGAAGCCCCAACAAAAACTAATTCTCGATCAAATTCTTGAGATATAATCTTTTCTATCTCTTTTCTTGATAATGCCTTTGTCGTAATCTCTTCTACTTTTATTTTATCATAATCTATTGCTTTTGTTACACTACCATACACAATATAAAAGCTAAATCCTTCACTTATTACTTCACTATGAACAACACTAGGGTCAATCAAACCCATATTCTTAGCTATTTCTTTCGCAGCTGCAATTCCTTTAGCAGATTTTTCTACAGGTAAAGTAAAACTAACTTGAACTGCTCCATCATTTAATGTATCTCCATATGGTTTAATTTTCATTAAAAAATTCCTCCATTTTATCTAAGACAACATTAACATATTCTTTGTCTTTTTTAAAGACTCCATCAAGTCCTTTACCACCGGTTATTGGTCTTTTTGTTTGGGCAAAAACACCATTTTCTAAACTTTTAAACATCCCATCTTTGGCAATCTGTTTTAAAAGCATCTCGCTTTTTTCTAAAACTTCTTTAGCTCTTGTTTGGATTAATCCATTTTCTTTAAAAGAGATTTCATCGCCTAAAGACTTCATTGCTTTTTGAATCATTTTCGCGTTTTTTATCGCTAAATATCTATCAGACATAAAAGGGGTGTGAATCGCTTCTGTCATCATTCCTAATAAATGAATTGACTGATTAGTTAAGCTAGTAACCATATTAAACATCGCGTTTTGTTGATAAGCCCTAAAAATATTGCCATTAATATGTTTTGTTGGTGGCATATACTTTAATGGGGCATTTGGAAAAATCTCTCTTGCAAGTTCTGCTTGAGCAAGTTCCAATACAAAACTATCTTCAACATCTGGGTTAATTTCAAAAGCGTGACCTAACCCCATTAGTTTTTCTGGAAGATGGGCATGAAGTGCAAAGGCTTCATTGATAAACTGTGAAGCAGTTACAGTATGTGCTTCCTCTACTGCATCTGAAGTAGTTAAATAGTTATCTTCACCGGTGTTAATGATAATTTCTGAATAAGCGTTAATCAATCTTGAAAAATATTGATCAACAAATGTTCTTTGCATATTAATATCCCGGAAGATTATTCCATACATACTATCATTAAGTAAAACATCAAGTCTTTCTAAAGCTCCCATAGCAGCTATTTCTGGCATACATAAACCAGAGGCATAATTAACTAAATAAATATACCTTTTTTCTTCATAACTTACTTCATCAAGGGCTTTTCTCATTATTCTAAAATTTTCCTGTGTTGCAAAAGTACCACCAAATCCTTCTGTGGTTTTTCCATATGGTACAAAATCTAATAAGGATTGACCGGTAGATCTAATTACTGCAATAATATCCGCCCCTGCTTTAGCAGCTGAAACAGCTTGAATAACATCTTCATCGATATTACCTGTAGCGACAATAACATAAAGATCGGTTTTTCCTCTAGGAAACATCTTTAAGAACTCAGCTCTTTTTTCCTTATTATTTCTAATAATCTCTAAATGTTTATCATAATAAGGTTTAAGTATTTTAAAAGTTTCTTCTTTATCCACTAGCTCATAATCAGTTAAACTAATAGTTTCTTCTTTTAAGTACTCTTTTAAAAACTCTTCAAGATTTAATCCCGTAGCTTTTAAAGCACTGGCGATAAAACGACTGATACCTTTATCAATATTACCGTTTTTTACAACATCATCAACCAATTTATTAGGTAAAGGCACCCCAAAATTATCCATACCGTCAACACCTAAAAGCCGGAGAACAGTTCTTTCTACGCTAGTAGTAGTATGCAGATTAATAAACTCTTGTACATCTTTTGCGATAATATCTGCATAATATCTACATGAGTTTATTCGGTTTTTATCTAAGTTTAATTTATTCATCATATCCATCCTTTAACACATTAATTACATTAAAACCTAACACTTTTTCTAACTCTTCCTTAAACATATCATCATCAAAACTATAACCTCTAGGTGAATAAGGATTATAACATACCAAGGCCAAGTTAACTTTGTTGATAACAAAAATCTGGTTAGGCAGTTTGAATAGGTTTTCTAAATTAAGTTCATCTAATTGTATGTTAACCGCTGAATCAAGAATAAGATCAAATTTACATAACTTCCTTGATTCAACTAGTTTCTTAACAAACTGATTAGTAATAGCTTTGGGAAAATAAACAGCTTTTATTCGTGAAAAATCAGAATCAAAAAACCGCTTTAAATTACCGATAATCGTCGAATAGTCTTGTTCTATGACATTCTGATTGCCATCGATGAAACAGATTCTTTTTTGGTCTAATAAATCTTTATTAGCTATTGTTTCTAAATTGAATTTTTCGGTAATTGCCTTAGCGTTTTTCACTACAGAACTAATATCTCTAGCATAATTAGCACCAACAACTAAGATAGTTGCTTGGGCTAATCTTGCAAATACATTTCGAGAAAAAGCTCCATCAATTAGTATTTTATCCAATTGATACTTCTCCAACTCTGATATTACTTGACACATTCCACTAACGTTAGCTGGACCAGCTACTAAGGCTTTACCAAATGATGTAATTCTAATAATTACAATTTGTCCAATTGCTGTTCTAATCTTTGTTTTCTTTAACAATTCATATTCACATGTATAATTTCTTAAGGTATTTTCTGCAGTCGCAACCAAAAACCCAGCTTGAACATCAATCTGGGGTTTTTCTTGAAAGGTGACTTGATCAATTTCCTCACCATCAAGACCTATTGAAGTGATTGCTATATTCTGTTTTGATAAGACTTTAATATAGGCATTCATAACTGTAGTTTTTCCAGCATTTTTAGTGTTGCCAACTATACTAATAATCTTATAAGGTTCTAACTTAGAAATTAGTCTTTTAATGTTCTTTTCCTTCTTTCTAAATCTTTTGGCTCCAAAGAAATTCTATTTCCTGCTAAAAGTCCACTTACACCATTGGCTGATGGATTTTTCTCAGTATTCTTATAAGTTGTGGGTTCGGTATAAGTCGAGATAACACCTTCATAATTTCTCAACACAATTTTACCTGGTGCTTGTGAAATCACATAATTTGGCATTACTGGTATTTTACCACCACCACCGGGTGCATCAACTACAAATGTAGGTACAGCAAAACCTGAAGTGTGCCCTCTTAGACCTTCGATAATTTCAATCCCCTTAGATACTGGAGTTCGGAAATGCTCGATACCCAAAGACAAGTCGCATTGATAGATATAATATGGTCTTACTCTTATTTGGACTAATCTTTGTACTAAAGTCTTCATAATTTCAACTGAATCATTTACTCCGCGTAATAAAACTGATTGATTTCCTAAAGGAATACCTGCATCAGCCAATCGATCAATTGCTGCTTTTGATTCCTTGGTAATTTCATCATAATGATTAAAATGAGTATTTAACCAGATTGGATGATACTTCTTTAACATATTTACAAAGTCTTGGGTAATTCTCTGTGGTAAAACAACAGGAGTTCTTGTGCCAATTCTAATTACTTCTACATGGTCAATCTCTCTTAATCTTCTAATGATATCCTCAAGGATTTCATCACTTACTAATAAAGCATCTCCACCAGAAAGTAAGACATCACGAATCTCTTCTGTTTTTCTGATATACTCAATCGCCTTAGTAATTCTATCTTCTGGCATTCTTTGATCATGTTGCCCTGCAAATCGTCTTCTTGTACAATGACGACAATACATCGAGCACATATCAGTAATCAAAAACAAAACTCGATCTGGATAACGATGAGTTAACCCTTGAACTGGAGAATCAGTATCTTCAGCAAGTGGATCCAGCATATCATTATCGCCAACATGCATTTCATAGATTGATGGAATAGCTTGTTTTTTTATTGGGCAATCAGGATTTTCTAAATCAATTAAACAAAGATAATAAGGTGTTATCGCCATTCTAAACTTAGATAAAACTTCACTAATTTCTTTCTTCTCTAACTCAGTTAATTCTACATACTTTTCCAATTCAGAAACAGACTTCACCCTGTTTCTTACTTGCCAATGCCAATCCTCCCAATCCTTATCAACTACATTAGGAAAATACTTTGCTTTTCTTATTAAATAACTATCATTTGTTTTAATCATTTTTTATCACGCCATATCTTGTTTCAAATATCTTATATAAGGTTTCTGATTCTCTTAACAAATTAAGTGTAAATTCGGCATGTCCCTTTGTATAGCCATTTCCTATAATCATTAAAGCATCTGAAGCAATACCTTCAGCTCCTAAAGCGGCTCTTGTAAATGAAGTTGCCATTGAAAAGAAATAGACTGTTCCATTTGGTTTTGTTGGTAAAATGGAACCCATTTCTGTATTTTCGACATTTACGACATTAATCGTTACATCCATTAAGTCTTCAGAAATGTGTTTTACTTTATGGTAAACTTCTAAAGCATTCTTGGCATCACCAACAATAATATGATCACACACGCTTAAAGCTTCTAAGTCTTTACGAGCTTTTTCATGATGAACTAATGCGACAATCAAACCATCTTTACCAGCGCTTTTTCTTGCTTGATAAGCACATAAAATTCCTGACTTACCACCAGCACCTAAGATTAATACTTTATCATTTTTCTTGACTAGTTTATGAACTTGTGCTGGTGCACCACATACATCAAGAGCTGATAAAACGATATTACTTGGTAAATCACTTGGTATTTTAGCATAGATTCCTGATTCAAAAATAATAGCTTGTCCGATGATTTTAACTTGATCTTTATGTAAATCTATTCCGATAATCTTCTCTATTTTTAAAGGAGTAAGTGATAATGAGACCAAAGATGTTATTTCATCACCAACAGCCAAATCGACATCTAAATCTTTACCTATTTCTTTAACTCTTCCTAAGAACATTCCCCCACTACCAGTAACTGGATTTTGCATCTTGCCTTTTTCTTCAACGATCTCTAAAATCATTGCTTTCATCTTTTCTATATCTAAGTCACAAGCATTTTTTATTTGGGTGAAAGAAGCTGAATCAATATTCAAAGTATCGACATCTACCAATATCTCATTAGCATAACATTTCATTTCATTATCTAACTTTTGTGCTGTTTGTGGTAAAGTTCCTAAAGGATATATTACTCTATGACTTCCGTATCTACATAAATTATTCATCTTAAATTCTCCATTTCTAGTATTTTTCTCGCTTCCATAGGCGTAGCTATTTCACGATTATATTTCTTTGCAATTTCTACTACTTTTTCTACTAACTCTCTATTAGATTTAGCTAGAACACCTTTTTCAATATAGATATTATCTTCTAGCCCAACTCTTACATGTCCCCCATTAAGAATCGCTAACTCCGCAAGAGGGAATTCATACCTGCCAATACCAGCAACACTAAAACTAGCATTTTCTGGTAGGCTATCTTTCAAAAACATAAAATCTCTTTCTTCTCCGGTCATTCCTCCGTTTACTCCAAGCACAAAACTATAATGCAAATGACCTTTGATAATTCCTTTTTTTATCAATCTTTTAGTACTATCGATATGGCCTTTTTCAAAACATTCCATTTCATACATAACTCTTAAATCATTCATTCTATTTGCAAAATAAATAATATCATTCTCAGTATTAATAAAAACTTCATCCCCACCAAAATTGACACTACCACAGTCCAAAGTCGCCATCTCAGGTAAAATACTTAAAACATCAGCTCTTTCTTCCCTTGACATCCCTACCGCTCCACCTGTAGATACCTGAATAATCAAATCAGGGCATTTTTGCTTAATCGCTTTATAGATTTCCCGATAACGCTCCTTATCTTGAGTTGGAGTTCCGTCATCTAAACGAGCATGAAGATGAATAATTGCTGCTCCAGCTAAGTATGCTTGGTATGCAGCTTCTACCATTTCTGTGACAGTATAAGGAACTGCTGGATTATGTTCTTTTTTTACTTCAGCTCCTGATATTGCACAAGTAATAATCAACTTATCCATCATATCTTTGATTTTCCTTAGGGACAATACAAGTACCTACTGCCTTAGTAGTAAGTATTCTTTCTTCTAAGACATCACAAGCACTAGGGCTTACATCTGGTCTTGCACTAATAATCTTATAACAAAAAAACTCTATTTTTCTTGAAGTATTACCTGCTTCAATAATTTCCGCTTCAATTTCCACAAAATCTCCGGCATAAATTGGTGCTAAAAAATCAACTGATTCATAAGCTCTAAACAAGCCTTCATCACCATCTAATCTAATAAGTAACTCAGTGGCCGCATCGCCAAATAAACCTAAAACTTTCGCTCCATCAACTAAATTACCACCATAATGAGCGTCTTGGTTAGACATGCGATATTTTAACAAAGTTTTCATCATAAAACTCCCTTCATTTTCTCTACTTTATCTATAATAAGTTCTGCTTCAGTCGCCTCAACTACATCAGCGATTGTATAATCAGGATGTACTTCCAATAAATGTAGTCCATCTTTTTCCACACTCATTACCGCCATTTCTGTTACTATTAAATTAGCTTGATGAGCTGCGGTTAAAGGTAAAGTACATTTTTTCAATACCTTAGATTGGCCTTTGTTTGTATGTTTTAGAGCAATGATAACTCTTTTAGCTCCTGTAACCAAATCCATCGCTCCACCCATTCCAGGAACCTTCTTACCAGGTATAATCCAAGAAGCAATCGAACCTTCTTGATCAACCTCTAAAGCGCCTAAAACTGTGATATCTATATGTCCACCTCTAATAAAGGTAAAAGAAAGTGTTGAATCGATAAAAGCTCCACCTTTTTGAATTGTTGCTTTCATTCCTCCAGCATTAACGATATTAGTTTCTTCATCAGTTAATGAGCCTAAACCAATAATTCCATTTTCAGCTTGAAAAGTTACTAACTTATCTTCTTCTACGTAATTAGCAACCAAAGTAGGTATCCCAATTCCTAAGTTAACTAAATCACCATCTTTTAACTCTAAAGCTATTCTTGAAGCTATTATTTCTTTATCATTCATCTTTATCACCTGCCAAAATATAATCAACAAAAGGGCTTGGAGTAATGACATCTTCTGGATCGATTTCGTCAACCATCCTAAAAGGTTCAACTACAACAACTTCAGCTGCGGTACACATTACCGGATTAAAGTTTCTCATTGTCTCAGAATATTTTAAATTCCCATAACTATCAGCGACTGCACCACCGATTAAAGCCATATCAGCTCCTAATGCTTCTTCCAGTAAATATCTATGACCTTTTACTTCGATAATTTGTTTGTTCAACTCAACAATCGTATCTAAACCAGTCGGCGTTAAAACCCCACCAAGACCAGCTCCATATGCCCTTATTCGTTCCGCTAAAGTTCCTTGAGGAACTAGTTCAACTTCTATTTTATTTTCTTGCATTAACTTGCCAACATAAGGATTAGTGCCTATATGAGAAGCTATCAACTTAGATACTTGGTTATTAACAATGAGTTTACCAACTCCCATATCTTCATAACCACCGTCATTACAGATAATCGTTAAATCTTTTACCTTAGATTCAACTACTAAATCAATTAAAGCTTCTGGTGTTCCGTTAGTTAAGAATCCTCCAACAGCAATAACCAACCCGTCTCTTAATAGTTTTTTAAAACCTTCTTTATTAATATACCCTCTCATAAGTTACCCCTTTTTTGGTGGCATAATTTCCGCTTCGCCAACTATGACTAAATCACCATTTTGATTCTTAGCTTCACAATTAAATACTACTCGGTTTCTTTCTAACAATACTTCCTTTACAGTAACTATTGCCGTTATTTCGTCTTCAAAAAACACCGGTTTTATAAACTTTAAAGACTGCTTAGTATAAATACTTCCTAGCCCCGGTAATTGCACTCCAAAAATCGCACTAAATAAAGAACCGACTAACATTCCATGGACAATTTGTTTTTTAAACAACCCCTTCTCTGCATATGCCTTATCAACATGAGCAGGGTTAAAATCAGTAGAAATCTCCGCAAAACCTAAAACATCCGTCTCACTAAACTTTTTCTTTGTTTCGGCTTTATCTCCTACTTTAATACTCTCAATCGTTAAGCTGTTCATAATAAATCTCCTCTCTAAAAAAAATAAAAAAGCCATTATATTTTAAAAAATATAACAGCTCTCCATAGTATTATGGCAGTACTCAACCTGTATGTTTAAATACCAAGACTTTGATTTATAGACTAATCAAATCTTTCGGCGAAATACTCCTTCTTATGTCTTAAGTCCGTCCAAGCCCAAATGCAAGACATAATACCAATACTTCGCTCCTCTGTGTGTATTAAATTCCACCTGTAATTATACTTAATTATGTAAGCGTTGTCAACCACTATTATAAACTTCAGTAATTATCAATTATCAGACAGATTTTGTTTTAAAAACTTGTTTTTATGTTATAATTTTATATATAGAAAAAGAGGTGTTGTAATGTTAGCTGTAATCACTGGAGCCTCATCAGGCATTGGCAAAGAACTTGCTTATCAATTAGCTGATATCGGTTATGATTTAATCCTAATTGCTAGAAGAAAAGATAGGCTAAAAGAAATTCAAAAAGATCTCTCACAAAAAAATACTGATGTTAAGATTTATGACTATGACTTGCAAAGCCTTGAAGCTTGTCGACTTCTCGTAAATAATTTAAAGAATGAGGTTATTGATATCTTTGTAAATAATGCAGGTTTTGGAACTGTAGGAAGTTCAACTACCGTTGATACTAACAGAGAGTTTCAAATGATTGATCTCAATATCAAATCATTACATTATCTCACAAAAGAACTATTAGAGATTATGAAAACTGGGATGATTATCAATATCTCATCAATGGCGTCTTTCTTACCTACCCCACTACTATCTAGTTATGCAGCTACCAAAGCTTATGTCTATTCATATTCCCGCGCTCTAGCCTATGAACTTAAAAAAGAGGGAAGAAAAGTTATGATTATGACTGTTTGTCCTGGACCAGTAAAAACTGAGTTTAGCGAGGTAGCTAATGCTTCACCCAAAATGCAGGGAATAACTGTCCAAGCTTGTGTTAAAAGCATCATCAAGGGTATCAAAAAAAGAAAAGCTGTGGTAATCCCATCTTTTAAGATGAAGTTTCTTAGATTCTTAATTCGCTTTATTCCTGAAAGAATCTTACTAGGCAGTGCTTATAAAATCCAAAGTAAAAAATAAGACAAGTTAATAGTTTAACCCCCCTACGAGTTTCTTAACTCGTCTTTAGCACGTGGAGGAAAATATGAAAAAAATAATAAATCTAATCCATCAGTTTGATAGTTTAAAAGAGATCAACTCTTTATTTTCAGACAATCAAGAAATCTATTTAAATAACACTAATGAAGATAATGCTTTATTAGTGCTTTTGGATTTATTCTATAATAATAACGATAGTATCTTTGTGGTTACACCAAACCTCTATAAAGCTCAGGTCCTATATGATAAACTCAGTAATGTACTTGATAAATCAGAGATTAGTTTTTATCCCCAAGATGAGTTTTTAACTAATGAATTGCTAGTTAGTTCAATTGAATTTCGTTTAGAAAGAATCAACACTATAAACAAATTAATTAAAAAGAAAAAACAAATAATAATCGTTAACCTCTATGGCTTATTGAAGCCACAGGTTTCTCCTAGTAAATGGCTTGATTCTGTGATTAACTTGAAAGCAAATCAAGAGTATGATGTCAATAAACTCAGAACGAAGTTATTTGAGTATGGTTATAAATTAGAGTACACAGTTGAGAAAATTGGGGACTTTGCGATTAGGGGTGGTATCATCGATATCTTCCCAGTTAATGAGAAAAATCCTTATCGTTTAGATTTCTTTGGTGATGAGTTAGAACAAATTAAAACCTTTGACATTGACTCTCAAAGATCATTAGAAACTGTCAAAAGTTTTAAGATTCTTCCAATTGTTGACTTTTTCTATGATGAGGATGAACTAAGTAAACTAATCGATATCATCAACCAAAAGATTGCCAAAAATAACTTTTCTCAAGATGCTTTAGATATGATTAAAGATGATATCGAAAAGCTTAAAAACCGCGAAGAACTTGATCGACTAAATCGTTATCTTTCTTTTGTTTCCGATAAACATTATACAATCTATGATTTAGTTAAAAACGGTAAAATCTTCTTCCTTGATTATAAACGAATCATCGAACAAAACAGTATTTTAATTGAAGAGATTAAAGAATGGTATATGTCGAGTAATGACTACCCGAAAATGCAATTTGACATTCTTTATGATTTTAATGAATTGATTATCAAACCAAGTATCAAAGTCGATTATCTTGATTATGCTTATCAAGATAAGTTCAATCATGTATATTCAATCTTTGGTGAAGAAGTTATAACCTATAACGATAATCTTAACTACTTATTCCGTGATTTAAAAAACAATATTGGTAAAACAACACAAATAATTGCTTTTGAAGAAGAAAAATCACGTGATGATTTTGCTAAAAAACTTCAAGGTATCGCCTTGGATTTCTATGTTATTGATAAAGAAGACTTTATGATAAACCAAATCAACTTGATTGTTGAAAACAAAGTTTTCGATTTTGTTTCAAGAAGTTTTTCCGTCAAACTCATTTCTGAAGAAGCTCTAACAAAGAAACATATAACTAGAAGACGAGGTGAATATATCTCGGTCTATAAACGCTCAGAAAGACTATCTAGCGTTAATGATCTATCACCTGGTGATTATGTTGTTCATTATGATTATGGAATTGGAAAGTTTTTAGAAATAAAAACGATGACTTTTGGTAATACTCAAAATGACTATATTCATATTGAATACAAGAACGGCGATAAACTCTATGTAACTCTAGATGGTATTGATCAAATTCATAAATATTCTGGTAGTGAAGGTTTTAAACCTAAACTTTCAAAACTTGGTGGAAAAGACTGGTCAAGAGCTAAAGAGCGAGTCAGAAATCAAGTTCAAGAGATTGCGGATAAACTTATAAAACTATATGCATCCAGAGAAAAAGCTAATGGTTTTGCTTATCAAGATTTTCCAAAAATGGAAGATCAATTCGCAAATGATTTCGAATATATCGAAACAAACGATCAAATAAAAGCTATCGAAGAAGTCTTTCAAGACATGAAAAAACCTGTCCCTATGGACAGATTAATCTGTGGGGATGTTGGGTTTGGAAAAACCGAAATAGCTTTAAGAGCGGCTTTTAAGGCCGTTCTAAATCAAAAACAAGTGGCCTATTTAGCTCCAACTACAGTTTTATCTAAACAGCATTTTGAAACTTTTAAAAAGCGGATGGAAGAGTATGGTGTTAATGTTGCTTTGCTAAACCGGTTTATCACACGAAAAGAACAAAAGGATATTTTAAAAGGTTTAGCTCAAGGAACAGTTGATGTTTTAATTGGAACTCATAGAATTTTAAGTGCTGATATTATCTTTAAAGACCTAGGTCTATTAATCGTCGATGAGGAACAAAGATTTGGTGTAATGCATAAAGAAAGAATCAAAGAATTCAAAGTAAGCATCGATGTTTTATCCTTATCCGCAACTCCAATTCCTAGAACTTTAAATATGGCAATCATGGGCGTTAAGAATATGTCGATTTTAGAGACTGCACCAGAAAATCGGTATCCAATTCAAACCTATGTTTTAGAACGAAACGAAATTATTTTAAGAGATGCAATCGAAAGAGAACTCGCAAGAAATGGTCAAGTATTCTATCTTTACAACCGTGTAGATAACATCGATTTTATCGCTGATCGAGTTAAAGCCTTAGTACCTGAGGCTAGAATTGATATTGCTCATGGTCAAATGAAAAAATCTGATTTAGAAATGGTCATCGATAACTTCATTGAAAAGGATATTGATGTTTTAATCTCTACTACTATTATTGAAACCGGTATTGACATTCCAAATGCCAACACCTTGATAATTCATGATTCTGATTTATTAGGCCTATCTCAACTGTATCAAATTAGAGGTCGAGTAGGACGTTCTAACCGAATTGCCTATGCTTATCTAATGTATAACAAACACAAGAAACTAACCGAGGAAGCTCATAAAAGACTTCAAGTTATCAAAGAGTTCACTGAATTAGGTAGTGGATTTAAGATTGCCCTAAGAGATTTATCAATCCGCGGAGCTGGTGATGTGTTAGGGCAAGAACAAAGTGGGTTTATCGATTCAGTAGGAATCGATATGTATATGCAAATCCTTCAAGAAGAGGTTTCAAAAGCTAAAGGTCTTTCTAGTCCTAAAAGCAGCTTAAAGAAAATCAAAGCTAATGTTTCGAAATTCATTGAAAAGGACTATATTGAAGACGATTATATTAAAATCGAAATGCATAAGAAAATTCATGATGTCAAATCAATTGTTGAAGTTAAAGAGTTACTGAGTGAAATTAAGGATCGTTTTGGAGACTACAATATTGAGTTAGAAATCTATATTTATGAGAAACTATTTGAATATCTTGCAAAGGAACTCGATGTTGAAAAAATCAAAGAAAATAAGACTAATATAACTTTGATTATCTCATTAGAGCAAACAAATAAAATGGCAGCTTCAAATCTTTTTAAAACCAGCTTAGATGTTTCAAAAGAATTTAGATTTTCTATCGAAAAAGACCGTTTTAACATCATTCTTGATACGCTTAATTTACAAGAACATTGGTTATATACTATGGTGGATTTTCTCGAAAAATTAAATCTTTATCAAGGTGCTTAGAAAAGCGCCTTTTTTCTTCCTTAAATAGGCAAAAAACATTGAAAAAAACCCTCATATATTATATAATATATTATATATATTATAATATATGGTGATAAATATGAAAGATGTCTCAATCAAAACAGAATATATCACATTAGGACAGTTTTTAAAGTTTGAAAGCTTGGTTGGTTCTGGTGGTGAAGTAAAGTATTTTCTTCAGAATAATCAGATTTTTCTCAACGGTCAAGCCGAAAATCGCCGAGGGAAAAAATTGTATCCTGAAGATATTTTAAAAATAGCCAAAAAAGAATACCGGATTAAAAAACCATGATGATTAATAACCTATCACTGTATAGTTTCCGAGGATATACCAAACAAGATATTGTTTTTGGTAAAGGGGTTAATTTCTTTATCGGTAATAACGGTAGTGGAAAAACCAATTTACTAGAAGCAATATATTTTTTAGCCTTAGCTAAATCATATAAGACTATGGATACTTCTGTTATTAAAACAGGGGAAGATTTTTCGAGAGTTCAAGCTAAGATTTCTGCAGAAAAAGATTTTTCTGCAAAAATCATAATTTCAAAACTTGGTAAAAAAATCTCTGTGAATAACCATGAGGTCGATAAGTTAAGTGATTACATCGGAAAAGTGAAGGTTTTAGCATTCCTTCCTGAAGATATGGATTTAATTAAAGGCCCACCAAAAAACCGGAGATATTTTATCGACTTAGTGATTGGTCAAGTGGATAAAAACTATTTGGTTGAATTAAGTAATTATAAGAACATCTTAAGACAAAGAAATGAGTTGCTTAAGACTTTATCTGAAAAGAAAGAAAAAGATTATACTTTACTTGATATCTATACTGAACAACTAGCTGCAAGCGCTGAGTTAATTATCAAATACCGGCAGATTTTTATCAACGATATTAACAAAGAATTGGTTAAGATGTATCACTATCTCTCAGCTAACAACAAGTTTATTAGTTTTGTCTATCAACCAATAATCGAAGAAAACTTATTATCATCATTTAAAGAACGTTATCAAAAAGACCTAATCTTTAGAACCACTAGCATCGGTCCACATCGAGATGATTATGATTTCTTAATTGATGAAACTTTAGTAAAAGACTTCGCTTCTCAAGGCGAACAAAGAGTAATAATCTTGTCTATTCTTCTATCAATAGCTAATATAATTATCAAACAAAAACAAGTAAAACCAATATTGTTATTAGATGATGTTTTTTCAGAGCTTGATTATCTAAGACAAAATCAATTAGTTAAATATCTAAACTCAACTAATTTACAAGCTATCATCACAACAACAAACATTAAAGATATTAACAATAGTTTTTTAGAAAACGCGAAAATATTCAACGTAAACAATCATTTTGTTAAGGAGGACAGAATTTATGGACAATAAATATGATTCAAGTAATATCCAGATTCTAGAAGGTTTAGAAGCTGTTAAGAAAAGACCTGGGATGTACATCGGTACTACTGGCCCAAGAGGACTTCATCATTTAGTATGGGAGATAGTAGATAACGCTGTTGATGAAGCACTAGCAGGTTTCTGTGATCGAATTCAAGTAGAAATTCTTCCAGGGAATGTTATTAGAGTAACAGACAACGGTCGTGGTATCCCTGTTGATACCCATCCAAAAACAGGAAGGCCTTCAGTTGAGACCGTTTATACAACCTTACATGCTGGTGGTAAATTTGATCATAATTCCTATAAAGTATCTGGAGGACTTCATGGTGTAGGTGCTTCTGTTGTTAATGCTTTAAGTGAGTATATGATCGTTGAAATCCATAAAGGTGGAAAAAAATATTGTATCGATTTTGATCATGGTTTCTTAAAGAATGAACTGACCTGTTTAGGAGATAGTGATAGAACCGGTACTGTAGTAACTTTCTTAGCTGATCCATTGATTTTTGTGGAATCTCAAGAATACGAGTATGAAACATTAAGAACTAGAATTCAACAATTAGCGTTTTTAAATAAAGGTATTCAATTTTCCATCTCAGATTCTCGTAATGAGCTTAAAATAGTTCATAAGGATTATCGTTATGAGGGTGGAGTTAAAGAGTATGTTGAGTTTTTAAATGAAGGTAAAGATAAGATTCACCCTACTGTAGCTTATTTTGAAGGTATTCAAGATGATATCTTAGTCGAAATTGCTATGCAATATAATAATGGCTATGCAGCGAATATTTATCCTTTCACTAATAATATAACTAATCCTGAAGGGGGAACCCATGAGGAAGGATTTAAGATGACTCTAACAAGAATCTTAAATACTTATGGTAAAACGAATAATATCTTTAAAAAAGATGAATCTTTAGCTGGAGAAGATACAAGAGAAGGCTTAGTAGCGATAATCTCTATCAAGCATCCAGACCCTCAGTTTGAAGGACAAACAAAATCAAAACTTGGTTCTAGTGATGCTAGAAAAGCTGTTACTACCATCATGTCCGAAGGTTTAGATCGTTATTTATTAGAAAATCCAACAGCTGCTAGAACTATCATTGAAAAAGCTTTAATGGCTCAAAGAGCACGAATAGCCGCAAAAAAAGCACGTGAAGCCACTAGAAGAAAATCACCATTAGATAGTTTAGGCTTTGCTTCAAAACTCGCAGATTGCCGCAGTAAAGATGCTACTAAAGCAGAAATCTATATTGTCGAGGGAGATTCTGCCGGTGGTTCAGCTAAACAAGGAAGAGATTCTGAGTTTCAAGCTATTCTACCTTTAAGAGGAAAAGTATTAAATGTTGAGAAATCAAGAATCGATAGAGCTTTACAAAATAAAGAAATCTTATCGATGATTCAAGCTTTTGGAACAGGTATTGGTGAGGAGTTTAATATCGTTAATCTCCGTTACAATAAAATCATCATCATGACCGATGCCGATGTTGATGGGGCTCATATTAGAACCTTATTACTGACATTCTTATACCGTTATTTAAAATCACTAATCGAGCATGGCAATGTCTTTATTGCTCAACCACCACTATATAAAGTCCAAGCAGGCAAGCAAATTCAATATGCTTATGTTGAAAAAGACTTAGATAAAATCTTAAGTGAACTTAATACCAAACCAAGTATTCAAAGATATAAAGGTCTTGGGGAAATGAATCCAGAACAATTATGGGAAACAACAATGGATCCGGAATCAAGAACTCTTTTACAAGTAACCGTCGATGATGCTATCGAAGCCGATCGTATCTTCACAATGTTAATGGGTGATGATACTGATAGCCGTAAAACCTTTATTCAAGAAAATGCTGAATATGTCAAGAATTTAGACGTATAGAAAGGAGTTTTATATGGAAGATAAATTAAATAATGACAACATAGAGATGAATCAAATTGATAAAATTCAAGAAATAAATCTTGCTAGTGAAATGAAAAACTCTTTTCTATCATATGCAATGAGTGTTATCGTCTCTAGAGCTTTACCTGATGTTAGAGACGGTTTAAAACCAGTCCATCGAAGAATTTTATATGGAATGGATGAATTAGGATTATATCCAGATAAAGCCTTTAAGAAATCAGCGAGAATCGTTGGGGATGTTATGGGTAAGTATCACCCTCATGGTGATAGTTCAATCTATGATGCTTTAGTAAGAATGGCACAAGATTTCTCAACCCGTTATCCTTTGGTAAACGGACATGGAAACTTCGGTTCTATCGATGGGGACCCACCAGCAGCGATGCGTTATACTGAAGCAAAAATGCAAAAAATTACTCAAGAGATCTTGAGAGATCTAAAAAAAGATACAGTTGATTTTATCGATAATTATGATGGTTCTGAACAACAACCTAAAGTTTTACCTACAAGAATTCCGAATCTATTAGTCAATGGTTCAAGTGGTATCGCTGTAGCTATGGCTACTAACATTCCTCCACATAACCTTAATGAAGTTTTAGATGGTTATATGGCTTATGTTAATAATAAAGAGATAGAACTAGATGAAGTAATGGAATATATCAAAGGGCCGGATTTCCCTACAGGTGGCGTTATTCTTGGCCAATCCGGATTATTCCAGGCTTATAAAACAGGTAAAGGTTCAATTAGAATCAAAGCTAAGACTGAAGTTCATGAATTAGCAAATGGTAAAAAGCAAATTATCGTTACTGAAATTCCTTATCAAGTTAATAAAACTACATTAATCGAAAGAATAGCTGAACTTGCTAAGATTGGTAAAGTTGAAGGAATCACTGATTTAAGAGATGAATCTAGCCGTAAAGGTATGAGAATTGTTATCGAACTTAGAAGAGATGCTAATGCTGAGGTCGTTCTTAATAATTTACTGAAGAACTCACAATTACAAACAACTTTTGGTGCTAATATGCTCGCTTTAGTTGATGATAAACCAGTTGTTCTTACTTTAGTAGATATGATTAGATACTACTATGAACATCAAATTGAAGTTTTAGTAAGAAAAACTAGTTTCGACTTAGAAAAAGCAAGACAAAGACTCCATCTATTAGAAGGTTTTATTATTGCACTAGATAATATTGATGAAGTTATTAGAATCATCAGATCATCTTATGATGATACTGAACAACAATTAATCGCTGCTTTTAATCTTTCTGAAGTTCAAGCAAAAGCAATCTTGCAAATGCAGTTAAGAAGACTTTCTGGATTAGAAAGAGAAAAGATTGATCAAGAAGTTACTAGTTTATCAGAAACAATTTCTGATTTACAAGAAACTTTAATTGATAAAGCAAAACAAGACCAAATACTAATTGCCGATGCTTTAGAGATGAAAGAAAAATATGGTGATGAAAGACGTACTGAAATTGATTTATTTGGCGATTATGATATCGAAGATGAAGATTTAATTCCAATTGAAGATGTTATAATAGCAATTACTACTAACGGTTATGTTAAGCGAATGAATATTGATGTTTATCGCGCTCAAAACCGTGGTGGTAGAGGTAAGACTGGCATGAATTTAAATGAAGATGATGTGATTGATTCCATTGTTTTCACCCAAACTCATGACTACCTCCTCTTCTTTACTAATTTAGGAAGAGTTTATAAAATGAAGGGCTACCGTATTCCTAACTTTGGTAGAAATTCTAAAGGATTACCGATTTGTAATCTGCTTGATCTTAATGAGGGTGAAGACTTAGCTGCAGTTATGTCATTAAAGGATTTTGAATCCGGTTACTTATTCTTCACTACAAAAAATGGTATCGTCAAAAGAACTCAAGTGTCAGACTTCCAAAACATTAGAGTCAACGGAATTAGAGCAATCTCCTTAAGAGATGGAGATTTCTTACATTCAGTTAGATTAACTGATGGAACTAGAGAAATAATTATCGGTGCTTCTAATGGTAAAGCAATTCGTTTCCACGAAACCGATGTAAGAAATATGGGAAGAACTGCTGCTGGGGTTAAAGGTATTGATTTAGCTGATAACGAAGAAGTTGTTGGTGTATCAACAGTCACTGAAGAATTTAACCAAATACTCGCAATCACGAAAAAAGGCTATGGTAAGCGGACAGAAGTTGATGAATATCGTTTACAAAATCGTGGTGGTAAAGGAGTTAAAACTCTAAACGTAACTGAGAAAAATGGAAACCTTGCAAAACTAATTTCTGTGATCGGAAACGAAGATTTATTAGTGGTTTCAGATAAAGGAATTATTATTAGAACACCAATTGATCAAATTTCAATTACCAAAAGAGCAACACAAGGCGTTAAGATTATTAATCTTGTAGAAGATCATCAAGTTTCTACTGTAGCTTTAATCAGTAGAGATGAAGATGAGATTCAAGAACAAGTGCTTGAAAAACCTGAAAATCAACCTACAGAAACAAAAACTGAAGAAGTTGATGAAGTACAAGAGATCTTAAATAATACCTATTAATTAGCAAAGGACAAAAGAAATTCTTCTATTGTCCTTTTCTTTATGAAGATTTTTAGTATAATTATATATACAAGGAGGATAAATTATGAAAATAGAATGGTTAGGACATTCATGTTTTAAAATTACTACAAATGACTATTCCATATGTCTAGATCCTTATAACCCTAAAATGATACCTGGGATAGATGTTTTAGAAGTAACCGCAAATCTTGTTCTTGCTTCTCATCAGCATGATGATCACAATTATTTCCAAGCAGTAAGTATTATTGAGAAAGATCAGCCACAAAACCTTAAAATATCATTTATTAATACCTTCCATGATGACCATGATGGCTCTATTCGTGGGAAGAATAAAATCACCATTATTGAAGATGATGAATATAAAGTTGCTCATATGGGAGACTTAGGAACTGAGCTTACTCATGAACAAATAGACTTGTTAAAAGACCTTGATGCAATTATGATTCCTATCGGAGGATATTATACTATTGATTTTTTAACTGCGAGAAAAATCTGTTATCTACTAAAACCTAAAGTGACAATTCCAATGCATTATAAAGGTAAAAAATTCGGTTTTGATGTCTTAGATACTTTAGATAAATTCATTGCTTTAAATGAAGATTCAAAAATCACATACTACCTAGATAACACTTTAACACTTACCGATAAAACTAACGAACATGTTGCAATTCTAAAACTCTCAAACTAAAAAAACAAAAAAGAACCATAAACTGTGGTTAAACAGTTATTCGGTTCTTTTTTTATCTTTAATATTTCTCAAAATCCTATATTTTAATAAAGACTAATGCATCATCTGATTGAATCTGCAAATCACGCTCTTGATTTAAATCACCAGATAGAATAAATAAATCACGATTGCGGAAATATCCAAAAACCATATATTTCTTACTGAAACATTGATAGAAAGATAAAATAAACTGTTTATAGCTAGTGAAACTCAATGGAAATTGATTTTCAAACATCATAGATGCTTTCATAATATAGATATTTTGATCATCCTCATTAGTTACATCTGACTTTATCGTTAAGAGGTTTTCATAAAAAGGTGCTGTTTCTTTATAAAGAGCAATTTTGCTTAGTAACAATGAGATAATCTTATTTGAAATAATTGTATTATTGATATTAAAATCTTTTACAATATGATCATTTCCGGGTTCTAAGACTTCGACAATAATATTTCTATCTCTTGTTATATGGCTTTGCAGGTAAATCAAATTATCAATCACATTTGCATCTAAACTTTCTGGTCTAGCAAACTCATTACTTAAAAGCAATATTGTACTCTCAGTATTATCCTCATTAAACATCTGAACAAAATCCTTAATTTTATGTTCATCGATATAACTAGCTGCGAAATTACTCGCAAACAGTTCTTCATACTCATCAAAAGAGTTTTTTATAAAACTGAGCTTATTGTTATTGCCAATAATATAAACCTTCATATCGGTCTTAAATTCAAGTTTCTTAGGCTCTAATTTGATAACCTCAATGATTCTCTTGTCTTGATTTAATAAGTCTTTTTCTTGTTCGGCTAAAACAAAAAGACCAGATTTCTCTTGAGCTAGAGGAATAACATGAGAATAGCTATTTAGACATGTCTCGAAATTAAGATTGTTTAAATAATAGACTTCAGAATCTTCAAAAGAGAATAATGATAGATAGACATCTTTGATTAAAGGATTTATGATAGTTTGAGCAATAACATGACCAAGTTTTCTATCAAAACAAATAGGAATAATAATATGTTCATGTAAGGACTTTACTATCTTCTTTAGATCTAAGACTTTATCTTTAGATTCGATATTTTTGATTTCAGCAACAATCGGTGGATTGTTAAGGAAATCAATTTCACCTAAACTTAAGATAACTTTTATGACATTTAAGTCTCCTTGTGATAGATTTTCTTTACTTGATTGTGTATCTGAATTCATAATTAGAATTGATTGAGCTTTATCAATGGATATGTCTCTTAAATCAGTTTTAATTAAGGGACTTCCATTCTTAACCAAAATATTGAGGTTTTTGAAATCTCTTTTATCACTGATCTGTTTAATAGCATTTTGGATAAGTTTTTCAGCTTCAAACTTATCAATATCAGCTAGAATAACTAAAGATATATCTTCAGCCTCTAAATGGATTAAATCCGCAACTAATTCTGGGACTTTATTGTTCCAGTTTAATACGACTATTTGTTTATCTAGAATTAACCTTCCAGAACCACTTTTCTTTTTTTGGAAGTAATCCTTAATTGCATTAGTAGTTAATGCGATGATAGTTCCTGTGAAGAGCACCATACCAATAATTAATACAAACACTGCTAATAAAAGGGTATTAGGATTCTCAATACTTAAAATCGCATTAGGTGTTAACATCCATTTGACACTACCATTAGCAAAAGCATCAAAAAAATTGGTAAAGCTGTTGTCGATGGCCAAAGCAATAAAAGCAGCTATAACCAAAATGATGATATTAAGTAAGAACATCATTAAAATCACAAACAATTGTGGTCGTTTGTAAGTTTTTATACTTAATTTACTCCTTGCCTTAAAAAACTTGTCTTTTAATCCCATAAGATCATCCTTAAAAATATTATATGTCTTTTTTATATATTAAACAATATGAGTAAAGAAAAAAAGTTTAAACATCAGCTTAAACTCTTTAAAATAAATGTAGAATTAATATTATAATATAAATCAAAGTACTAGTTATTGCAAAACCCGCAACTAACCCAGTAATAAATCTTCTGGTATTATTTGATTCTAGGATCTTAAAGTATTGTAAAGATCCATCAATTACCATTAATGTAAACAATCCAATATTTAAATAGATATTATTAAAACCGAACAATAACACAATTGGCGCAATAATTAGCTCACCTATAAAAATACCTGTACATCTAGCACACAAAGGAAATTGATAATTCTTATAAAAGAAAGATCGGCACTGTTGTTGGTGACAACCAACATTTCTGCCGAATTTCATCAACTTCAACCATAATTTCTCAGAATTCATAATTACAGTTCATACACTTTCTCACTGTTTGATTCTCTTTCTTACCAGTTAATCCACATAGCAATCCAATTGGGCCAAATAATATATACCCACAACAAGCATTACCACCAGAAAAATCACTATCAGATTTAGTCACAAAATGAACATCATGAGAATTACATCTTGGACATCTTACTTTAGTTTCAGAATGTTTTTCTTCTGAGTTTTCTTGATAGTAGGTTTTTACAACTTTTTCTTCATCAATCTCTTCTTTAATCGGCTCACTGTCAGAAAATGCATTGACATCTTCGCCACATCTTCTACATAGTTTATCTGTATCGCTATTATCATAACCACAAAAAGGACATCTTTTCATAATCTTCACCTTCCACAAAAATATTATATGAAATATTACTGTTTTTGTAAACAAATAACTTTAGATATAGTGAAGCTTCCGTAAGATTATTTATGAAGATAAATTATTAAAAAATATGAAGAATAATTATACAGACATTCAAAAACTAACAATTTATAATCTCTTTTAACCATTTTACTAAATCTTCATAATCCATAGAACCATCTGCAATAGATAATCCAACTCTAATAACATCTTTATTTTCAGGTTTATACTCAATATCATGAAACCTTAAAAATAGCGCAAGCATATGCATTGAGATTCTTTTGTTTCCATCAACGAATGGGTGATTCTTATTAAGTGTATAACATAATCTGGCCGCTTTTTCTAAAATTGTTGGATACAAATCAAAGGAATCATAAGTTTGATAAATTGAACTAATTGCTGAATCTAACAAACCTTCATCCCTAATACCTTTTGTTCCCCTCTAGTTTCTAGAATTCTTTTTTTGCAGTTCCATTACAATTTCTTTTGTGAAAATCATTTAGCCAACTCTTTGTATGCAAAATCATATTCTTTTAAAAGATCTTCAGAGATATATTTAATTTTTAGTTTTTCGTATTCTTTTATAAAATCTTCTCCCATCTTTTCAATGTCAAACAAAACATAAGCAGGTTTGTTTCTTTTGAAAATCACAGTGTCACCAAATTTATTTGCGTTTCTAGCAACCTTGTTAAAGTTTTGATTAGCTTCAGTAATACTAACAATTCTATTTGTAGTGATCATCATTTGATCCACCTCCATTTCAATTCTATTATAACATATATTAGGTATTTTTCAACCTATTATTAATACTATCTAAATTAAATAAATATACTGATAGACTTACTTAGTATTTTCAATATGATAATAATTCTCTTTAAAATGATGTTATTCAGAAAATTGAATGAACTCTCTACATACTATAAAACTATATAAATAAAAAGAATTGTATAATCAATCAAACTAAAAATGACCCAAGCCAAAAAACTTGAGTCATTATCTTGTAATTATAATTAACTATTTCTTACTAGTCTTTTCCTCTTTTTTAACTTCTTCTTTTGGTTCTTCTTTTACAACTTTTTCTTGACTCTTTGATTCTTTTACTTCTGTACCTAAATAACTAGGTAATTCCATACCAGCCATTGAGAATAAATCTTTCATTGGTGGAATAGATTTCATCAAATTAGACGCAAAGTTAGCAGTAGATGTTGTTCCGTCTTTTGAATTACCATTGTCCCAAACTGTAATCTTATCAAATTTAAGATTCTTAATAGCTTCGACTTGGATTCCCACTAATGTTTCTAATTTATCAGCAATCAATAACTTAATAGCAGCATCTGCGTCATTATTAGCTGATTTAACTAAAGCGGTAAAACCTTCAGCTTGTTTACTTAATACTTCAAATAAACCTCTACCTTCAGCTTCCATCTTAGCGAAGATCGCATCTGCTTCCCCACGTGCTTTTCTTCTTGTTTCTTCAGCAATTGCTTCCGCTTCAATAACTTTCTTTTGCTTTTCAATTTCTGATTTAATAATAACATCTGCTTCTAATGAAGCTTTTTCTCTACTTGCTCTTGCAAGTTCTGCTTCTTTTTCTGCTAAATAAGATTCTTCTAAAGCCTTAGCTTGAGCAATCTTTTCTGCAGCTGTAGCTCTTCTTAAAGCTTCCGCTTCAATTTCTCTACGAGTTGCATTTGATTTAGAAATTTCTCCTAAAGAGTTATTTTCTCCTTCAATAGCTAATGCATCAGCTTTAGCAACTCGAATTCTTTGGTCTCTTAAAGCTTCAGATTCCCCAATTGATCCATCACGGTTCTTTTCAGCAACGCTCTTTTTCGCATCATTGATTGCTTTAGCAGCTGCTTCTTTACCTAAGGCTTCGATATAACCTGATTCATCATTAATGTCAGTAACGTTAACGTTAATCAATCTTAAACCAATTTTCTTAAGTTCTGTTTCCACGTTATCACTAACAGCTTCTAAGAACTTATCTCTATTCGTGTTAATTTCTTCGATATCCATAGTCGCAATTACCAAACGTAATTGACCAAAGATAATATCTTTTGCTAATTCTTGGATTTCATTTAACTGTAAACCTAATAAACGTTCTGCAGCATTTTGCATAACATAAGGTTCTGTTGAGATCCCTACTGTAAAACGAGAAGGAACATCAATTCTAATATTTTGTCTTGACAAAGCCTTTGTCAAGTCAACGCTAATTGATAGCGGTGTTAAATCTAAATACTCATAAGCTTGGATGAATGGATAAACAAATTTAGCTCCCCCATGAATACAATGAGCGGATTTATCAGACCCATCAACGTTTTGACCAACCTTACCATAAACTACCATAATCTTATCAGAAGGACATTTTTTAATTCTTGAAACGATAAATGCTAAAACCATAAATACGATTACAACAATCGCAAAAATTAAACCAAATACTCCTCCAGGTGTTGCTCCAAAATATAACATATTACTCTCCTTTTCTAATTGTTCTTTTTAACTAATAAAGTATTGTCATCTTCTAAACCTGCAACAATAACTTTAGTGTTTCTTAATAAATCTTCATCATCATTTGTTAAAGCTTCTACTTCAATCAACTTACCTTGATGATTCATAATAACCTTACCTCTACCTGTTTTGTTATGAGGTACTCTGATATAAATCATTGCTGGTTTTCCTACAGTACTTTTGTAATCTAAGTTACCTGACGATTCTAACTTCATCGCTGATTTAAAAGCGTACGCTAAAATAACAGCGGCTAAAGCTCCGGCAATTACTCCAAATAGGATTGCTAGAAAAGGACTAACAGCATCTGACATTAAATATACAGTCCAACTACCAATACTAAAGAAAGCCAAAACCCCACGAATTGTTAAGATTCTTAAACCACCGATTCCACTAATTGGTTCATCGTTGATAGCATCGATTCCATCTAAGTCATCGACATCGACATCAAACCCATCCGTTTCATCCATACCAAGGAACATCATGACAATTAAAACAATCATGATTACAGTAGCCACAATAGCTAGGATAAAAAATACTTGTTGAAAACCAGTCATATCTCCCAACATATAATAAGCCTCTCTTTCTTATTTCAAAAACAATTAATTATATCATAAATTAAAGATTTTTTCTATATATTTATTAAAATATTTTTAGATATAATCCCTAAAAAAAGGGATTTGCTCATAAACTCTATCCTAATGCAACGTCTAATAACATCATCACTGCAAAGCCTAACATTGCTCCAATAGTGGCTATTTTTGTGGTTTTCATCATCTGTGATTCTGGGATTAATTCTTCGACAACAACATATATCATTGCCCCAGCGGCAAACGATAAAGCATAAGGTAAAAAGTTTCGCATCGTTAAAGCTAAAACTGCTCCTAAAACTCCAGCCACAGGCTCTACAACACCACTTAATTGTCCAATATTAAATGCTTTCAAAGGTTTCATACCTTCTCTTCTTAAAGGAACGCTTACCGCTGTCCCTTCCGGAAGATTTTGAATACCGATACCAACAGCAAGAGCAATAGCTGCTCCTACAGAAGCGCCTGGAATTCCAGCCGCTGCTGCACCAAAGGCAACACCTACTGCTAAACCTTCGGGAATATTATGTAAAGTAATTGATAAAACCAATAACACTGATCGACGCCAATGACTTGGCAAGCCTTCCTCATGTCCTGACTCAACATGCATATGAGGTAAGAACCTATCAACTGCCATCAAAAACAAACCCCCAGATAGAAATCCTATAACTGCAGGAACCCAAGGAATTAATCCTATTTCCTCTGCTAAATCTATTGCTGGGTTTAATAAACTCCAAAAAGAAGCAGCTATCATCACCCCAGCACTAAACCCTAACATTCCATTCAATAGCTTTTGATTCATATTTTTGAAGACAAAAACAAAACCAGATCCAAACGCAGTCATGGAATAGGTAAACAAAGTTCCAATTAAAGCTGCAAGTACCGGATTAATGTTCTCAAAAAATTCTACCATTACTTATCACTCCTTCTAACTATTATACCATCATTTTATTAGAAACTAATTATCTATATAGACAAATTTCTTTCACTATCTTTCTAATCCAATTTCTTCCTTTTCTTACTCTTAACAATAATTACTAAAACAATATTCGGTATCAACATACTTAAAACGAACAAAGTTACTATAATAAAAGGATCCATTACTACCTCTTTCTAAATTGATTACTTCAGATTGTTCTATTCTATTTCTTTACTTCTATAAGACTCATAATCACTTAAACGATAATATTTTAGAACATTTAAAACACGATAAGTATTGTAAGGACATAACTTATTCGTTTTAGTAATCCGAAAATGTTGAATACTAGTTGGTTTCTTATCCGCTTTGATCCTTCCATACTCATCAAGTCTACTACTTATTAAATCTAAAGCATCTTCCATTCTCTCATCATAAGGAATGTCTAATTCCTTCATTACGGTTAATGCTCTTAGAATATCATATCTCCAACCATAAGGAAAATATAAGGTAATCATTTCTTTATGGATTATTTCGTTCGTTCTTACTGAACGAAATAATCTCTTAGTCAAAATATACTCTACTCCTCTAGGAATTTGTTCTTCTATGTCCTTTAATCGGTAAGTATAACCTGATTTTTTATACTCATTAAAAGCTTCTAAGACAGATAAGGTAGTATGAAGTGATGATTGTTTTGGAGCTAGTTTTCTTTCCCAAGCACAGTTCCAACCACCATCACTCATTGGATATTCTAAAATATAATCAATCATCTCTTCCATTCTTGGATCCTTAAAACCGGCTGTACAAGCAATTCTTACCATCATAGCTACAACACACATATCCTGATGACGATATGGTCTTACTTGTCCCTTATTTTTCCACATTACTTTAAACAAGAGCTTTATTGCTTCAATAAACCGCTCTTCATCTAACGGAGCTCCAAATTCACATAATTCTAATAAAGTATAATGAGTTGAAGTATATTTTGGTGAATATACTCCGCCTCCCCACATATATGTTTTTAAATCTTGTCTACTAAGTAATTCTTTACCAAAACCTTCCGTCAGAATTCTCTTTCTCAGATTATTAAGCTCCTTCTTATCTGATACTCTCAATAAGTCTCTATTTACTAGATAATGAACAAAAACATCACCTTGTAAAATCCAATCAATAACATTCATGTTTTTACTCTCCTTTGATTAAATACTTTTTTGCAATAACGCGGTAATGTGGATGATAATTGTCTCTAAAGGTTTGACTATGATGGATTGGTCGTACTCCTGATTTCAAATATTCATCAATCTGGATAATCGCTGCTTCTGCTTTTGTTCTTTCATAATTATTAAGATAAAATAACTTTAAATGATTAATCCCTAGATTAAACATAATATCAGCAGAATCTAAATTTAGATAATCATTCATGGAATTAACAAACGCTTCTACTACTTCTTCAGTTGCAATTTTATTTTTCAAAATCACACCTAGATGAACTCTAACATAATCGTTACCGATATCTTCTATTAAATTATATGATAATTTTACTGAAGATAGTTCCCTTTCGATCCATAACCTAACTGTTTCTATACTTGGATTTTCCTGAAAATGATGTGGACCAAAGACTGATTGGTAGATTAACTTTATATAATCTTCAACTTCCATCAAAGGATATTTTTTATAATGAGATAATAATATATCAGTCCACACATCTTTCATCTATAGAACCCGCTTTCTAATCTAAGAATATAATTAACCTAAATTATTATATACCAATATAATACTTGATTCAATCGGTTGAAAAGAAATATACCACATATATCAATAACACTTCTTCTTTTCAATTATATAAGATTTATCATAATTTGTTAGAATTCTAACCATTTATATTGACAAAACATCAGGTATCGAGTTATAATTTAGTTAGAATTCTAACTAAAGGAGATTAACTATGGATATCAGAGTGTTAAGGAAATTTAATGATAGAATATTGGGTGGATTTAATCCTTTACTAAAACATGATTTAAAACCGCGTGAAACACATCTAATATCACTCATAGAGAAAGAACCAAATCGACCACTACATTTTTATGCAGAGCATGTGGGTTTAGAAAAAGGTTCCTTTACTTATATGTGTGAAACATTAGAGCTTAAAGGTATCATCAATCGAGTTTTCAATGAAAAAGATCGAAGAAAAAAATCAATATCATTAACAGTTCAAGGCCTGCAGATTGCCAAAGAAATTGATTTAGCTTTTCAGCAACATCTTGAAGATACCTTTAAGATTTTTACTCCAGAAGAGATGCTGGAATTAAAAGAAGCAATCAAGACTATCAATAAACTCAATAGAAAACTACCAAGATCTCCTAGAAATAAGGCGAGATAATGAATAAGTTATTTATATTAGTTATTTTCTTACTGTTTTTAGGATTTATTGGTTGTTCCAATGAATCATCAACTACAACCAATGAATGCACCATTGAAACAATTGATACTTCTAGTGTTCCAAGTAATACTTACAATATTGTTGGCACTAATCAAACAAAGTTATTTAGTAACTCGTCTGTTTTACAGAGCGTTGATGAGAACGATGAGTTCTATGGACAAGATAGTAATTACAATGATTTGGAACCACTGTATTTAGATAATTGTGATGGTACTATCACTGATCTAAATACTAATCTTATGTGGTCAAAAACTACTGATATAAACAATGATGGCAAAATGGATGGTAATGATAAGTTAACCTATCAAGAGGCTATAGATAGTGTTGAAAATTTTGATTTAGCTGGATATGATGATTGGCGTTTACCAACCATCAAAGAACTATATTCTTTAATAATCTTTAGTGGAAAAGATGTCTCTGGATATCTTGGCACTGATACTAATAATCTTATCCCATTTATTGATACTTTATTCTTTGATTTTTACTATGGTTTAACTGATGAAGGTGAAAGAATAATTGATTCTCAATACCTAAGTTCTAGTACTTATGTGGATATAGATAACTATGATACTTTAGTTTTTGGCGTTAATTTTGCGGATGGTCGAATAAAAGGATACGGAATTAATGGGATGAATGGAAAAGATAAAACCTTCTGTATAATTTATGTTAGAGATAATAGTGATTATGGTGTAAATGATTTTGAATTACAAAATGATGGAACAATTATCGATTATGCTACATCACTAATGTGGATACAAAATGGTAGCGTTGATACTTATAACTGGGAAGAAGCTTTAGCCTTTGCAGAAAACTTTGAATATGCAGGATATGATGATTGGCGTTTACCTAATGCTAAAGAGTTACAAAGCATTATTGATTACACTAAATCACCAGATACAAGTAATAGCCCTGCTATCGATGACTTATTTCATTTAGAATCATTCATTAATGAAAATGGTGAACTAGACTGGGGATACTATTGGACTAGCACAACACATGAAAATATGACTAATGGAGGATATGCAGTCTATATATCTTTTGGTAGAGCTTTAGGGTATATGAATAATAATTGGTTAGATGTTCATGGTGCAGGTGCTCAAAGAAGTGATCCAAAATCAGGAAATACAAGTCAATATCCCTATGGGCATGGCCCTCAAGGAGATGCTATTAGGATATACAATTATGTTTTATTAGTCCGAAAGTCTAATTAAATAATAAGACAAATAAATACCGGATATGTTGGAAATTACATATCCGGTATTTGTTCATTCTATAATTATTTTACATTTCATCAGAAAAAACGTTTCTATATAAGCTTTGACAATTTGGTCATTAAGTTTTGCTTGAAGCTTTATACCACTTGTAAAAACTTTATTGCTCAGATCTCTAACCTCATCATTGATTCTTAATTCAGTTTTTAAGGGTTTGTTCTGAATTTTTATCATAACTCCTTGATATTCAATTTCCCAAGTGTAATTGGAAACAAGAAGTCCATAAATGATAATTATTATTACATAAACAAAACTTGCAATAGCAAAAACCTCAATATCAATAAAGACAGTAGATAAATAGATAATTATCAAAGGAACAATTGACCAAATCAGTATCTTCGAAGGCCCTTTTATCTTTCTTGGTTCTAAATGTAATACTTGTTTTTGATTAGTAAAATCTAGATTCAAATCACTACCTGATTTAATTAAATCATCTATTGATACATTGTAATAACTAGCTATTTTCTCCAATGCTAAAATATCTGGTAGTGATTCACTTCTTTCCCATTTAGATATTACTTTGTCAGAATAATTCAGTTCATCAGCCAATTCTTTTTGAGTTAGGTTCTTGTTTTTACGTAATTTAACCAGATTTCTTGCAATAATATCATTTTCCATAAGATCATCTGTCCTTTCACTTGCTTCTTTAACTATATTCTACCTTAATTGTTCTAAAGAGTCACTCTCTTCTTTAAAAACATAATTCTATGAAATGTAGAATTATGTTTTTAAGTAATCTTCTATAGTTTTTATGTTTAAACCCATTTCAGTTAACCCATCTATAATCGTTTGATGATAACTATAACTTGGTTGAGCTATATCTTGATGAAATCCAGTAAAAGTTTTTATAGGATATCCTTCATAATGGCCAAGATCTACTTCTACATTATACCAATTACCTTCTTGTAACATAATTTGTTTGAACTGTTCTTTAGTTACAAGATATGCTCTTCCATAAGAATGACCTTTTTCCCTCGTGTCAAGAAAAGCAACTCCACCACCCCATCTATTATTTGGTTTAGCAAAATACAGAGGGTAGTTAAATTCATATAATACATCTTTTAAAGGCCGTGATGTATCAGCACAGCCTTTATTACTTATTTCAACACCATAGAAGTTTTTACTTCCTCCTTTAATATATAGTAGGAATCGCTCATAATTAATATTAGAGCCGTAGCAAGCATACCAAACTAAATCATTCTTTTTATTCATAATATCTTCGTTATGTTCCTTTATTAACATTATATCTTACAATGTAAGTATAACATAATTTGAATAATAATTTAATAAAGGTAATAGTAATTGCTGATTTACTATCACCTTTATAATTTAATATACACAATCTCTATAATAGTTTAAATCTCGTCCTCTAAATCCTCCATAAATTTATTAGCGTTTTGCTCAATAATACTTAAAATTACTGGATTTGGTGGAACTGGAACGATTGTTGTTCGAATCAAACTGCTTCCTTCTTGACTAAAATTATATGTATTAGTATATTTTGCGTTTAAACTACTAGCTTTTAATGAAACTGGTTGTTTTCTTAAAATGGAAGTTTTTGGTTTACTTGAAGTTGAGTTCCCCTCCACTTTGGATTCCTGCGACATACTTATAGTCATTTTTACTTCAATGATTGTTTCTGAAAACTGATAAAAAGTTGGTTGAAATCCTGCTCCAATCATAGATGTAGTAACCGTTTTGCCTATATATGGAAGTTCAACAGGGTTGTTTGTTTTATCCCCCATCATTTTCAAAACTTCTATACTCTCCATATCTAGTTTTGCCTGACTTTCTGCAATAGCACAGGCTAGACCGGCTACCATATCAGAAAAAGGAACGTCTAGTAACTGTTGACCAATATTGCTCATAGTAAATATTAGATCTAAATATGACTTTCAAAGTCATTATTTAAACCTTTCTCCTCTCTTTATATTTAACCTAAATATAAATTGTTGTAGATATACTTCACATAAAAAAACTATTTTATAGCCTCTAATAGAATCTATAAACTATTTAATCTGAAGCATCTTCTGTTGGAAAATAATTTTCCTGTTGTAGCTTTGCTTGTTGTTCTAAATAATTAGTTAAAAAGGCGTTTGTTGGTACTGGTTTTATATTTGTTCTAAGTAAACTTGAACCAGTAACGCTATAAGAGTACTTAGAGGAATATGAAGCGTTAACCGAAGCAGAAAACAGACCTAACTTTGATTTCGCTTGTAATCCCGCGCTTACACTTGCATCTCTTGTTCTAGTCATTGTTATAGCCATCTTCAGCTCAATAATTGTATCTGTAAATTGATAAAAAGTGGGTTGAAATCCAGCGCCAATCATTGAAGTTACTTTAGTTCCATTAGGTGAGTCCGTTGAAAAAGCAGGAAGAGTAATTGGAGCTTCTACATCGGAACCCATGATCTTTGCTATTTCACAACTGACCATGTCTAATTTAAACTGTCCTTCAGCTATTGCTGAAGCTAAACTTACGACCATTTCTGGAAATGGTGCATTTAATAATTCTTGCCCTACATCTGGCATAATATAATCCTCTTTTCTATTTTTTTATTCTTTTGGTATTGGTTTGATTGAAAATTTAACAACACTTAATGAAGAACTATCTTCAGAAGAAATACTCGGCATAGAAAAAATCATTGACCCATCTTTTTGACCAAGTAAAGTTTTCATTTCGATATCCATTCCATTAATAATATAGTTTACTCCCGATCCAAAGTTATTCACAGATGAATTGAACCCATCAATAGCTTTTGAAAGATATGATGAGATTTCTTCCGGTTTGAAAGATCCTTGAGTTTGCTTGTTTAAGTTCTGTAAATCTTTACTTAAACTCTGAACTCTTGATTTTGCTTCTTTAAGTTCCTTTTCAGTTTCTTTGTGTAAATCTTGATATGCTTGGATAGATGCCTCTAATGAAACAATTTTCATTTGGTTTTCTTTTAATAAATTATCGAAAGCCAATTTTTCCTTGGACTCGAGTATATAATCTTTAGAGTTTGTAAACCTATCATTAAATACCTGAGAACTAGAGCTACTAGATTCTTTTCTCTCTTGTTTGCTTTCTAATTCTTCTATTCTCTTCAAAAGCTTTCTTATTTCGATGTCTTTATTTTTAACGGTTTCTTTTAACTCTGAAACTTGTTTTTTTATATCTTCCTTAACACTTTCTGCTTGTTCTTTTGTATATGGCATATTTTTCTCCTTGTATTAACTTGCTAAAAAAATTTGTAACCATCCTATTTTGACATAAAGAAGTTACTAAAAGATGCATTAAGGGGTGCTACACGCAAATTAAATCCTGTATTATCTTTTTGTGGCAGAATATGAACTTTTAGTTCTATTTCGACTTCATTTATAGAAAACCAGGTATTGCTTAGTGAAAGAGGCTTCAAATCAGGGTTTATTCTCGACTCCATCTCTAATTCAAGAGATTTTATATCTAATTCTTCCTGAGCGATTCTGACTCCATCACCTATAGAAATCATTAAATCTGATAAACTACAATAAAAAGTCTTATCTTTATTAGAATCAACAGATTTCTTATTTTTAAATTTGTTTTCTTCTTTGCTATTCATTATATTACCCCAAAACAATATAATTTACTTACCTAATTAATCTATAATGTAACAATCTACAAGCATATAAATATTTCTAGCCCATTCATCAATACCCCCTATCTTAAAGACAAATAAAAAAAGCATAAATTTCTGTCAACGGCCCACCAAGTAAATTAGTAATCTCGTCTAAGTAAATTATGCAAAGTATGTAAAATATGTTCATTTTTAACTATCAAGTGAAATATATCATAAAAATAAATATAAGTCAATGACCCATCAATAATTAACTTAAAAAATATAACTTTTTAATAATATCTTTCATTTTAGTAGAATAACTCTAATGAAATAATACAAAATCCCAAATACAAATGGATATACTACAAAGAAATAACTAATATATTGAAAAATATAGTTTTTAATCACTTTCTTAAAATATAGAAAAGCAACAATTGAGTACAATAAATAAAATATTACTAAATATATGTAATATGAGGAACTTAAGCTCGTATGAAAAACGTAGATATTCATTAATAAAGATATTGGTATTTGTATAACAGCTAAAATCAATATTGTTCTTGTTGATAATGAGAATAAACTATAAGCAGATGTCTTATCTCCGTTTTTACTGTATTCATTTCTAGCTTCTAGATTAAACTGACTTATTAACTTATTGAAATACAAAGGCAGCTTTTCTAAGTCTTTTTCATAGATATCTCCACCAAGAATTGTTTCACAGATAGTTTTACCTTTATAATGTTTTACAGTTAAACAACCAAACCTTCTAGATACTATCCTACTTTGAAAACAGATTATTTCACTTAATGGAAATTTTCTTCTAAAGAAAACAGGGTTTGATATTACTAGATGATTGTCTTTTATATAAATAACTGGTTTATTTATATATAAGAAAACCAGATACCGCAAACAAAAAAAGTTAATTAAGAATACTACGATTATTAACCATAATAAATCAACATTGGCAGCATATAAAAATATACC
>NPIE01001858.1_pt1 | contig 67440 bp, 60 predicted proteins | sample 8637661 | NCBI WGS metagenome assembly NPIE01 (sample SAMN07420842, study PRJNA396082) | bioreactor metagenome | isolation source: sample BA12 brine-fed electro-methanogenic bioreactor BA | place: Japan: Kochi | collected 2016-12-09 | reverse complement strand
AAAAACATTTTGGACAGGTATGAGGCTAAAGGATTATTTCTATTCTTTGCTTGTTGAAAAAATAAGGTGTGAAACGAATAATACGCTTTTTAAGATCGGTTGATTGCTTCTCTAAAGTTGTTTTTATATTTGAATTAATTATTGTTATCTGTTTAAGTTATATTTCGCTTATTAATAAACCGGACTAAAATGTACGCCCAAGTTGTTTTTCCTCAATCATTCAGGAATGCTTTTACATATTTGATCCCAAAAGATTTACGGGGTGAAGTAACAATCGGGAAACGTGTTGTTGTTCCTTTCGGAAGACGAATACTAACAGGATTTGTAATTGAGCTTACCGATACAACCGATATAAAAGAAAAAATTAAACCCATCAAAGATGTATTGGATGATAAACCTATCTTCGATAAAAAAGCACTCAAGTTTTATGAATGGATTGCCGATTACTATTTAAGTTCTCTCGGTGAAGCGCTTAAATATTCTGTTCCATACGGCTCCGATGTTGAATCGAAAAGAAAGATTGTATCGGATATCGATTTCTGCAAAGAACTTTACGAATCCGAGAAAAAGAAAACTTCGGTAAAAGCAAAACTTCTGTTTGAACTTTCGCAAAAAGAAACACATAGTATTTCACAACTTCAAAAAGCTGTAAAAAGGAAGAACATTTATTCGATACTCAATACACTCCAGCAAAAAGGTGCCGTTACAATTTTAGAGTTGATTGATGATGCAAAAGTAAAAGTGAAAACTGCAAAGTTTGTTAAACTTGCAAAAAGCAGCGATGAAATTTATGAGTTCATTCCCGAAATCGAATCACGTTCACCAAAACAGGTTGTAATTTTATTGGAACTTCTTTCGCGTAAAGCCGAAGCAGTTCAACAAAGCGAGTTGATAGAAAAAACAAAATCATCTCACAGTTCTGTTCGTTCCTTGGAAGAAAAAGGGTTGATAGAAGTTTTTGATAAGGAAGTTGAACGAACATACGAAGAAATTTACACTGAAAAAATCAAACAGCTTACACTTACCGGTAAACAAAAAGAAATTGTTGATGCGGTAACAAAAAATATAGAAGAAGATAAATTTGAACCTTTTTTACTTCACGGGGTAACCGGAAGCGGCAAGACTCAGGTATATATTGAGCTTGCAAAGTCTGCATTGGCGAAAAAGAGAAACGTCCTTGTACTTGTACCTGAGATCTCTCTAACTCCGCAAATTACAAGTAGATTTATAAATACATTCGGTGAAAAGGTTGCTGTAATGCACAGCCGTATGTCGTTAGGTCAGCGTTATGATACTTGGCGCGGGATAATTAATGAAAAGTATAATATAGTTATCGGTCCGCGCTCCGCACTTTTTGCCCCGCTTAAAAACTTGGGATTGGTAGTTGTTGATGAAGAACACGACGCGAGCTATAAACAATTCGAAAGCATTCCGAAATATCACGCACGTGACTCTGCCGTAATTAAGGCGATGATGAGTGAATGCCCGGTTGTTCTAGGCTCGGCAACCCCTTCAATTGAAAGTATGTACAATGCCCGTAGTGGGAAATATAAATTAGTAGAGCTGACCGAAAGAATTGACAACGCTAAACTGCCGGAGATAAAATTAGTCGATGTCTCAATTGCAAAGAAACAAAATAAGCTAGAAGGTTCTTTCTCTAAAGAATTACTAAACGCAATAAACGAGAAATTAAGAAAAAACGAAAAAGTTATAATTCTTCAAAACCGGAGAGGATTTTCAACTCAAGTTTTCTGTGAGGATTGCGGTGAAATTGAAATGTGCGATAATTGCTCTGTCCCGATGGTTTATCACATTAGCAAAAATATTCTTCAGTGTCATTACTGCGGTAATGTTAAACCGGTTCCCAAAGCGTGTTCGAACTGCGGCTCTATAAAAATTAAATTCTTCGGAACAGGAACACAGCGCGTTGAAGATGAAATTGATTATTACTTTCCCCATGCCAAAATTGAACGAATTGATTCCGACAGCATTAATAAAAAAGGAAAACTCAGTTCGATACTCAATAGTTTTAGGAAAGGAGATGTCGATATACTTGTCGGTACCCAAATGGTTTCAAAGGGTTTAGATTTTTCCGATGTTACACTAGTGGGGGTTATTTCTGCTGAAACAACCCTATGGATTCCTGATTTCCGTGCCGATGAGAGAACATTTCAATTACTTACACAAGTATCCGGGAGAGCGGGGAGAAGTAAGAATCCGGGACAAGTATTAATACAAACCGCCAACAAAAAGAATTTTGTTTTACAAAAAGTTCTGCAGAATGATTACGACGGATTTTACAAAACGGAAACCGGTCTTCGTCAAAAAGGAGGCTACCCGCCGTTTACACGTTTATGTCTAATTGAAACCAAAGACGGCAATGATAACCGTGCAAAAAATGCTATCAAACAATTTTACGATATTCTCAAAAAGAAAAATAAAGGATTAATAATTGCTCCGCCGAATGAAGCAATTATTCATAAGCTTAAAGGTGAATTCCGTTATCACTTATTAGTAAAAAGTAAACGAGAAACTGACCCTAATGGTAGATTGCTACGCGAAGCCGTTTTGAATACTTTTGTTGAGTTTAACAGGGTATCACGATTTAGAGATGTGAAATTAATAATCGATATTGATCCGCAAGGATTGATGTAATACCTCCCCCCAAATGAGGCTGTCTCAAAAAGATGATTTTACAGTAACCCACATTTTCAAATGTGGGAATTTAGCTCCCCCAAAACATTTTTATGTAACCGTTTTAACGGTTTATTTAACTTTTGATACAGCCTCTGCTGAAGTCGATGTTGGTAAAGTTATTAGACCCCGAAAAAACGCAAAAATGGAACTGCATCGGCAAGCAGCCAAAAGATAAACCCAACACCAAGCCACAAACCGAATACCATTGCAAAGTACTTACCGTAACTTTCCGATTTAAACATCTTTGCAAAACCAACTGCCACAACAGCATAAAACCAAATAGAAAAGATATCAAGTTTACTAAATACCCAACCGACAAAGGTGGTTTTATCTGAATCTAAAATTGCGGCAACACTTGTACCTTGGAGGAATCTATCGAGTACAAAAGCAAGAATTACCATAACAATAACTTGAATAACAATAATGTAATGCGGAAGTCCGTATGCCGCCATAGCGCCTTTGTAATCCCCAACGCCGTGCAGCCCGAATTTTGTAACGGCAAAGAAAACCCCCGAAACAATGAAGAACATAACAAAGGTAAAAATCAGTATGCCGAGTGTTGAAAATATGAGTTGAGTGCTGCCTTGGTTTTCCATAAAATCACGTGTCTGTTGAAGCTGCTGTTCTTTCTGATCCTTTGTCATTTGTCCGCTTTCAACCATTTCATCAAGTCTCTCTTCAAGAGCTGTCATTTGCTTTTCCATAATAGAATATTTGATTGCCGGGTTACTCATCATTACAAAATTTGAAATTATCGATACAATTATTACAATTAAAATGGGAATGAGCCAATCACTTGTTTTAACCCCCACATTAGAGATTCGCTTAAAAGTATTTCCGGGTTCGGCAAAAACTCCTACGAGTTTATCGGTGTGGTTCAATTCAAAATCCTCATCGGATGATTCGTTCTGAGGTTGTACTCCCTGGTCTTTTAATTCATCCATTTATCCTCCCAACTAATAGTTAAAAAGAGACTGTTATTTCAAATTACAAAAAAAACAAGATGCCGAGCAATAAAGATTTTGTATAATTTAACCGTCGCTGCGGTAGTATCTTAAGTTATACACACCTTGCCAAAGTTTATTCAAAAGCCTAAGTTGGTTTATTAAAAAATTTGGGAAACGTGATGAAAACAATAATCGAACCCTTTAAAATCAAATCTGTTGAACCAATTAGATTCACTACAAAAGAAGAACGTGTTAAAATATTAGAGAATGCGGGTTACAATCCTTTTATGATTCATGCCGACGATGTATTGATTGACTTGCTTACCGACAGCGGAACTTCCGCAATGAGTTCAAAACAATGGGCCGGTATTATGGACGGTGATGAAGCTTATGCCGGTTCAAAAAGTTTTTACCGGTTTGAATCGGTTGTTAAAAAAATTACAGGTGATAAGTTTGTAATTCCAACACATCAAGGTAGAGCTGCGGAAAAAATATTGTTTTCTGTTCTCGGCGGTCCCGGGAAATTTATTCCTAACAATACACACTTCGATACCACCCGCGCTAATATTGAGTTTACCGGGGCCGAGGCAGTCGATTTACTTTGTGAGGTCGGAAAGCACCCCGAACAACGTGCGGACTTTAAAGGAAATATGGATGTTGAAAAACTTGAAAACTTTATTAAAGAAACCGGCGCAGAAAATATTCCCGTTGTTATGTTAACAATTACAAACAATTCCGGCGGCGGGCAGCCTGTCTCTATGCAGAACATTAAAGACGTTAACAGCGTTTGCAGAAAATATAATATTCCACTCTTTCTCGATGCATGCCGGTTTGCCGAAAATGCTTACTTCATCAAAAAGAGAGAGAAGGGATACGAAAACAAAGAAGTAATTGAAATCTGCCAGGAAATGTTTTCTTATGCAGACGGTGCAACAATGAGCGCTAAGAAAGATGCGCTGGTAAACATCGGCGGCTTCCTTTCAATGAATGATGAAAACTTAGCAATGCAGTGCCGCAACTTGTTGATTGTTACCGAAGGTTTTCCGACATACGGCGGTCTTGCCGGCAGAGACCTTGAAGCTGTTGCACAAGGCTTGGAGGAAGTAATGGAGGAACATTATTTACAATATAGAATCAGAAGTACGGAATATCTCGGTGAAAAAATTTTAGAAGCCGGTGTGCCGATTATTGAACCGCCGGGCGGACACGCAATTTACATTGATGCAAAAAGGTTTTTACCTAATATTCCACCCCATCAATATCCGGGTCAATCAATTGTTTGCGAACTTTATATAGAAGGCGGAATCCGTACCGTTGAAATAGGTAGTGTTATGTTTGGTAAATATGACAAGAAAACCGGTGAATTAATTCCACCACCGATGGAGTTGGTAAGGCTTGCAATCCCTAGAAGGGTTTATACACAAAGTCATGTTGATTATGTAGCAGAAGTTGTTATAGAAGTTTATAAAAACAGAAATAAGCTGAAAGGATTCGAAATAACTTACGAAGCACCGATGCTTCGTCACTTTACGGCTCAGTTTAAACCGGTTGGATAAATTATTTGGTGGTTGATTATTATTAGGTAATTGCTAGTGAAAGTTAGAAAGTCTTAATGCAAAAACTTTACATCGGAACAGCCGGTTGGTCATACAAAGATTGGATTGGGAGTTTTTACCCCAAAGCTCAATCAGCGGATTTTAACTGGCTGGAATATTACTCACAGTTTTTCAACTGCGTTGAAGTAAACGCAAGTTACTATACTTACATCGATCCGAAGGTTGTTAAAAGCTGGCTGAGGCATACTACAGATAAAAATGATTTTCTTTTTACAATCAAGTTACACCAAGATTTTACTCACAAAAAGAATTTCACAGAAGCAAACACAAATGCAGTAAAAGTTGTGCTCGATCAATTGGTTGCAGAAGGAAAGCTCGGCGGACTTTTGATGCAGTTTCCGTATTCATTTTCACTCGATAAAGAAAATGCAAATCACGTTAAAAACTTAGTCGATACTTTTTCCGATTACGAAAAGTTTATTGAAGTGCGGCACAAGTCGTGGTTCATTGAACGCTTTTTTAATTTTATTAAAGAAAATAATGCTTCGCTTTGCACAATCGATCAGCCGGTTTTGGGAAAAGCAGTTGAGTTTGAGCCAATTGCGGTTGGTAACAATTTGTATTTACGCTTTCACGGACGCAATGAAGAAGCGTGGAGCAAGTCGATTAAAAACTTTGGAAAGAAGCAGGCTTATGAACAACAAAGTGCACGGTATGACTATCTTTACTCTCCCGGGGAGTTAATCGAGATTGATCAAAAATTAAAAGAGGTTATTGACACAGTTAACAAAGTAATTGTAATAATGAATAATCACCCGCACGGCAATGCAGTAGCCAACGCACTTGAACTGATGCATTTGCTTAATGAAAAAATGAAAGTAAATGTACCGGAGAATACATTAAAGGCTTATCCAAGGTTGAAGAAGATAGGTTAACAATGGGGCTAAAGCCCAAAAGATTTGGGGAATTGCTTTTAATCCGTCGGTTAAAACCGACGGCAATTTATATAACTACACAAGCCAGTTTTTTATTGCCGTCCACTTCAGTGGACGGATAAATTAAGAGAAAGCAAAGAAAGGGACTTTAGTCCCATTACTTGCTCACATATTTCCAACCATACTTTTTCATAAACTCATCAACTTCTTCTGCAAAGCTTTTTGTTTTGTGATGCTTTTCTTGATTTCTGATATAATCTTTGACATCCTTCAAGTGAGACTCACTAACACTTACAGCCCAATAATCATCTTGCCAGGCAAATTTTGTGTTTGTTAATTTTTCATCATTAATCCATTTAGAAGATTCCCCTTTTATTAACTGAGAAACTTTGCTTATTGTTTGATCTTTCCCAAGTGAAATCAAGCAGTGAATGTGATCAATGTGTCCTTCGATTTCTTCAATCCAAATTTCTTTTTGCTTTGCATTTTGTTTTATGTGCTCAATAACTTTCTTTCTTTTATCTTTTGATACAAAAAAAGCTTCTCTGTTTTTAGTTGAGAATACAAGATGAACCCAGATTCTAATCCAGCTCATTACTCTCTCCTTTTTCTTTTGAAATTAATTGAGCAATGCAAAAAAAGCAATGGGGCTAAAGCCCAAACAATATTGGCGCTTTTTGGTCCGTTCGCTAAAGCGAACGGCAATAAAGGCAATAACACAAACTAGCTTCCCATTGCCGTCCGCTTCAGCGGACGGATAAAAAACTAACAGAAAGAAAGGGGCTTTAGCCCCATTTCACACATAAGCTTTTCTCAACTTCTCCTTTCCCAAAGAATTAACAAGATGCACTTCATCTGGGATCAATTCTTTTTCCGCATCACCGAAGAAGTCTTTGCTTGTTCTATCTTTCTGCGTTATCGACTGAGCTTTAACCGCAGAGAGCACAGCCATTCTTTCAACAATAATATTATTGCCGCTTTCGGCGTCAACCTTCCCTTCAACCAAGTACGGACCCATTGACATTGTAAGCTCTGCATACTTTTCATATGCCGCCGGAAAAATCACCGCTTCAAATGTTTCCGTTTTATCTTCGAGCGAAAGGAATTTCATTATTCCTCCTTTGCTCGTTACCACTCGCTTCGATGCCATATACCAGCCGATCATTTTTATTTTTTTGTTGTGATACTTATTCATATCGGCAGCTTTAACAATATCGCTTCTATTGATTTCATCAAAGAAATCGAGCGGATGACGCGATACCATATAACCGAAGGCTTCGTATTCATTGTAGCAGATTTCTTCTAAACCGAAATCTCTGTCGGTTGCAACTTCCTTTTCAAGTTTGCTTGTGTTGTTCGCGAAGAGATTCATGTTTTCATCTTCGAGGAGTTTTTTATTGTAGAAATAAATATCGAGTAAGCGAAGCAGTGTCGGACGCGTTTGCTTAAACGAATCCATCGCACCGCATTTGATCAAGCGCTCGACACTTTCAAATCCGAGATGGACACGCGAAAGAAAATTTGCAAGCGATGTGAAGGGTCCGTTTTTCTTCCGTTCTTCAATTATTCTATCGGCACTTTCTTTTTCAAAATTTTTTATTGCAATAAAACCGATCCGTACTTTGTTATCTTTCCCGGTGTATTCATATTCACTTTTGTTTATACACGGAAGCATAACTTTCAAACCGAGCCGCTTGCATTCGCCGATGTAAACTGCGGCTGAGTAATAACCGCCTTCGTTGCTCAGTACCGCCGCCATAAATTCGGCGGGATAATATGTTTTCAAATATGCAACTTGATAAGAGAGTACGGCAAACGATGCACTGTGCGCTTTGCAGAATGCGTACCCTGCAAACGATTCAATCTGATGCCAAAGTTCTTTTGCAATTTTGGGAGAAAATCCTTTCAGCTCGCAGCTCCCAAAAAACTTATCTTTAATCAACTGCATTGCTTTGTGTGAGCGCATCTTTCCGCTCATCGCACGGCGGAGTAAATCGGATTCCTCGAGTGTGAGTCCGACTACGTGATGCGCAACTTTAATTACATCTTCTTGATAAATCATCACACCGTAAGTTTCGCCGAGATATTTTTCCATTTCGGGTACGAGATACTTCCGCCGCGACGGGTCTTTGTGCCGCTCAATAAATTCTTTCATCATTCCGCTTTCGGCAACGCCGGGACGAATAACCGAACTTGCCGCAGTGAGCATTTCAAAACTATCGCAGTCAAGCCGCTTGAGAAGCGACCGCATTCCGGGACTTTCGATATAAAAGCAGCCGATCGTCCGCCCGGTTCGGATTAAGTCATTCGTCTTTTTATCCGTAAAGACTTTATCGTAATCGAACATATTGAAGCCGGTTTGCTGAATAACTTTCGGAATCCGGTCGAAAATTTTCCCGAAATTCTCCGAATTCGGCAGCTTATAATCCGACATATTCAGCAAAACGGACTTGCTCTTTTCGGGCGATTTGTTAATATTAGTAGTGAACATTTGAACACTATTATACAAAGTGATTTTAAATGTGTCAAGAAGAAAAAACGGGGTTCTTGAGTGAAAAAGAGAGAAAATGGGAGTTTGGGTCTCATAATGTCATTCCGGCCTTGAGCCGGAATCTGACTCAAAGTATTCTGCAAAATTTAAGGTGAGATTCACGCAAAGATTTTCGCGAAGCTCGTGGAGAGTCAGGTGAATCTATCTCAGCATTTTTGAACTCATCCCCCGTCCCCTTCTCTTAAAAAGAGAAGGGGAGAAAAAAGGAAATAATATGAGTATTAATAAGCGAAAAGAACTTGTTGAAATGGCTAAAGTCGTTTGTAGAGATTTGAGACGAAACTCGACTCCTGCAGAAGAATTACTCTGGGAAGCAATTTGTAACAGAAAGTTAGATGACAAGAAATTTTTAAGACAACATCCGCTGTTTTATGAGCTCACAGGAAAAGAATCTTTTTTCATCGCCGATTTTTATTGTCACGAAGAAAAGCTAATTATTGAATTAGATGGAGTTTATCATAAGTACAGACTGAAAGAAAACAAAGAGAGAACAGAAATCCTAGAATTTCTTGGAATGAAAGTAATCAGATTTAAAAATGAAGAAGTGATAAACGACTTAGAAGGTGTACTCGTAAAAATTAGAAACCATTTCTCGGAGAGTCTTTAAAAGTCCCTCTCTTTTTAAGGAATGCTGTCAATTTAATCATTAATAGAACACAGAGGACACTGAAACTATAGATTCACACAGATAAAAATCAGCGCTTATCTGTTTTTTCTGCGTTATCTGCGTTCCATTTTTAGCCTCTTTATTCTTCGTCCTCCTTAAGTTGACAGCATTGCTTTTTAAGAGAGGGATTTAGGGTGAGTTCCTCTCACATAAATTAGATAAACATAACTCTCCTCGAACTATGAAAACAATATTCCACTTAGATATGGACGCATTTTTTGTTTCGGTTGAACGAAACTTGGACCCCTTGCTCGAAGGGAAGCCGGTCATCGTGGGCGGCAGTCCAAAAAACGGGCGCGGTGTTGTTGCAGCATGCAGTTACGAAGCCCGCGCTTACGGACTCCATTCCGCTATGCCGATAAAAACCGCTTACAGATTATGTCCTCACGGAGAATATATACGCGGACACGGGAAAGAGTACGGGCGTTACTCTAAAGCAGTCAAAAGAATTCTCGAAAAATATTTTCCCATAGTCGAACGCGCATCAATCGATGAATTCTATCTCGATTTTACCGGCTGCGAAAAGATGTGCGGTCACCCGAAAGATTTTGCAAAGAAGGTACAAGATGAAATCTGGCACGAACTTCATCTCCCATGCTCAATCGGAATTTCGAGCAACAAATCAATTTCAAAAATTGCATCCGATTACAGGAAGCCGAAAGGAATTACATTCGTGCCGCACGGAAAGGAAAAAGAATTTCTCGCGCCGCTGCCGATTGAAAAAGTACCCGGCGTCGGCAAAGCAACATTCCCCATACTTCGAGCAAGGGGATTCAAGACCGTCGGCGATATTGCAAACGCATCGCAGGATTATCTCGCAACGCTGCTCGGCAAATCGGGTATCCATCTTTGGGAAAAAGCAAACGGCGAAGGAAGCACACACTTTTCAACCGAACACGAACGGAAAAGTATTTCAAAAGAGCGAACGTTCGGTGAAGACATTGTCAACAAAGAGAAAATTGAATCGTTTTTGTTCGAACTTGTTGAAGAAGCCTGCCAGCTTTTACGAAACGAAAATTGGCAGACTTCAACCGTGTCGATAAAACTTCGCTATTCCGATTTCGTTACTTGGACACGCTCAAAATCATTGCCGCCGACGGACGATGACAAAACAGTTTATGACGTTGCGGTGGATCTTTTCCGCAAAGCTTACACTCGGCGGGTCGGTGTGCGTTTGATCGGGATTCATCTCGGGAAACTTGAACACTTTACCGAGCAGGGTTTACTTTTTGAAGACGAAGAAACAATTCGCAAAAGAATGGTAAGAGCGGTGATGAAAATCCGAGACAAATTTGGCTTTGATGTAATTCATATGGGGAGGAATGTGTGAGATTATAAACAAGCTTAACGAAGTGCAAGAGAAATCTTAATTGCTTTGTCTACTTCAAGCATTTTTTCTTTATCCAAGCTTCCGAATTTTGTGATTAATCTTTGTTCTTTGTCAATTGTTCGGATTTGCCCGCAATCGACATAACTTTCTTCTTTTAATCCGCCTTCACCTTTTTGAAGGTGAATCATAATCGGAAGAGGTTTGGTGATTTCTTTAACGCTTGAGATCGGAGCAATTATTGTAACCGGACTGAATTTATTACCGATATCATTTTGAATAATGACGGCCGGTCTTGCTTTACCGATTTCTTTACCGACAATCGGATCAAGATTAACTAAATAAATATCGCCGCGAAGAAGCGGTTCAACGATGCCGGTCTTACTCTTTATCTGCATGTTCCCACTCTTCTTGGGATTTGGAATAATAATCGTAATTGGCTTTGTAACCGGCTTCTAGTTCTTTCTCAGTTTGTTCTTTTTCAACTTGCTCAATATATGCATGCAGGGCTTTGCGTGTTAATTCGCTCATTGTTTGATTTGTCTGCTTAGAGATTTTCTCGACTCTTTTAGACAAATCACGATCGACGAAAAAACTCAAACGTTCTTTTTTAGGTTTTGTTTTGATCGAAGACATTAATATTCCTTGCAACGATTTTTATGCAAATAAATATGTGCAAAAATATATGTAAAAACAAGCGTAACATTGAGCACATCTTAAAATAAAATTAAAAGTTAGATTTTTCCCCGATAAGCCGGGATCAGAAAAATTTCATTCGGTTTTTATAAAATGATAACACTACACGCACATTCGAATTACTCTTTGCTTGAGGGAACAATTCCCATCGAAGAGCTCATTTCTTTCGCGAAGAAAGACGGGAACCGTTATGTTGTTTTAACCGATACAAACGCAATGTACGGGCTCATTCAATTCGCCAAACTCGCTCAAGAAGAAAATCTAAAGCCAATACTCGGAGCATTGATTGATGATCCGGAGGACAAGAATTTATCCACCATCTTTCTTGCAAAAAACAATACCGGCTACTCGCATCTCTGTAAAATTATAACAACACGGAAGTTGAAAGAAGATTTCCGATTAACCGATTTGTTCAAAGAACCTTTGGATAATCTTTTTATTATTACTTCATCTCTTGAATTGTTGAAGAGAATTAAAATCACTCCGGTACTGAGCGAAAATTTGTTTGTTGAATTAATTATCACCGAGAAACAGAAAAGAAAAACACGCGCTCTTTATGAATTTGCAAAGACAAAGAACTTACAAATAGTTGCGACTCACCCCGCTTACTTTTCACGCAAAGAAAATTTTCTTCTGCATAAAACAGTTACCGCAATTCGGTTGAATACCACCTTAGAAAATCTCAATGAAAAAGATTTAGTTGACGAAGAGTTTTACTTAAAAACAAATGATGAGCTAAAACAGGATTGGCGCGCACTTCCCGAAGCTTTGTGGAACGCCGAACGAATTGCACAGAACTGCAACGTCGATTTGGAATTTGATAAATATAAATTCCCGGTCTATCCGCTGCCGCCGGGCGAAACTGCTTTTTCATATTTGTGGAAGATTGCTTTTCACGGATTGGAAGAAAGATACAAACCGATAACCGATAAAGCAGTTAAGCGACTGCAATACGAATTGGAAGTGATAGACGAAATGGGTTTCTGTGATTACTTTTTGATTGTTTGGGATATAATTCGCGAAGCAAAAAACCGTGGAATGCTGCACGTCGGGCGCGGCTCTGCTGCAAACAGTTTGGTTTCTTACTGCCTCGGATTTACCGAAGTCGACCCGATTAAACATAATTTTTACTTCGAGAGATTTTTGAACCGCGGACGTATGTCGCCCCCCGATGTTGATTTGGATTTTTCGTGGAAAGAGCGAGACGAAATTATAAAATATGTTTTCGATAAATACGGCTACGATCACGTTGCAATGATATCCACAACCGTAACATTCCGTGCGCGTTCGGCTTTTCGCGAAGTTGCAAAAGCATTCGGCATTTCGCAATCTGAGATTTCGACTTACAGCAAATTCATTCCGTGGACGAGCGCGAAAAATCTTGATTCGCTTTCGGAAAAATTTCCCGAAGCTAAATCACTCAAGTTCGACGCCGAACCGTGGAAAACAATTATAAAAATTGCGTCGCAGCTTTCGCGTTATCCGCGTCATTTAAGCATTCATCCGTCGGGAATTGTAATTACGGAAAAACCGATTACAAATTATCTCGCTTTGGAGTTCGCAAAAAACAAAGGGCTCGGCTTAATCGTTACACAGCCGGATATGTACCCTATTGAAGATTACGGATTAATTAAAATAGATTTACTCAGCCAGCGTTCAATCGGCGTTTTCAAAGATACGATGAACAAAATCAACAGAGATTTTAATCGCAAGGATATAAAAGTTGTAGATATAAGAGAATTCCCCAGTAAATAAATTACTAATTAGCCCTATTGGGGTTTGTATTCCTAAAATAAAAAAGAACCCGATTGAGTAATATAGCCCCTCGAATTCTTTTTATGTTTTTATTCCGGTTCAGCTTTGTGCGGTTTTGATGATGATTTGGGTGTCCGTCTGACTGGAGATTCAACAAATAAAATATTTATTAACAATGATGATGGTTCATTTATTTTGTAATTTTCTTTACACAAAAAGAAAAGTAATGTCGGAAATCTGGAAAACATATCTTTTTAGCAAAAAAAACAGACTTAATTTTTTGCTGACTTTGAGCGTTTTGATTATTGTTTTAATTATTCTTCCCAATTTTTTGCATTTCGTAGAAAACAGAAGTGGGTTTGATTTTCGTGACCCGGTTCTCTCTTTATTTAAACCTGTTGATCTTACCTGGTTTACTTTTGCTTTAATATATGCGGGGTTAATCATTGCTGTTTTTCACCTGGCAAAAAAGCCTCCCTATTTCATATTAGCGATGAAAACTTATGCATTAACCGTGATTTTCAGAATTATTGCTATGTATCTTCTTCCGCTTGAACCGCCACAGTCTATGATTCCGTTAAACGATCCTTTTGTTCAATTTTTTGGTTCGGGAGAAGTACTTACTAAAGATTTGTTTTTTTCCGGACATACATCAACCTTGTTTATTCTGTTTTTATCAGTGCAGAAAAGAATACTTAAGTACGTCTTTTTAATCTTTACAATTCTCGTGGCGGTGTGCGTAATTATGCAGCACGTGCACTATTCAATTGACGTAATTGCAGCGCCTTTTTTTGCTTTTACTTCATTTAAAATTGCACAATGGATTGAAAAATATTTTGAATAACAAAAGCATTTATTGACGCGTTGACAAGTTGAAGTATAACCATTTTTTCAATTGATGGATGATTTCACCTTCCTTTAATCTCACCTTATTATTATTTTACCTCGTTAATTTTAGAATAAAGGATTTTCTATGAAACGCTCTTTTAGTCGTATTCCTATCATTATCATTTTACTCTTTTCCGGGTGTGGTCAAAATAATACAAATCAAATTACGGATATAATTCCAGTAGTAAGATTACTCTCCGGTCAAACCGATTCTATTTTAGTAAGTGACTTATTTTATGCCGATGATTATGATCTTAAATTTGAAGCTCATAAAAATATTGAAATAAATTATCTTAAAGACTCGCAGACATTAATTCTTAGACCAGATGATAATTATGAGGGAATGACTCTAATCAATTTTGAGTTTAAAGACGAAACCTATTCCATTCCCGTAACAGTTGAACTTCTGCAAGTACATAAATTTGTTTATACACCTAAGAAAAACTACAATTCAATAACCTTGTTTGGAAATTTCAATCAATGGAATAGACAGAATCTTCCTATGAAAGATGAAGATGGTGACGGAACTTATGAAATATCTCTTCCTTTTGAAGCGGGTAAATACGAATACAAATTTTATGCTGACGGTGAGGAGTTGCTTGACCCATCAAATCCCGATAAAATCCCGAACGGAATCGGCGGTGAGAACTCGCTGCTTACAGTTAAACCAAGGCACTCTGATAATGTTTATCTTCACCAATTTAAATATGCAGAAGTTAATAACCAATACGTTTTTAAATATGTTAATGAAAATCGAGAAGTATTTTTAAATGATGAAAACATTGTAGCTTTATTAAACAATAAACCCGTAAAGCCGGTAGACCTTTCGGTAGAGGGGCAATATATAAACGTTAAGTTAGGTGAAAGTAAAGGTGAAAAACTTCTTCGTATAGCGGTTACACAAAACGGACAAAACTCAAACATACAGTACATCCATACATACGATGGAAAGCCGATCGGTAATAATCACTGGACGTGGTTTGACGGAATTATTTATTCTCTTATGATAGATAGATTCAACGATGGAGACCCTTCATTAAATAATCCGGTCAAACATGACTCTCTTTCCGATAAAGCAAATTATATGGGTGGAGACTTACAAGGAGTAATCGATAAAATTAATCAAGGATACTTTGACTCTCTGGGCGTTAATATTATTTGGATTTCTCCCGTATATGATAATCCCAATGAAGCATATAAAGAATACCCGGCTCCACACAGATACTACAGCGGGTATCACGGTTATTGGCCTATCCATCATCTAAATCTTGAAGAAAAGTTCGGAACGATGGATAAATTGAAAGAGCTTGTTAAAACCGCTCACAATAAAAATATAAAAGTGCTTCTCGATTTTGTTTCTAATCACGTTCACAAGGATCATCCATTTTATAAAAATCACCCGGAATGGTTCGGTAAACTTGAATTGCCCGACGGCAGACTTAATTTAAGATTTTGGGATGAATACAGGTTGACCACCTGGTTTGAACCCTATCTTCCTTCGTTCGATTATATTGGTTCGAAAGAAGCATTGGATGTTATGACCGAAAATGCAGTGTGGTGGTTGAAATCCACCGGGGCAGACGGCTTCCGCCACGATGCGGTTAAACATGTTCCAAATGAATTTTGGCGTGAACTTACAAGAAAAATTAAAAAGGAAATTTCTATTCCCGAAAATAAATATGTATATCAAATCGGTGAGACTTTCGGCGACTATGATTTGGTCAGTTCATATGTAAACAACGGACAGCTAAGCTCGCAATTTAATTTTGAGTTGTATAATTCCGCACAAGCAGCCTTTATCGATCCCGATCTCTCTTTCGAAATTCTTGATAACGAATTAAAGAAAACTTCCGAAGTGTACGGCACAATTCATTATATGGGCAACATAATGGATAGCCACGACAAAAATAGATTTATGGCTTACACAGACGGCGACCTTAAACTTTCTCAATGGAGTGCAATTGAAGAAGGCTGGAATAATCCGCCGAAGGTTGATGATCCTATGAGTTATAAGAAAATGTTATTGTACATGGCTTATATGAATTCGATTCCGGGTTTGCCTGTAATTTATTACGGAAGTGAATTCGGAATGACCGGCGCTTCCGATCCCGATAACCGCAGAATGATGAGGTTTGATGATCAACTTAACAGTTATGAAAAAGAGACGTTAAAAGATACAAGGGAAATTATAAAACTTAGAAATGAGTACCCTGCCTTACGTTACGGTGATTACTATAACGTTGCAGCGGATGAAAATATTTTTGCATACGTCCGCTCATATATGAACCAAAGAATACTTGTTATTATAAATAAAGATAAGCAACCGCAGAATGTTGAATTAAGCGTTCCCGAAGTTTATGGAATAAAATTAATTACCGACTTAAGTACTGAAGAAAAAATTGAATTAAATAATTCATTAATAAACATGCAAATTGATGGAATCAGCTGGAAAATGTTTTTGATGCAGTAGTGAAATTCGTTTCCTTAGCTAAAAGCTTTAAAGCAGAATTTAAAAGAAAGGGTCTGTATCAAAAATAAGGTTTTTATTAAGCTTGAACACTGATACCGCAGATTTGAACTGTAGTCAGACTATGACGAATTCTGGCGAGATTTCAGTAGATTTTTATTTGATATTTACTCTTGATATAGCTGGTTATTTTGCACTTAATGGATACTTTATTTTTTGTATACATCTTTTCTATGCCCAACTGTTATCACAATAATAATTAACTCATCTTTTTCTATTTTATAAATTATTCGATAATCTCGAAATCGAACTTTAAAAAGGTTAGTTGAACCAGCTAATTTGCGAACTTTCTTGGGGAAAGGATTCTCTTAGATAATCCCTCAACTTTTTTAATTATGGGTGGAATAATTTGTGGCGGTAATTTTTTTAACTTCTTCAGCGAAGAGCTTGTCCTTTGATTTTATAATAATCCATCGTCTCTGAGCTGTTTTAGAACCTCTTCGTGGTCTATTAACTTTTCTTTTTTTCTTTCTGCAGAAATTGCCAAATCTTTCAAATCTTCAAGAAGTTCATTGTAATCTTTTATGCTCAGAATCACTTCTTTTTTATTTCCACTTTTATCGGTAACGTATTTTATTTTATGTTTTTTTCTTTCTTTTAACATAACATTATTCCTTTAACCAAAATTAAATATAATGTGTAGAAACTTGATTTATCAAGTCCCTACCAAAATTACGTTACGGTTTCACCAAATAAATTTCTTCTTGTCTCGGAGAAATAAACTCGCAGCCGTCTTTTGTAATCACAACTTCTTCTTCAATAGTTGCTATACCGTAACCCTCAATAGTTAATCTCGGCTCGATTGTAAAAACTTGGTTTACTTCGAGAGGTAAGAAAGGTAAATTACCGTATCTTTCCCAGCGTGGGGAAAGAAGAGCACCGCCGTCATGTGCAACTCTTCCGAGCTGATGACCGAGAGCGTGAGGGTATTCTTCATAACCGCTGTTTACAATATACCCGCGAGCAATGTCGTCTATTTCAACACCTTGTTTTCCGGGCTTAATTGCTTTGGCGGATTGTGTTATCGAATCTTTTATTACATCAAACCCTCGTTGTACAGGTTCGGGAGCTTTCTCTTCACCGGGTTTTAGCACGTACCAAGTCCGCTGTAAATCTGAACAGTAACCTTTGTACTTTATACCGAAATCCATATTGATAACATGTCCGGGTTCTATTTTTTTATCGGTCGGACCGGCGTGCGCGCCTGCTGTATCGGGACCGGTAAACACGGAAGGACAATACTCTTTATCCCAAGCTAAACCGAATCCTTTTTCTTCAACTATTTTATGAACAAACTCTGCAACTTCTTTTTCACTTATTCCAGGTTTCAAAAATTCTGTTACTTGGTCAAATATAGCAAGCGTTTCAACAATAGCTTCTTTCATTATAGCAATTTCTTTATCGGATTTCCTGCCGCGTAAGGCAGCAACAACTTCTTCGGATGAAATTAATTTGTCCTTGTATGGAGTATCTTTTAGATGTTCCATTAATTCCAGATACATTCCGTGAGTTAATCCGTCGGCTAATGTAGAATTCCGAGAAAAATTGATTGCAATTTTATTCGGCTTGATTTCGTTCAGCACTTCGAGCAGTTTATCTTTAACATGCTTCAAATATCCTTCAACTCTCTGAAATGTACCGACAAGATTCATATTTGCAACTTCGAGCGAGCCGACAATTGCAATTGTTTGTCCTGTTTTTGTGATTATGAATGCACTTTGCCATGTACAGTTTGTGCCGACAATCATATCCATCATCGGGTCGTTAATATTTCCGCTTTCACGTACAAACGTCAACCACATATCAATATCTTTTTCTTTTAATATTTCTACTGCTTGTTTTTGTTTTTCGAGAATCATTTCTTTATCCATATCCATCCTCAGTAATTCTTAATTGAAATTTTATTTTGACATCTTGAAACTTACCTAATCCTTATAAGCCTTGCAAGAAGATACGGTGAATTCGATTTGTTGAGTTTAGATGATTCTCCAAAAAGAAGTAATTAATTTTTATTTTCAAGAACGTTTTAAGAAATTAATACGTCTAAACTGCATTCCAAAAAATATTGAGGGGTAAATGAAACGATACCTGATTTTTTTGTTGATCACATCTGCAATATTTGCAGCCGATACATATTTCACAACCGACCCAACTCCGTCGCCGGACGGATCGCAGATTGCTTTCTGCTACGATAATGATATTTGGGTTGTTAATTCTTCCGGCGGGCAGGCTTATCGTTTAACGGGAATGGACGGCCGGGAATCAGAACCGGCATATTCTCCTGATGGAAATTGGATTGCTTTTACCGGAAGACAGGACGGTAATCCGAATGTTTATGTAATGCCGGCTCATGGAGGAGAAATTGTTCAGCTTACTTTTCACGATGACGCTGATTATGTAGAATCGTGGTCTTGGGATTCAAAATATATTTATTTCTCTTCGGGGTGCTATAATTATAAATCAACTTATAAAGTTTCCATTAACGGTGGAACACCTGAAAGATTGTTCGAACATTACTTTAACTGGCCGCACAACTTAGTTGAAGATCCGAATCAAAACGCAGTCTATTTTAACACGTCTTGGGAAAGTTATAGATTCCCGATGCGTAAAAGATACATTGGGGCATTCAATAGTGATATTCAATCGTTTAATTTTGATACGGGAGATTATAAAAAACTTACAACTTTTGAAGGGAAAGACACCTGGCCTACAATTGATAAGAACGGTGTTCTGTATTATGCTTCGGTTGAATACAACAACGAATATAATCTTTACAAATTTGAAAACGGAATCGGAATTCGACTCACGGAATTTGACCGGACTATAAAACGACCCCGAGTAAGTGCAGACGGCAGCATAGTTGTCTTCGAAAAAGATTACCAAATCTATACCTATAACACCGCAACCGGTAAATCATCTTTAGTAGAGATTTCTCTTTTCAAAAACAACACGCTTTCTCTCGAAAAAGAATTTAGTACTAACGGTAAGATAACGGCGTTTAGTGTTTCCCCGGATAATAAAAAGTTAGCATTTGTATCTAGGGGTGAACTTTTCGTCTCAGATATTGACGGAAAATTTGTTAAAAGATTAGAAACAAATCCCACCGAAAGAGTTATTGAAGTTAATTGGCTTTCCGATAACGAGACCATTTTGTTTACCCAAACAACTAAAGGATGGGCAAACATTTTTACTATTAATGCCAACGGAACTGACAAACCGGTTCAACGGACAAACACAGAATCAAATAATCAAGCTGTAACTTTTAATAGCGAAAGAACGAAAGCCCTTTATTTAAGCGGTTCAAAGGGACTTTATATTCTCGATTTGGAAAGCTATGAAAGTGAATTAATTGCCGAAGATGAATTTTGGGCTGTATATCCAACCGCTGCCTATTTTTCTCCCGATGATCGGTACATTGTTTATGCGGCATATAGAAATTTTGAACAAGATATTATGATTTATGATCTTGAAAATAAAAGAACAACATCTTTAACAAAAACCGGGGTGAACGAAACAAATCCTTATTGGTCGCCTGATGGTAAGTATGTTTACTTTGTCACAGACCCTTTTAATCCAACTTACCCTTACGGATTTAAGGATTCTGAAATTTATAGAATTGGGCTGCAGAACTATGACGACGAGTTCAAATCGGATGAATACAATAAATTGTTTACCGAAGAAGAAAAAGACACAAGCAAACCGGTCGTCAAAATCGATTTTAAAAATATAGATAAACGATGGGAAGGTATTGTAACATTTCCGCAAAATCAATACGGTACTTATGTAATTCAGGATGGAGATGAGACTTATGTTTTGTATACCTCAAATCACGACAACGAAGGCTGGAATTTATGGAAAACAACTCTTAAACCTTTTGAGAAACCTAAACACAAAAAAATTGAAGGAGCAAAAGGAAACGGTTATTCAATCACCGAAGCAGACGGAAAATATTATGCGTTGATGGGTTCGGATATTTACAAATTAAATTTATCCGGCAATAAAGTTGAAAAAATTTCAATCGACACGAAGTTTACGCGAAATCTGAAATCCGATTTCACTCAAATGTATTATGAAGCATGGGCTAAACTTTCAGAGAATTTTTACGATGAAAACTTTCACGAACTTAACTGGGAAGAAATACGAGATTATTATGCTCAGTTCTTACCTTATGTAAAATCACGCGATAATTTGCGTACAATAATGGATGATTTACTTGGTGAGTTGAATTCTTCCCACCTTGGATTTTACAGCAGCGGTGATGAAGAAGAAACATATTATAAAAATCAAACTGCAAATACGGGAATTTTATTTAAAAACGATGAACCTTTTACAGTCGAACGAATTGTAGATTTATCACCTGCTTCAAAAGGTGAAAAGGGAATTAAACAGGGGGACGTTCTTACAGCCGTAAATGGAGTAAAAGTAAACAAGAATGTAAATCGTGAAAGTTATTTTATCTCTCCGTATATAAGTGAAGAGATTGAGTTAACATTTGCCCGAAACGGCGAAGAATATTCCGTTAAAATAAAACCGGTCAGCAGCAGTCAATTTGAAACATTGCTTTATGATGAATGGATGGAAACAAATCAGAAAAGAGTGGATGAAAAAAGCAACAAACGTATTGCTTACATTCATATGAAAAATATGGGGTCGTCCGAGCTTAATCGTTTTAAAAAAGAAATAGCAAATGAATGGCATTACAGAGATGCACTAATTTTAGATTTACGTTATAACCGCGGCGGTAATGTACACGACGAGATACTCCAGACATTAAGTCAAAAATCATATTTGCAATGGAAATACAGAGGGGGTAAACTTACACCACAACCAAATTTTGCTCCTTCTGATAAACCGATTGTTCTTTTAATCAATGAGCAATCTCTAAGCGATGCCGAAATGACCGCCGAAGGTTTCCAAACATTAAAGCTCGGAAAGATTATCGGAAATGAGACTTATCGATGGATAATTTTCACGACAAATATTCCGCTTCTTGACGGTACAACGTTCCGACTTCCTTCGTGGGGTTGTTACACACTTGAAGGCGAAAACATTGAAAAGACAGGTGTTAAGCCGGACATATTAATCATCAACACTTTTAAAGATAGATTAGAAAATTCAGATCCGCAGCTTGATAGAGCAATAGAAGAAATTCTGAAAGAGTTGAAGTAGTTTCATATGTTACCCAAAGGTCTTTAGTTTGACCTTTGGGTATTTATTTTTTTTAAGGTTTATTGATGATTACACTTTTTATATTTCTTTTCACAGCTCTATTCTTCTCATTTCTTTGCTCGATGCTCGAGGCAATTATATTAAGTACTACACCTACTTTCATTGAAATAAAAATGGAGGAAAAGAAAAAATACGCGTCGACTCTTAAGCATTTAAAAGAAAACATTGATAAACCGCTGGCGGCAATTTTACGCTGAATACCTTTGCGCATACAATTGGCGCAGCCGGTGTTGGAGCTCAAGCACAAATACTTTGGGGAAATGAATATTTATTGGTGGTTTCTGTAGTGCTTACTTTGTTGATTTTATTCTTCTCCGAAATTATTCCTAAAACTTTGGGTGCAACTTATTGGCAGCAGTTACTCCCTTATTCAACTTATATTTTTAAGTGGATGATTTTTGTGCTCTATCCGTTTGTAATTATTGGTAATTGGTTAACTAAAATTACAGGCAGAAAGGAAGACGAAAAAATTTTCACACGACAAGATTTTTCGGCATTAGCCAAAATTGGTATGAGGATTGGTGTTTTTAATAAAGAAGAATCGGGCATAATCCAAAGCTTGGTAGATTTTGATAGAATTACCGTGAAAAAAATTCTAACGCCAAGAACTGTAATAAAATCCGTTGATGAAAATATAACTGTCGAGCAATTTTACAAAAAAAACGAGCCGATTACCTTTTCCAGAATTCCGGTTTATAAAGATAATCCGGATAACATTACGGGATTTATTTTAAAGGATGAAATTTTAGTAGCTGTAATTGAAAAAAAACTTGAGCAGAAGTTAAGTGAATTTAAAAAAGAAATAGCAGTCGTATTTGAAATTTATCCTGTTCACAAATTGTTTAAAGAAATGATAGACAAAAATGAACAGATAGTTTTGGTTATTAACGGGCACGGCGGAATGGAAGGAATTGTAACATTGGAAGATGTTTTGGAAACATTAATCGGTTTGGAAATTGTTGATGAAACCGACAGATATAAAGATATGCAGATTTTAGCCCGTAAAGTTTGGCAAGAGAAAACAAAGGAAAACAAATGACCTTTTCTATGTATCACACGAGTGCTTGAATTTTTGGAAAGTTATGTATATGCTCATACACAGGACGAGGAGTGTAAAATGAGAACCAACGTTGTATTAGATGAGAAATTAGTTAAAGAAGCTCTTGAATTATCTGGTATCAAAACCAAAAAGGAATTAATACATAAGGCATTGATAGAGTTTGTAAAAAATAAAAAACGTAAGAACTTGCTTGATTTATGCGGGAAAATTGAATTCAAAAAGGATTACGATTACCAGTCAATGAGAAATTAAAAATATGATTGACTGCTTAATTGTACAAATTGCTTTAGAGCATAATCTTTTTTTACTACACAATGATAGAGATTTTGATAAATTCTCAAAAGTAGTTGATATCAAAATCTACAACTGATTAATTACTTCCCATTTATACTGAAAAGAGATTTATTTTATTAAATGATAGACTTATACTTACAAGTTATTGCTAACAACATTATTAAATCTATCAAGCGCTTCGTCAATCTTGTCAACATCTTTACCTCCGGCGGTTGCCATATGCGGTCTTCCACCTCCTCCGCCGCCGACAATCTTTGCAATTTCACCTACAATTTTCCCTGCCAATATTTTTTTCTCTTTCACAAGATCATCGGTAACTAAACATACCATCTGTACTTTATCTTCAACTTGTGCAATCAATAAACCAACGCCGGTTTTCATTTTGTTACGAAGCTCGTCTCCCATTGATTTTAATTCGTCCATACCGGAGACTTCAACCTTACCTTTGTAAATATTTATTCCGTTTACTTCTTCGGTATTAGCAATAATATCATCAATTCCGCCGAGTTTTTCTTCAAGCTGCAACTTTGCAATTTCTTTTTCTAACTTTTTCTTTTCTTCAAGCAACTCATTTATTCTTTGTTCTGAGTTCTGAATTTTGTCTTCCTGCTTCTTGATGTATTCTTCAACACCGCGTCCGGTTACGGCTTCAATTCTTCTAACACCGCTGGCAATAGACGACTCGCTCACAATTTTGAACAATCCTATCTGCGATGAATTTTTAACATGAGTTCCGCCGCAGAATTCCATAGTGAAATCACCGAACTGCACAACATTTACTTTGTCGCCGTACTTGTCACCGAAGAACATCAGTGCGCCCATCTTTTTAGCTTTTTCGAAAGGTGTATCTTTGTGATGAGTCATCGGAATATTTTCGAGCAGTTTATCATTTACGATTTTTTCTATTCGCTCGAGTTCTTCGGGTTTTACTTTTTCGAAATGTGTAAAGTCAAAACGCAGTCTATCCGGACCGACATAAGAACCTGACTGCTGAACATGATTGCCCAAAACTTCACGCAGCGCTCGATGCAAAAAATGTGTTGCCGAGTGGTTGCGCATTATATCCCAGCGGCGTGATGAATCGACAACGGCTTTTACTTTTTGTCCAAGCTTTATATTCCCGCTGCTGTTTTCTATAACGTGAATAATTTTCCCTTCCAATTTCGATAAACCAACGACCGGCAATTTTTCACCACTTACTTCCAAATAACCTTCGTCATCAATTTGACCGCCCGATTCAACATAAAACGGTGATTTATCCAAAATAATAAGCGCTTCTCCGTTTTGATTTTTTAGTCCCACAATTTCTGCATCGGTTACAAGTTCATCGTAGCCGGTAAATGTAGTCGGTATATCATTCTTAATTTCAAATTGAGTTAAATCATTCACTTCGACTTTGTGAGCCCCTTGTTTGTCTTTTGTTGATTGACGAGCTCTTTCTTTTTGTTTATTCATCAATTCATTGAAACGTTTTTCATCAACTGTAAATCCCTTTTCCTTTGCCATCACAACAGTTAAATCAAGAGGGAAGCCGTAAGTATCGTATAGTTTAAATGCGTCATCGCCGGGGATTAGTTTTTCATTTTTCACTTTTGATTTTTGACTTATCTCTTCAAAAAGATCAATCCCTCTATCAAGTGTCTTGTTAAAGCTCTCTTCTTCAGCTTTGATAATTTTTTTAATGTTTTTTTGCTGTTCATTTATTTCGGAAAAATAGTAACCCATATTTTTTACAACAGCATCAACCAACTTGTACAAAAAAGGTTCGTGCATATTAAGATTTCTTCCGTAACGGGCAGCTCTTCGTAAAATTCTGCGAAGAACATAGCCGCGACCTTCATTGCCCGGTGTTGCGCCGTCTGCAATTGCAAATGTTAAAGTACGCACGTGATCGGCAATTACACGCATTGCAATTTGATCTTTTTCTTCTTTGTACTTTATACCGGAGAGGTTTTCAATTTCGGAAATTATCGGTGTGAAAACATCCGTGTCATAGTTTGAAGATTTCCCTTGAAGAACAGCGCAGACTCTTTCGAAGCCCATACCGGTATCAACATGTTTTGCGGAGAGATGGTGCAGTTTCCCGTTTTCGTCCCTGTTGTTTTGAATGAAAACAAGATTCCAAATTTCAATACATCGCGGATCACCGGCATTTACCCATTTGGGATTGTCATAATCATCGCTTACGTTAATGTGAACTTCAGAACATGGTCCGCACGGACCGGTTTCACCCATTTCCCAAAAGTTGTCTTTCTCGTCAAATCGTAATACGTGAGTTGGGTTTATATCTGTTTTGGTTTTCCAAATTTCATAAGCTTCGTCATCAGTTCTGTAAACTGTAGCCCATAATCTCTCTTTAGGAAGTTTCCAGACTTCGGTGAGCAGTTCCCAAGCCCAAACAATTGCTTCTTCTTTGTAATAATCACCGAAAGACCAATTGCCGAGCATTTCAAAAAATGTATGATGATACGTATCGTGTCCAACTTCTTCCAAATCGTTATGCTTTCCGCTAACACGGATGCATTTTTGTGTGTTAGCAGCGCGTTTATATTCTCGCGAACCTGTTCCCAAAAAAACATCTTTGAATTGATTCATCCCGGCATTTGTGAAAAGGAGAGTAGGATCTCCGTGAGGAACAACCGGTGCGCTATCAACAATTCTATGGTCTTTTTCTTTAAAAAAGTCTAAAAATGATTGTCTAATTTCTTTTGAAGTCATTCAACGCTATCCTATTAATATTTAGAGGTCAAATATAAGAAAAAGGGAAACAAGTGTGATATTTGGAAAAAATAAAGGTTTTGTTCGAGTCATAGTTTACTTTGCTTTCTTTTAGAGATTACTTTTAATAACCATAGGTAATTGTTGCTTTTTTAACGACTTAGTTTTACTTTTGAACATCAATCCAACTAACAAACGGCGCATCTTTGAGTAAATACGTAGAGCTGACAGATTTAGAGCTGATGCAAAGAATCGCCAAGTATGATTCTCGTGCCCTGGAAGAATTGTACGAAAGATACTGCGATTTACTATATACTCTTGTAAAAAAAATTGCACCGGATGAATTAACCGCCGAAACAATCCTTGTCGAAATTTTTGCAATTATTTGGAAGAACATTGAAAAGTTTGATTTTGAAACCGGTAATGTTTATACGTGGATTGTATCGTTGGCACGAAACCGGGCTGTTGAATCATTACGAAGAAGCCGTGATTCTTCTTCTACATTGGATTTTTATGATGAGGAATTTGAAAATCTTTACATCATACCTTATTTGGCAAGAGATATTGATACACTCGATATTAAAACCGCATTCAAAGTTAAAGACAAAGTAGAGAAAGCACTTGCCCGTTTAACCGATGCACAAAAGTATGTTATTCATCTCGCTTATTACGACGGGTATACTTTGGACGAAATTGCTGATAAGTTAAATATTCCCGTTGAAACAGTTCGTACTAAAGTTTTGACAGCGATGCATAGTTTAAGAGATAACTTATTACAGGGGCAGTCGTAATGGCAACAAATGCAATACACGAAATGATAAGCGCATACGCTGCCGGCTGCATGGATAAGAAAAATCTAAAGACCTTCCGTGAATACGTTGAAGAAGGCGGTGAGCTTCCCGTAGGTGAACTTGGCGAACTTCAAAATGTTGTTGCGCTTCTTCCGGTAATTTTGGAATTGGAAAAACCGAGTCCTGCACTTAAAGACAAAGTTGCAAAAAGATTGATTAGCCTACAGGATGAGATAAAAGAAAAAATTAAAACAACAAAACAAAGAACTCAATCATCCCCCAAAACAATTGTTAAAAGTACTGAACCGGGTGAAGAGACAGAAGAATTAAAATTAACAGCCCCCACAAAGTCTACTAGTTTTGAAACCATTCCACCACCGCCGCCGCATACAACTCAAGCGGGTCCGCAGACAAGGGGAACCGAGTTTTATGAAACTGCTAAACGAGGAAATCCACCGGCACCGACAAAAACCTATGACCTGCCTCCAAGAACGTTGCGAGATTTGGAAAGTGATATGGCATCAAACAGTTCGATAAAATATTTGTGGACTGCCGTAGCATTGAGCTTTTTAATTCTACTAACCGGAATAATAATTGTGTATTATTCTAATGGTGAATACGAAAGTAAAATAGCTTCCCTCGAGCAGAGAATTAATTCTTTACAAGAAGATATAACTTCCACAAGAGATTTTGTCAACCGCTACGATGAATTGATCGAGTTTATGACTTATGAAGATATTCAAATATTTTCCTTATCTCCGGTTGATGAAACTGCATCGGGTTCGGGTAAATTTATGGTTTCTTTTTTGCACAGAGAAGGTCTGCTTGAATTAAAAGACATGCCTACATTGGGTACAAACCAGGCATTTCAGGTATGGTTAATTAGTGATGGGAGATCTTATTCAATCGGAACTTTTGTACCGAGCAGGGCGCAAAGATATATTCCCGTTGAAAATATTCCTTATCTGCCAAAAAATAAAATTGATTTAGTAAGAGTAACAATTGAACCGTTAACCGGTTCCGATTTGCCTCAAGGTCCTGCTGTTTTATTCGGAAGCATCAACGGAACTGCCGAAAGCAGAAGATGATTTAATCTGCGGTTTGCGAACAATCATTAACACACCTAAGAGAATTAAGAACAACGGCCAATATTCAAAAAGGATAAGCGTGATTTTATTTGCATAATCCACAATTGCAATTTTACCGACAAACAAAACAATTGTTAAAGCAAGAGCGAAGAAAAAAACAGAACCGATTAGGAATACTTTTTCTGAAAGGTTTTCAATGTAAAGGGTTAATAATCCTGTTGCTGTAACGTAAAAAATTGACGGAGTTACAACATTGTACCAGTTTAAGATTTCATAATTAGTCAAAATAGAAAGAATAATTCCTATGCTCATAATTACCGATGTAAAAAACAATGCACCACGTTTTAATTTGTGAAATGCCTTAACAAATGCAACTAATCCGTAAATTATAAAAACGATTGAAAAAATTTCTTCCTGATTTAGATAAGTCACACGGAAATAATTCAGCAGCGTCAATACACCGTATAAAAAGATTGTAGTCCCTATAGCAATAAAATTATTCACTAACGGCAGCCTCTTTTTCAATTGGAATAAAGTAACCGATTACAAAATAAAATACAGCCGCAATACCGAGTGTAATAAAAGAAAGTAAAATCCAAATTATTCTAATAATATTTACATCCGTTTCAATGTAGATAGATAGACCCTCACAAATTCCCAATAATCTTCTCCCGTTTGCGGCTCGATATAATTTCCCCGGCTTTTGTATAAGACCGTCATCTTCTTTCTTTTTCCCTTTAAGCAAAACAAACAATCCGAAGGTTATTGTTAAAACGGCAAACAAAAAACTATCCGTGTAATTGAATGCATCAAAATATTTGAAAACACCGAAAGGCGGAATCCAGTTGTAAATTCCTATAACAACCAAGATGAATCCTAAAAACTTGGGCGAATTTAATCTGGTGAATTTACCTTTGGCTTTTACAGACGGGTGTTCGGGAATTAAAAACATACTAACTACATAAGCAATAATTCCCCAGCCGCCTAAAAGAGCCGTAAATACAAAAAGAATTCTTATGAAAACAACATTTACGTTTAAGTACTCTGCAAGTCCAGATGCCACACCGAGCAAGATTGCGTTATGAGGTGAGCGGTAGAGTTTCTTAGGGGCGGGAATTAAATAATGATTTAACTCATCCCTTTTATCATCGTTATTATTTTGAGGTGTCTTTTGATTTTCCATAAGGGAAAGTAATAAATAAAAAATTAGGTGCCGAAAGTTTTGGAAACTTCTCTGGTGTTGATAACTCGCCGTTCCGTTACAATCTTATCAACGCGTGTATCGTGAAAGTTTGATTCGATATAATCAAAAAGCTGGAACTCAAATGCCAATGTAATTTTAGTAGCAAATGTTTTTCTCAAAAGTTTGTCGTAATAACCACCACCGTAACCGACTCTTTGCCCATGAATTGAAATAGCAAGAGCGGGGACAATCACTAAATCTATATCGCTTAAATCTTCATCAATTCCTACATGCGGTTCAAGATAACCCTCGCTGTTTTTTACAAGATATTCCCAACCCATAAAATTAAATCGGTTGAATGATTTTGTAGTCTTGTTAAGTTTGGGGATTACAATCGTCTTGCCCCAACCGTCCATATAATTAATTAGTCTGCGGGTGTCTACTTCTCCTGGTCGGCTTGCAATGTAGCAGTGAATATTTTTAGCATAAATAAAATCGTCCAACGCAGAGAAACGCTGAATAATTCTTTGTGTCTTTTGAGTTATTTCAACCGGAGTAAGTTCACTTCTCCGTTGAACAACTACTCTTCTTGCTTCGGATTTTGGTATAAGAGTTTTCACTGAAAATGAAATTTTGTGTTAAACTGAAATCAATATATAAATTAAGTTTGTTTTTAGAAAGAGATGTTTAAACAGTAAATTATATCTGTGAATTTGCGACTTAAAAATAATTATATGACAGGTAAAGCACTTCTTTATTGTCTATTTTATTTTAACGTACTCTCAAACAATTTCAAAATTCTTTTGTACTCATCTTTCCAACTACTCGGCTCTGCAAAGCTGTGTTTTTCAACCGGGTAAACAGCTAATTCCCAATTCTCTTTCCCCAATTCAATAAAACGTTGAGTTAATCTAACTATATCTTGGAAATGAACATTGTCGTCAATCATTCCGTGACACATTAATAAATGTCCTTGCAAACCGTCCGCAAAATAAATAGGAGAACTTTGGCGATAAGCAACGCTGTCTTCCTGCGGAGTATTTAATATGTTTGCAGTGTAAGGATGATTGTAATGTGCCCAATCGGTTACTGAACGTAAAGCAGCTCCGGATTTAAATAAATCAGCATGCTTAAACATTGCAAACAAAGTAATAAATCCGCCGTATGAACCACCATAAATACCAATTCTGTTAGGATTAATATCATAATTATCAATCAAAAACTTTGCACCATCAACTTGATCTGAAAGATCTTTGCTGCCCATATGTCTGTAAATTGCCGTTCTCCAATCACGACCGTAACCCGCGCTTCCCCTGTAATCAATATCTAAAACAGTATAACCCTTTTCGGTCAGCAGATGATGAAACATATATTCTCTAAAATAACCGCTCCACCAATCGTGTACATTTTGCAGGTAGCCGGCACCATGCACAAAAATTACTGCTGCACCGTTTTTGTTTTCTTTTTTAGGTTCATAAATTCTTGCCGGTACTTTTTCGCCATCTTCGGCATCGAACCAAACAATTTCGGGTTTTTTCCAAGGGTAAGATTTGAATTCGTCGTTTACGGGAAACGTTACTTGTTTCATTTCGGCTCCCGGCTTATTTTCCATCAAATATAACTGCCAGGGTTTGTTTGATTGTGAAAATCGAATTGCGAGCATTGTCTGATCGGGTGAAATAAACACTTGATGATTACCGTGTTCCGAGGTAATTCTTTCACGGTTGCCGCCGCCGATCGGCATTCTATATAAATCACGTACAAAAGAACTTACTTCGCTTGAAACAAAGTACCACCACTTACCATCGTTAGAAATAGTAGGACCAATTCCGCCTCCATTACTTCTTGCAGAGCCGGTCAGTTCAAATTTGCCGTCCGTTAATTGTTTTTTCTCTCCGGTCTCAACATTAATTGTATAGAGATGGGAATAACCGGTTTCTTCTGATTGAAACCAGATATGTTTGTTATCGGGGAGCCAGCCGTGATAAGTATCCGAAGAATTCCACCCGTTAATTCCGGGACCGCCAATCCAGGCTTCGTCGCGTTGTCTTTCAAGGGGTGTTAAGGAAGCTGTTGAAGCATCAAAATACATAAACCATCTATCTTTATTATCGAGTGAACGAATAACAACGTACGAATGTTTGCCGTCGTTTGAGTAGTAAGGACCATGAAAATAAACATCTCGCGGCTCTTCGTATTTGTCATCTTCGCTTTCTCGTTTAAATTCCGGTTTGTCGAATATTCCCGGTATCTGTTTCCTATCAACGAAATAAACCGAATCATTTTTAATATCGTAAACACCTAAGTCGTATTTTGTTTGGGGGGAACCGACTTTAGCTCGAGCAGTTATTTCTTCGGTATAACCGGCTTCGGTTACGTAGGTGGGGACTTTTGTATATTTATGATCAGATGGATATTCGATAGTTATAAATGTTATGTAATTTTCATTTGGCGAGAGGGTAATGTTGTCAACTGATTTTTTACCCACATAAATTTTTTTCGGTCTCTCCGGCTCTAAGAGTTCTTCACCCTTACTCCTCTTCTGCTTTTCTTCCCTTCTCTCTTTAAGAACTTGTATCAAAGAAAGCTCTTCCTGCTCAAGCCATTTTTCTCTCTCGGTTTTAGATTCATCTTTCGGTTCGCTGCCTTGTCTGAGATCAGTTAACTGTTTTATAACTCCGTCCTCTAAATTGATGGAAAACAAATTACTGTTTCTAACAAAAAGAATTTTTTTTCCATCGAATGAAAATTTGGGAGATGATTCTTTTTCCGTTGTATTTGTTATTTGTTTTACCTTCATTGAAGGGATATCGAGTAGAAAAACATCATCATATTTAGAGAAGACTTTTTTTGGTTTATCTTTATTGTATTCGCCTTTTCCCGGGATTAAGTTCTTTCTTTCATCGATCGACAATTTTCGGAGACCACCGCCATCCCGATTTACTACATATAGTGATTCAGCTTCGGCATCGCCGGGGTTCCATTTAAAGTAAACATACTTGCTGTCTTCAGACCACCAAATATTCTTTGAAACCGTGCCTATCCATTTCGGATCCTGCATGATGAAATCTATTGTTAACGGTTGAATTTCTTTATCAGCTTGAGAGGTTTGTGCCTGTACTGAGAGAAATAAATAAAGTAATGCGAAAAGAAATAAGTATGACTTTTTCATTATGAAGCCCTTTATTGATTCTTCTTCTTTAAAACTATAACTGTTACTTCGGGAGTAGAATTATAACGAACCGGAGCGATCGACATACCGAGACCCCGGTTAACAATTAACTCCATAGCACCTATTGAAAAATTTCCCTTGACGTAGTTTGTTTCCATTAGTGTGGGAGTAAGATTAATGAACGGGAATAAAATTGTCAGTTGTCCTCCGTGGGTGTGACCGGCGAAGTACAAATCATAATTCAATTCATTAGCTAAAGTTACTAATTGTTCGTTAGGTTGATGAGTCATAAAAATATCTAAATCATGTTCGCCATTTCTCATTGAAAGTAATTCAAGCGCAGCTTGCTCGATTCTTCTTGAATAAGTATAAGTTACAAATGAAATATTTATTGCAGCTGAATCAACTTTAATAATTCTATTGTCATCATCGACCATTTCAACACCAACCGCTTTTAATGCAGCAGATATTTCACGAAGACTACGGGCATTGTCCTCCCGGTAAGCCCAATTGTCATGATCACCAACACAAGTGTAAACTCCATAAGGAGCAGTTAAATTCTTGAACGCATTGGCTCCCGCTTCAATATACCGTGGAGTACCGGTTATGATATCGCCTGCAATTAAAACTAAATCCGGATTAGTAGAAATTGCAGTTTCAATGTATTTGTTGATGCGCGCTTCATCGGTATACCAATCTGCCTGGGTGTCTGCAATTAAAGTAATTTTGAAGTCTTCCAAATCTTCATGAAGGTTTTCAATTTCTACCTCGGTAACTCGAGTTGAAACAAAATGATAATCATAAGCAACGCGGACCGGCACATAAATAACCGAAGCAGAGATAATAATTAAACTTATAATTGCAGCTTTTCTTCCGATATTATCCCGGTGTTTTTTGTAAAGCGGAAATAAAATTAGACGAAACAAATCAATAGGAATTAAAATTGCTGTTGATTGGACAATTATTAACACTGATATCCAAAACGGGTAAACCAAAAACCAATCGAAAAACGGACTCTCGATTGCGGATATTCTCGGACTTCCACTTACCATTAAGTAAACAAAATAAATAATAAGTAAAGCAGGATAAAGATTTGTGAAAATAATTACTGCTCTAAAAATCTTGTTTAGTTTTGTTTTATCAAGTTTCGGGAAAATAGCTCTGATTGATTTCTTTGTTCTTCTGTAAAAGTAAAACTCAACAATGAAAAATATGAGTACAGCAAGTGTTAAACGCATAATAAAGGACATAAACTATAACCAATACAAAATTTAGAATACACAATTTAGACGCTGTTAAAGATACTTAAGTTCTTTTTAATTTGTTGATAACCCGCAGCATATCTTCAACGTGACTGCCCTTCCAATATATTTTTGAACAATTCGGGCAGATAAAAAATTCATTATAATATTTGCGGACTTTGGGCGGGAGTTGATCAACTATCTTTTCTTTTTCGATTGATTTGAGTAAAGAGTTACATTCAATACATCTTGTAAATTCTTTTATTTCGTTTTCGAGTTGAAATCTATTCACAATTTCGTCAAGTTGCTTTTTAATCTCAGCATTTCGAACATAGTAACCGTGTGTTACATTTCCGCGTTTTAATAGACCGACATCGCGTGTTAAAATGGTTCTGTTTTCCGTTAACGAGATATGAACAATCTCTTCATCTTGTAAGTCATTTTTGTAAAAAGTATCCAACCCAAGCATACGCATATAACGTGCAAGTTTACCCAAGTGAACATCGAGAACAAACTTTGGTTCCCGAAGCGGTTTTGGACGCAAGTGTTGAATATCCTTTATATCGAACGATTCAAAAACGGGATAAACACTTACATCGTCCTTATCTTGCAGAATATAGTTGAAGTTAACGGATTTACCGTTAACAAGTATTAAATCGACTTCAGTATGCGGAACGCCGATTGCTTCAATTAAATCTTTTACTGATTCTCTACCAAAAAATTTTTGTTCGAATCGAACTTTCCGCTTCTCTTTTGGAAGAAAGTCATTTAGTTCTTCGTAGAATCTTATTGTAATTGATTTCATGTTTTATCTTTGCGTGAAACGTTTCCATCAAAGTTCGCAAGGAATTATCGCACGAATAGCTAATAGTTATAACTCAACATTCGGCCAAGTATTTGCGACTACAAATCCTCTTGAAATTTCTTGATGGTAATTCCCATATTCTTCTAACTCCGCAATTAAAAGGGGATAGGTATTACTCTTAAAATAACTTTTAAGTTTATCAATCAATTCGCTGTTAGATAGCACATTTTCGGTATTGTACAAAATTACTTTTGAGATCCAGTCAATTCTATCAACAATTATCCATTTGCTTTTTCTACGTGAAAAGAAATAATCAATATCCTTCGCACTTATCCACCATCCTTTTAGGTGATCGGGGTCAGATGATTCAGGTGGGATAAAAATATTTTCAAAAAGCAGATCTGCATAATAAAACAAGTATCCTTTTAAAAAGATTTTCGGAATTACTTTTTCATTAACTCCTTCAACAAACAATGTTTCCTTTCCTTCAGCAGTATCGGCAAGTGAGATTTGTTCATCAACAATTTTCTTCACTTTTCGCTCAAGTGTATCAATTGAGTTTGGCCCGATAAAATTTGAGTGATCCGAAATATTTTTGTGTGCAATGTAAAATTTACCTGCACATTCCAAGTGATAAACTTTTCCGTCGGTTAGATCACGGTAAACAAAATCAAACTCACCGATTGTATTTCTTCCTTTGAATACTTGTAGATTATGAGCAAGCAGTTTTTTGTCATTGCTTTCTCTCAACCAGTATTCAACAAGTGATTCAAAATACTTTCCAAGTAAATGAGTGTTTCGCTCTTCAATATGTTTTGTTAATTCATTCGGGTCTTTATCTAATTCCCTTAGTTTATTTTCAAACTTATTGTATTCGTTAAAGTAATAATCTTTATCGAAAAACAACTTAAGGTGATTAATGTTCTGCAGAAGGGGAGGAGAAGCAATAACCCAAGCGAGATCGCCTACAACTTTTTTTTTATAATTTTTATAAGACAGCATCAAAAAGGAAGTTTGTTTAAATCAACATTACCGCCTGAAAGTATTATACCGATCAATTTATCTTCGAACATATTTTTATTATTCATTACAACGGCAAGAGGCACTGCCGAAGAAGGTTCAACAATAATTTTCATTCTTTCCCAAATTAAGCGCATCGCATTTATTATTTGTTCATCGTCTACAGTAATAATATCTTCAACATACTTTTGAATTATGTTAAAAGTTTTTTCACCGAGTGAAGTTAAAAGTCCGTCACAAATAGTTTGCGGATTTTCGGAAGGATAGATTTTGCCGTCTCTTAATGAACAAAAAGCGTCATCTGCGCCCTCGGGCTCACAGCCGATTACTTTTGTTTTTGGTGAAAGATAATTTGCCGAAAGCGAAGTACCGCTGAGTAAACCTCCACCGCCAACCGGTGCTAAAATATAATCGAGTTTACCATAATCGTTAATTAATTCCATTGCTGCGGTTGCTTGTCCTGCAATTATAGAATAATTATTAAACGGATGAATTAATTCCGCACCGGTTTTATCAATAATTTTTTGTGCTGTTTCCTCTCTCGATTTGAGAGTCGGTTCGCAGAATGTAATTTCTGCTCCGTAAGATTTTACAGCTTTCTTTTTCAATTCGGGTGCGGTATTCGGCATTACAATGAAAGCTTCGGTTTGGTTTAGCTTAGCGGCAAGCGTAAGTGCGGCTGCGTGATTGCCGGAAGAGTGGGTTACTACACCTTTTTCTAATTTCTCTTTTGGTAGTGAAGCAACAGCGTTATAGGCACCACGGAATTTGAAGGCACCTACTTTTTGAAAATTTTCACACTTAAATAAAATTTTACATTCATACAATTTATCAATCGTACTGTTGGCTAATATTGGTGTGTTATGTGCAATGCCGGTTAGCCGTTCTGCTGCATCTTGGATGTCTTTTAATGTGGGAATATTTTCAAGCATCATTTCTTTACGCTCTCCCAGAAAAATTCTGCATGTTCTTCGGACTTCTTTATTGCTGATTTCAAATCAATATTTTTTTCATCGACAAGAAAAGTTAACCTAATAAAGAAGAGCGGGGCTATAAACTCATTTGCATATATTTCCGGATCTCCTTTTTTGATAAACTTGTGTTTTATCATTTCACCGAATATCATTCCCCAAACTTTTTGGGCTTCTTCTATGTATGAATTAACTGACAGTTTTTTCCCGTTTATATCTTTGCCGTTTTCTTTGAGCACAAGTTTGAAGAATAAAATTTCATCTTTGTCGCTCCATTTATTTAAAAGCTCTTTTGAAAAAAGCTTCATAAAATTTAGCGGATTGCTGAGTTTTTCAATTAGTTCATCAGTCAATAAATTTATTCCGGTTGAACTTTGTCCGAACTTACCAACAATTTCACAAAGCAAATCTTTCTTTGATCTAAAGTGATTATAAATTGCGCTTTCTCTTAAGCCAACTGCCGAAGAAATATTGCGAACCGAAGTTCCTGAATAACCGTTTTCGGAAAATAATTGAAGCGATTTTGAGAGGATCAAATTCTTTGTTTTTTCGCCCTTTTTCATCTTTTTGATCCTATTTGTTTGTGAACATTCGTTAATATAATTGTTACTGCAACGGGAATCAAGCCATAACGAAACAGAACCATTGTTTAGTGATAATCAGTTGTTTCGTGTAATTGTCATCGGACATTGTATTGAAATAATTGTTTGATAAAGCTAACTTATTTTATGAAAAAGATAATGTTAATATTTCCCTTCTTCATTTTATTTACACATTCAGTCAATTCGCAATCACTTAAGTGCTCATATTGCGGACAACCGATCAAGCAATCATATATTTTATTTGAAGATAAGCCATACCACGATAACTGTTATAGAAATTATGTTCAGCCGCGTTGTGCAAAATGTAATAAGCCGATTGACGGCAAATTTATAATGAAAGACGGTAAAAAGTATCACGAGAAATGTTACAACCAAAGTGTAGCATTAAAATGTGATTTATGCGGTGAAGTAATTAACAGTGAATATATAATTGATTATTGGGGTAATAATTATCATGCTTATCACGAAGATACTGAATCAAGGTGTGATTATTGCGGAAGATTTATTTCCGGGAATTTATCGAAGGGCGGGTTTAAGTATAATGACGGAAGAGTAATTTGCGGAATATGTGAATCTACTTCAGTGAAAAGTTTGACCAAGGCTCAAAGTATTTTGAGTAGTGTAAAAAGTTCTCTTCAAAGTTTCGGAGTTTCTATAAATCTTTATCGAATTGGGTTAATACTTGTTGATAAGGGAGAACTAAAAACCATCGCTGCCGAAAACGGGAGTTATACCGACCCGCGAGGTTTTGCAAAGTATTCTTACTGGAAAACCGGCAGTGAAACTACAAAGCGCGAATTTACAATCTATATTTTAAATGGAATGCCGCTAAAGGAATTTGAAGCCGTAGCTGCTCATGAATTGATGCACATTTGGCAGTACATTAACGCACCTGAAAAATTAGAACCTCAGCTTGCAGAGGGAAGTGCTGAGTATGTTTCGTTTTTACATATGAGTAAACAACACGATGATTATTCAAATTATATTGTTTATAAAATAGAGAACAACGATGATAATATTTACGGTGATGGCTTTAGGAGAGTAAAAAGAATAGTCGATAAAAAAGGATTAAATTACTTGTTAAACCATCTTCGCAAATCGAATAAGTTTCTGCAAGGCTATTAAAAATATTTTAATTAATTAAAAACAATCCCATTTGTTTCACCAATCGATCTAATATAATCAGCAGAAAGTTTGTACTCCTCTTCGGTTTTCAAATGCTCCAACATAAAAGGCAAGTCTTTAATGCTGCTCGAATAATTCAAAAGAGTTTTCATATCCAAGTGACCGAGCCCTGGACGAACTTCACATAAATGAGTGGTTAACTCACCGCTTAACAGAGTATCCTTAACGTGTACACTTTTTATTTGATTACCGAAAGTTTCAAAGAAATCTTTTATGAATTGCGTGTTGTTGTAATAAAGTTGTGGACTGCTGATCAAATTAACCGGGTCAAAATGAACGCCGAATTGTTTCCTATCAATTGCAGCAACTAATTTTTTGTATGATTCAATTGAATCAGGATAAGCCCAGGGCATCGGCTCTAAAGTAAAGAAAGTTCTTTTGGGATTTACTTCATCTATAATCTTTTGAGTTACTTCAACAATCATCTCAAAAGTTTCTTCGGTTAGATTATCCGGGTGTGGACCGTACCAATGCTCCTTACTTCTTGATCCGCTTACATTTACGCAGCATTTAGCTCCCGCTTTTTCTGCGAGTGCAAGTTTCTTAACGGATTCATTTAACGCTTTTTCTCTTTCTTCATCAAAAGGAGAGATTGGGTTATTCCAAATACCGACTTCCGCGATGATTATATCGGTATCATTTGCTGCTTGAACATATTCGTTAATAGCGTTTTCTGAGGCATCAAACGACAAAGGAAAGTATGCTGCGCTGTACCCCAAATCTTTGTGAGTTTTAATCCACTCTTCAGGTGTAGAAAAATTTTGTAGAATTGGTCCGCCTAACCGGATTGGGTATTTTTCCATATTTAGTCCTGTTGTTTACAGACTACAAATTACAAATTATTTACCCGTCGGACATTTTTATTCATCAAATTTTCATATTCGGTTCAGCGATTGTCTTCTAACTTCAAAATTGATAATTGACGAAGGACAAACATTCATCTCTGTCGGAATTGGTTGAATTCTAAACGGGTGGGTGGGGCACAGGCAAGAATGTCTGTGCTACAATCGTAACACAGATTTTCTAATCTGTGGGATCGTAAAATTGACATTTTACTTAAAGCACAGGCAAGAATGTCTGTGCTACAGTTTAAAATAATTTTTAGAGGTCTCATTAAAAATGGACACTGACGAAAAATCTAATTGATTATGAATTTTGGGATGTTTAAACTGAATTCACAAAACTCATTAAATGAAGGAGAAGATTTGAAAAGGATAATTTTTTTAGTTCTTGTTTTAACAACTCTTTTAATTGCTCAATCTAAATGGCAACCCCAAATAGAAAAAATCAACAAAGCGATGATTGAAGCGGTAATGAACAACAATCCCCAAGCAACAATAGAATATTATGTTGAAGACGCTGTTTCAATGCCGAGTTATATGCCGATGATGGTTGGGATTGATGAGATGTTAAAAAGCATCGAAAAAAATGATGATGAGGATGTTAAGTGGTTATCATTTGATTTGACAACCAAATTTGTTTGGGAAAGCGGTGACTTTGTTGTTGAAATTGGCAATTACAATTACTCGATGGAAATCCCGATGATGCCTGAACCGTTCAATGATGTTGGAAAGTATATGACCGTTTATGAAATTCAGGAAGACGGATCACTTAAAATTAAAGCCGAAACTTGGAACACTGATTTGAATCCCTGGGCAGCTATGGAGCAGCCGGCACCACCTCAAGAAGAAGTGTCTCCGCCGCCTCCGCCAAAGGTTGAATAGTATATAAAAGTAAATGTCAATTAACAGTTTATCTATTTTATACGTTGAGAGCAGTTTAAGTAAACTCATTTACGTAAGCCATATAATCCGAGTTTTTTTTATAGGACGTGTTGAAGAAATTTTTTCGGAATAAGGTGTAAGTATGTTAAAAATCGCCTGTCGTAAATATAGATTGAATGAGGGAAGGTCTGAATTATCGATGGTTTCTTTTCGTAAGCCAGGTTAAAAGCAATTAAACTTGTTTGATTAGTGAACCAATTGTGTCAATAAATAACAGCAGAAAGATAGCCGACAACTTCCGAAGTATCACCGCTGGTATCGCCTGAATCGCTTCTGTGAATAACTTTTGAGTTAGTTTTGTTGAGCTTTGCTGCTGCTTTCATTAATGCAACAATTGCACCTCCGCCGCAGGCTTCACAATTTCTATCTTCTAAATCGGATTGAAGTCTATCATATTCGAATGCCGTGATTCTTTCGGCTACAATAGTATCAAGTTTGTTTGCTTGCTCGCGAGTATAAAAGTGTGACAAATCGGAACTGGCTACTATTAATGTATTTTTATCATAAACCTCGGCGAGTTTTTCCGCTAATTCATCTACAAACACTTTTGATTGATCTCCGATTACAACCGGTAAAATCTTAATATCGGGATAGAGAAATTGTAAAAAGGGGAGTTGTACTTCCAAAGCATGTTCGGCACGATGGCCGGCTAAACCGGTAAAAATATTTTTACTTTCGGCAAGGAAATTATTGCGAAGTTCTTTATCAACTTCTACAATCCCCATAGGAGTTTTATAAGCATCTCCTTCAAAAACGGAAATCCCCGGGAAATATTCTCTATGGCTCGGAGAAATGATAATTGCTTTTTCATATTTAGCGTCTGATACAGCATTATAACCATAAGCAGCAGTTCTACCGGAGTAAATATATCCCGCATGCGGAGCCACTAAACCCATCACATCTTCATATTTATTTTCGGATGAAGTAATGTCAAAAAGCAATTCAAGCTGCTCACGTAACTTGATTTCGCTTGCGGGATAAAACATTCCTGCAACAGCAGGTTCTCTAACTGACTGCATTATCGTTCTCCAGTTCTTTTTCGTTGAAAACAGTTGCCGTAAAGAGTGAGATATTCAACAGTTTTTCACGCCACAAATTTTGCCGCACACCGGTTTTTCTACAAATAGCATCGAGGTATTGTTCTTTGTTCATACCGTGTTCAACAGGGACTTGTGGAAGCAGCAGCCCGCGTTTTCCACCTTCTTCCAAAATGAGTCCGTGTTTGCCAACCACAATATCATCATAACTTTTCATAGGAAAAGGCTCGGATAAAACTGAAACCTCGATCTCAATTTGTTCATATTCGGTTTTTGTCAGCGGATAAAATCTCGGGTCATTAAAAGCAGCACCAATTGCCGCATCCTTAATCGTCTCATATAACGGATCATTTGATGTAATGTACCCGATACAGCCGCGCAATTGTCCGGCTAATGTTAGTGTAACAAAAACACCGCATTTGGATTTTAAGACGGGGTGGTCGTCAACATTTATGGCAGCAGGTTTTTTGTTGAACAGTTTTGATTCAATACTTTCTCTTGCCAAATTAATCAAGAGTTTCTTTTCTTCGAACGAGAAATTCATTTTAATCTCACTCGATTTTATAAATCACAACTTCATCTTTTCCTTTTAATAGAAACAGAAAATTTTTATAAACAAAAAACGAATCGACCATAAAAGAATCAACGTTTTGTGAAAGCGTCTCCGTAAAAATTTCTTTGCCGGAATCAACATTGACGGCAAGAAACTTGTTTGTCATATTATTGCCGGTTTCTTTAGTGTGATAACTTGCCAGCAGCGTATTTTTAAAAACATTATATTCAACATCACCGACAATAGCAAGTTTTGATTTAAAATCAGTTAAAAATGAATCTATTTTTTCATTTTTTGAGGGAATAGTTTCGGGGAAGATGTAGGCAGAATGATCCTCTTCGTGTCGCGATTTATCGTAAATCAAATTTACTTTTTCGGCATCGGTTTTCAAATCTTTAACGAGTTCTCCGGTTTTATAATCAAGTGCGAAAAACTGTCTTCCTTCAAATAATTCTTTGAAGCAATAAACTTTATCATCGTAAAGAAACAAATAAGAATGTTCTTCATCTCTCCAAAGGATTTCACGTTTTGATATATCATAAGCTATAATTTCTTTATGTCCCGGCATATCCGGTTTTTCAAAAAGGTGAAAGTAAATTATGCCTTTGTAAATCTTTTCGATACCGATCCAATATTTTTCTTCGAGTTGTAAATCCGTAAAGACCTCATGTTTGTTTTCCAACTCAAAACTATCGAAGTAAACTTGTTTATCTTTCGTATCTCTTTTTTCAATAACAATATTTTCATCATCAGTAATAAGTATTCGCCAGATTTGTTTGTTCGGTTTGTATTCTATGTGTTTTGTGAAATTCATTTTTGTTTTAAGACCCGTCTATTCTCCAAAATAAATTAATCTGTTTAAACGCTACTTCAACTCTTCTAAAATCTTTTTAAGTTTTTCCGTTTGTTCGGTCCAATCATGCTGCTTGGCTTTTTCCTTTTCAACTACATCAGCCGGAGCGTTGTTTACAAATTTCTCGTTGGATAGTTTTTTGCTTACGCCGTTAAGCAGTCCTTCCAATCGATTAATTTCCTTTTCCAATCTTTGACGTTCAACGTCCAAATCAATCAATCCTTCAAGTGGAATGTAAATATCGCATCCTTTAACCACAGCCGAAGCGCTTGCTTTCGGTTTTTCAAGATCGGCATCAACGGTTAAGTTTTCAACCTTCACTAATGATTTGATGTACCTTTTCTGAACGTCGGTAACTTTATCGGCTTTCAAATAAAGGTCGATTTGTTTTGAAGGGGCGATGTTCATTTCGCCGCGGATATTTCTAATTGCAGTAACAACACTTTGCATAAATTCAATTTCTTCTTCGGCTGCTTTGTTGATTTTGTTTTCATCAGCTTCGGGGAATTTTGAAATAGAAATGCTTTCACCTTCTTTTCGTTCAACAAGCAATTGCCAGATTTCTTCGGTAATGTAAGGCATCATTGGATGAAGCAGCTTCATCATTTCTTCAAATAATTTTATTGAACGTGAAAGAACAGCGGCTTTCTCTTCGGTATCTTCGGAGTAAATTCTGTTCTTTGACATTTCGAGATACCAATCGCAGAAATCGTTCCAAATAAATCCGTAAATAATTTTATGTGCGCCGTTAATATCAAATTTATCGAGTGCAGCTTTATAATTTTTAATTGTACTGTGTAAACGCGACTCAATCCACTTATCCGAAAAGTCAATATGTTTATCGGTAAGAGATTCATCAAGTTCAATATCCTGTGCGTTCATCAAAAGGAATCTTGCGGCATTCCAAATTTTGTTTGCAAAGTTTCGCCCGATTTCACATTTCTCGGTTGAGAACAGCACATCTTGACCGAGCGGGGCAAGATAATTTATTGTAAACCTCAAAGCATCTGCCCCGTATTGGTCAATTACTTCAAGCGGGTCCGGGGAGTTGCCGAGCGACTTGCTCATTTTTCGTCCTTTTTCATCTCGGATGACACTTGTGAAATAAACATCTTTGAAAGGTATATCATTCATAAAATGCATTCCGGCCATAATCATTCGTGCAACCCAAAAGAAAATTATATCGGGTGCGGTAACAAGTAAATCGGTTGGATAATAATATCTTTGGTCTTCCTCGGTTGTAAAAACATCTTGCGCCCAAAGCCAGCTTGATGCCCAGGTATCGAGTACGTCTTCTTCTTGAGTCCAGTTTTCTATATCCTTCGGTGGTTCAACTTCGCAGTAAATTTCGTTTGTTTCTTTATGATACCAAACGGGAATTCGATGTCCCCAATAAAGCTGGCGAGAGATACACCAATCTTTTATGTTTTCCATCCAATGTTTATAGGTTTTCACCCAATGGTTCGGATGGAAATTAATCTTTCCTTCTTCGACAACTTTTAATGCTCTTTTACCGAGTGCGTCCATCTTCATAAACCACTGTTCGGAAAGATAAGGTTCAATAGGAACACCGCCGCGCTCTGAATAGCCAACATTGTTTGTGTAATCTTCAATTTTTTCGAGCAGACCTAATTCCTCAAACGTGGAAACAACTTTTTCTCTTACTTCGTATCTATCTAACCCGCTAAATTCTTCGGGAACGTTATTGTTTGTTGTTGCGTCTTCATTGAAGATGTTAACCATTTCAAGATTATGACGCATTCCCATCTCGTAATCGTTTACGTCGTGTGCGGGTGTTACTTTAACAGCTCCGGTACCAAATTCTTTATCTACATATTCATCGGCAAAGATTGGTATTTCTCTGCCAACTATGGGAAGAACAACTTTTTTCCCGATTAAATCTTTATATCGTTCGTCCTCGGGATTAACCGCAACTCCAGTATCACCCAGCATTGTCTCGGGGCGTGTTGTTGCAACGACTAATTTTACATCACTGTCTTTAACCGGGTATTGGAAATACCAGAGTTTCCCGTTTACCTGACGGAAGATAACCTCTTCATCGGAGATGGCGGATTTTGAAGCGGGATCCCAGTTTACCATTCTGTAACCGCGGTATATCAAGCCCTCTTTGTAAAGTTTTACGAATGCTTCAATTACTTTTTTGTAGTAGTGATCATCCATCGTAAAACGTTCACGTTCCCAATCGCAGCTTACGCCTAATTTGCGTAACTGTTTAGTAATAATCCCGCCGTATTTTTCGGTCCATTCCCAGCAGTGCTTTAAGAATTCATCCCGGCTTATGGAATTTTTATCGATTCCTTTTTCCTTAAGAAAGTTTACAACTTTAGTTTCGGTGGCAATTGAAGCGTGATCAGTTCCCGGAACCCAGCAAGCATTATAGCCCAGCATTCTTTTGTAGCGAACATATACATCTTGAATAGTGTTGTTTAAAACGTGTCCGAGTGTAAGCATCCCAGTAACATTCGGCGGAGGAATTACTACTGTATAAGCCTCTTTTGATTCATCAACTTCGGAGTGATAAAGTCGGTGTTCTTCCCAGTACTTATACCATTTGTCTTCAACTTCATTCGGGTTGTAAGCTTTCGGGATATCGGATAAATTTTTGACCTTCATTGCATGCCTTTTTATGAAAAATACAAGGGACAAATATAATGAAAAATGAGGAGTGTATTTAAACCGGGGGGTATCGTGTGTAAATTTTAGAATGCCATAAATAGCAATCGAGCTTGCTTATAAAAAATCTCTGTTTTAATTGAAAGGTTTTACTTGCTTCATAAAAGAATAAATCAATAAATTCTTTTGAGGATTAATTCCATTTACAAACAGGAGGTAGAATGGACTTTAACGAACAAACTCAACCGCAGCAGGATGATTCCGCTCGTCATCTAAACGATATGGCAGCCGTTGGTGAAAATATGGTTGGCTGGCTGAAGTTTCTTGGTGTTGTTAATATAATAATGGGAGTTTTTGTCGCATTAAGTATTGTTGGTATTCTTGTTGCGTGGCTTCCAATTTGGCTCGGCGTTCTTTTATTCCAAGCCGGCAACCAAATTACAGAAGCAAGAGTAAGCAGAAATTATTTTCACTTAGTGGAAATGATGCGAAAGTTTAAAATGTATTTTATGATACAGGGCATTCTTCTTTTAATTTCATTGATTTTTGCGGTGATAGGGTTTTTGAGTTTTGGTGCTGCAATAATTGGTGCTTTCGGTAACGGGGATTTTAATACTTATTGATTTGGAAATTTCGTAGTAGAGACTTGATTAATCAAGTCTCTACAAAAATTAATTGTTACTTTTTCTGCAAATACACTTTACCGCTGATGGTTTCAATTCTTATTCTATTTGAACCGTTACCTCTTACTCCGGTTGCGATTAATTTTTTTGTGTCATTGTCCCAATCCCGCTCGGCATCTACGACTTTTTCAGATAAATCAAAATCACTAATAACATCAACTTTATCGGCATCATCTTCATCGTAAACAATTTCAATTTCTATATCCATAGCGAGATCGGCGGGGACGAAAAGTTTTATATCTCCACCCATCGAAGTTAATTTTACATCGCGGCTGCCTTCTGTTCCTTTTACTTCAACTTCAACATCGCCGCCCATTGTTTTTGCTTCAACCCAACCGGCAATTTCTTTAATCACAATGTCACCGCCCATAGTTTCGGCTTTAACGTATTCGGCTGCTTTGTTTACATTAATACTGCCGCCCATAGTTTTTACATTTGCGCCGGTCATTGCTTCATCAACATTAATTGCTCCACCCATGCTTTTTATTTTTACTTCTTTACCGGAAGAGGACTTACTGTTCTTCACATTTTTTTGAGTAATGCTTCCGCCCATAGTTGAGGCATCAACATCACCCACGACATTTTCAATCAGCACACTGCCGCCCATCGTGCTAACTTCGCCGTCAACTTCTGAATCAACCAATTCAATTGATCCCCCCATTGTTGAAAAGTCGACTTCCCCTTTTAGATTTTTCAAGTTAAGCGAGCCGCCCATTGTAGTTCCTTCCAAATCTCCGTCAACATTTTCAACGCTAAGTTCACCGCCCATAGTTTCGAGAGCAAGATCAAATTTGTTGGGTACTTTTACCTTCACTTGACCGCCGGTAGATCGTCTTCTATCGTCGGCTTTGTAATCGGCTACAATTAAAACGCCGTAAGAAGTTTCGGAAATATCGATTGTAACTTTATCTGCATCACGACCGTGAATATTTACATCAGCTTCAACAATATTTTTATCCCAGCCTTCAATAATTATATCCGCACCGGTTTCAAGGTCAACAACAAGTCTTTGTCCCGGCTGCACATTGATCGTTTTTTTCTCCTGCGGAAAAGCAAAGAGTAGTGTGCAAGAAAACAATAATGCCAATAACAATTTTGAGTAATTCATTTTTCCCCCAATTAGTTTTTCTTTTTGATTTGTATATCACCGAAAGTAGTTTTCAAATTAATCTTAGCCCCGCCGCCGTTTATTGTAAAATCCCCCTCAACTTGTCCGCGATTATCTCTTATGTCTCCGTCAAAATCCGACCGGATTATTCTGCGATTATCCTTTCCCCAATCCGCAGCATTAGCTATTGCTTCAACATTTACCTTGACGTTTGACGGCAGTGTAATAATAATATCTCCCGCATCGGTTCTAAGTTCTGAGTCATTATCGCCTGTTGGAGTTAGGTTTGCGTAAATATTTCCTGCCGATGTTCTTGCGTTAATTGAGCCGGTAATATTTTTCAGTTCTATATTTCCGCCGCCTGTACTTACGTCAACAAAACCGTTTGCATTACCAATAAAAATATTGCCGCCGTATGTTTTAGCTCTTACGCTGTTTTGCGCCTGATCAAGTCTTATTTCACCGCCGAATGTTGTTAGTTCAACGTCGCCGTTGGACTGATCAACATCAATATCCCCGCCGAAAGTAGTAACCTTTCGAACATTGTTAATTTTACTGAGCTTAATATCTCCTCCCATTGTTTTTACTTCGGTTGCAGAGCCTTGAATATCTCCACCGGTTAAATTTCCCCCTTGCGATGAGACGGTTGCTCTACCGGAAATTTTTTCGAAGAAAATATCTCCCCCCATTGTTTCTAATTTTGCATTACCCGTGATACTCCTTACAGAAATATCACCTGCCATTGTATTGATTTTTACATCACCTTCAATATCGTTGGTGAGTTTTATATCTCCGCTTGTTGTGTGAAGGTCTAAATTAACTTGAGCTGGCACAGTGATTGAATAATCAGCATTTCTGCCCCAGCCCCATTTGCCGACATACTTTATTGTAACAGTATTGCCACTTGATGAAATGTCAAGATGTCTTAAGTCATCTTCATCAAGTCCATCAACTTTTACAAGCGCTTCGTTTTTGTTCCAAGTTTTTATGTCAATATCACCTGGATTAACTTCCACCCTAAGCGTACCGCCTTTTTCAAGAGCAAGAGTTTTAGTGATAACTTCACGTTGTGCGTCTATATTTGAGACTACCACACCTAACAGAAGTATTACACAAATGTTTATCATCTTTTTCATTTTAATTTGCTCCTTGAATTAGTGAAGCGGCTTTTAACCTAATATAATTTTGATCACCGTTACCTAATTCATTATCTATTACATTTTTAAGTTCATTATCTATAGATCTGCCTTGCAGTTTTAGTTCTGCAAGAGCGTTAATTGCTGCTACTTTTAAACCGGGATTCACATCGTTAGCAAGTACAAACAAATAGGTATCCCGCAATTCATCATCGTATGGTAATTTTTTCAGTGCATTTAATGCTTCTCTTCTAACTCCTGCATTTGGATCGGTTTTAACCGCATTTATAAGCGCCGCTTTAATTTTAGGGTCAACAAAAGCTGCTCTATCGGTTTGATTTGAAAGGGTGCTTACTGTTTTGATTCTAACACCGGGATTATCAGAATTAGCGAGAGCGGCTGCTAATAATTTTTGAACACGCGGATCATTCAAATCACCTTTGTAGGAGATAGGTCTGATTACATCAAAGCTTATTTCTATTTCACCTTTACCGGTGAAGGGATCGTTAAACCGGATGTTGGAAATGTTAATTTCGTTTCTATCGATTGTATCTAAATCTATTTCATTTGGATTATTGCCGGTAAATATCCGCGGGGTTGATGAACTGAAGATAACATAACCGAGAAGGAATCCTACCAACAAAGTTGTCGCCATTGCGTATGCAGCTTTAAAGTTGCCGAAGAAAATGAGATCAAACATAGATTTAGATTTATTTTCGGTTGAATCTTTTTCACTTTGGTTTTCTATTGTATTGAATAACTCTTTGCGGAAATTCTGAAGTGAGTTTTCATCAATTGGTTCAGGTTTAGATTCACTTACAACAGCATAAAACTTTTTTAGTGCTTCATACTCGTTTTTATACTCATCCGATTCGGCGATTTTATTTTCAACAAACTCTTGGTCTCTTTCATCGAGTTCACCGAGGACATATAGTTCCAATAATTCCAAAAACTTATCTTGTTTCATTTTTAAACCTCAATTACACCTTTTAATTGTTTTCTCATTTTACCGGATGCGTTGAAAAGGTAACGCTTCACCGTTCCTTCTGCACACTGCATCATATCTGCAATTTCTTTTATTTTATATCCGTCAAAATATTTTAATGTAAATGCCATCTTTTGCTGAGCGGGTAATTTTTCCAAGGCTTTATTTATGTAAAATTGATTTTCATTCATTTCCGTTTCATCCTGAACAGAAGAATCCGATTCAATAAAATCCGCTTTCGTTCTTACTTCATCTTCATCCTTACTTACTTGCTCGTTTAATGATTGATGCGTGTTTCTTTTTTTCTTTGAGTTATAGGTTATGCATACATTCGTTGTTATTCTAAATAACCAAGTTGAAAACTCGCTTTTGAACTTGAAATTTTTCAATCCTCTAAAGACTCTAATAAAAACTTCCTGATAAATATCTTTGGCATCATCTTCGTTGTTACTAAAAGACATTGCAATGTTTAGAACTTGGCGGTCATATCTATATACCAATTGTTCAAAAGCCAATTGATCCCCCTGCTGCGCTCTTTTAATTAGTTGAAAATCTTCGTGCATAATTATCGTCTCTTTGCAGTTAGACTTACAAATGCGGGAAAGGTTGTAGGGAAATATGGTGAAATTTGATGATTTATCGAAAATGTTTTGTAGAGATTTGATTAATCAAATCTCTACGGGGTTTGTTTTTGCAACAGATTCTCAGGCATTTTTACCGCTACAACTTCGCCTTGTACGCAAAGTTGGTCTTCGGCATACAGGTTAATATCAACAATTACCTTTTTACCTTTTACTTCACGGATTTTTCCTCTTAGAACTAACTCCGGTCCGAGGGGAGTTGGTTTAAGATATTTTACATTTAGAGAAGCAGTAACGAAACGTAAGGGCGGGTCGGTATCCATTTCACGATTTTCGTGCTTATACATAGCGGCTGCGGCAGAACCCGTACCGTGGCAATCAATTAAAGAAGCTATTAATCCGCCGTAAACATAACCGGGAATTGCGGTGTGATATTCTTTTGGTGTGAAACGGGTTACTGTTTCTTCACCTTCCCAAAATGTTTTTATTTGATGTCCGTGCGGATTAAGTTTACCGCACCCGTAGCAGTGTGCAACATCATCGGGGTAGTAATCCTGAAATGCAAGTTTTTTCATAAAGTTAATTCTTTTGTTTAAGAAATGAGTGTAATTTAGTTTAAATCCTTCGGCAAGATGGAATCTTTAAGACAAAAATTCAAGCTGTGAAATGAGAATTAAGATTATTCAGTTTGCTTGAGCCAATTTTCGGCGATTTGGTTATCAACAAAGATTTTTACATTAGCACCCCGGCTAACGGCGGCAGATTCCCATATCTTAATTTTCTCTAAATGTTCTTCTTTGCAAAGAACAGCCATTCTAATAATCGACGGCATAACGTGCGCGTTGTATTCGGCAAGTTGTACAAGCTCATCGTCGCTCAAATACAGCGCACTCAATTGGTCAATCACTAAAATTTTGTTGCAACTGCTCATCAAACAATTTTCGAACATTTCTTTGCTGAAATTTTTTGCTGTAGTCAAATCCGGACTTCCATCTCTTATAATCACGCGGCAAATTTTGTTTTCAATATTTGATGTAGTTTTCAAGGCATCTCTCCCGGCAAGTAATTCAAAATAGGGAAAAAGAATTATTAATCAAATTACTTTTATAATTGAACCTTACATCTTGTTTTAGAGCGTAAAGTGTTATTTAAATGAAGAGCCCCCGAGATTTTTCAAAGCATTATTCTAATTAATAACTTTCAATAAACTTTAATACTTCTCAAATCCCGGGGATTATGTTTTAATAACTCATTGCATCTAGCTTAACTTTACCTCTGAACACCCAATAAATACTTACAGTGTATGCAAGCACAAAAGGTATACCTATGATTGCAATTGTCAACATTATGCCTAATGTTTTCTGAGATGATGCGGCATTGTAGATATTTAGAGAATATTCAGGATTGGGATTCGATAAAACAATATTCGGGAATAAGCCTATTGCAAACAAGGCAAGCAGTGCTGCAATGCTTGCGGCAGATGATAAGAATGCTCTAAAATCTCTGCCGTGATGAATTTCCCTCGGTATGTTTGCAATAGCCAGCATATTTAACAATGCTACAAGAAATAGGGCAGGTTCATTTTTAAAGTGGTCAATCATGTGCGGATAGTAAATTAATGTAGCCATAGTTGTAGTTACATACATTATCACAAAAAAGATAATTGTGTTGTTTACCCATCCTCTAATTTTATCGTGAAGTTCGCCTTCGGTTTTTAATACACCGTAGATAGCTCCGTGCATCATAAAGAGAGCAAGAGTTGTTAAACCAACCAGTACTGTATACGGATTTAATAAAGTCCAAAAGTTTCCTGCAAATTCTTTATCTGCGCCAAGCGGTACTCCGGTAATGATGTTGCCGAGAGCAACACCCATTAAAATTGCAATAACAATACTTGAGATACTAAAAGCAACATCCCAAGTGCTTCTCCATCTTTTACTTTCTCTTTTGCTCCTGAACTCAATTGCAACCGCTCGGAAAATTAAAACGAATAACAACAGCATAAACGCAGTGTAGAAACCAGAAAACACAGTGGCATAAACGTGCGGGAATGCGGCAAACAGAGCTCCGCCTCCCGTAACAAGCCAAACTTCGTTACCGTCCCATACCGGACCGATGGAGTTGATCAGCAATCTTCTTTCGGTATCATCTTTAACAAGAAGATGGAGAGCGCCCACACCCAAATCGAATCCGTCCAGTATTGCGTAGCCGGTAAGCAATACTCCAATTAATATGAACCAAATCGTGTTTAAGTCAAATGTGAATTCCATTATTTATCCTCTCAGATTAATTTTTATCTATTTACAACTGCTTTACGTCCCTCGTACTCCGTAGAAATTGTTTCGGGATGCTCGGGGCCGTGTTTAATTTTTTCATTTAATAAGTATATAAAGAGGACGAATAAGAGTCCGTAAATTATCATAAACAAGATAAGCGAAAATAGAACCTGACCGCTTTCAACTGCTTTTGAAAGTGCTTCGGATGTTCTAAGCAAACCGTAAACAATCCAAGGTTGTCTTCCTACTTCAGCTGCAATCCATCCAATTTGATTAGCTATTTGCGGTCCTAAAACAGAGAAGACTAAAATCCACAAGAGCCATCTTGTTTCAAATAATTTTTTTCGTTTCCAATAGATTACACTTATAATACTTATTGCAATTAAAAAGAATCCGATTGCAACCATAAAGTGATATGCTTGAAATACAATATTGACCGGGGGTCTGTCTCCTTCGTCGAATGCGTTTAACCCCGTAACCTCGGCTTTGCTGTCTCCGTAAATTAAATAACTTAAAAGACCTGGAACGGCAATACCAAAACTGACTTCTTGTTTATCATCGTTAACCCATCCAAACAAATACAAATCGGCCGGGGCAGATGAATCGTAATGAGCTTCGTAAGCAGCTAATTTTGCAGGTTGATTTTCACTTACACCAATTGCGCTTTGATGACCGGTAAACAACTGAAATAATGAAGCAAATAGAGCAAGTACTAAAGCAATCTTCATTGATGATTTTGCAAAATCAACATGTTTATTCTTTAATAAATAAAATGCACTCACACTAATAACCAAAAATGCTCCGGCGAGCCAAGCCCCCGATAAAACGTGCGATAATCTCTCCATGGAGGAAGGATTAAAAACCATCGCCCAAAAATCTGTTATTTCAGCTCGTGCATTCAAGCCTTCGCCTACAATATGATAACCTGCCGGAGTTTGCTGCCACGAATTTGCAACTACAATCCAAACAGCGGAAAGCATTGATCCAAGCGAAACCATTACGGTTGATAAGAAGTGTGTTTTGGGTCCAACTTTATCCCAGCCGAAAACAAGAATGGCTAAGAACCCGGACTCAAGGAAGAAAGCAAAAATTCCTTCTGCCGCCAAGGCACTGCCGAATACGTCCCCCACAAATCTTGAATAAGTTGCCCAGTTAGTACCAAATTCGAATTCCATAACAATACCGCTTGCAACACCAACTGCAAACGTTAAAGCAAAAACCTTAACCCAAAATTTTGTCATTCTCTCATAAAGAGGATTTTTTGTTTTGAGATACATGCCTTCCATCATTACTAAAATTACCCCCAAACCGATGCTAAGCGGAGGGAATATGTAATGGAAAGCGATCGTAAAAGCAAATTGAATACGGGCTAATATTTCAACATCCATTTAAATACTCTCCATAGATTTTAAAAAAACAATTTATTATAAAACAAAATCGGAAATCATTTTCTTTTTCATTCTTTCGTGAAATTTACTTTCTTCTTCATCAAAGAATGAATGAAATAAACATTTATTCGAAAACACGCAATGAAATCTTTCATCAAGACATTGGTTAAATTTTGTTTTAAATCCGATTGTATCCAAGACTTCATAAAGTGAAAGTTCATCCGGTTTCCTATTTAAAGAAACTCCACCATACTTTCCTTGTGTTGTTGAAAGTATTCCGCTCTTTTTCAATTTATGAACAATGCGTGCTGTAAAGTTTTTTGAAATGTATAACCGTTTCGAAAGTTCACTTACCGGTAGTTGTTCGTTTTCTTTTAATTCGGCTAAAGCAGAAGTGATTCGAAGTGCATAATCTTGTTCACGTGAAATGTAGGTTTGCATTTTATCTATTACTTATCAAGTAATACATTATTTGACAGGTAATATATATAAAATGGATATTCCGGTCAACTTTAAGATATTTTGTCTGATTTTTTTGTTTACTGAATGGGGCTGAAGCCCATATTTTTTCTTACTTTCATTCTCCCGTCCACTAAAGTGGACGGCAATTAAAAGTCAATTGATTTTAATATTGCCGTCGCTTTTAAGCGACGGATTAAAAGATGAGCAAATAAGTAAGGGCTTCAGCCCCATAATTCAATTAACAAACTTCCAGCCATACTTTCTCATAAAATCATCTACTTCTTCTGTAAAACATTTTGTTCTATGATGTTCTTCTTGATTTCTAATATATTCTTTAACATCCTTTAAATGAGATTCACTTACACTCACAGCCCAATAATCATCCCCCCAATAAAATTTTGTCTTTGTCAATTTTTTATCATTTATCCATTTGGATGATTCGCATTTTATTAATTGTGATACTTTGCTTATTGATTGATCTTTCCCGAGAGAAATTAAACAATGAATATGTTCTTTATGTCAATTTATTTCTTCAAGCCAAATATCTTTTTTCTTTGCATTTGATTTTATGTGTGCAATTACTTTTTCTCTTTTTTCTTTTGAAGTAAAATATGGTTCTCTGTTTTTTGTTGAGAAGACAAGATTAATCCAGATTCTTATCCAGCTCATTTATTTCTCCTTTTTCTTTTGAAATTAATTTGGATTTGCAAAAAATGCAATGGGGCTGAAGCCCAAAATAATTAATGCATTTCCATATTCGCCCGCTGAAGTGGACGGCAATATTTATTTTAATTAGCTTTTTATTGCCGTCTGCTTTAGCAGACGGGGATAGAAAAATAAAATTATAGATGGGCTTTAGCCCCATTAAGTTTTAGGATTTGCTTTAAAATAAAAGACCGGCTCAGGAGACCCCACGAACTCCATAAGCCGGTACAGGGAGGATGGAAGTTTTGTAATTAATTTGAGGCAAGCAAATTATTTTCGAGCATTTCGGCAATATCTCTAAATAATTTAGCCTGATCGAATTTGTAATTTTCTAAAGTTAATTCATTGCTGTTATAGTTTGTTAAATACAGCACAGCTAATTGAGCTTTGTATTTTAATACCGGGTTATTAGATTTAACCACTATGTTGTTAAGTCCATCAATTACTTTTTCCATATCTGCATCTGGGTAATACTTTGGAAGGAAAAGAGAATTATAAATTGTTGCCTCTACAACACCGTCAACATCATGATTTAAAGAATTAACAATATTCTCGGTCACTATTTTCGAAAAACTTACCGGTCTTTGTCCCATTGTAGAACTTGTCGCAAAAATCAACAAACCAAACAATAACATATATATTTTAATCGTTCTCATAATTGCCTCCTTTTTTGAACAACTGCCCTTACTATTACAATTGGAATGCCAAAGACAACGCGACTCCATAAGTTGCTCTATAACAATCACTTAGAAGAATACATGGCAGGGAGGGATATACTAAAAGGGTGCCACAAAACTGCATGTTTGGTTTCACAATCACCATTAAAGTGTTGTAAAACAATGAGTTAATGTAAAGCCACAAAAAACGATTTGGAAGAAATGTGGCAGTTAAATGAGAGGCGGTGTCCTTATTAGTCGGCTTTATTTCGCTGGAGTCTGTTATTTAGTGCTCTTCTTGATATGCCGAGCATTTCTGCGGCGATAGTTTGGTTCCCATCGGCTCTTTTGAGAGCTTCTTTTATTATAGCATCTTCTGTTTCTTTAAGTGAAGGAAATCTGCCGGTAATCACAATTGGAGAGTCTTCAATTTCTTCTTTCCGTACCGAACGTTTTTCACCTTCAATTTGATCTGATAATTTTCTGCGTATTGAGTCTAATGAAAGTATACCGGATTTATGAAGACTAACAGCGTCGTATATCAATCCTTCAAGTTCTCTGATATTCCCGGGGAAGTGATAATTACTTAATAGTGTATAAAGCTCTTTGGGGGGACGAGGAGTTTTTTTGCCGAGTTCTTCGGATGCCTCTCTCAAAAAGTGATCGATCAGTACGGGTATATCTTTCTTCCTTTCACGAAGCGGGGGAATATTAATTTGGTGTGAGTATAACCGGTAATACAAATCCTGCCGAAACTGATTACTGTTCTGCATGGATTTGATATCTCTATTTGTAGCAACAATAATTCTTGCATTAGAAAGCTTTGCGATATCTGAACCGAGCGGATAATATTGTCCGTCCTGCAACAGCCTAAGTAATTTAACTTGCGACTCGATATTCAAATCACCGATTTCATCTAAAAACAACGTTCCATCTTCGGCTTTTTCAATCAAACCTTTGCGGTCAATTTCCGCACCGGTAAACGCTCCTTTTTTATGTCCGAATAATGTATCGGAAAAAAGATTATCATCAACACCGGCTACGTTCACAGTTACAAGTTCGCCTTTTCTTCCGCTTACATTGTGAACTGCTTTTGCAATCAATTCTTTACCTGTTCCGGTTTCCCCGGTAATAAGAACCGGGAGATTTGTTTTTGCAATCGCTTCGATATATCTAAAAATTGCCCGCATTGATCCGCTGCGTGTAATAATATGCTCAAAGGCCTCCGGCTGTTCGAGTCTTTCTTTTAAAAGAGATTGCTTTAAAAGTTCGTTCTCATTACGGATCTGTGTAAACTCTATTCCGCGTTTTATAGTGGCGAGAAGTCTAGTATCATCCACCGGTTTAACAACATAATCGAATGCACCGTCTTTCATAGACTGTACTGCGTTTTCTACATTGTTGACTGCGGTTAATACAATTACGGGAATATGCGGATATTTTTTTACTATTTGAGGAAGAAGCTCCGAACCTGAAATATTCGGCATATTTATATCGAGAACAACAAGAGAATAATCTTTTTTAGAAAGGAGTTTCATTACGTCTTTGCTGTTGCTGCAAGTCTCAACATTCTTAATGCCGTTCGATGAAATAGTTAATTCGGCGCTCAATAAAAAGTTCACTTCATCGTCAACAAGCAGTATCGGTTTTTCCGGTGTAACTTGCGGTTTCATAATCATTTATCCATTAATTGGCAGAAGCACGGTTGCGGTTGTTCCTTTACCTATCTCACTTTGCAAAGATAACTCTCCGCCGTGATTTTTAATAATATTATAAGAAATCGATAAACCCAACCCCGTTCCGCCGCTGTCTCGTTTTGTTGTGAAAAAAGGGTCCATAATATGTTTGAGATCTTTTTCTCTAATGCCCGTGCCTTTATCTTCAACTTTAATTTCAACAAAATTATCGGGAGTAACGGAAGTAGATACTCGAATAGATGCGGTCTTCTTGTTTAAGGATTGACAAGCATTAGTAATTAAGTTGATTATTACCTGTTCTAACTGCTGAGAGCTTCCTTTTATTTTGGGAAACTCCTTCGCATACTTAACCGTAAAATTAGATGTTGATTTCTTTATCATGCTGCTTGTAATAGTTATTGCCATATCAACAATTTTATTTACATCGACTTCATCATCAAGCTTTCCGGTGTCGGTTTTTGCATAATCGGTCAAGTTGCTTACAATTTTTTGTATCCGCTCAGAGCCGTTTAATATTCCTTCAAGAGATTGGTTTATTTTGTCTGATGCTCTGCTGTATAACATTCCTGCTAAAACAAAATCACCGTTGTTCTTAAAATAATCATCCAATATCGGCACAACATCTTTCCAAATTTTTTGAAAGAGTTGGATATTAAGAAGAATAAAATTATTCGGGTTATTTATTTCGTGAGCAATGCCTGAAATAAGCACTCCAAGAGAAGCCATTTTATCTGCTTGAAGTAACTGCTGTTGTCTTAATGCTGCCGCTTCTTCGGCTTGCTTAAGATTTGTGATATCGTTAATAAGTCCGTCGTAATAAATGGGGTTACCAAACTCGTCTCTGGTAATAATAATGCTGTTCCGTATCCACCTAATTGATCCATCTCGGTGAATAATTCTATGTTCCATCGGTTCAACATCTTCACCGGCAAGTGCTTTACGTGCTTGCGCCAAAACTCTTTCAGCATCTTTTTTATGAACCATTCTATACCAAAGTTCGGGATCGTCCCGGTAATCTTGTGATGTATAACCGGTTACATTTATGCATCCCGGGCCGTGGTAAGTATCTACGGCTTTTCCATCCTCAATTTTCACCGTGTAAATATAATCGGTAAGAAAATTGATTAGGCGTTCGTAGCGTTTTTCAATTTGTAAATCCATATTCAAAATTAATAATTAATGTTTTGATTCACTTTATCTTTTTCCGGCACTCAATCACAACGTCTTTAATATAAACCGAAGGTGATAAACTCAAAAGCCAATTTATTGTTTTCATAATATCCATTGGCTGTATCATTTCGTCGGGACCAATAGTCGGACCAACTTCTTCTGCCATATCCGTATTAACATATGAAGGGCAAAGTGCTGTAACTTTTATATTATATTCGGCGAGTTCACGATAAATAGATTCACTCATTCCGTTTAAAGCAAATTTTGATGAAACATACGTGCCGGATTTTGGGAAACCGTAAGTGCCGGCTCTTGACGAGATATTAAAAATATACCCGCTCTTCTGCTTCTTCATTTGAGGAATTACTTCCTGCAGAATTACATAGGGCGCAACAACATTAACATCAAGAACTTTTTTATATTCATCAACCGGCAGATCGACAGAGCCGTCTCGCCAGATTCCGGCGTTATTAACAAGTACGTCTATTCTGTTGTGTTCGTTAATTACTTTAACGATTACTTGTTTTAATTTGTCAAAATCGGATATATCAACAGGATAAACTTCTGCTTCCAGTTCCTTTTTACCACGGACAATTTTTTCTATTTCACTTTTTGTTACGTTTAACTTTTCTCCATTGCGTGCAAGCAGAATTGTTTTATAATTTTCTCGTGCTAATCCGATGGCTACCTCTTTGCCTATTCCTCTGCTTGCTCCGGTTATTAGAGCTGTTTTTACTTCACTCATTTACTAACCTTGCTTAAGATTTTTGTGTATTTGTCTAAGTATTCGTCCAATTTTTTCAATCTATACTGCATAATGAATCTCGGGTGATCAAAGATTATAATTTCTTTGAAGTAACCAATTTCATCATTTATTTCCTTTACATATTCCGCATTTCTTTTCCCAAAAGAAATAACGTATTTATCGTTCGCTCCAAAATCAATCTGCTGTTTGAATGTTTTTAAGATTTGTGGTTTAAGTGAACTGTACACTTTTTTCGAATCATAGTAGTTATAGTTTTTGCCGTCTTTAATTAATGCGAGGGGATAAAGTGCAGAGATGAAAAATTTTGAATAGAACTTATCCGCACCGCCAAAAGAATCGATAAATCTATAAACGAAACGACTTGAAAGTTCATGCTTTTTATCAAGGTTGTTTTTGATACCGCATTTTTCTTCCAAGTTTATTGGATCTGTAAAAGCTATACCGGTTACTCCTCCGCCAAATCTACCGGGATTAATTCCGACAATGAAGGTTCGTTTGTTATTGTCGGAGTAAAACTTTTCAAAGAATTTATTTGTAAGTGCAAAAGTTATCTCGTTGGCATATGGATTCATTACCGAAACTTCATTAGGTAGATTTTGGGGCATATCCAAATTCTCGTAAAATTTAATTACTTTTTCCGCAAACATAATGATGCAAAGGTAAAAAGAATCCTAATAAATATTATCTTTGAGTAATAATAAAATTGTATATGAGTACCGAATATAACCATCCTGTTATAAGTGAAGATGAAAAAATAACTCGCCCCACGCGTGTTGAAGTAAACCTCTCCGCACTTGAACAAAATTTCAAAGCTATTAAACAATATGTATCTCCTGCTAAAGTAAACATTGTTTTAAAAGCTAATGCCTACGGACACGGACTGGTAAGAGTTGCGAAACTCCTTGAAGAAATCGGTGCGGATTATTTAAGCGTAGCCGTTGTTGAAGAAGGAATACTTTTGCGCAAATCCGGTATTAAAATTCCAATTTTAGTTCTCGGTGGTGTGTGGGGTAACCAAGTACCGTTGTTTATAAAATATGATTTGGCTATCACTGCTTCTTCAGTTGAAAAAGTAAAACAGATTGACGAAACCGCCGCACAACTGAAAAAGAAAGCAAAGGTACATATAAAAATAGATACCGGGATGGAACGGATAGGTGTACATTATTATAATTCACACAAATTTTTAGAAGAAGTCTATAAATACGAAAATATTTCTGTTGAAGGAGTTTACTCTCATTTTGCGAATGCCGATTCAATAGACTTAACTCATACCAAGTTGCAACTCGAACGCTTTCACGAATCTTTGCACTTTTTTGAAAAGCATTCAATTAAACTTCCGGTTAGGCACATTGCAAACTCCGGAGCACTTCTTCAAATGCCGGAAACATTTTTGGATATGGTTCGACCAGGTTTATTGTTTTACGGAGTTTACCCTTCAAAGGATTTACCGAAAACTATAGCAGTTAATCCGGCATTATCTTGGAAATCACTCGTTGTTTATTTTAAAGTAATTAAACCTGAGCATCCCGTAGGTTATGGATTAAAATGGCAGAGTAAAAAAAATGTTCGTGCAGTAACTGTGCCGGTTGGTTACGGCGATGGTTATTTAAGAAGTATGTCTCACAAAGCCGAAGTAATTATTCGCGGGGAAAAATATCCGGTTATCGGTACGATTTCGATGGATCAAATTGTTGTAAATATTGACGGCGGCAGCGCATACAACGGAGATGAAGTGATTCTTTTAGGCAGCGATGGAAACAAGTCAATTACCGTAGAGGATTTAGCCGAATGGGCAGGAACTATTCCTTACGAAATTCTTACCAATATAAACACGAGAGTTCCCAGGATTTACACATAGATACAAATAATTACCTTTTCAAAACGCAACTTATTCTATAATATCTTGTTTTAAAGGATATGATAACTTTTATTAGAGGTGTTTCTATGAAAAGATTAGCTATATCTATCATTGCATTTTTATTCTTGTTTGGATGTAATCAAACCAATACTCAGGAAAAGAAAATGACCGACAATTCAAATAAACTAAAAGCAATAAGCGGAAAGCTTGAAATTGCAACACTCGCCGGTGGATGTTTCTGGTGCATTGAAGCTCCATTCGAATCGATTGACGGTGTTACAAAAGTTGTATCAGGTTATGCAGGCGGTACCGAAGAAAATCCGACTTACGAAGAAGTATCAAGTGGAAAAACCGCTTACAAAGAAGCCGTCCAAATTTATTTCGATCCGGAAGTTATAAGCTATTCCGAAATTCTCGATGTATACTGGAAACAATTTGATCCTACCGATAAAGGAGGTTCATTTTATGATAGAGGTACGCAATATGAATCTGCTATTTTTTATCATGATGAAAAGCAAAAAACAATAGCAGAAAAATCAAAAGAAGCGCTGGATAACTCGGGCATTTTTGATAAACCGATTGTGACTGTAATTGAAAAATTCACAACATTTTATCCCGCCGAAGATTATCATCAAGATTATGCCGAAAAAAATCCACTACGTTATGAAAACTATAAAAAAGGTTCGGGCAGAGAAGCATTTATTAAAGGTGTTTGGGGTGATGATAATGTTGATCAATATATCCGCAACGCAAAAGATGAAAGTAGAAAAGAAAATTTAACCGAGTTGCAATACAACGTAACTCAAAAAAACGCCACCGAACCGCCGTTTAATAACGAATATTGGGATCACAAAGAAGATGGAATATATGTAGACATAGTTTCCGGTGAACCGCTGTTCAGCTCAAAGGACAGATTCGAATGCGGCAGCGGTTGGATAAGTTTTACAAAACCGATTGATACGAGATATACAAAAAAACTTGAAGATAACTCACACGGTATGAACCGAGTTGAAGTAAGAAGCAAAATTGGTGATTCGCATTTGGGACATGTGTTTGACGATGGTCCCGAACCTACCGGGTTAAGATACTGCATTAATTCCGCTTCACTTAAATTTATACCCAAAGACAAAATGAAAGAGCTCGGTTACGGTGAATATCTTTGGGTAGTTGATTAGTTATTGCCTAAATTTCTGCGTTCTTTTCGAGTTGACTTTGCGTGCTTCGCGTGAACCCTAAACCAATTTCATGCAGAGTACGCAGAGCATTCGCTGAGATCGCAAAGAAAAAGTTTCACTGATCCAACAAATAATTTTACTAAGTAAAGTTATTGCTTAACAATCTTTTCAAAAACTCTTCCCCATCTATCGGTAACTTTAATATATAACTTCTCTGCATTTTTACTTGGTTTTGCAAAAAACATGTGATCGTTTTTTACGGGATCAACCCAAGTTCTTTTTGCCGGTTTATCATCACCTTGATGAAGTGCTATTGAATGTGGATCAAAATCAACACGGTTTTCCATCACGCCTTTAAGTTTATCATCTTCAGACCATTCAACTTTCCAGTGTTTATCATATCCCCAAACATTTACAATCAATTCATCAGATTTGTTGTACTGACTGTGAGGAGGATAAACCGCAAACTGGTGACTGAGCGGCAATCCGGTTGATTTATACTGCCAGCTTATTTCATCTCCCTTAACTTTATAAATTGAGTAACCGTTGGGTGTGCCGTCATAACAGATAGGTCCGGTCCACCAACCGCCGCAAACAGCACCGCAAACGTGAACTTCAGCATTGCCGTCAGTTATGTATTGACTTTCATGCGTATGCCCGCAGATAAAATAAGATTTATACGGCTCAAGTAATTCATACAATAATTCTTTGTTTACTATTCTTATTGAATTTTCTTCCTCATCCGAATTATACCGTTTTGAATATGTTGTATGCGGCGGAATGTGAGTAAAGATTACAACAGGTCTTCCTTTGTCAACAAAGGATAAATCCTTCTTAAGCCAATCAAGCATTTTTTGATTTACATAACCGATGTATTCACCGAACCAAAAAATATCATCGAGAACAACATAATGTACTTTGCCCCGGTTAAATGAGTAATATGTCGGACCGAAATAATTTTCAAACGTTGTTACACTTTGTTCATCGGTTTGAGTTGTTTCAACTACATCGTGATTACCAAGTACTTGGAAAAACGGGATGCCGGTTTTCTTTACTGCTTTCTCATAATCCGGGTAAAGCTTTAGGTTGTCATACATAATATCACCGTCAGAAACACCGAAAACGTTTTTAAGTTTTTCTTCTATTAATGTTTTTTGAAGATCGGGAATAGTTTCGTTTTGAAATTTCCTCATATCTTCTTCGTCCTCGGTTTGAGGATCGGCGAATAATATAAATGAATGTTCCGTATCGTTGTTTGATTTTTCCAATTCAAAAGGGTAGAACGACATCTTCTTGCGTTTGTCAATCTCTTTATAAAATAAAGCAGTACCGGTTTGATTCTGCGGTATTTTATATCCCGACGGGATTGAGACAAATACAAATCTGCTTTTAGTAATGAATTCGTACTCACCATCCTCATTTGTAGCTTTTACCGTTTCGCCGTCGCTCACCACAATATTTGGGATTGGCCTTCCATCGGCAGTTACAACCCCGTTAATTTTGATATATAAATCGTCAAAAATATTATTCTGAAGAGCCGGCGTTTTTGCATAACTCACCGATGGTAAAACCAAAGCAGCTGAAGAAAGAGCTGCTGTTCGAAGAAATGCTCGTCTTCTTATCACAAGTAACCTCTGCTTAGTTAATTTTGATAACAAAATAGTGATTAACTGAAGTTGAAGGCAAGTAAAGGTTAGCGAATTTTTGTTGGCAATAATCAACCTCGAAGGTCAAGAATACCTGTGACCTCCGAGGTTGATAAATTAAGATTTAGTTTTAATTCAATCCACGTTTTTCAAGAAGCGGTTCAATACCCGGCTCACTGCCGCGGAACTTTTTGTAAAGTTCCATCGCATCTTCGGTACCGCCTTTAGAGAGGATGTATTCTCTATACTTTCCGGCAATTTCTTGGTTGTAAACATCGCCGGATTCAACAAAAGCGGCAAAGGCATCTGCATCTAATACTTCAGACCAAATGTAACTGTAATACCCGGCAGAGTAACCACCTGAGAAAATGTGGTTGAAGTATGTTGTTCTGTAACGCGGAGCAATTTGCTTAATCAAACCGATTTTATTCATCGATGCATTTTCAAATTCTATAACATCTTTTTCAACCGGCTCTGTTAAAGTGTGCCAATCCATATCTAAGAAAGAAGCTGCCAAATATTCAACCGTTGCAAAACCTTGATTGAATTTGCCGGACTTTTTAATCTTCTGCACAAGTTCATCGGGAATCGGTTCACCGGTTTCATAATGGAAAGCATAATTCTTTAGTACATCGGGATGCATACACCAGTTCTCCATAACCTGTGATGGAAATTCGACAAAGTCGCGCGGAGTTGATGTACCGGATAAACTTGGATAGACAGTATGTGCAAGCATTCCGTGTAGAGCGTGACCAAATTCGTGGAACAAAGTGTTGACATTATCTAAGGAAAGCAGAGCAGGTTTGCCGGCTGTCGGTTTGGAGAAGTTACCCACATTATAAACTATCGGAGCAACAAAGTTACCGTCTTTATCAACATGCTGCTTTACAAAAACATCCATCCATGCACCACCACGTTTGCTGTCTCGCGGGAAATAATCGGTATATAAAATTGCAAGGTGACTTCCGTCTTTATCTTTTACTTCAAATGTTTTTACATCGGGATGATATTTAGGTATATCGTTTCGTTCTTCAAAAGTTATTCCCCATAATCTTGTTGAAAGATCGAAGACTCCATTTATTACGTTTGTTACTTCAAAATAAGGACGAAGTTCATTCTCATCCAAATCGTATTTTGCTTTTTTAACTTTTTCACTGTAATACCACCAATCCCAGCCTTCAAGTTCAAAATCATTTCCTTCATCGTAAATCATCTGCTGCATATCGTCTCGTTCTTTTTTTGCTACATTAAGTGCAGGTTCCCACAACTTATTTAACAAGTCATAAACAGCAGTCGGAGTTTTAGCCATTTGTTCTTCGAGTACGAATGCGGCGTGAGTTGGGTAACCGAGTAAGTTTGCTTTTTTAACTCGAAGTGCTGCCATTTTTGCTGCAATTTTTTTGTTATCCAATTCGTCGTTGTTATCACCTTTGTTGATGTATGCTTTGTAGATTTTCTCACGTAAATCTCGGCGGGTTGAATAAGTTAGGAAAGGATAGATACTTGTTCTTTGAATAGTGTAAACATATTTGTTCTCATAACCTCTTGCCTTTGCTTCATCCGCACCCATTGCAACAACATTTTCAGGAAGTCCGTCCAAGTCTTTTTCTTCAAGCACCAATTCAAACTTGTTGGTTTCTTTTAATACGTTCTCACCGAATTGAATTGAGAGAAGCGAAAGCTGTTTGTTGATTTCTCTGAACTCTTCTTTTTTGTCGTCAGGTAAGTTTGCACCGCCTCGAACAAATCCTTTATAGTATTCTTCGAGAAGTTTTTCCTGCTCGGTATTTAAATCGAATTTATCTTTGTTCTCATAAACCGATTTAATTCTTGCAAAAAGTTTTGGATTAAGATTTATATCATCGTTATGCTTAGAAAGCATCGGCGAAACTTCTTTGGTTATTGATTGGAGTTCATCATTTGTCATAGCTTCGGTCATTGCAAAAAAGACGCGTGAAACTTTTGTTAAAAGAGAGCCGCTGTATTCCAATTCTTCAATTGTATTTTCGAAAGTCGGTGCTTCCGAATTATTAACAATTGCTTCAATCTCTTTATTTTGTTCTTCAATACCGGCTTTAAATGCGGGCAAATAATGTTCGTTCTTTATTTTGTCGAAGGGCGGAGTACCGAACGGTGTATTCCATTCCTCAAAAAAAGGATTTGAGTTTTGTGCAGAAATCATTGTTAAAACTCCCGTAATTAGAAAATAAAAAAGAAATCGTTTCATAAAGAAACTCCCTTGAATTTAGTTGTTTTTCGAATTGAGTGTGGTAAGTTATAAAATTTTGGGATAAATATAGTGAAAGCTTTTAGACTAAAATGTAATCTCTTGACTCGGGGTAGCCACGAATAGCACTAATACTCACTAATTATTTGGGGGGAATAATTTATTTACCTCAATCAATGAATAATAGAATTATTATTTAACCGGTTTATCCTCTGCATCCTCATCAACCAAAGCGATTATTGTATGCCCGGGTTTCGGGTCAAAGTCAATATCCGAAGAGAAAACTTTGAGTTTCTTGTCCTCCGTTATTAAGAATAAAGGCACGCAGTCTTTGTATCTCTCTTTGAATTTTTCGAGAGTATATTCATCGCTTAGTTTGGATGTTTTTAACACTGCACCGCTTGCAAATCTTTTATTAAGTGAGGCAAAACTGGTTTTACTACCGAAAATAAATCTTCCGCGTAAATGCTGCGGAGAAAATTTATCATCTTCTTTAGTTTCGGTTTGTTCGGGAGATATTTGATATAATTCTTCTCTGCCGAAAAATTCCGAGAAGTGTAAAACTGCAAGTGCGTTGGCTTCATCGTTCGGCGTTAATGCAATAAGTTTCCCTATACCGTTGAAATTTACTTTATCGAAAATATCTTTTGCTAATGCCGAACCGTGAAAGACAGGTATATCTTCCATTCTTGCTTTATAAATTGCCGCTCTATTTGTATCAACTATAGCAACGCGGAAACCTTTTTCTTTCAACACTTTTGCAATTTGAATTCCCCAATTGTGTGCACCTACGATTAATGCGCCTTGCGGATCGGCTTGAGCAACATTTAATTTTTTCGCCAATATTGGTGCTGTAAATCCGTACACTGCAACAGTTCCAATAATAACTAAAAATGTATTCGGGACAATTAATTCTGATTGAGGCAATCCAATTTCAGCAAGACGTAAAGCAAAGATTGATGAAACGGCTGCAGCAACAATTCCACGCGGAGCCATCCATGAAACGAATGCTTTTTCTTTCCAAGTTAAACCCGAAGCAACGGTTGAGGCGAATACTGCAAGTGGTCTTACCAGCAATATTAATAAAACTAAAAATACTACACTGCCTAAGGTCAACACATCGATATCAGACGGAGTAAGCATTGAAGCAAGTGTAATAAACAGAACGGAAATTATAAGTACGCGGAGATTCTCCTTAAATTCAACAATATGTTTAACTGAAACAAGCTTTTGGTTGTCAAGCACTAATCCCATTAAAGTTGTAGCAAGCAACCCGGATTCGGACTGAATTGTATCCGATAATAGAAATGCACCGACAACGAGTGAAAGTGTAACCGTTTCGTGAAGAAAATCCGGCACCCAAAATTTCTTTAGTAAAAAAACAAGCAGCCATGCAAATGCTAATCCAACAACAGAACCGAATAAAATTGTTTTTCCGAGAACAAATAAAACCTGCGCCCCGGCTTCTTCAATCTGACCGATAACAATTGCTTCGTAAACCAATACGGCAAGTAATGCGCCAATCGGGTCAATTACAATTCCTTCCCATTTCAAAATTTCGGCTACCCTGCCGGTTGGTCTAATGTGGCGAAGAAGCGGACCTATTACTGTAGGACCTGTAACCGTTAATACGGCACCAAGTAAAATCGCTACTTCCCAATTAACTCCCAGTAAAAAGTGTGCTGCTATTGCCGACAAAACACCCGTGATAATTACGCCAACGGTAATTAAACTAAGGACAACCTTACCAACGGATTTCAATTCTTTGAGACGAAGAGTCAAGCCGCCTTCAAAAAGAATAACCGCAACGGCAACCGAAACAAATGGAAGCAGTGCCTTGCCAAATAATTCATCGGGGCGCAGAAACCCGGTAAGCGGACCGGCGATTAAACCAAAAGATAAAAGTAGAATGATTGACGGAATCTTTAACCGCCACGCAAGCCACTGTGCGGCGATGCCGAGGATTATTATGCTGCCGAGACTTATTAATTCGTGATGGTTCATTAGCTGAAATGTCTATGATTGCTTAATATGAATTAGCAAAGATAACAAAGGTTTGGTTAAGTAAAAGAAAAAATTCGGTCTAGCCTGGTTACTGTGATGATCAGTTAATTGAAATTATATTTCTACCACAGCTGTCCAAAAGAAATCG
>NPIE01003736.1_pt1 | contig 67587 bp, 56 predicted proteins | sample 8637661 | NCBI WGS metagenome assembly NPIE01 (sample SAMN07420842, study PRJNA396082) | bioreactor metagenome | isolation source: sample BA12 brine-fed electro-methanogenic bioreactor BA | place: Japan: Kochi | collected 2016-12-09 | reverse complement strand
GGGAGAATGGACGATGGAAACGAGACCAAGTGCGGCGGGCCTGTTCGAGCCCCGGACGGGCGGCAGCGAGCTACAGGCGGAGTCCTTCGAAACGGCAGTTGACGCGGTCGCCTGCCTGGAACGGACGCTGGGCCAGCGGTCCTATCAGTGGGTCTACTTCGACGCCCAGGCGGACCCGGTCGGCTCGATCGTCCGCTGGGACCGGCCCGAGGGCAAGGAGATCCGCCCGGTCCATCGGGGTGCCGACGGTCGCTGGCGGATCGGCGGGATGCCCGAGCCACGACCGTTGTACGAGCTGCCGACCCTGCTGGCGAGGCCCGACGAGACGGTGTATGTCGCGGAGGGCGAGAAGGCCGCCTGCGCCGCAGGCTGGCTGGGCCTGCTGGGCACGACCAGTCCCCACGGCAGCGGCAGCGCCGCCAAGGCCGACTGGCGACCCTTGGCGGGACGCGACGTGGTGATCCTGCCCGACCACGACGAGGCGGGACGCCGCTATGCGCAGACGGTAGCGGACATCCTGCTGCGTCTGGACCCGCCCGCCCAGGTGCGGATCGTCGAACTGCCCGGCCTGGCGCCCAAGGGCGATCTGTTCGACTGGATCAACGCAGGCGAGAGTCCCGACGAACGCAAGCGGACGCTGGCGGAACTGGTCGAAGCGGCGCCCGTCTGTCCCATGCCCGTTCGTAGTGTTCCCGAGAGGGCATATACCCCCAAGGATGGGATACCGCCTCACGGCGTCACTACAAGCGTACCGCCTCACGGCGTCACTACAAGCGTACCGCCTTTTGGCGTCACGACGAACCGTGTCGAGACGAAGACGCCGATCCTGGTCTGCTTCGAGGACGTGGTGCCCGCTCCCGTCCGCTGGCTGTGGCCCGAGCGGATCGCGATGGGGCGCCTGACGCTGCTGGTGGGCCGGCCGGGCGAGGGCAAGAGCTTCCTGACCACCGACCTGGCAGCACGCGTCTCGACGGGGGCGCCCTGGCCCGACGGCAGCGAAGGCGTCAGCGGCTCGGTCATCTTCATCTGCGCCGAGGACGACCCCGCCGACACGCTGCGACCCAGGCTCGACGCCCACGGCGCCGACGTGCGACGCACGCACCTGCTCTCGATGGTGCAGCGGACCAGTCCCGACGGTCGCAGCTACCGGGCCGCCTTCACGCTGGCCGACGTCGACGCCCTCGAGCAATGCCTCCGCATGCACCCCGACTGCCGCCTGGTCGTGGTCGATCCGATCGGCTCGTACCTGGGCAACGGCACCGACGCCTATCGCGACAGCGACGTCCGCCTGCTGCTGGACCCGGTGGCCCGACTGGCGGACCTGTATGGTCCCGCGGTGCTGGTGGTCGCCCACCGTCGCAAGAACGCCGCGGTCGCCCACGCCGACGATCTGGCCCTGGGCAGCCGGGCCTTTACCGGCGTCGCCCGATCCGTCTGGCACCTGACCCGAGACAACAAGAACCAGGGCCGACGCCTGCTGCTGCCCGGCAAGAACAACCTCGCCGCCGAGGGCAAGGGTCTCGCCTTCACCATCGCCGGAGACCCGCCCGCCATCTGCTGGCAAACCGAAGCGGTAGAACTCACCGCCACCGAAGCGATCGCCGCCGAGACCGCCACCGACGCCACGCACGACCGTCCCGCCCGCGACGAGGCCCAGTCCTGGCTCGCCGACCTGCTCGCCGACGGACCCGTCGCCACCGCCGACATCCGCGCAGAAGCCGATGCCGCCGGCCTCGCCTGGCGCACCGTCCAGCGGGTCCGCAGTGGTTTGTCGATTCGTGCGATCCGAGGCAAAGGTCGAGGCATCTGGCTCTGGGAGCTGACGACAGAGGCGCCGGAGGACTGAGCGCCAAGCGCCAACACATACCCCTGTAGTTGGCGCTTGGCGCTCAGTCGTGGTAATGGGCCACCCGACCATCGACGGCAGAGGGGAGCAAGCGGACGACCGGATCTGGTCAGGGAAGGACAGACGTGATATAATCCCACCCATGCAGGACAACAAGACCTTTGCGAATCTCGATGCACGCACGCGCGAAGCGGTGGCGCACTACTGGCGGACGCGTTCTGCACAGCGGAAACGGCAGCAGACCACCGGCAAGCTCGACCAGGGCTCACGCGGCGCCGTCACCGGCGGTGCACAGATGGATGGTTTCATCCGCCTGTTCACCGACCTGATCTGCGACGCCGGCGTGGCTCGCGAGTGTCTGTCCTGCGAGCGGGCGATGGAATTGCCTGGGTTCTTCCGTCCGACGAAGGAATGGGATCTGGTGGTCGTAAGGGATGGGACCCTCGTCGCTGCGATCGAGGCGAAATCGCAGGTCGGACCGTCCTTCGGGAACAACTTCAACAACCGAACCGAGGAGGCCATGGGCAGCGCCCTGGACCTATGGACCGCATACCGGGAGAAGGCCTATCGGGCCAGTCCGCAGCCGTTCCTGGGGTACTTCTTCATGCTGGAAGAGTGCCCCGCGTCGATGCGCCCCGTGCGAGTGCATGAACCTCACTTCAAGGTCTTTCCGGAGTTCGTCGGCGCCTCGTATGCGCGGCGCTACGAGCTGTTCTGTCGCAAGCTCGTGTTGGAAAGACACTATACGTCCGCTGCCTTCCTCACGTCCCAGGTGGCGACCGGTGAGAAGGGCGCGTTTGTCACGCCGGCGGAGGATTTGTCCATGGAACGATTCGCCCGGTCGCTGATCGGGCATTTGATTGCGAGTCTATGACGGAAGATCGAGCCACCACACACCGATTGATCCACGCCGACGCCAGGGACCTGTCCTTCCTGGGCGACGAGAGTGTCCACCTGATCGTCACCTCGCCTCCGTACTGGAACCTCAAGCGGTACAACGAGCACGACGACCAGCTCGGGCATATCGACGATTACGAGCGCTTTCTGGACGAGCTGGAGAAGGTCTGGCGGCACGCCTTCCGCGTGCTGGCGCCCGGCGGGCGGCTTGTCTGCGTGGTCGGCGACGTCTGCGTGTCGCGCCGTCAGTTCGGGCGGCACCTCGTGTTCCCGCTGCACGCGGACATCTGCGTGCGCTGTCGGAAGATCGGCTTCGACAACCTCAATCCCATCATCTGGCACAAGATCGCCAACGCATCGTACGAGGTCGCCAACGGCTCGAAGTTCCTCGGCAAGCCCTATGAGCCCAACGCGATCATCAAAAACGATATCGAGTTCATCCTGATGCAGCGAAAGCCCGGCGGGTATCGCCAGCCGACGGACCGGCAACGTGGGGAGAGCCGGATACAGAAGTCCGACTTCAACGAGTGGTTTCAGCAGATATGGAACATCCCCGGGGCCTCGACACGGAATCATCCCGCTCCGTTCCCGCTGGAGTTGGCCACGCGTCTGGTGCGGATGTTCTCCTTCACCGGCGACACGGTTCTCGATCCGTTCTGCGGGTCTGGCACGACGATGGTCGCGGCCCTTCAGAACGGGCGTCACAGCATCGGCATAGAGATCGATCGGGACTACTGCCGGCGCGCCGCCAGGAGGCTCAAGACGGAGAACTACGGCCTCTTTGCCAGCGCCGAGCTCGCCTTCGAACGGGCCGAGCAGGAGCCCTCCGGCCCGACATTGTGCGTCGATGCCGAGTTGTCCCACGTGCGAGCGGTCCGCCAGGGCGTCGGCTGACCCAGACTCGCTCCACCCTCTACCTCTGAACGACTGAGCGCCAAGCGCCAACTACAGGGGTATGTGTTGGCGCTTGGCGCTCAGTCGCGGGGATGATGCGCTTGGAGGGGTGGCGGGAGGCGGAATCTTGCCGGGGCTGGGCGACGCATGCGTCGCCCCTACGGTACGGGAGGATGGCAAGGGCGACCTGCGGTGGTCGTCGGGTGCATGGGGTGCTGGTAGGGGCGAGGCATGCCTCGCCCGGGGCGTCAGGCGGGGGTGGCTTCGAGGGCGAGGAGGGAGAGGTCGTCGCGGATCTTGGCGGGGTGGCAGAAGGTCTCGACGGAGGCGACGATGGCGTCGAGGGTCGCGTCGAGGTTTTGGTGGCGGAGGTCGGCGATGCAGTCGCACAATCGCGGCGTGTCGTACTGGCGACCGTCAGGGTCGAGGGCCTCGGTGACGCCATCGGTGTAGAGGAACAGCCGCTGGCCCGGCTCCAGGCGGACGCGATCGGCGACGAACCCCGGCTCGGCCACGATGCCGATCGGCAGTTGCTCGCGGACCAGCTCGCTCGTCCCGCCGGCGGCGTCGAGGGCGATCAGCGGAGGGTGTCCCGCGGAGACGTACTCGAAGACGCCCGACTCCGTGTCGAGCACGCCATAGACCATCGTGAAGAACTGGCTCGTCCGCTCGTCGAAGGGGAACTGGCGATTGAGTCGCTCGGCGACCAGGATCGGCGCCGCGATGCTCTGCTCGCACGGCGCCATCGACGAGGTGGCGTAGAGGATCGACTGGCCCGGGAGCGGCAGCAGCAGTCGGCTCAGCGTCACCGACAGCAGCGAAGCGGCGACGCCGTGACCGCTGACGTCGATCAGGTAGACGCCGATGTGCGTCTCGTCGAGCTGGAAGCAGTTCAGCGTGTCGCCCGCCAGCTCCTCGCAGGGGCGGTACCGCCAGGCGAAGCGGAAGCCGTCGGCCTGGGGCGGGGCCTTGGGCAGCATCGCCTGCTGCACCCGCGCGGCGGTGACCAGGTCGTTCTTCATCTTGACATTGGCGGCACGGAGCTTGTCCTCCGCCTGACGCCGGTCGGTGATGTCCGATTGCACGCCGATGAAGTGCGTCACCCGACCGTCCCCGTCGCGCACGGGGGTGATCGAGAGGCGATTCCAGAAGGGCGACCCATCCCGACGATAGTTGAGGATCTCGACCGTGCACTCGCGCTGATCACCGATCGCCTCGCGAATCGTCTGGGCGGCGTCCCGATCCGTCTCGGGCCCCTGGAGGAAGCGACAGTTCTTGCCCAGCACGGAATCCCGCGTGTACCCGGTGAGCTGCTCGAAGCCCGAGTTCACGTAAATCAGCGGATTGTCCGGACGCGACAGGTCGCTGATCGTGATCCCGTCCGAGGCGGCCTCCAGCGCGCGGTCCTTGAGGTCCAGCGGGACCTCGATTCGGATCGGGCCGTTGCGGGTCTCGATGTCGATGGGCTCGGGCATGATGGGCCCCTTCGCGTGATGGATCGCTGGCGGCATACGGGAAGTCATTCGACCGGGATCAGCACCTCGTTGCGTCGCAGAAACCAGAGCTGGAAGGGTGGATCGTAGCGCGCGAAGATCGCGTCGCCCGTAATCCGCAGGCCCTGCTCGTCGATGAAGTCCTGGAGTTCCGCCTTCTTCTGCTCGTAGCGTTTCTGGCTCCAGGTGCCCGAATAGCGGATCGCGGCCATCTTCCGCTCGGGGATTCGCTTGAGCTGGACGTCCGGATCGGCGGGCTCGGGCAGCGTTTGGAGCGTGTACTCGTCGGGCATCACGAAGCGGACGGTATAGGCCTTCTCCGAGGTGGTCTGCGTGACCGGCGCCGTCATGGCGATCTCCTCGGTCGTCGCCTTCTGCTCGACGGGAGCGGTCATCGCGATGGACGCGTCCTTGCGGTTCTTGCCGGAGATGTAGCCATACAGGCGGTCGAAGGCGACGTTGCCCGCCTTGTCAAACTCCGCATCCACTGTCGTCTCCGCGACGATCTGAGGGGCGTATCGACGGATCTCGAACGGCTTCTGCTCGCGCAGCACGGTATACTTCGCCTGCTCGACGTTCGGAGAGCATGACGACAGCAACGACGCCGCCGCCGCTGCAAACATCCAGATCGCCCGTTGACCCTGCATATCCGTATCTCCCGAAAGGACCCCCTGATACCGACACCACACCGGCCCTGCGCCTTTCCTACTGCGCGCAAGCCCCTTCGGTTCACCCGGGAATCGGGAGAAAGAAGAGGTTGATCGCGCGAGTTCGGGGGCAGCGCCGCCGGTCTTGACCTCTCGTATCGGCCCGATCCCCGAAGTCCCGTGATGCACCAAGGAAAAAGGCCGGGCCTCGACGAGACCCGGCCTGGAGGCTGCCAGATGGCTGGCGCTCAGTCGCTCTTGGGTTCGCCCACCGACCAGATCACTTCGGTGCCGTCGCCCAGGACGTACCGTTCCCGCTTGAAGGTGAAGGTACGCCCCCGGATGGTCTCCTCGTACGTGCCGAGGTCCTCGCCTGGTCCTGCGTCGCGGAGTCCCCAGAACTCCCTCAACTGCGGACGGAATTCTCCCCATTGTTCCTGGCTGTACATGGGCATGTCGTCGGCGGGTTCGCCCATCTCCTGGGTTCGCCCGTCCGCGAGTCGATAGCGATACTCGTGCTTTTTCAGGCGGTAGTCGCCGATGACCGTCTCTTTGACCTGGAGCAGTTCTCTCTTGCCCTGTTCACTCAGGCCCTGCATCTCTTCCAGGTCCCTCCGGGTCTGCTCCACGTCCGTGACGCCATTGGCGTCCATCATGATGAAGCCCTCACCCGAGGTTCCTTTGTCCCCTTCGCTGTAGAAGATGTGGGCGGCGCCGTCCTCCGTTTTGCCTCGGTAGTGGATCCGTGCGATGTTCACGCCGATCGCAGACAGGGCTCCGGCGCCCAACACCACGGCCGCCACCGCTGCCAGCTTCCAGTTTCTTCCTCGTGCGGACATGGTCCGTCTCCTTTCGATTTCATGGAGCACCTGCCGGCGCAGCTCGTGCCGATGGCGACCGGGCACAGGCTCCGGCAGGGCAACGTTCCTGAGATAGTCGTCGATTCGTTCAAGGTCTTCGTTCATGCTCTACCCCCTATCGGGGCCATACGCCGTAACGTGAAAGGATATCCTGTAACTGGGCCAGCCCGCGATGCAGGTGACAGCGGAGCGTCCCTTCCTTGCAGCCTGTGATCTGGGCGATCTCCGCGATCGTCCGATCCTCGAAATATCGCAGCACGACCACCGTGCGATACTTCGGTTTCAGACGCAGCAGGGCCTCGTGCAGCAGACGATACTCTTCCGCTGCTGCCGACCGGTCGCTCGCAGGCGGGGCGCTATCGGTCCCGCTGCCATCCGTCGTCCGACGCCAGATTCGGATGCGCTTGGCCTTGCGATAGTGCATCCGAATCTCGTTCGTGGCGATCCGATAGAGCCAGGCCTGAAACCGCATCGGTCGCCGGCGAAGCCGCTTCAGATGGCGAAATGCCGCCAGGAACACGTTCGAGGTCACGTCTTCAGCAGTCGCGCGGTCCGGCGTGCAACGACACACATAGCGAAAGATGCTCTCGTAGTGCTTGTCGTAGAGCCTTCCCGCTGCCTGCGTGTCCTCGCAGGCGTCCGCGACGAGGAACTCGTCCTCGTCGAAAACCTCAACCTGGCTGTCCCATCTGATCTCGATTGCTTCATTCGCCATCGCACGACTCCGGAGTCGGTGTTCACCTATCATAATGCACGAGCCTGCGGACCGTTGCATTCCCCTGTCCCGACGGCGCAAAAAAGAAGCCGGGTCTGGTAGAGGCCCGGCTTGGATGTCGCTTGAAGGACTGGCGATCAGTCGTCGACCTGCCACCAGTCGTGGTCGAAGTAGTGCCACTGGGGCGTGGTGATCGTCATGCCCCGCTCGCTCTTGCGGGTGATGCACTCCGCCTTGGCGTGAGTGCCGTCCTCGCTGAGCGCCACCGATCGCACGTAGACCGTCGTCGGTTCCTTGATGTTGACGCTGCCGAGGAAGGCCTGGGCCATCTCTTCGGGGCTCTGGAGGTTCGCGGTCATCTGCCCGAGTCGCTGGGCGTCTTCGGCGCTGCCTCCGAAGCGGAGCGGGTCGTAGTCGACCTGACCCTTGCCGAGCTTGAACAGGTAGTCGAAGTTGTAGTTGGCAGCCCACGCAGCGGCATCGCCCGTCTGGAAAGCGGCGACCATCGCCCCGATGCGTTCCTTCAGCCGGACGGGCAGGGCCTCGTCCTGGTTGAAATCGTAGGGGGCCGTGTCCTTCTCTACGATCGTCTCTTGCGTCGCCTCCAGCAGCGTCTTGCCCTTGGCGTTGCTGACCTCGACGGTGCCCTCGGTGACTTCCACCGCCAGCAGCTCGACCTGCTCGCCGGTATCGGCCTGATCGTCCACCAGTTCCATCGTGAACTGCGTGCCCAGCGCCTTGACGTCGCCGTAGGCGGTGGTGACGATGAACTCGCCCAATCCCTTGGCGACGGTCACGTCGATCGCACCGGTTAGGTGCTCGAACCCACGCTTGCCCTCCTGGCCGTACGTGCGAATCTGCGCGCCGTCCGCGAGTTTGACGACCGATCCGTCGGCGAACGTATGCGTCAGGGGACCGCTCATCGTCACGCGCTGCGACGCCTCGACGCCAGGCAGAGGTCCAGGATTCTCGGATGGGTTCAATTGCAGGATGCCGACGATGCCCCCGATGACGATCACGGCCGCAGCCGCGAGTTTGACGAACAGCGTGTTCATGTTGATTCTCCTTATCCGTGGCGAACGCTGCGGCTGCACCGTCCGCGAAGTCAGCTCTTGTACCGTCTCGGGATGTCGGGCCTTCCACGCCTCGAAGTCAGGCTGCGTCTCGTCCGAATGGATGGCCTTGTCCAGTGCCTCGTCCAACCAGTTGTCGTCGCCTGTGCGTGCCATGCCTAGCTCCCGAAACCATCACGTTGTAACCATTGTGCCACTTTGCGTTTCGCTCGTACGAGCCGGCCGTTGACCGCCGACGGGCTGATCGCCAGCACCGTCGAGATCTTCGCCTGGCTGAACCCGTTGAAGTACCGCATCACGATCAGCTCTCTCTCGCTCTCGGGCAGCTTCCACACCGCCCGACGCACCCGCTCCCATCGCTCGTTGTCCTCAGGCTGCCGCTCGTCGACCGGTTCGTCCGCCAGCAGGGCGGGTCGCAACTTTCGCTGCCGGCGCATCTGCCGCGTCACGTTCCGGCAGATCCCGCCCAGCCAGGGGCCGAACTTGTCCCGATCCCGCAACGAAGGCAAGTCGCGACAGGCGATGGCGAACACCTCCTGGGCCGCGTCTTCAGCCGCATGACGGTCGCCCAGTTGAGCGTACGCCAACGCCACGATGGGATTGTGATAGCGCTGGTAGAGAGCCCCGAAGCTGTCCAGGCAACCGCCCTGGGCCGCTTCGACCAAAACCGCATCCGATCGTTCTTGCGATTCGATTCTCATGTCAAACCTGTCCTTGCACCGGTGCGCTGAATTCAGCGTTCACCCTTATAGTGTACCGTCCCGTCAGAAATGTGCGCCAATTCCACAGAAATTCCCACGAATCGTGTGTGGAGATATCCTGGCAGGTGGGTGGCAGCCTCAAAACTTGTCCTGAGCGCAGTCGAATGGAGCGCAGTGAAACGGAGCTTTGGGGATGGCGAATGCGTCGGGCGAATGCACATAAGACAGTCGATCCATCGAGAACCATCCCCAAGTCCTGCGTACTTGAGGCTGCCGCCCAGCAACCTCGGCGACGGGAACACGCCGATGCCCCAAAGTCCCGACAGACACGGCCCGCCTGCCGACCCTTTTGCCGATTGACACCCACAACGCCTGCCGGTAGGCTACCGGTCAGATGTGCGCGGGGGATTTATGCGCCGAGTGCATTCTACCATCGGGACGACGAAATTACCGTCCGCCTCGCAGGCGCCGGGTGCGGGATTCGTCGCGCCCGGAGACCGCATCAGCTTGCCCTCCCCGCTTCATCCTTCCTACCCTGTGCGGAGGCTACCGATCCAGGAGCTTGACCATGTGCGAGCAAACGCAGAGTACCAGGCGGGTCCCGATGATAGCGGGATTCATGAATCGAAGGCGTCGCAGCCGGCGAAATGGGTTCACGCTGATTGAACTGCTGGTGGTCATCGCCATCATCGCGGTTCTGATGGGCATCCTGATGCCCACCCTGAACCGTGTCCGCGAGCAGGGCCGCCGGGCGGTGTGCCTCAATCACCTGAAGACCCTGACCCTCTGCTGGATCATGTACGCCGACGAGAACGACGACCGCATCGTAAACGGCGAGGCCCACTGGGCGCCCACCGCTGCACCGGTGGCTCCCGTCCCCGCCTCCGGCCCCCACAGCGGGGAACGCTACTGGGTGGGCAACGATTGCGCCAACGGCTATGCGACCGGTGAGCAGCGTCCCCCGGAAACCCAGAAGAAAGCCATTCGACTCGGTGCCCTGTTTCCCTACTGCAAGGCGGAAAAGGTCTACCGCTGCCCGACCGGCGTGCGAGGGGAGATGCGCACCTACTCGACCGCCTACGGGATGAACGGGTGTTTCGATGCCCCGGGAACCTACGAGGGCAACCGAGGCGTGCGTGTCGGCAATACCGTGTTGATGGTCAAGAAGCGCGCGGAGATCATTTCGCCCGCTCCCGCCTATCGGCTCGTATTCCTCGACGAGGGCCGGATCACCCCGGACAGCTATGCGATCCACTACCTCGTGCCCCGCTGGTGGGACCCGCCCTTCGTTCGACACGCCGACGGTACGAATGTCGCCTTTGCCGACGGACACAGCGCCTACTGGAAGTACCGTGGCAAGGAGACGATCGAAGTTGGAAAGTCGCCCGACCCGCCACACAACTACACGCCCAGCACGGAAGACGGCATCGCCGATGTCCAGCAGATGCAGATCGCTACCTGGGGCCGTCTGGGGTACTGACGCGCCCGGTTCCTGATACACCCCTCCCGACGTGTCCCGCCGGCTGAACGCTTGACGGCGATACGCCCCCAGGGTAGTACAGAGTCGTCGAGAGTCATAAGACGATCCGCAGGATCGCAGCCATGAGGTCGGTCTGCACCTTCAAATGAAGGGAGTTGTGCGATGAGAGAGCAGCACGTTGATTCGAACAGGGACCTCGGTGCCACCTGGAGCCGACGGGAATTTCTCCAACGGACGGCGCTGGCGGGAGCGGGGGTGGCGGTAGGAGCCAGCCTGGGAAACGCCGGTCAGCCGGGTGCGGGAGAGTTGCCCACGCGGGTCCTGGGACGAACCGGGGCGAAGGTCACCATCCTTGGACTCGGCACCGCGCCGATCGGCGAGGCTCGTGGCGAGGTGGCGCAGGCGTCGAAGATCTTTGCCGAGGTGATCGATCGGGGGGTCAACTACGTCGATACCGCGCGCATCTACGGCATCGCCGAGGAGGCCCTGGCGGAGATCCTGCCGACCCGACGCGACAAGATCTTCCTCGTCACCAAGTGCTGGACCGACTCGGGCGCCCGAGCGCAGGAGTCGCTGGAAACCTCGCTGCGGACGCTCAAGGTCGATCACGTGGACCTGGTGCACATCCACCACGTCGGCGGCAAGGACCTCGACAAGGTGCTGGCGGCCGACGGTATCCTCGAATACCTGCTCAAACAGAAGGAGGCGGGCAAGACGCGGTTCATCGGGATCTCGGGCCACGCCAGGCCACCGCACTTCGTCCGCATGCTGGAGACCGACCAGATCGACGTGGTGATGCCGGTGATGAACTATGCCGATCGCAACATCTACGATTTCGAGAGCAAAGTGCTGCCCGAGTGCCGCAAGCGAAATGTCGGGGTGGTGGCGATGAAGGTGTACGCCGGCATCAAGGGCGGTTTCCCCAACCACCGCAAGGGCTGGGTCGGGTGCAACACGCCGCCGGAGAAGCTGGCGCAGGCGATGGCCTACGCGCTGGATCTGGAAGGCGTCCACGTCGCGAATATCGGACCGTTCACGATGGAGCAGGCGATCGAAAACGTCGAGCTGGCCAGGCGGTACGGGCCGTTGACAGCGGCCGAACGGCAGGAACTGCTCACTTTCGGGCAAGAGTTGGCGCCGACGCTGGGCCCACGCTACGGCCCGGTCGCCTGAGCGGGAGATTTTTCGCAGCCACGAGTGCGCCGACTGCTTTGGAGATGCGGCCGATATTCCGTATCTTTTCATGGGGCGCCCATGCTCCCTCGTCTGCGTCCGGCCTGGAAACGGCTGGACGGGCGGATTCGTATTGGCATGAGAGAGTGCTGCAATGCAGGGCAGACCATCGGAACGACAGAAGCTGCTATCCCTGGAGCGGGTGGAACGCGACAGCGCGCCGCCTGCGACAAGATACATCCGCTCGCCTGTTCCGGCCGCTTCCGAGTCGGTCGTGCAGAAGGCGCCACTGCAACCGTCGTCTCGTCGGCGCCGACCCTTCACCTGGGCCCTGATCCTGGTGGCCAGTGTACTCGGGCTGGTCTTCGGGGCCACGCGGATGGGGATCATCAATCTGGACGGGGTACGTGCGAGCGTGCTGAGCTGCGTGGCGGGGGTCTGCCCCGATCGGGCGAATGCCTACACCTTCCTGGGCAAACACTACAGCACCACCGGCCGATCCGAAGACGCGGTCGATGCGTGTGAGAAGCTGGTCAGCGTCAGTCCGGAGGACCCGCAGGCGCACGTCCTCCTGGGCAATGCCTACGAAGCGGCCAGCCGGCTCGTTATGGCGGGCGATTGCTTCACCAAGGCGCTGGACCTGGACCCCAACTGCTATGAAGCCTGCCTCGGCCTCGGCAAAGTGCAGGCGGCCTCGGGCGACTACGCCCAAGCGCTCCGATCGTACGAACGAGCGGCGTCCATCCGTCCCGATGCCGCTAACGTCTATATGGCGATGGGCATGGTCTTCTCCAATCTGGGCCGGTACGAAGAGGCGATGGATGCCTTCAAGCAGGCCAAGGAACTCGACCCCGAGATCAGCGAGGTACAGGTTCGGTCCGGCAAGGCCTGTCTGAACGCCGGCCAGGTCGAAGAGGCGATCAGTTGCTTCAAGAGCGCCGTCCTGTGCGATCACGGACATGCCCAGGCACATTACAATCTGGGCCGAGCCTATCTGCGGGTGGGCGACAAGGGCCTCGCGATGGAGGAACAACGCGTCCTCCAGGACCTCGATCCGGCTCTGGCGGGCCGACTCCTCGACATGATTCACGATTGATGCCACTTCCTCGCGTCAAAGCGACGATGCGCCGACCTCCCCTCCGAGGCTGTCACAATGGAAGGCCACGTCTCCGTATCATTGGAAATGATGACGCGGAATACGTAGTTTCCACAATTGCCCGCCCCTCCGGAGTCGGGCATCCTACGGCGAGATGAGAATCGTTCGATGGATGGACAGCTTAAGCCGGGCATGGTCTCGCGCCGGCAGAATGCGGTGCGAGGACAGGCCGTTGCCGCCGGTAGCAGTGGCAGCGGTTCACGGCGGAGGCAAGGGTCGCGGTGGAGCGAGGGTGTATCTTCGCGGAGAAACGGCCTACCGGGGAAGGGCCGAATGATGTGGGGTATACACTGAAAAACATGGAGGTGACCTATGAAGAAGTACACGTTGTTGCTCTTACTCGTGCTGGGTTTCAGCACTACCGCATGGGGGGGATTTGCCTGTGTCGATGTGCCGGCCTGCACGCCCTGTGAAGATGATGTCTGCATCGACATTTCGGCGTGCCTGCCCTACGTCTGCGACGGTGACCCCGTCATGGATTGGTGCGTGCGCGGCAACATGATTGTTGTCGATCTGCTGTACACCTGCGATGACTGTGTCTGCGGTGGGCGTACGTTTGTTGACGAGGAGCTTTGTCTCGGGCTCTGTCCCGGTGTCTATTCGGTACTGGTCCGGATCAGTGTGGACTGTGAGAACGATTGCTGGGCATTTGGCCCGCGGGTTGCGGCCATGGGCTCGGCGTTCTTCAAAGTCTGCTGCGATAATCCGTGTCCGTCGCCCTGGGGTTTCACGCCGTATCCCTGCTCCGGATGTCCGGATGATGACGGGTGCCCCGATGACGACGGGTGCCCCGATGACGACGGCGGCTGCCCCGACGGGGGTGGGACGAGCCAGTAGTACCGGCCGGATTTCGGAGTTGACGTGCCATGGCTAGTCCGGCTCGTCACTCCGTGCGGCGTCCGCGAATCGGGCGTTGCTGCTTAAGGAGGGTTCTTCCCCGGCACGGGGGAGGGTGACTTTTTCTTCCAGGTTCGTGTTTCTGGCCGTTCATCTTAATTAACCTGCCTTTCTTCCCTGTTTTTGCTTGACAAAGCCCCTGGTTGCGTGTATAGGTCGACATGCTGCCGGATGGAGCCGGACGGTTGATCCTCGTCGGGCAGGGACATGGATTGAGAGTCCCTTCCTGCGAGCCTTTCAGCACATCAGCCTATCGGCTCGCTGACTCCGGCACCGGAGGAGTGCGGTCGTGTGACAAGCGGGTCCCCGAACACCATCGTACCTCATGGAAAAATCGGTCTATTGAAACGGAGTCGACCGCGAGTTGGGTGAACGTCTTTTTGCAGGGAGGTAAATCATGAAGAAGAGGTTGATATGGGTGGCAGTGGGTGTCCTGGCGATCGGCAGCGTCACGTGGGGCAACACCATGATGACGATGTCTTCGGCCGGCGGCATCGGCATGATCGGAGGCCAGATGATCGGCACGACGCAGGTGCCCGGCGCCTTTGGCGGGGACATCGGGGTGCACGTCTCGGTGTTCGATCTGGCGACGCAGGCAGCCGGGACGGTGCTCTGTGGCAACAACACGCAGTGCACCGGAAACGGAAATCAAGGCGGGAACGACGAGCAACAGTGCCCGTCACCGAATCCGGGCTGCTGGCCCAACTGGCCGATCTGGTTCTGGCCGTGGGGGAATGTGACGACGGCGTCCAATTCGACCGCGACCACGATCGCCAATGGTCCGGATTGTACCGCCACCGCTGAGACCTCGGGCATGTCCGTCGGCCCGGGTGCTTCGAGCAGTTCTCACAGCTATGCCCAGAGCGTCAATCCGTAAGCGCAATTCTTAAACCGATTGACATTGGCCTGGAGACGCAGCCACTGGCGTTTCCAGGGCGATCTGCGATGGATTCCACAGTGACGGGAGGCCATGACAACCATGGCCTCCCGTTGGCTTTTCCCTTGGCCGGCGGCTGACCTGCGACGATAGATCCCCCCTTGCCATGGAACACGCCCTTTCTCCTCCTGTCGGTCCGTTTCTCGTCGGACCCGTACCGTTTTCGCGATCAGGAGTATAGTCTCGCTCCAGAACTGCGATCCTTTCTGCGAAACTCGAGCCTTCTCCGGCTCCCCTGTCGTCGCTATAGAATACCCCGGTGAATCCACGCAAGGCGGCGCCACCGGTCTCTAGATGTAAGCTGTTTTGATGTAAGCGTTTATGTTGTGCTTCCGAGAAGGTAACCTGCTTGATTAAAAAAATGTGAAAAAAATCACGATAAAAGCATTGCGACTTCGGTTCTATTGAGTATATTATTATCGATACGTGAATATCGATACAATAGTATCGGATTAGATATGAGACCAGCAGTTTGGAGTGCATTATGACCGGGGATCGTCAGATCAGTGTCGCGTTGCCGACGATTCGCAGATTGCCCATGTACGTCGGCATTCTGGAGAAGGCCGTCCAGGACGGACAGGTCCATGTCAGCAGTTCTCACATGGCGGCGGCGCTGGGCCTGGAATCGATCCAGGTGCGAAAGGACCTGGAAGCGGTGGGCGTCGCGGGACAGCCGCGAGTCGGCTTCCCCGTGGCTGAGTTGGTCACCGCCATCGAGCGGTTTCTCGGCTGGGACAACGCCAGCGATGCGTTCGTCCTCGGCGCCGGTCACCTGGGCATGGCCCTGGCGGGCTACCGTGGCTTTGCCCGTTACGGCTTGAACATCGTGGCCCTCTTCGACAACGACCCGTGCAAGATCGGACAGAAGGTGCATGGCAAGGAGATCCTGGATGTCGCGCGGTTTGCCGATCTGGCGGAGCGCCTGCACGTGCACATCGCGATCCTCACGGTGCCCGCTGAAGCGGCTGCCGAAGCAGCGACACTGGCAGCCCAGGCGGGGATCAAGGCGTTGTGGAATTTCACCCCGACCAAGCTGGCGCCGATCGAGGGCATGATCGTCGAGCGGGTCGATCTGGCGGCGAGTCTGGCGGTGCTGTCGAGCAAGCTGTCGTCGGTGTTGCGGCCGGCACACAGTGAAGTCCCGGAAGAGGCAGCCTAACTGCGAAGGTGAGGTTTTTCCCATGGAGCAGATCATGAGTCAAGATGGAAACGTTCAATGCGAGTGCGGCCTCCGCAAGTTCGAGAAGGTCTGTCGCATCCTCGACAAATACGAGCGTAAGGCCTCGAAGCTGGTGCCGATCCTCCAGGAGGTCCAGCACGAGTATCGCTATCTGCCCGAGCAGGTACAGGCGTTCATCGCCACCTCGCTGGGACTGTCTCCGGCGCGGGTCTTCGGCGTCGCAAGTTTCTATGCGAACTTTGCGCTCGAACCCAAGGGCAGGTACGTGATCCACATCTGCGACGGGACCGCCTGTCATGTCAAAGGGTCCGAACGGATCAAGGACGCCCTCTACAAGCACCTGGGGCTCAGCGACAAGAAGAAGACGACCTCGGACATGCTGTTCACCGTCGAGACAGTCTCGTGCCTGGGAGCCTGCGGATTGGCGCCGGTGATGACGATCAACGACGAGGTGCATGGGCAGGTCACGCCGGACAAGGCGGTCGAACTGGTCAACGGCATCAGCGAACGGGAGCAAGCAGAATGATTCAACAGAAGATCGATATGGAAGCGACCGGTCAGGCCTATCGCCAGGCACGCCAGGCGGTGAAGCGACGCGTGATCGTCTGCGCTGGGACCGGCTGCGTGGCCAACGGTTCGTTGAAGGTTTACGAGGCCCTGCGTAACGAAATCGAGGCTCGGGGGCTCGACGTGGTCGTCCGCCTGGGCCACGACTGCAAGGGCGACGTATATCTGTCCAAGAGCGGGTGCCAGGGATTCTGCCAGGCTGGGCCGCTGGTGACGATTGAGCCCGAGGACTGGCTCTACGTTCACGTCAAGCCCGACGACGTTGCCGACATCGTCGAAGAGACGCTGGTCCACGACCGGCCCGTCCAGCGGCTGGTCTACGCCGACCCGGTCACCACCGAGCGGTTCGAACAGACGCACGAGATTCCGTTCTACAAGAGGCAGCAACGCGTGGTCCTGGGCGAATGCGGTGCCATCGATCCGGAGGACATCAACGAGTACATCGCGCGGGGTGGCTATGCCGCCGCCAGACGGGCGTTCACGGAGATGCGTCCCGAGCAGGTCTGCGAGGAGGTTCTCGCTTCCGGTCTTCGCGGCAGGGGGGGGGGCGGCTTCCCGACGGGCAGGAAATGGGCCCTGACGCTGCCGGAAGTGTCGGAGAAGAAGTACGTCATCTGCAACGGAGACGAGGGCGATCCCGGTGCGTTCATGGACCGCAGCCTGATGGAAGGCAATCCGCACCGGGTGCTTGAAGGGATTATGATCGCTGCCCGCGCGATCGGCGCCGACGAGGCCTACGTCTACGTCCGCGCCGAGTATCCGCTGGCGGTGCAGCGGATTCGCAAGGCAGTCGCCGATGCCGAGGAGGCGGGCATCCTGGGCGAAGACGTCTTCGACAGCGGTCTGAGCATCACCTGCCAGGTGATGGAGGGGGCCGGGGCGTTCGTCTGCGGCGAGGAGACCGCGCTGATGGCCTCCATCGAAGGTCTGCGGGGTATGCCGCGACCGAAGCCTCCATTCCCCGCGCAGAGCGGTCTCTGGGGCAAGCCAACCGTGATCAACAACGTGGAGACGCTGGCGACGGTCCCGCTGATCGTTTCCCAGGGCAGCCACAACTATCGCTTGCTGGGCACCGAGGGCTCGCCCGGCACCAAGACCTTCGCAGTGACCGGCCATGTCGCCAACACCGGTCTGATCGAGGTCCCCTTCGGCACGACGCTTCGCGAGATCATCTTCGACATCGGAGGCGGCGTGATCGACAACCTCGGCCAGCCGATGCCCGACGGCTTCAAGGCGGTCCAGATCGGTGGTCCATCGGGCGGCTGCCTGACTGCGGAGCACCTCGATATGCCGCTGGATTTCGATTCGGTCAAGCAGATCGGCGCGATGGTCGGCTCCGGCGGCCTGGTCGTGATGAATCGCGACACCTGCATGGTCAAGATCGCCCACTTCTTTATGCGGTTCACGCAGAACGAGTCGTGCGGCAAGTGCGTGCCATGCCGCGAGGGCACCAAGCAGATGCTGGTGTTGCTCGATGAGATCATGGAAGGCACCGCGACGCCTGCGACGCTGGAACTGCTGGAGAAGCTCGCTGAGGCGGTGCAGATCGGTTCGCTGTGCGGGCTCGGTAAGACCGCGCCGAACCCGGTGCTGAGCACGTTGCGGTACTTCCGCAGCGAGTACGAGGCGCACATCGTGCAAAAGCGCTGCCCGGCGGGACAGTGCAAGGCGCTGGCGACGCCGGAGATCCTCGCCGACCGCTGCAAGGGTTGCGGCGCCTGTCTGAGAAAATGCCCGGTCAACGCCATCACGGGCGAGAAGAAGATGCCGCACCGGATTGACGCGGAAGCCTGTATCAAGTGCGGCACCTGTGCACAAATCTGCCGATTCGACGCAATTGTTGGAGTCAATTAACATGAACAACGGCGCTACCATAAACGTGGACGGACGCGACATCCGGATCGAGGGCGAGCGCAATCTGCTCGAACTCATCCGCAAGGCGAACATCGAGCTTCCGACCTTCTGCTATCACTCGGACCTGAGCGTCTACGGGGCCTGCCGCCTCTGTATCGTCGATATCGAGGGCATGGGCGTGGTCACCTCGTGCAGCACGCAGCCCAAGGCGGGCATGGTGGTCCGCACCAACACGGCGCAACTACGCGAGATGCGCAAGATGTACCTCGAATTGCTGCTGGCGAACCATCACCAGGGCTGCGCGACCTGCGTCAAGAGCGATAGCTGCAAGCTTCAGGAACTGGCGACGCGGATGGGGGTGACCGAGGTCCGCTTCAAGACCGAGGTGGAGACCAAGCCGTTGGATACGTCGAATCCGGCGCTCGTTCGGTATCCGAACAAGTGCATCCTGTGCGGCGACTGCGTCCGCGCCTGCGAAGAGATTCAGGGGGTCGGCGCCATCGATTTCGCCTATCGCGGGGCGGCCACCACCGTGGTTCCGGCGTTCGGCAAGAAGCTTTGCGAAGGCGCCTGCGTCTACTGTGGTCTCTGCGCCAGCGTCTGCCCGACGGGCGCGATCACGCCCAAACCGCAGATTGACCGGGTCTGGCAGGCGCTCAGCGACGACCGCAAGACCGTCGTGGTGCAGATCGCCCCGGCGGTCCGCGTGGCGCTGGGCGAGATGTTCGGGCTCGAAGCGGGCACCGTCACGACCGGCAAGATGGTGGCGGCGCTGAAGATGCTGGGGTTCGACAAGGTGTTCGACACGAGCTTTGCCGCGGACCTGACGGTGCTGGAAGAGACGACGGAGTTCCTGGGACGCAAGACGCGTGGGGAACGCCTGCCTCTGTTCACCTCGTGCTGCCCGGCGTGGGTCAAGTATGCCGAGCAGTTCTGTCCGGAGTTGTTGCCGAACCTGTCGAGTTGCCGGTCTCCGCAGCAGATGTTCGGTTCGCTGGCCAAGGCGACGCTGCCCGAGACGCTGGGGATCGAGCGTGAGAACCTGTTCGTGGTTTCGATCATGCCCTGTACGGCCAAGAAGTTCGAGGCCCAGAGGCCGGAGTTCGTCGTTGGCGATCAGCCGGACGTCGATGCCGTCCTGACGACCCAGGAGTTCGGCAAGATGATCAAGCAGGCGGGCATCCAGTTCAACAGGCTGACGCCCGAATCGCTCGATCTGCCGCTCGGCTTCAAGACCGGCGCCGGAGTCATCTTCGGCACTACCGGTGGTGTCAGCGAGGCGGTGCTCCGATACGCCTACGAGAAACTGACGGGCGTGACGCTCGATTGTGCCGATTTCACCGAGGTCCGCGGACCCGAAGGCGTGCGGATCAAGAAGATCAAGCTGGGCGACGTCGAACTGAAACTGGCGATCGTGCACGGATTGAAGAACGCACGCACCATCGCCGAGCAGGTTCGCGCGGGCCGGGCGGACTATGATTTCATCGAGGTAATGGCGTGCCCGGGCGGATGTATCGCAGGAGCGGGCCAGCCGGTCAGCTTCGAGCCCGACGTGAAACAGCGCCGCGCCGAAGGACTCTACAACGCCGATAAGACGCTGCAACTGCACAGCGCGCAGGAGAACCCCTATCTGGCGAAGTGCTACGCGAGCACCCTCGACGGGATTGGCGGACATCGCGCCCACGAATTGCTCCACACGGGATACCGCAGCCGCAAACGCGTGATGGACGAGGGTTTCTCCGTGCTCGATCCGTCCGCTTCGAAGGCGCTGGAGATCAATGTCTGCGTCGGCACCGGTTGCTACCTGCGAGGTTCCCAACGGCTCTTGCAGCAGTTGGTGAGCTACGTGAAGCAGCAGGACCTCGAACGCACCGTGGATGTTCGCGCGACGTTCTGTTTCGAGGCCTGCGACCAGGGCCCGAACGTGAAGGTGGGCGAGACGGTGATGCACCAGTGCTCGTTCGAGGTGGTGCGGGCAGAACTCGACAAGCAACTGAGCCAGGTGGCGGCGTGAGGACCCCGGCACGAAGATGGGATACGAACCGCGTCATAACCAGGTAGTGTTCACGAACCAGGCACGATGCAAGGACTGCTACCGGTGCATCCGCGTCTGCCCGGTCAACGCGATCGGCCTGCGCGACGGCCAGGCCTACGTCGACGAGCAGCGCTGCATCTCGTGCGGCACGTGCATTCGCGAATGTCCGCAAGGGGCGAAGAGCTACCGGCGCGACACCGAACAGGTGAAGGCGCTGATCGCATCGGGGCGGACGGTGGCGGTGAGCCTGGCGCCGTCGTTTGCGGCGGTCTTCAGCGGGTGGCAAATCGGGCGTGTGCCGTCGGCTTTGCGCAAGCTGGGCTTCGCGCACGTCTCGGAGACGGCGGTCGGCGCCTATGCGGTGGCCCATCAGACGGCCTGCTACGCCCGGGAACATCGGGACCGCTTCTGCATCGCCACTGCGTGCCCGGCGGTCGTCAACTACGTCGAGCGGTATCGGCCGGAACTGGTCGAGAACCTGATTCCCGTTGTCTCGCCGATGGTGGCCCACGCCAGGATGCTCAAGGAACGCCTGGGCGAGGAGATCGCCATCGTGTTCATAGGCCCATGTGTGGCCAAGAAGGCGGAGGCCCAGGACAAGAGCGGTGGTCTGGTCGACGGTGCCCTGACGTTCACGGAATTGCTGGAATGGTTCGACGAGCAGGGGATCGACCTGGCGGAGATGGAGGAGAGCGACTTCGACCTCCAGCCGCAGGGGTGGGCCCGGTCGTTCCCCCTGGTCGGCGGCAGCCTCGAGACCGCCTCGCTGAGCACCTCGGCGCTTTCCACGGACGTGGTGAGCGTCGCGGGGGCCGAGGACGTGGAGGACGCGCTCGACAGCCTCGTTCACGCCCGCGAACCCATGCTGATCGAAGCGCTGTTCTGCGAGCAGGGCTGCATCAACGGTCCCGCCATGCCCGACACGCATCCCGTCTACGAACGGCGCCGCCGGCTGCTCCAGTACGTTCTGAACCACACAGGCGAGCGGTCTGGATCGGAGCGACCGACGGACCTGGGCGCGACCTTTGCCGGTCGGCCGGTGACGCAGGAGGAGGTGACCGAAGCACAGGTACGACGGGTCTTCGAGCGGACGGGCAAACAGGCGCCCGAAGACCAACTGAACTGCGGGGCCTGTGGATACAGTTCGTGCTACGAGCAGGCGATGGCGGTCGTGCGGAAGATGGCCGAGCCGGAGATGTGCGTGCCCTACATGCGAAGGCTTGCCGAGCAGCGGACCGACCGCATCATCGAAACCAGTCCGAACGGCATTGTGATCCTCGACGAGCGGCTGAACATCCTGCACGTCAATCCGTCGTTCAAGAAGCTGTTCATGTGCTCCGAAGCGGTTTACGGCAAACCCATTTCGTATCTGATCGATCCGGAGCCCTTCGAGAAGATCGCAGCCGGCAAGGCGGACCTGACCGAGTTGACGGTCGAGCATGACAAGTACCATCTCGTCTGCCACCAGATCGTCTACGCCCTGCGCGACGAGAAGCAGTACGTCGGCGTCTTCGTGAACCTGACCGCCGGCCTGAAAAACGAGCGCACGCTGGACGCCCTGCGCGCCAGCACGGTCCAGCAGGCGCGGGACTTGCTGGCCCACCAGATCGACATCGCCGGACAGATCGCACGCTTCCTCGGCGACAGCACCGCCCAGGGCGAGAAACTGCTGGAGAACCTCGTGAAACTGGCCCAGAAAAAACCGGGTACATCGGATGAGGGCAAGTCCTCATGGCTGCAAGATACCTACACGTCGACGTAGAGATCCGGCAGAGCCCGAAGCATCCGCATGGTCCGTGCGGTGACGTGGTCGCCCAGCATCGCACCGACCTGGCCACCGACCTCATCGTCTGCGACGGCATCGGCTCTGGCTTGAGGGCTTATATCGCTGCGACGATGCACGTCTCGCGGCTTACGGGGCTGTTGCGGGAAGGCTTTTCGCTGCGGCAGGCGTTTTCCAGCCTGGTCCACACGCTCCAGACTTGGCGTGATCCGTCGCAGCCTTACGCGGCGGTTTCGCTGGCTCGGATTCGGCACGATGGGGAGGCCACCATCCTGACCTACGACGCCCCGGCGCCGGTGCTGGTGGGCCGGGACAGCACGACGGTGCTGCCGAGTCGGCCGCTGGTAATCGGTCAGGCGGTGGCGCAGCAGTCGAGTTGTTTCCTGACCGCCGGCGAGGGCCTGCTCCTGTTCAGCGACGGGATTACGCAGGCGGGCATCGGCTGCGGGCTGGCGGAGGGGTGGACCAGCGAAGGGGTGGCTACGTACGTTGGCAAGTGGTTGTCGGCATCACGCGATCCGGTGTCGGTGGCCGAGGCGGTGCACGCTGAGGCGTTGCGCCTCGATGGGAACGTCGGCCGGGACGACCTCACGGCGATCCTGGCGCACTGCCGGCAGGGGCAGACGCTGAACATCTTTACCGGACCTCCGCCTGACCGGCGTACGGATGAGGCGGTGGTCCGGCGCTTCCTGGCTCTCGACGGCGCCAAGGTGGTCTGTGGTGCGACGACCGCTGCCATTGTCGCGCGGGCGCTGGGACGTAAGCTGACGATGGAGCGGGTCCCCACGAGCCTGATTGCGCCCCCGAAATACGAGCTTCAGGGCGTCGATCTGGTCACCGAGGGGGCGGTGACGCTCAATCAGCTCCGCAACCTCCTGGACGTTCCAAACGATGAATTCGAGGAAATCAACCCGGTGACCGAACTGGCGGAGATGCTGGACCGTGCCGATCGCGTGCACTGGGTCCTCGGTCGCGGCGCTAATCCCGCCAACGAATCCCTGGGCTTCAAACAGCAGGGAATTCTGCGACGCGACCGGATCGTGCCGCTGCTGGTGGACAAGCTCCGGGCCCGCGGCAAGCTCGTCTTGACCACCGAGGTGTAGCCGCGCGACCCGCTGCTGCGCGTTTTCGCCGCTTACGAACGGTTCCTGGGGTCTAATTTACTACATGGAGGTGAGCCGATTACTTGCGGGTCCGGGGATTATGTCCCTTGGCTCTGGCCCGGTTTCAGCCGATACTTGTGATAGCTTACCTTGCTAAAGCCGGTGACGCATCCCGGTCTTTTGGGTTGGAACAACATGTATGGCACCTTGATGACACACGTTGCCGTGGGTGCGTCACCGGCTGCTCTGATCAGCGGAGAGCGGATGTGAATTCACTGACCGAAAGCGTAGTTGGCCAGTCCGAGGTGGCGGGGGGCGTCGCCTCCAAGCCCATTCTGCTGGTGGAAAGCGTCTTTCAGTCGGCGGTCCTGATGAGCCGCATCTTCCGCGATCTGAACCTGCTCGACCATCTCGTGATCTCCATGGACTGCGAAAGCGCTCTGGTTCGGCTTCGCCAAAGCAGCAGACCTCGACTGATCCTGCTCGATCGTCAGATGCCCCGGATGAGCGCTGAGAGTTTTCTGAAAGTCGTCAAGGAGGATCGGGAACTGTGTCTGGTTCCGGTGGTGGTTCTGGCCGATTCGTACGATCCGGAAGAGGTCGCCGCCTACTACGGACTCGGAAGCGCCGGATATATGCTCAAGACCGGTGATTACTCGGATGTTCTCGAAAAGATCCGCGCCTTGTGCGCGTACTGGAAGCTCAGTCGCTCTCCCGCTCGATACTGAGCCGGGTTTCTCCCTCCTCCCTCTGCCTGGTCTTCTGCCCATTTGGGCATTCGTTTCGTTCTGTGACCTCGCAGGTGCGCGCGGAGAAAAGGCGAGGGCTCACGGGGGAAGCCATCGTCGGCCCTCGCAGAGTGCGGCTAGGGTGTCATCAGCCGTCAAACTCATCGAAGCCGGGATCGTCATCCAGCGGAATGGTCTGGTGGGACGCGGTCCGATTCGGCGTAGTCGAATGGCTCGTTCGATCCTCCGAGCCGGTGATCTGGTGCCAGGCCTGGTCTGAAGGCGCCAGCCGGCCACTCCTGCGGCTCGCCCGACCGGAAGCATATGCCTGGTCCCGATGGGACCGGTTCTCTCCGGAGTTGTTCTTCCGCGAGGTGCCTCCTACCAGAGCAGCCAACTGGTCGATGATATCGTTGAGGCCCTCCGCCTGGGCGCTGAGCTCCTCCGAAGCACTGGCCGATTCCTCGGCATTGGCCGCGTTCTGCTGCGTGGCCTTGTCCATCTGGCCCATCGCGGAGTTGACCTGATCGATGCCCTGGGCCTGTTCGGTGGAGGCGGTGGCGAATCCCTCGCCCGTCGTCACCAGCGACTGCCTCTCGGCAATGAGCCTCTGGTGTGCGTCGCGGTCGACTTCCAGTATCAAGCGGACGCTTTCCTGAAGGTTCTGAACCTGGACCAGGTCTTCATTGATCACCGGACGCATGTCTTCGTTGATCAGCGGAAGCATGTCTTCGTTGATCAGCGGTGCGATCTCCTGATCGATCGGGACGACGAATTCCTCCTGTACCACGTGATCCAGCGATCCGCTGAGCTGCTTCAGACTTCACCAGCCGAGCCCCATGAGCAACAGCAGCGCCAGAATCGGAATGGCAACCATGATTGAGTTTCGCTGTTTGATGCCCATTTCACTCTATCTCCTGACCGTTTGAGTCTCGACTTGTCACGCGCGTCGGACGCGATGTCGATGCCCGCTCGCGGTGCCCTCGCGCCACAGGGGCAACGCCTGATGCGATGCCGCCTGCGCCCTTGTTAGAACTTGAAATTGAACTCCAGTTGGAGGACATCGTAATCGGTGGTCTCGGTGCGAATCCGCTCGCCGATCATGTAGTTGACCGCCAGCTTGCAGTTCTTCGCCAGTTGGTAGCCGACCGATAGCTTGTGTCCGCGGATGCCGGTGCCGCCGCCGGCGAAGGTGGAATCGACGAGTGCGGCCACCTGGGCGTCCGCCTCGAGGTCGCGGTAGTTGTAGGCGAAGGCCCAACTGTCCGGCTTCTTGCACTTGCCGATGCTGGCGCCGACGAGATAGCCGGTGTCGTCGCCCGAGTCGGCGTCGCCGTTGACGAAAAGATCACCGAACACGGCGCAGGGGTGCGGTCCGACCTGGAAGCCCAGTTGGCCGAATCCCTGAAGGATATTGAAGTCGTGGGCATAGACGGCATCGTCCGCGGTGCCGACGCTGGTGTTCCCGCGGAAACTGTTGTCGTCGCTGGCCAGGGCCGCCTGCCCCTCGATGTTGCCATAATCGAAATAGCCCGCTCCGAGAGTGAAGTCGACGCCCTCGACGCCGGGGACCTTGCCTTTGACTCCGCCTTGGAGGCCCCACAGGCTGGTGTCGACATCGGTGCTGCGCTCGTTGATGTAGTAACCGCCCAGTGTGCCGAACAGGCTGAGGCCTTCATTGAGATCCCGGCCGTAGGTGGCCGCGATGCCTTCGGGATTCACGTCGGTGTCGAACAGCAGATCGCTGTTGCCGGGACGATAGTAGAGGTTCTTCATCTTGCCGGCGATGACGTTGAGCCCTTCGACCGTCGCGGGATGGTAGTTGACAAACGCCAGGTCCAGCCAGAGGTCCTTGCTGGAAAACGAATCGGTCAGGTCCTGATTCGTGCTCGTGGGGCTGTCGCTGCTTCCGCTGGCCAGGCCGATGGTGACGTCCACCTGATCGTTGACCTGGCTGGAGACAATCAGACGCACGCGGATGCGATGGCGATCCCGTTCCGTCGTCTTGGTTTCGTCATCGGTCCGCTCGTGACGATACCGGAAGTCCCCTCCGAGCTTCATCGTCCGAAGCCAGGCGGGCAGGCTCTCCAGCAGGGTGTTGGCGTCCGTAGCGGGCGCGACGGATGCCTGTGTGGTCGCACCGGGGTCTTGCGGCGGTTCGGCCGCCAAGGTGAAACCTGCTCCGACGAGGAGCAGGACGAGGGTCCATCTCTTCACGCTGCGTGTCATAACGATCACTCCTTCAGATTCAACCATAGAAATCGGGAACGTGGTGCAGATTCTCAGCCTTCGAAACGACCGGCGGCGTCCAGGTAGTCGCCCGCCAGGACCACGTCGATATCGAGCAGGATCTTGACGGAACCGCCGACCTTGCCCATGCCCAGGATGAAGTTTGTGTCCACCGAGGCGGCGAACTGCGGCGCGTCCTCGATGTCCTGGGCCGAAATGTCCAGGACCTCCTGGACGCGGTCGACGATGATGCCGGTGCTGGCTTTGCGCCCGGCGCAGCGGATTTCCACGACGATGATGCAGGTTTCCTCCGTGACGTCGGTGGTCTCCATGCCGAATTTGGCGCGCAGGTCCACCACGGGGATGACCTGTCCGCGCAGGTTGATCACCCCCTTGACGTAGTGCGGGGTCTGCGGGACCGCGGTGACATCGATATAGCCGATAATCTCACGGACCTTGAGGATTTCGAGGCCGTATTCCTCGTGGAGCAGGGCGAAGGTCAGGTACTTGCCTTCCTTGCCGCGCGGCGTGGTCCCCGTCTGGGGGGTGAGTGTGGTGTTCTCCGTCATGGTAGAATCTCCGGATAGGTGTGAGGGGTATGATCCGATAACTCGATGGGCAATTGTTGGTGTCCGTTGCGTCGGGACGCCGGCACGATAGGCGAAAGAAAGGGCGCCGGCGCGACCCAACGGCATGGCACGGCGGACGACGCCTCAGACCGCACGGGCCGCTTCCAGGCCGTGTGTCGATCCAGACGGCGTTGCACATGCCGCGGTAGCGCTGAATCACGAAGGAGTCTGCTTTCTCTCATGTCGCCGATCCACCTGAGCATTGCTTGGCAAGACCTGTCAGATACCCCCGAAGGAGTCGGGTCTTTACCCGGCCTGTATCGTCACCATGGCTCGGGGAGATTACTTACCCCTTGGATGATCCAGCAGAGCAAATGGAGCGTGATACCGGTGCGATAGCTCAGAGCGAATGAGAAGGCTCGCGCGGTGGGCGAGAGGCAAGCGACGTGGAAACGTCCGAGAAGATCCGGGAGTGCGGAGGAATGACAAGTATGGCGGCGGTCCAGAAGTGCGTGTTCAGTCGCGGCGGGCGGCGGAACAGTGATGCCCCGGACGGGGCGGAAGGGGATTACGGCGCCAGCGTGGTCACACCCATGGCCAGGGCACGCTTGACCAGGCCGGCGACGCTGTCGACACCCAGCTTCTTCATGAGCTGCCGGCGACAGGCGTCGATCGTCTTGGAGCTGACGTCGAGCATCAGTGCGATTTCCTTCGAGCTGCGCCCCTCGGAAAGCAGTTGCAGGATGGCGGACTCCCGCTCGGTCAGACAGACTTCCGAGTTCTCCATCCCCTCCGGGGCCGACCGGGTATATTCCGGAAGGATGACATCTCGGATGCGCGGACACAGATAGGTCGCGCCCGAGTGCACCGTTTGGATCGCGCGGAGCAGTTCATCGAAGCCGTTCCGTTTGACGACGTAGCCATGGACTCCGGCGCGGAAGGCCTCCGCGACGAACGCCTGGTTGCGAAATGCGGACAGCGCGACGATGCGAACGTCCGGATGCGAGCGGGAAACCTGACGTATCAACCCCATGTTTCCGGAGCCCCACGAGACCACATCGGTCAACAGGACGTCCGGGCGGACCTGCGAGACGACCGCCAGAGCCTCGGCGGCGGCGCTGGCTTCGCCCACCACGTTGACCGTTGCATCGCGTTCGAACAGCGCCCGCAGTCCGTCCCGCAAAATATGATCGTCTGCTACCACTACAATTCGCATCCTTCGAGTCTCCGATCGTTGGCCCCCCAACTTTCGGCTGATACCCTTCATTCCTCGGCGAGTGGCGCGTTTTCTCTACAGGCAGTTTTCGGACATCCGGCAGGATAAGCCCATGGGCAAAAGGCTTGGGGGGGTGGGTTTTTGGCTAGGCGAAATGCAGTTTATCGCTAGGGGTCGATCCCCGCGGGCCGGTCGCGGGCGGGGCGATCGCGGAAGAGGCCTGCATTGTAAGGGTCACTGATCGACGGTCGTCAGGCCCTCTCGAATGGCGTATTTCACCAGTTCCGCGATGCTGTTGATCGTCAACTTCTGCATGACGCGCCGCCGGCAGGCATCCACCGTCTTGACGCTGGTCTCGGTGATCAGGGCGATCTCCTTGGAGGTCTTGCCATTAGCCAGCATGCGAATCACCTCGATCTCCCGCTTCGTGAGACGCTCCTTGGCGCCGGCGTCCTGACCCTCCTGGACGTACTCATCGACCAGCAGGGCGGCGACCTTGGCGCAGACGTACTTCTCTCCATTCAGGATCGTCTTGATCGCCTCGACGATCTCGCTGAACGCATTGTCTTTGAGCAGATAGCCGGCGGCGCCGCTCTTGAACATCTCGGAGATGAAGGTCTTTCGCAGAAACATGGACAGAGCCAGCACCTTGGTCTCGGGCAGTTCCCGGCTGATCAGCCGGGTGGCATCGATCCCGTCCATGCCGTCCATATTGACGTCCATGATGACCAGGTCCGGTTTCAATTCACGGACCAGCCGCAACGCCGTCATCCCGTCGCCCGCTTCGCCCACCACCTCCATGTTCGGCTGCTGCTCCAGAAGCGATCGCAATCCTTCACGCAACACCTGGTGATCGTCAACGAGCAGAATCTTCACCGCCATTGTGGCTCTCCTTCGTAGCGTGTCGTTCGGTCTTCAAAGGGGCGATCAACACAAATCGGCTTCCTCGGCCGGGCTCCGATTCGATTTCCAGCGTACCGCCCATGTAGTCGAGGCGTTCGCGCAGGTTGAACAGCCCTACACTGCGACCGCGGGAGGGCGACGACAGCACTTCATCGACGTGGAAGCCCACCCCGTCGTCGGCTACGGTGATCCTAATACAATCCATCTGACGTCCAATGTCAAGCGTTACTTCCCGCGCCCGGGCGTGCTTGATTACGTTGATCAACAGCTCGCGGACCGACTGAAACAGCAGCACCAGCACATCCGGAGACAGCGGTTTCGGTTCCGCATCGTTGGAGAAGCGGTATTGGATGCGGTGTTCGCCCCGGAGTTTGTCTTCCAGCAGTTCTTCCAGGGCCGCCTCCAGCCCGAACTTGTACAGCGTCGGCGAGCTGAGGTCGAACGTCAGTTCGCGCACCGATTCGATCGTCGTGTTCAGGGTCTCGCAGATGCTCCGCAACGCCGGATGGTTGCCGGGATCGGCATGTTCGAGCATGTCCTGGAGCCGCATCTTGGACAGCGCCAACGACTGGCAGGCGTGGTCGTGCAGATCGGCGGCGATGCGCCGTCGCTCCCGCTCCTCCGCGAGCGCCAGCTCCGAGGCAATCGCCTTGAGCTTCTGCTGATAGGCCAGCAGCGCCTCGTTGGCCTTCTTGCGTTGCGTGATATCGCTCATGATGTGGACCGCACCTTCGAGCGTGTGCCCGGGTCCGAAAATCGGATCGACGGCAATCTCAAACCACCGATCCTCGATCTTTAGCGACATGCTCTCCCGGTGATGGCTCTGGCGCATCCGCACGATGGGGCATTCGTCGATCGGGCCGTCCGTGCCACGAACGATCTCCCAGCACCGCCGCCCCAGAATCCCCTGCGGTTCGACCCCGGACAACTCGGCGGTTGCCTGATTGCATCGCACCACGCGACACTCGCGGTCGAGCAACCATACGACGTCCGACACCGAATCGAAGGTGGTCTGCCATTCAGCGGACGCGGTCCGCAGCGCCTCCTCGGCCTTCTTGCGTTCCGAGACGTCCAGGATGAAGCCCTCGAGGATCCGGGCATCACCGGCGTCGCTGTCGACCCGCCGGCCACGCTCCCACACCCACTTCTCCTGTTTCCGCGCGGTGACGATCCGGTACTCGATCTCGAAGGCCCCTCCGGCGGCGATGGCCCGATCGATCTCCTCGTGTACGCGCTGGCGGTCGTCCGGATGGATCACGTCGTTGTACGAGATCGTGCGGTTCTCGATCAGATCCGCACAGTCGTATCCCGTCAAGGACGTGCACCCCTGGCTCACGAACAGCATCGTCCATTCCGCATCCACTCGGCAGCGATACGCCATGCCGGGCAGGTTGGCCATCAGCGTGGACAGCTTCCGCTCGCTCTCCCGCAGGGCCAGCTCCGCTTTGCGGCGCTCGGTGACATTCTCGAAGGCGACGCCGAGACGGTCGGCGCCGATCCGAAAGGCGCGAATGCTGAAGAGGCCGCTGACCTGATGGTCGCGATATGCATACGCTTCGGTCCGAAACGTCCGACCCGTTCGCATCACCTCGAGGTACCGCGCGGTCAACCCGCTTTGCCGGGCCTGGGGCCAGATCGCATCGAACGGCCGGCCCAGATGTTCGGCGACGTTGAGCCCGGTCAACTGGCCGGCGGCCGAATTGGCCTGAAGCAGAGTCAGCTTCTCCGGCGGCTCGTACTGATAGATGAACAGTCCGGAAGGAATCGAGGCGACGATGTCGGCCGACATTCGCAGAGAATCCCGCAACGCACGCTCCGCTTGCTTGCGGTCCGTGATGTCGCTGGTGAGGATCACGATGCCCAGCGGGTCCCCCGAGGCGTCTCGCATCACGCTGGCCGAAATCTCCGAGGCGAACGAGCGCCCGTCCTTGCGCAGGAGGGTCAACTCCCGGTCCTTCACGCCGCCGTGCTTCAGCACTTCGGCCAGTCCCTCACGGGTCCGTCCGTGGTCTGCGCCCACCACAAAATCCAGGCTGCTGATGCCGAGGGCGTCGTCTTTCGAAGAGAGACCAAACATCCGCAGCATGGCCGGATTGCAGTCCTCGATGCGCAGGTCGCGATCCGTGACCGTGATCGCATCGGGCGACGATTCGAAGATGCTCTCGAGCTTCGCCTTGCTTTCCTGGAGAGCGATCTCCGCCGCCCGACGGTCGGCGATGTCTACGGCAATGCAGCGCAGCCCGATCGGGGTGCCGTCGCGCAGAATGGGGGAACTGTACAGGAGCACGGGAAACACCGTTCCGTCGGCCCGAACCGCAAGGTATTCATGATCCTCGAAATGCCGGCCGTCGAGGCGCTTGCGGACGTTTCTCCGGATTCGGGCGCGGTCCTCCGGAGCGAACAATTCCGCAAAATCCCTCTGGACGAGTTCGTGGATGTGACGCCCGAAGCACTCCTGGCCCACGTGGTTGATAAAGGTGATGCGGTCCCGCGCATCGGTTTCAATGACGGTCTGGGGCAGCAGCTCCACCAGCTCTCGAAAGCGGGTTTCGCTCTCACGGACGGCCGTTTCCGCCTCCTTGCGCTCGGCAATTTCCTGCCGTAACGCCCGATTGGCCGCCTTCAGCTCATCGGCACTCTCGGCCACCGCTGCCTCGAGTCGGGCCGCGTGGCGCCGAAGTTGGAAGGCGATGGCCCGGTGCACGTGGCGCAGCAGTTCGCCCGGATCGCCCGCCTTTTCGACGTAGGCGAAGGCGCCCAGGTTGAGCGCCTCCTTGGCCGACTCGTAGGAGCAGTGGGCGGTGTTGATGATCACGCTGACCCGGTCGGAACGATCTCCCAGACGGTTGATCAACTCGACGCCCGTCAAGTCGGGCAGACGCAGATCCAACACCACCACACGGATGTCGTTGTGCTGGAGATGCTCCAGCGCCTCCGTGGCGCTGCCGCAGCCGATGACATCCAACCCTTCGTCCGTGAGGATTTCACGAAGGGTCCAGCGCTGAGCCTCGTCGTCCTCGACGACGAGGACCCGGCGAAACGTTTCCTGGACGGCACGTTCGGCCATCAATGGCTCCTCTCAATACCCTCACCGCTACCGTGAGGCAGGCAGCGGCGGTTTGCGGTGATCTCCGGAAACCCGCCGGCCCATGGTGCGACGGAGCAGATCCAGGATGTACTCGATATCCAGGGGTTTCCGGACAATGGTGTACGCGTTGCGCCGCACGGCCTCTCTGGCGACCGTCTCGGGTTCTCCGCAAAGGCCCGAGATCATGATCGCGACGGCGGTGGGCGTGATTTTGCGAATGGCCAGATAGAGATCGAGCCCGTTCATGGCCGGCAGGTTCGCCTCGAGAAAGACCAGATCGAAGCGAATCTGTTCGACGAGTTCGAGCGCGTCCTCCGGAGTTCGCGCGACCGTCACGCGATAGCCTTGCTCTCGAAGGCCCTTCTGAAGAAACCAAGCGGTGTCTTCCTCATGCTCGACCACCAGGATGGCGGTGTCCTTGGCCTCGGCGACGAGACTGATGACCCGGTCGAGATCCAGGGGCTTGGCCAGAAAGGCGATCGCGCCCGCGTCGAGGGCAGCCTCGCGGAGCGTCTCGATGCTGTAGGCGCTCATCAGGATGACGCGGATTCCCTCCCGGTGTCGGCGAATCCGCCGGAAGGCCTCGACGCCGTCGATGCCGGGCATGCGGACGTCCATGAGCACCGCCTCAAATCTCTGGCTCCGGCACAGAGCAACCGCTTCCTCCCCCGTGCCGGCGGTCGTCACCCGATACCCCTCTTCCCGAAGGATTTCGGCCAGCGTCTTCCGCATGTTCACTTCATCGTCGACGACCAGGATGTCCCGTTCGGCCACAGCCACGTTGTCCCTATGCATGAACGAACATTCCTTCCTTCACGAAACCGTCCTACGATCGGGGCAGCCGGATCCGAACGGCCGCACCCTGCGGATCGGCGTCCAGCGCCTCGATCTGTCCGCCGTGACTCTCGATGATCTGCCGACAGATGGCCAGCCCCAGCCCGGTGCCCGAGGTCTTCGTGGTGACCAGAGGCTCGAACAGTTTGTCGCGCACCTCGGGCGACCACCCGGGTCCTGTGTCTCGGACGATCACGATGTCGTGCTGGGGCTCCCGTATCGCTTCCACCACGCATTCCCCGTCGGCGCCGACCGCGTCGGCCGCGTTGCCGATCAGATTGCAGAGCACCTGCGACAACTGGTCCCGGTCCGCCTGGACGACGAACGGCTCCTCGGGCAGCTCAACGCGAAACCGGATTCTCTCCGGATACGAGCCGTGGCTCCAGGCGGCGCGCGCCGTCGCCCCGACATCCACAGGCTGCTTCTCCGGGCGGCGGGCACGGGTGATGTTCAGCAGGCTCGTGATGATGCGGTCGGCCTTGATCACCTCCTGTTCGATGATCGAGACGTGCTCCAGCAACGCCCGCTGTTCCTTCGGTATACGACGCTTTAGCAGATAGCTGGCGTTGCGGACGGCGCCCAGCGGATTGCGCAGATCGTGGGCGATGCTTCCGGAAAACTGGCCCAACGCCGCCAGACGCGTCTTGCGAATCAGTTCATCCCGCACCTTCGCCAACTCGGCTTCAATGCGGTATTTCTCGTTCTGCCTCTGCTCCCGGAGTCTCTCCTCGGTTCGTCGGCGTTCGGTGATGTCCTCGCCCGAGCTGAGCGTGCCGATGATGGTGCCCGTTTCGTCGGTCAGCACGGTGTTGTGCCAGGCGACGATGCGCTCGGAACGGTCGCGCACGATCACCGGGGTCTCAGCGTATTCGGCGATGCGCGTCTGGCCGCGCATGAGTTGATCGAAGATCTCCCATACCTCTCGTCGTCTGGATTCCGGTACGAAACGGATGAACCAGTCGGTGCCCAGGATCTCGTTTTCGTCGTAGCCCAGAATCTCGCAGCCTTTCTTGTTGATCAGCCTGATCCGACCCTTCTGATCCAACGCCACGAACAACACGCCGGCTACGTCCAGATACATCTGACTGCGGTCCCGCTCGCGGCGCAACTGTTCCTCGGCACGCTTGTGCAGGGTGACATCCGTCCCGTACACGTTCACGTGGTTGGCGTCGGGGACCGGGACGATCTGAAAGGCCAGAGTGCCTTCGCGGAATTCCACTTCGAAACGCTCGACGGTCTGCGAGGCGCAGACTCGCTCAACGCGCTCACACCACGGCTGTGGGGCGCGCCGGCCGGGTCCCGTGTCCAGTTCGTCCAGCAGGGGCGTACTGGCGGGGTTGGCATACAGGATCATTCCGGTACAGGTGATCCTCAGGACGGGCCAGGGATTCTCCGACGGAAACCGCGCCAGGCTTTCGATCTGTTCGCGGGTCTTCCGGCTTTCCGTCACGTCCCGCGCCACCGCGTAACTCGTGCCCCGTTCGGGTTTCGGATGGGACGTCCAATTGAGCCAGCGGAAGGAACCGTCCTTGCAGCGGTACCGATTCTCAAAATTGACGACCATCTGGCCCTGGCGCAGCCTCTCTTCGAGCACGGCGCGGGTTCGCGCGACGTCGTCCGGATGGACGAAGTCGAAAAAGGACCGACCTTCCAGGTCTTCAAGCCCATATCCAAGCACTCGCTCGAAGGCGGGATTGACCTTTACGAAGGTGCCCTCGTTGATGTCGGCGATGCAGACAAGATCGAGGGACAGGTCGAAGATGCTTCGCAACTCCTCCTCCGCCTGTTTGCGCGAGGTGATGTCGAGGGCCGTGAAGGTCACCCCCCGGGACCAGTCGTTCAGGTCCAGAGGCGTCGAGCTGAGCAGCACGTCGATGATGGTCCCGTCCTTGCGGCGCCAGCGGGTCTCGACGGTTCCGGTCCCCCGTTCGGCGATCTGGCGGTATTTCTCCGTCCCGACATACTCGTAGTCTGCCTGATCCGGGTAAAGCAGTCGGGCGTTTTGCCCGATGAGTTCCTCCGGCGCGTACCCCACCATCTCGCAGAGACGCTCATTCGCCTCCAGAATGACGCGATCGGCAACGAGGCCGATACCGGCCGGGGCCACGCGAAAGATACTGCTCAATAGCGCGGCGGTGTGCGGCGCGACCGCAGGGGCCCGCTCGTTCGACGAAGGGCCTTCGCATGGGTCGATCGCAGACGGGTCCGGGCTTGGAGTCTCGAAGTCGTGTCCTTCCCTGGAGGTCCCGCAATCATCCATCTCTTCGTTCCCTGATGAAATGTCCGACAGCGTCACGGTGTATCCTGGCGTCCCGTCGCATGGTTTCCCAGCATCATCCCCCCTGATGTACGGGATCTTGCCTTCTCTGTCAATATAATATCGGGCGACGGGGTCGGTTTTTTGTGCCGCCCGCCGGTCTCAGGATGCCCCATGGGGGCCCGGCCTTGACGGTCGGCTGCCAGAAGGGCACAATACGACTGGGCTTGCGACTGATGTGTCGTAGCCGATGTGGACGGGTCTCGCCGGGGCCCGGACACGTCCGAAGGTATCGGAGATTCGTGCGCCGGATGGGAAGGAAGGGATCGCGATGATGATGGACCGAAAGAGCAAGAGACGAAGCAGCAGAGCGTTCCTGCTGGTGCTGCTGAGTTGCACCCCATGGCCGCTGACAGGGCTGGCGGTGGCGTCGGAAGCGGAGAACTGGGCGCCCCTGTTCAATGGACGCAATCTCGACGGATGGAGCAATCCATACGACTGGGGCCGGGCCTGGGTGGACGATGGCCAGATCGTCCTTCAGGCCGACAAGAAGTTCTTCCTGGTCACCGAGAAGAAGTACCGCGACTTCATCTTCGAGGGCGAGGTCAAGATGCCCGAGGGGCGGTCGAATTCGGGTTTCATGTTCCGTTGCCATCAGCAGCCCAACCGGGTCTATGGGTATCAGGCCGAGGTGGACCCGTCCGACCGGCAATGGTCGGGTGGCCTGTACGACGAGGGAAGGCGAGGCTGGCTCCACCCCCGCAGCGATGACGCGGACTCCGCCAGGGCGTTTGTCGCCGCGACGAAGGGCGCCTTCAAACGCTACGACTGGAATCGCTATCGGATTCACTGCGTTGGTCCGAGCATCCGCATTTACGTCAACGGGGTGCTGACGACCGACTACGTGGATGCCACCGATCGTGAGGGGTATATCGCCATTCAGCATCACGGCGAAGCGGGCAAGAGGTACCGCTTCCGCAACCTGCGGATCCGCGAACTGAAGGCGCCCGAGGCCCTGGCCCAGAGCCAGAACGATCTGCCTCTGGTCTTCTTCGACGACTTCGAAAGCGGCGCGGATCGCTGGACGCAGACCGATCCGAACGCCTGGAAGATCATCGAGCAGGGGAGCAACCATGCCTATTCGCAGCATCGGCAAAGCAAGTACGAGCCTCCGGTGCGGTCACCTCTGAACATGGCCCGAATCAAAGACCTCAAGGTCTCGGATGTCGTGATCCAGGCGAGAATGGAGCAGACCGGTCGCGAATACGGCCACCGTGACATGTGCGTCTTCTTTGGCTATCAGGACCCGTCCCATTTCTATTACTGTCACATCGCCACCAAGGCGGATGCGCACGCCAATTCGATCTTCCTCGTCAATGGCAAGCCGCGCGTCTCCATCGCGCAGAAACGAACCGACGGGACGGATTGGACCACGGGATACCACGACGTCCGCGTCGTGCGGGACGTGTCGACGGGATCGATCGAGGTCTACTTCGACGATATGGACAAGCCGATCATGCGGGCGGTCGACAAGACCTTCGGCGCCGGCGCCGTCGGTTTCGGCACGTTCGACGACACAGGCAATATCGACGATGTGATGATCTGGGGGCGCCAGCCGTAACCGATTCATACGATCGCGGAACTGCTCTGAGGAGGCCAAGCCATGAGGGGAAAGGTCCAGGGGATTGTGTTTGCCTTGACCATCGTGATCGCGTGTGCCGTCAGCGTTGGCGGGCCGTCTGAACGGAAGGCCTTTCCCGAGGCGGCAGGGTGGGCCGCGTACACGCCGGGTGGGCAGGGCGGTCGCATCCTCCGTGTGACGAATCTCAACGCCAAGGGGCCTGGGTCGTTTGCGGAGGCGGTTCGCGCCGAGGGGCCCAGAATCGTCGTCTTCGAAGTCGGCGGGGTGATCGATCTGGGCGGCAAATCGATCGGCATCCACGAGCCCTTCCTGACTGTCGCGGGCCAGACGGCGCCGAGCCCTGGTGTTACCATCATTCGCGGCGGCATCGGCATTCACACGCACGATGTGATCCTCCAGCACATCCGCGTCCGTCCGGGCGAGGCAGGGCGCGCCAAGAAAAGCGGCTGGGAGGTCGACGCCATCGCCACCTCCGGAACCGATGCGTACAGCATCATCGTCGATCACTGTTCCTGTTCCTGGGCGACCGACGAGAACCTCAGCGCCTCGGGCCAGCGCTTCGACGGGGACCACGTCGAGCAGTGGCGGCAGGGCACCTCCCGCCGGATCACGTTCAGCAACTGCATCATCGCGGAGGGTCTGTACCAGTCCACACACGCCAAGGGCGGGCATTCCAAGGGTACGCTGATTCACGACAACTGCACCGAGATCGCGATCGTCGGCAATCTGTACGCCCACAATCGCGATCGCAATCCGCTCTTCAAGGGCGGGGCCCGCGGCGCGATCGTCAACAACTACATCTACGACCCGGGGACGGCAGCCATGCACTACGCGCTGGTGGCTTCCGAGTGGGGCGAGCGTCCGTACGCGACCGGGCAGATGGTGATCGTCGGCAACGTGCTGGAGCCTGGACCGTCGACCCGCGAGCGCATGCCTCTCGTTCACTGCCGGCGCGAGAGCCCGTTCGAAATCTTCATGGCCGACAACCTGAGGATCGGCGTCAACAGTGATGTGCCGCTGCTGGCGATCGACAGCAGGGCGAAGGCAGGCGAATGCCGCGTGCTGGACACGAAGCCCTTCTGGCCGCCGGAACTGGTGGCGATGCCCGCCTCGCAAGTGAAGGACCATGTGTTGGCCAACGCGGGCGCCCGACCCTGGGACCGCGATGAGGTCGACCGCCGGATCGTCGAGCAGGCCCGCACCGGGGGAGGGCGCATCATCGACAGCGAGCAGGAGGTTGGCGGCTATCCGCAGGTCGAGCCGGCGCACGCGCCATTCGATCCTGCGCTCTGGAACCTGGAGGACATGACTCGCATGCAGCCCGAGGGCAATTTGCGGGTGGTTATCGAAACCGATGCCCCCGGCGGCGATCCCGACGACGAAGGTTCGCTGGTGAGGTTCTTCCTCTATCTGAACGAGTGGGACGTCGAGGGCCTGATCGGGACGCGCGGGCCTCGCCAGAGCCGCCTCGGCATCTCGGGCAAGGACCGCATTCTCCAATACATCGACGACTACGAACAGGTCTACGGCAACCTGAAGGTGCACCAGCCCGATTATCCGGAGCCCGACGCGCTGCGACGCATCACCAGGCAGTGCTATGAGGGCAGCGAAGGACGCGACCACGTCATCGCGGTGGTCGACCGGGACGACCCGAGGCCGATCTGGTATCTGAACTGGGGCAGCAACGAAGAAGACGACAAGCCCACCGCGCTGCGCGAAGCGCTGGACTACGTGAAGCAAACGCGAAGCGCGACCGAGTACGAGCGTTTCGCCAAGAGATTGCGCTATGTCGAGGTGTACCGACAGAACCACATCGGTCCGCATCGCCAGGTGCTGGGCTTCTATATGGATACCTTCTGGCCCGACATGGATGGCGGTCGATGGTATCATCGCTTCCGACCTCTGACGCAGCGGGCAGGCGCGTTCGACGTCGAACGCGACTTGAAGAACGGACACGGCCCCCTGTGCGCCGAGTACACGATCCAGAAGGAAGGCGATACCCCGACGTTCATGCACCTGATTCCCAACGGTCTGAACGTGCCCGATCGACCTGCCTGGGGGGGCTGGGCGGGACGGTACAGCCTCAACGACGACCTGAATATGTGGTGGTGCGACCAGCGTGACACCTGGCAGGGGACCACGAATCGCGACAACACACTCAAGAAATGGGCCGCCCACCTCCAGAATGACTTCAGGGCCCGCGCCGACTGGTGCGTCGTCAAGACCTATGCCGACGCCAACCACGAACCGCGGCCCTGCGTGCAGGGCGATCGATCGCGGGAGACGCTGTTCATTGAGGCGCCGGTGGGCAGGAGCCTCGCGCTCTCGGCAGCGGGCACCCGCGATCCCGATGGCGACCGTCTGACGTTCCAGTGGATGGTCTACCCCGAGGTCGGCACCTATGGAGGCGACGTGGCGATCGATGGCCCCAGCGGTGCAGTTTGCGCTGTCGAGGTGCCACCGGACGCGCTGGGCATGACGATCCACGTTGTCCTGGTCGTCACGGACGATGGCGATCCTCCGCTGACGCGCTACCGGCGCATCGTCATCACGGGCGTCGACCGTCCCGCTGCCGCTCCATAGGCGACGCGGGTGGCAGCGGCAAGCGAAGCTTGCCGACAGCGGACGTGACTGCTATAATGCCCCCGACATGGTCTGGAAGGGGTGAGAAGTCCGAGCGTTCTATCGAACAAACAGGTGATCGATGAATAGATCTCGCTATATCGTCTGGGGGTGGTTCCTCGCGACCGCCGCCGTTTCCTGCATACCGCACTCTGCCTCTGCCAAGCCCGAGTTGGTCCTCAAGCTGGCGCATAGTCTGCCGACGACCCACCCCGTGCATAAGGCGATGGTCTTCATGGCCGATCAGGTCAAGGCCAAGTCCGAGGGGCGGATGAAGGTCGAGGTCTTTCCCAGCGAGCAACTGGGCACCGAGAAGGAATGCATCGAGGCCCTCCAGCTTGGCTACCTGGCGATGACCAAGACCAGCAGCGCCCCGATGGAAGGATTCATCTCGAAGATGAAGATCTTCGGAGTCCCGTACCTGTTTCGCGACGCCGAGCATTTCTGGAGGGTGCTCAACGGACCGGTCGGCAAGGAACTGCTGCTGGCAGGTGAATCGAAACGGCTTCGGGGTCTGTGCTATTACGACGCGGGCGCGCGTAGCTTCTACACGAAGGACCGCAGGATCGAAACGCCCGCCGATCTGGCAGGCTTGAAGGTTCGCGTGCAGAACAGCATCATGTCGATGAAGATGGTCCAGGCGATGGGGGGCTCGCCCACCCCGATCTCGTTCGGCGAGTTGTATACGGCGCTGGACCAGGGCGTCGTCGACGGCGCCGAGAACAACGCGCCGTCGCTTCGGACCAGCCGGCATTACGAAGTCTGCAAGTACTACATCCTCGACGAACACACCTGCCTGCCCGACATCGTCGTGATCAGCACGCGCGTCTGGAACCACATGACGCCCGAGCAGCAGACGATTCTCCAGGAAGCGGCGGACGAATCCGTCGTCTACCAGCGCAAGCTCTGGAACGAGGCGGAAGAGGCGGACCTGAAGGTGGTCGAGGAGGCGGGTGTCACTGTGATCCGGCCCGACAAGGCGCCGTTCCGCGAGTCGGTCCGCAGTGTGTGGCGGGAATTCGAAGGAACCGAGATCGGCGATCTGACCGATCGAATCCAGGAGGTGCCATGAGTCTTCGAACGATCAAGACCGTGCTGGACCGTTCGCTGGAGGTGCTCGTGATGATCGTCGTGGCGGTCCTCGTGCTGGACGTGCTCTGGCAGGTCTTCACCCGATTCGTCCTGAAGGACCCAAGCACGTGGACGGAAGAGCTGGCGGTCTTCATGCTCATCTGGGTTTCGCTGCTGGGCGCCGCGGTGGCGCTGGGGCGCGGAGCGCATCTGGGCATCGACTACTTCGTCGGCAAGCTACCGGAACGAACGAGGCTGTGCACGGAGGTCTTCGTGTTCTTCTGCGTCTCGGCGTTCTCGCTGCTGGTGATGCTGATCGGCGGCGCCGATCTCGTCCGCAGCACGCTGGAGTTGGGCCAGGAATCGCCTGCGCTGCGCGTCAAGGTCGGCTACGTCTACCTGGCGATCCCGATCAGCGGGTTCTTCCTGACGCTGTATGCGGTGATCGGTCTGGTGGAGAGAATTCAGCAGTTGGCCCGGCCCAGGCCCCTGGCCGGCGAGCCCGTCACCGAGAGCGGCCCGATGATCGACTGATCCGGCCTCCTTGAGATTCGGTCAAGACAGAAGGGGAGATTCTGGTGGATATACCCGTCCTGGTTCTGGTCGTTAGCTTCGTGGTCCTGCTGGTCCTCAACGTGCCGGTCGCCTTCTGTATGGGCATCTCGACGGTGTTGGCCTTCATGACCATGAGCGGCGATCTGCCTGCGTTCGTGGCGGTCGCGCACAAGATTGCCACCGGCATCGACAGCTTCGCGTTGCTGGCGATCCCGTTCTTCATCCTGTCGGGCCAGTTGATGGGCCAGGGGGGCATCGCGCAGCGACTGATCGATTTCGCCAACACCCTCGTCGGGCGCTTCCGAGGCGGGCTGGCCTTCGTCAACGTCGTCACGTGCATGTTCTTCGGCGCCATCTCCGGTTCGGCCACCGCCGCCATCAGTTCGGTGGGTGGGTTCATGATCCCGCTGATGAACAGGATGGGGTACCACCGCGACTTCAATGCGTCCGTGACAATCACCGCCGCGACGACGGGATTGCTGATCCCGCCCAGCAACGTGATGATCGTCTATTCCCTTGCCACCGGTGGGGCGGTCTCCATCGCCGCCATCTTCATGGCCGGTTTTCTGCCGGGCTTTCTCGTGGGACTCGGCCTGATCTTCGTCAGCGCCGTCATCTCGGTCCGCCAGAGCTATGGCAAAGGCGAGACCTTCCCCTTCCGCGAGGGGGTGGTCCGCTTCTTCCAGGCGGTGCCGGCCCTCCTGCTCGTTTTCATCGTCATCGGAGGGATCCTGCTGGGCTGGTTCACGCCCACCGAGGCGTCGGCGGTCGCGGTGCTGTATTCGTTTTTCCTGGCGGTGGTGGTCTATCGCGAGGTCAAGATCCGCGACCTGCCCCAGATCCTGCTCCAGTGCGGCATCACCACCTCCGTTGTCTTCCTGCTGATCGGTACGAGCATGGCCATGTCGTGGGTGCTCGCCAGCGAGAACGTCCCGCAGGATATCAGCGCCTATCTCGTCGGGCTGACCGACAGCAAGATTCTATTGCTGCTGATGATCAATGCGATCCTGCTGGTCGTCGGGACCTTCATGGACATGACGCCCGCGATCCTGATCTTCACGCCGATCTTCCTGCCGATCGCCGAGCGATTGGGGCTTCACCCGCTGCACTTCGGGATCATCATGATCATGAACCTGTGCATCGGGCTGTGCACCCCGCCGGTGGGGACGTGCCTGTTCCTCGGTTGCGGGATCGCCGAGACGACCGTGACCAAGGTCATGCGCCACATCCTGCCGTTCTTCGTCGCAATGCTCGCGGCCCTGCTGATCTGCACCTTCATCCCCGAAATTTCGCTCTGGGTCCCCGAGAAACTCGGCTTCGTCCGGTAGCCGCTCGTAGTGTGCCCGTAAGGGCATAATAGTAAGAGAATGCCTTGCGGCGTCACTACGAACACCCTCCGATCTCTTGCATTCGTCAGTTGCGCAACTGATCTTCCAGCGAATCGAGCCCCATGATAACGTCGTGCATGTACACCCGTCGTCCGCTCGGCGTGTCGGTCGCCGCATAGGTATGCCCGCTGGCCGGATCGACGTAGGCGTACCACCTGTACTTCGACAGCCACTCGTAATCCTCGTCGTCGACCTGCGTCTTCAACCCATGACCCAACGGTATCTCTTTCATCTCTCACCTCCTCTTTTGCTGTAGGCCTGATGGGCCGTGTCGGCAAACCTCTTCTGTATCCATGTGAGGAACTCTCTCTCAAGTGTACCCATGATAGCTCTTCAAGTCCCGACCGTCAATACATTATACCGCGCGGTTGGTCCGGCTGGCGAATGCGATGCCTGGATGAGAAACCCCGCGCCTGGGTGTCAGACGATCTCGACAGCGGTGCGCAGGATCTCGGACAGGATGCTGGCAGGAGCGGGCTCGCGGTATTCATCCCAGAAGATGCACTTGGGCTCGACGGCGGGATCGACCGCGAACGCCGCATGGAGCAGACGCGCCGTGATATCCACACGCTTGGAGTGATCCGTCTCATCGATCACGACTGCCACATCGATATCGCTGTCCGAGTGCGCCTGTCCTCGCGCGTGCGATCCGTAGAGCACCACCTTCTTGATCGGAAGCAGATGCCGCCCCGACTCGTAGAAGCGCAGAACCGTCTCGCGGACTACAGCTTGCCCTTGATCCATTCGAGCAACTCCTTCGCCGATGCCAGTAGACGTTCGGCCATAGCCGCTGTTCTCATTCCGATTCCAACTCTCAAGTCTAGTACTGGGCGGACACAAGAGCAACCGGGTGTTGAGGGAGGCGGGTGGTAGATGCCTGTATCTACAGCAGGAAGAAGAGAGGCCGTCGCGGGAGGGCGACGGCCTCGGGGGCGCTAACGAGTTGGTTGGACTCGATGGCTACTTGACGGGGGCGCGGAAGAGGGTGATGCTCAAGGGTTGGACGGTGACCGCGCCGGTCAGGTCGGTGGGGTCGGCGGTCGCGATATCGACGTTACGCGGTTCGCCCGGCTGGTTGTAGGCCATCGGATCGTCCGCCGTAATGACCCAGGTCTGGGCGGTGCCGGTCGGCTCGACGTCGTTGAGATCGAGTTCGAGCTGATACGTATCCCCGGTCGGATTCACGATACCGATCGTCAGCGCGTCTCCGTCTTCGGTCAAGGCAGCGGAAACATCCAGCGGAGCGGCCTCGTGCTGGACCGCCAGCGGCACCGTGCCGAAATGCTTGCGGTAGAGCATCAGCGGCAGACCCGTGGAGTCGAAGTCGGCGGCTGTCTTGGTCGTCTTGATGCAGCCGATCACGTTGACTGTCTGGGCGTAGTTGGCCAAATGGATAATATCCGTATTCCGGAAGTACTCGTGCAGCCCGGCTGCAATGCCCAGGGCGTCCTTGAGGAAGTACCGCGTGCCCAGTTCGCCGAAGACGTGCGGGCCGTACCAGTAGTTCCACTCGGTCATCGCAATGCGGATATCTTTGCCCTCCAGCGAAGGCAGTTCTTCCCGGTATTGACGATGGGCGTCGGCCTTGGCCTTGATGGCATCGGGAATCTGCCGCACGTGTTCGCTGATGTCGTCCTTGCTCTGCCGATAGAAGTGCTCGCTGATCAGATCCATGTGGTCGGCACAACGAGTCAGCATCCCCTTGGACCATCGACCGTCCCGTCCGATGTCGCCCGAGCCGACGGTCTTGATGGTCGGATCGACCTCGCGCATCTTCTGCTCGACCCAGTTGTGTTTGAGCACATAGTGGTTCAATGACATGTAGCCGAGCTGCCAATTGCCCCACATCTCGTTTCCGACGCACCACCACGTGACGCCATAGGGCTTGGAGTGCCCGTTCTCGGCACGCCACTTGCCCATCAGCGTCTTCGTCGAGCCGTTGGCGTATTCGACCTGGGCGGCGGCGGAGTACGCATCGCCAAAACCGGTGTTGACGGTGATCATCGGCTCGGTGTCGATCAGTTGGCAGAAGCGGATGAACTCGTCCATGCCCATGTCATTAGTCTCGATGCCGGTCCAGGCGGGATTCGTGCGGGTCGGGCGCTTGTCGCGGTCGCCCAGACCATCGCGCCAGTCGTAGCCACTGACGAAATTGCCGCCGGGCCAGCGATAGACCGGGGCATCGAGCTGCTTGAGCAGTTCGAGCGTATCCTTGCGGAAGCCTTCGACATTGTCGGCGGGCATCAGCGAGACGCACCCGATCTGGAGCGTGCCCTTGCCCGAGGCGACGATCTCCAGTTTGCCGTTATCCGTGCCCTTGCCCGCGGTGAACTTCAGCGGGTACTCGGTATACTTGCTCTTGACGCGCTTGATGGTCGTGGTGTCCCGCTGGTCACCATCGCCCCAGGCGAGACGGACCTCGACGGGACCGACCTTGCCCTCGCTGGCCAGGTAGATATACCCGGTATATTTCTTACCCTCGATCAGGCCCAGTTCCTCCTGGTAGATGCCTGCGGTCTGGTCGCCCGCTACGCTGATATGGGGCGAGTGCTCGCCCACGAACGCCTCTTCCTCGACCATCTTCACCGCGCTTTGCGAACCGATCACCTTCCAGGGCGAGGCCGCCAGCACGCGGGCCTCGGCGCGGGTCAGTCGCCAGATGTCGCCCTCGGCGGGGACGGGGAAGTAGAACTTGCGGTCTTCGAGCATCTCCGCCCAGATGCCGCCGTAGATGCAGCGGCCCAGGTGCTCGATGAACTGCCCATAGATGTAGGGGCTGATCGGGTCGGCCTTGCTGGCCGCGTCGATCGTCACGACCGCTTCGACCGTCTTGGAAGCGGGCGGCGCATCCTGTGCGCGGACGGTGCCGACGCTCAGCAGCAGGCACACGCCAATCAACAAGAGGATGCGGGAGGGGGTGAGAAAACGCATGACAGGCTCCTTTCAAAACAGTGACACCTTCGGGTGAAAACCTTCCTATTGGGACATCAAGATACCGATTCGGCACAGGCAAACGCAAGACTTCTTCACGCGAGAATGCGATAAAACGCTTTTCACCGGCCCCGCGCCGGGGCATAATTGACGTCCGAGTCGTGGGCGGGTGGGTCGGTTTCGCCCGATTGCGATTTTCGAAACGCCAAAATGCGAAAAAGGATGGACAATGACCCCATCTCAGGTACGGATTTGGAGTGAATCAGGTATGAGAAATCGACACGCGAATGGAATGGTGTGGTGGATGGTGACGCTGGTGGTTTTGGCCCTGGTCGCAGGTTGCGGCAGGCAAGAGCCGACGACGGAATCGCAGTACGTCGGATCGTGGGCACAGGTGCCCGACATCGTGGGCCGACTCAGCGAGCCGAACATCCCCGCCCGCGAGTTCAACGTCACCGAATACGGCGCCGTGGGCGACGGGCAGACCAACTGCTACGAAGCCTTCACCTCCGCGGTCGCCGCCTGCGAAGCCGCTGGCGGCGGACGCGTCCTCGTGCCGACCGGAACTTTTCTCGTCCAGGGCCCGATTCATTTCGCCAGCAACATGGACCTGCACCTCGCCGAAGGGGCCCACGTCAAGTTCGGGGGCAAGTACGACGACTATCTGCCCCTGGCGATGACGCGATGGAAGGGCACTCGCGTGTACAACTACTCGCCCTTCATCTACGCCTATCGCAAACACCACATCTCCCTGACTGGCACCGGCACCCTCGATGGCCAGGCCAGGGACACCTGGGCCACGTGGACCGAGAAAGAGAAGGCGGGCGCCGAGACGGCCCTGCGGATGAATGAGGAAGGCAACTCCGTGATCGACCGTTTCCTGGGGGATGGGCACTTCCTGCGACCGAGCATGATCCAGTTCCTCGGCTGCGACCACGTCCTGGTCGACGGCGTGCGGATCGTCGATTCGCCGTTCTGGTGCCTCCACCCGGTCTTCTCGAGGCAGATGACGATTCGCAACGTTCGGTTCGACGCACAGAATCCGGACAACGACGCCATCGTTCTGGATTCCTGCGCGGATGTCCACGTCCACGAGTTGGACTTCAACAACCGTGGCGCGGGTGTCGTTGTCTATTCAGGGACCGGTCGCGAGGGTCGCGAACTGGCCCGCGCGAGTCGCAATATCTACATCCACGACTGCATCTTCGACGACGAATCGGGTGTTGCCATCGGCGCCCAGACCGCCGGCGGTGTCTACAACGTCTTCGTCGAGGACTGCCGGACCCCACAGGGACCGCTGCCGGACCTGGCGATCCCGGATGAATCGACAAGGGAGGGCGAGATCGTGCACGTACGCCTCCGCGACGGCGCAGCCGCTGCCCAAGACCCGAACGCACCGAATCAGGCCCCGGAGGTGTACGCCGGACCTGATATCCAATTGAGCGAGCAGGGCGGCCCCGTGACCTTGAGCGGCTCGGTAGCCGACGATGGCAAACCTTCGCCCGAACTGACGTATGCCTGGTCGGTGATCCAGGGATCGGCCGACGCGGTGACCCTGACTGCACCGACTAATCTCACGACGCAGGCGACGTTCTCGCAGCCCGGCGTCTACGTCCTCCAACTCGAGGCCAGCGATGGTCAGGCGACGGGGCACCATTTCCTGATCGTGAAGGTGGGCGAACAGCCCGAGGGCATGGAAGCCGTCACCCGGCCCGTCTTCCCCGCGTCTAACTGAACCGGAAGGAGGAGAGATTCGCTATGAAGTTGAGAGGCCACACCGTCGTTCTGCTCGTCGCCGGAGTCCTCGCGGCCGCCGCGCAAGCGCAATTGCCGACGCCGGACCATACCACCGAGAAGACCTGTTTCCAGACGGCAGCGCCCTGGGCCCCCGAACTGGATGTCCGCTCGGACGTCGCGATCGTCTATGGCATGAATGATAGCTTCGCCTCCCGCCTGGCAGGCTGGCGCGACCGCGGGTACATCACGCATTTCATGACCGGCATCGCCTGGGGCGGCTACCAGGACTACTTCACCGGCAAGTTCGACGGGGCCACCCATACCGAAGACGGCCAGGTCGAACGCAATGGCGAGATCATCTGGCACGGACGCGATGTCCCCTACGTCGTGCCCTCCGATACGTACCTCGCCTACATCAAGTCCCTCGTCAAGCAGGTGATCGACTCCGGCGTCACCGCCCTCCACCTCGAAGAGCCCGAGTTCTGGGCCCGCGCCGGATACAGCGACTCTTTCAAGAAACGCTGGCAGGAGTACTATAACTTCCCCTGGATGGCCCAGCACGAATCGCCCGAAGCGACCTACCTGTCCTCGAAGCTCAAGTACCAGCTCTATTTCGATGCGCTGAAAGAGGTCTTTGCCTACGCTCAATCGTACAGCGAAAGCAAAGGCACGCGCGTCCGCTGCTATGTGCCCACGCACTCGCTGCTGAACTATTCCGCCTGGCGGATCGTCAGCCCCGAGGCCAGCCTGGCGGCGCTGCCGGGCATGGATGGTTACATCGCCCAGGTCTGGACGGGTACGAGCCGCGAGCCGGTCTACTTCAACGGCATCCGCAAGGAGCGGGTCTTCGAGAACGCCTTCCTCGAGTATGGATCGATGGTCTCGATGACCGCGCCGACGGGTCGCAAGGTGTTCTTCCTGACCGACCCGGTCGAGGACTGGCCTCGCACGTGGGACGACTACAAGCGGAACTACCAGGCGACGTTCACGGCGCAGCTCATGTACCCGATGGTGGACAGCTACGAGGTGATGCCCTGGCCGAGCCGGATCTATCGTGGACGCTTCAAGGTCGAGGGCAGCGAAGAGCGGCAGCCCATCTCGCCCGCCTACGCCACGCAGATGCAGGTCATGGTCAATTCCCTCAACGACATGCCTCTCTCGAGGAACCGCATCGAGGGCAGTCACGGCATCGGCGTCCTCGTCGGCAATTCAATGATGTTCCAGCGGTTCCCCACGCACCGCAGCTACGAAGATCCGCAGCTCTCGAACTTCTACGGCATGGTGCTGCCCCTGCTCAAACGGGGCGTCCCCGTCGAGACAGTCCACATGGAGAACCTGGCTTTCGCCGACACGCTCAAGGACGTCCGCGTGCTCGTGATGAGCTACGCGAACATGAAGCCCCTGTCGCCCGACGTTCACCAGCACTTGGCCGCCTGGGTCCGCGAAGGCGGCGTGCTGATCTACTGTGGACGCGACAACGACCCCTTCCAGCAGGTCCGCGAGTGGTGGAACACCGAGGGCAACGAGTACGCCGCACCGTCTGAACACCTGTTCGAGTTGCTGGAGGTAGAGCCTTCTGCCGACCGCCGGCGATACAAATCGGGCAAGGGCGTCGTTTACATCGTCCGCCAGGACCCGAAGGAACTCGTTCTGGAGCCGGACCAGGATGAGGCCTTTCTGGCGTTGGTCCGGCGGGCGTACGAACAGGATGCCGAGGCCGGCACGCTGCAACAGAAGAACTATCTGCGCTTGCAGCGCGGTCCCTACGACATCGTCGCGGTGATGGACGAAAGCGTCAGCGCCGAGCCGCTGCGGATCGAGGGCCCCGTGATCGATCTGTTCGATCCCGAGTTGCCGGTCCTTTCGGAGAAGCTTGTCCATCCGGGCCAGCAGGCGTACCTGTACCGTCTGGATCAACTGAAGGAACAGGAGGGTCCGAAGGTGCTCTGTGCCGCTTCCCGCGTATACGAGGAGAAGGGAGACGGCGACTCCTATTCGTTCATCACCAAGAGCCCGTCCGGCACACAGAACGTCATGCGCATCCTGCTGCCCGCCAAACCCACCCAGACCAAGATGACCGGCCCGGACGGTCAGCCCATACAAGAGCTGACGAGTTCATGGGACGCCGGCACGCATACCTGTCGACTGCGATTCCCCAACCACTGCGACGGGGTGCGCGTGACGCTGACCTGGTGAGAGATATCGCGCCGTTCCATCATGATCGTGGACGCTGGATTGAGAGGGCAGACGACATGAAGGCAATGACCAGACGGACGTTTCTACGCTGGGCAGTGGGCACCACGGGTGCGATGACGTTAGCAGGGCGCCATGGTGCGAGGGCGGCATCTTCCCAAGGCGGCAAACGTCCGAACGTCCTGTTCATCGCTGTGGATGACCTTCGTCCGCAGTTGGGCTGCTACGGAGGTCGAGTGGTTAAATCGCCACATATCGATCGGCTCGCCGCCCAGGGAACCACCTTCGGGCGAGCCTACTGCCAGCAGGCGCTGTGCAGTCCGTCCCGCATTTCGCTGCTGAGCGGACGGTATCCCGCTACGACGCGCATCCTCAACATCGGTCCGCCTCTTCGCGAGACCCTTCCCGACGTCGTCACGCTCCCGCAGCATTTCAAGAACCATGGATACTTCGCCCGCAGCCTGGGCAAGGTCTATCACGTCGGCATCGACGATCCCGCCTCCTGGAGCGTCCCTTCGTGGCAGGCGAAGAAACCTCGCTATGGCCCCGAAGGTCAGGCGGCAGTCCGCCAATACCGCGAGGAAATGAAGGCGGCGGGCAAGACGATCCCGGCGCGAGGCCAAGGCGCCGCGTTCTACGCCGGGCCCGCCTTCGAGGCCCCCGACGTGGCGGATGAGGATCTGGCCGATGGTGACATTGCACGCGAGGCGACGCTTGCCCTGCGCGATCTGGCGCAGCGGTCCGAGCAGCCGTTCTTCCTGGCGATCGGTTTTCACAATCCGCATGTCCCCTGGATCGCCCCGAAGAAGTACTGGGACCTCTACGATCCGCAGAATCTCCCGCTGCCCGACAACCAGTACCCGCCGAAGGACGCTCCAAACTTCGCCGCTCGCACCGGCGCGGATTTCTACTGGTACGGCAACGTCCCGAAGGACCGCAAGATCACGCCCGAATTCGGCCGTCGATGTCTGCATGGTTATCTGGCGGCGGTCAGCTATGTCGATGCGCTGGTCGGTCGGCTGCTGGACACGCTCGCGGAGCTGAAACTGGCCAACAACACGGTGGTGGTCTTCTGGGGTGACCACGGCTACTACATGGGCGAACATGGTTGGTGGGGCGGCAAGCACAACAACTACGAGGGGGCGACGCGGGCGCCGCTGATCGTCCGCGTGCCGGGCCAGCCGAACCCCGGCGCTACAGCCAACGGGCTCGTGGAGTTCGTGGATATCTACCCATCCCTTACGGAGATCTGTGGTCTGCCGGCTCCGGAGGGCGCGGAAGGACGCAGCTTCAAACCGCTGATCGAGAACCCTTCCGCGTCCATCAAGGACGCCGCGTGCAGTTGGTACCCCAAGGGAGGCTACCAGGGCATCGCCATGCGGACGGATCGCTGGCGGTTCGTGCGCTGGCGCAAGCGGGGCGTTCCGGATGTTTACGAATTGTATGACCATCAGGCCGACCCCGCCGAGAACCAGAACCTCGCGGGAAAGCCCGAGTACGAAACGACGGTCCAGGAGCTTGCGGCCGCCCTGGACGCGAGATTCGACTGATCCACCTGAGCGGCAGAACCACGCCGGCTGAGTTCATCGGGGATCGGCGTCCTCGGTTTCAAGACCAACCGAGTCGGCCCATCGGCGGATCTTCTGCCAGAGTTCTTTGGCCTTCTCGGGATGCTCGGCCAGCAGGTTCTTCCGCTCCTGCGGATCGCTCGCCAGGTCGTAGAGCTCTGCGTTCGATCCATCGGGATTGACCAGCAGTTTCCAGTTACTGTCGCGAACGGCCAGACTCGGACTGATGAAATCGGGATTGCCTGGCATCAGCTTCGCGTGAGGCTTGCCATACTGCCAGAAAATCGGCTCGCGGCGCGTCATCGCTTTGCCGAGCAGCGCTTCGTGCATATCCAGACCGTCATGTTGAATCGAATCGTCAACCGTCACACCCGCGATGCGACAGAACGTCGGCGCAAGGTCGATCCCGCACAGGACCGTCGTGTCGTTGGTCTGCCCCGCGGGAATCGTTCCTTTCCAGCGGGCGATGAACGGCATACGAATGCCGCCCTCGAAGAGGCTCCACTTGCGCCCATAGAAGGGTCCGGTGAAGCCCGGAGGCGTGTGCCCTCGTTTATAGTAGCTGGGCCAGTCGGTCGGCCCGTTGTCGCTGGTCAGGACGATCAGAGTTCGCTCCGCCACCCCCAGTTCGTCGATCGCCTCGACCACGCGCCCGATCTGCCGGTCCAGTTCCTCGAGTACCGCGAAGAATTTCTGCTCGAACGGATTGTCCGTGACCTTCTTCCACTTTTCCACCGCGTCAGGCTTGGGCAGATGCGGATCGTGTACATCGTTGGGAAACAGCTCGATGTAGAACGGTCTGCCCCGATGCTCCTGCATGAAGGCGATCGCGCGGTTCGCGTAGGTCTCCGTGCTCTGGTGCTTGGGAATCGTGTGGATGTCGCCCCGTCCGAGCGCAGCGCTCTGTTCGCAGAGCCCGTCGTCGGGGAACAGGATACGGTCGCCCAGCCCCTCGAAGGAGACGAGCGATTCGTCGAACCCGTACGCCCGGGGCAGGGGGGCGTCGCCCACGTCGCGACCTCCGCCGATGTGCCACTTGCCGAAGTGGGCGGTCGCATAGCCCGCCTGTTTCAGGATGCGAGCGGTCGTCGGCGCCTGTGGATCGAGCCAGTCGGGCATGTTCCGGCTGCGATTGGCCTTCCGCGCCGCCAGATAGGAGTGGATCTTCCAGCGTGCGGGGTATTGCCCCGTCATCACCGCCACGCGCGAAGGCGAACAGATGGGCGAATTCGTGTAGAAGTTAGTCAGTCGCATCCCTTCATCGGCCAGACGGTCCATGTTGGGCGTCTTCATCTTCGGATTGCCGAAGCAGCTTGGGTCCGCGAAGCCCATGTCGTCGATAAAGATGAACAGAAGGTTGGGCCGCGCCTTCGACCCGCCGCACGCGTTCCGAAGTCTCGGCATCGCGCTCCATGCCAGCATTCCCGCCGCAGCCTTCTGAAGAAACTCTCTGCGTTTCATCGGCACCCCTTTGCTTGTGTGATCGTATGAACGCCGCGATCATACCACGCTATATTCCGCTCGTACAGCACGCGCTGTGTCCTCTTGTAGGGCGAGGCATGCCTCGCCCTCACCATGCATTTGGCAAGGCCTCGAAGAAAGCCCTTGTCAGACGCCAGATGGACAGCCATAATCGACGCGGTTCGGTATCCGATGGATTGGAGGTGACACCGATGGAGCTTCGACGCAGAGAATTCCTTCAGGCGATCGCGGCGGCAGGGGTGACCGGGTCTACCCGATCCCTCTGGGCGAAGGACCGCGCGCCCTTTACGACGAGCGTCAAACGCCTGACGCTTCAGCATACCTGGACGATCGCGCGCAATTCCAGCGACTATAAAGACAATGTGTTCGTGCGGATCGAGCGCGATGGCGTGGTCGGCTGGGGAGAGGCGGCGCCCAACGTCCGCTATGGCGAAAGCGCCGAGAAAACTCTGGCCGCCCTGGAGCGAGCGAAGCCTCTGCTCGAGTCGGGCGACTGGTTCCAGTATGTGGACCTGCGCCGCCAGTGGGAAGTGCTGACGAAGGACCAGACGTGCGCGGGCGCCGCGCTCGACATGGCGGTGCTCGACTGGGTCAGTCGCAAGCTCGATGTGCCGCTCTGGCGCATGCTGGGTCTCGACAAGAGCAAGGCGCCGGTGACGACGTTCTCGATCGGCATCGACACGCCCGAGGTGGTGAAGCAGAAGGTGCGCGAGGCCGCTGATTTCCCGGCGCTGAAGATCAAGGTGGGCCGCGAGAACGACGCCGATATCCTCAAGGCGGTGCGCGAGGTCACGGATGTCCCCCTGCGCGTCGATGCCAACGAGGGCTGGCGCGACAAGCAGACCGCCCTCGACAAAATCCGCTGGCTCCAGGACCTGGGCGTCGAACTGATCGAGCAGCCCATGCCCGCTGCCATGCTGGACGAAACCGCCTGGCTGCGCGACCGCGTCGAGATCCCCATCCTCGCGGATGAGGCGGTCAAACGCGCCGGTGATATCCCGAAACTCGCCCATGCCTACGACGGGATCAACATCAAGCTGATGAAGGCCGGCGGCATCCAGGAGGCCCTCCGCATGATCCACATCGCCCGCGCCCTGGATATGCAGATCATGGTGGGCTGTATGATCGCCAGTTCGGTATCGATCACCGCCGCCGCCCATCTGAGTCCGTTGGTCGACTACGCCGACCTCGACGGCAACCTCCTGATCGCCAACGACCCCTTCACCGGTGTCACCGTCGACCATGGCCGTCTCGTCCTCCCCGACCGCCCCGGCCTCGGCGTCACCGAACGCCAAGCATGACATCCCATTCGTCCGCCCCGACCCGCCGCCGTCGATGGGTAGGGGCGAGGCATGCCTCGCCCTGACTCTCCTCAAACGCCAAGGTCTCCCTTGACATGGGCGGGGCGGTTGCGGTACTATAGGCACAGTTGCCGACGGAGGTTTGTGCCTGGGAGAGCCATCATGAACATGCTCAGTTCTGGGACGCATCGGGGCGCCAGGGTCGCGTCTGTTTCACTGGCAATTCTTCTATCGTTGGCGACGATGACGAGGGCCCTGTCTGATGCGGACAGCGAGCAGCTCGAACGCGACCGCATCCTGATCACCGACCTGGCCTTCAAGCAGATCTTCGAGGCGTACAAGATCAGTGGCGTGCCGTTCTTCGTGACCTCCGATTCGCTGCTGAACGGCTATCACGTCCTCTACGAGGAATCGATCCTGAGGCTCGAACAGGCCAACGCGCAGAAACTCCCCGATGTGCTGCGTTTCATCCTGGGTCGCCTGGATGCTGTCGCCGCTGACGTCGCTGAGCGGGGCGAATTGGCACTGGCCGCGAAGCAGCGAGCAACGATTGTCCTCGGTACCGCCCTGAAGCTGCTCGACGACGATTTCGCCAGCGACGACGCCGATATCATGGCGATCATCGACGACGAGGTGACGCGGATCATGGAGGCCCAGGCGGTGATGATGCCCGATTGGCTGGGGCCGTCCAAGCCCGACTTCGCGTGCCTCGACTACAGCCGGTACAAGGCGCGAGGCTTCTATACGCGCACCGATGCCCTGACCCGCCACTTCCGGGCGGTGGCCTGGCTCCAGTCGATTCCGTTCCGTCTCAGTCACGACGACGAGTTGCTCTCGATCCTGATGCTCGGCGCCTGCGTCGGTCCCGATGGCTCCGAAGCCGACCAGGCTCGCCACGAGGCGCATCGCACCTTCTTGCGGACCTATACGGAGTTCCTGGGCGTGGGCGACGACTGGGACCTTCTCACCGCCGCCGACGCGGCAGTCGGAGGGCTTGACTTCGACCTCGATGCCAGGCGGGCGGAGCTGATCGCCCAGGCGCCGGACGGTCCGCAGATCAACGATCAATGGCGAGATGCCCCGACCGACCCGAACGTTGTAGCCGAGCCCAACTTTCGCATCCTCTCCGCCTATCGGCTGCCCGAGGCGGTGCTGTTCCAGCGGACCACCGATATCCGCCAATTCCCGGGACGGTCCTTCCCGAATGGTCTGGAGGTCTGCGTCGCGCTGGGCTCGACCTTCGCCCGCGACAAGCTCGACAGCGTCCAGAAGGCCGACGTGCTGGCGACCATCGACGAGAACCTGAACCTGTTCGATGTCGGTACGAGTCTTTATTTCGACTATCTCCGCATGATCCAGACGCTGCTGGATGAGCCTGAGCCCAACGCGCCGGACTTCATGGCCGCCGAACCCTGGCAGGCCAAGAGCTGCGGCACCGCCCTGGCCGGCTGGGCCCAACTCCGCCACACCTGGGTCCTCCAGGCCAAGCTCAACGTCGATTCCTTGAGCGGCGGCCCTCGAGTCCCCGCCGGCTTCGTAGAACCCGAACCCGAGTTCTTCCGACGAATGGCCGATCTGGCTGCTCGCACGCGTGGCTTGTTAGAGGCGGCTGGCGCGTTCGACAGCAACTATTTCAGCCTGATCGATGCCCTGATGGACTTGGCCGATCTTCTCGATCGCTCCGCGACCGAGGAGGAGTTTCATCAGCGCTTGGCGGCGCTTCCCGAGGATGAACGCTTCCGACTCAACCATCTGCGGGGGATGCTGCGTTGGCCGGCCTCTGACGATGTGCCCGAGGAGGAATGGACCGCTGCGATGGCCGCCTGGCTGCGCGGGATGGCAGACGACTTGGCCCAAGGGATCGTCGATCCTTCGTTGGGCCCGACCACGTGGATGTACGAATCGGATGTCGCCCACCTCTGGCCCGTGCTTGAGGAGGTCAGTCTCAGATTGGAATCGATCGCACGCAAGGAACTGGCGGGACGTGACCTGGATGAAGATGACGATAAACTCATCAAGGACTATGGCGCCCAGCTTGCGAAGATCATGGGATACGGCGACTACTCGGCCAAGCACCCGAAGGATGATGCGCCACGGATTGCCGACATCTATACAAGCTCGAGGCTGGGATGCAACCTGCACGTGGGTGTCGGGAGGGCGCGGGCGATCTATGTACTGTATCCCTGGCAGGGGCAGGCGGTGCTGTGCTTGGGGGCAGTCTTGCCCTATTACGAGTTCACCGACGAGATGCGCCTGACGGACGACTGGAAGGCCCGCCTCGACAGCGACGCCCGTCCCGATGTCCCCGCCTGGCTACGGCCCATCGTCAGCGAGACAGGACTGACCGCTCCCGACTTCAGCCTGCGATACAACCGCTGAGTCATGGCGTGACGACGAAGACCGGACGCTCCGTGACGTCGATCTCTATGCGGTGGTTGTCAACGTGCAATTCGGTGCTTCGTCCCGTGGCGCTTCCGCGCTCCAGCGCGATCCGCGTGGCGGTCGTCGCACCGGGTAGCGGCAGCGAGAAGGCCTGGACCTCTTCCTGATGGCTGGTCGGGCACCAGATTGCGTAGACGGATTTTGACCCATCATCGCAGCGGAAGCGATAGATGCGCACACGCTCATCGCCCGAGTCGATCTCGCGGTCAAAGCGCGTGCCCGAGAGGATGTGCCGCAACGTGGCGACGTAGTACCACGACCGTTTGGGCTGGTGGCCGGTCGCCTTCGTGCTGGTCAGCCCGCACGTGTTGAACTTGCCGGGATTCTTCGCGTCGACGTCCCGCAGCATGAACTGCTGGGCACGGTCCACGCCCGCCGCCGCCAGCGCCAGGTACGATCGCACGAGCCACTGGGCCTGCACCTCCTCGTTGCTGAAGCTCCCGATCGCAGGGGCGCGGAAGGGCGACTTGGGATGCGTGTCGTAGCCAAACTCCGAGACCCAGACCTCGGCGCCGGGCAGGTGGCGATCGCGCCATGCGACGACCGCCGCGAACCGCTCGCGCAGGCGGTCCGCCTCGGGGCTGATGCCGGTGGTGGCCTGGCCTCCCTGGCCACCGCCATCGGTGCTGTAGTGGTGCAGGTTGATCACGTCGAACGGCATCTCGCCTCCGCGATAGAGATCCGCCCAGAGCTTCATCGCGCGGAGGTATTCGATGTCGGGCCTCGCCAGGCCGCCCAGCACGAGCTTCATGTTCGGGTCGGCGTTCCTGACGCCCACCGCCGGGCCCATCACGCCGCGATGGCCGTCGTAGTCGGCGCTGCACATCGCCGCCAGCTCGCTTGGCAGAAAGTGGGCCGCCCGTCCTTCCCACCATTTGTCAGGCTCGTTGCAGTTCTCGATGTAGCGGACCAGGCCCAGCCCACTGCGGACGGGTTGGCCTTTTTTGAGTTTGAGCAGGCCCTTGTTGACGCGCGTGCTGCCATACCGCGCCGCGAACTGGAACAGATACGAGGCATGGGCGACGTACGACTCGGGCGAGGTCGGGTCGCTGCCGGGTGCGATGGGCTTGTCATGCCTGCGATTCGGATCGTGATCGACCATGTAGGGGGCGCTGCCCTGGAGGCAGGGGGAGACCTCGATGCCCGCATCCTTGAGCCTTCGGTAAAATGCATCGAAATCCCAGCCCCAGCCGGGACCGCTGACCCAGCTTGGGCTCCACGCCAGTTGGTGGTCGGGATAGCCTTTGTACGAGGCGTCGGTGTTGCCCTCGTCCCACTGCCAGTTGTGATACTCGCGGAGCGACCCGCAGGCGGCGAGGCGCTCGATGGGATCGTCGACGAAGCCATTGGTGCCGATGAACGTATCCATCAAAGGCCGCTCGTGCGGCACACGTGCCGGCAGGGCGGGTCGCTCCCCATGGGGCATCCCATACAGGATGACCTCGCCGATCTGCGCGCCGGGGTTCTCGAACGTCAGCCGCAGATAACGTGTCATGACGTCGACCTTTCGTGTGACCCACTGGCGGTACTGCTTGAGGTCGTCGCGGAACAGTTCCTCCCACCGATCTCCGCTCCACCAGCCGACTGTCAGCATGCCGCTGCCTTCGACGTCGAAGTAGCAGACCTCGCCCAGATCGTGTTCGACACCCAGATCGATCGCCACCGACAGCGGATGATACAGCTCCCACTTCACCCACCCATTCGAAAAGCTCGTCCGGGGCATCCCGGCCTGTCCCGTACGCGGGTCCCCCTCCAGATCCTGCTCATCCACCAGTTCCACCGCCGGTCTCTGCCCCGACAGATTCACCACCATCGCCTCCCCCAGCGGCACCCGCTCGCCCGCTCCGCTTGCCACGCCGACCACCAGCACCGCCGCCGCCACCACCCAGGCGGCCCTGAATTGGCTTCGTTGCTTCCTGACATCCTCATGTCTGCCCCAAAAACGCAGATAATTGGCTTCGTTTTGCATATCGCGTATCCTACCTGCCTGCCTCCTACGGTCCGAGTGGATCTTCCATGGAGCGATTCGCAGGACACAATGCTCCTCTCGAACCGGGTCGAGCATGTATCGAATCGCGGTGTATTTGTTTTTTGTATACCATACATCTAAACGGCCCGGCGTCAAGAAGAAAAGCCGTTCCGTGGCACATGAGTTTCTTCCTTGTGCGGATTAAGGCCAAGCCCGATGGTCTGCCATCGGGTGGGATGCCAACCTGAAGTTCTTCGCTCTTTGGGCCTGGGCGGCGTGGAAGGCCCCCGGCAACAAAAGTCAATAGCGCATGAAGGGAAACGTCGCATGAGGCAGGGACATCCGGCATTGCTGGGGGCAATCGCTCTGGTCGTGGGCGTTCTTTCGAACGGGTGCGCCCAATCCGAGCCCACTGTCGTCACCGGCGGGATCGAGGCCATCGCTCTGAAACGAACGGAGGATATCCGCGCCGTCTATCAGATCAAGACCGACGAATGGAAGGACGGCGTCGGAGCCGGTTTGCACTATGTCCAGAAGCTGCTCGACGTCTACAACAGCATCGATATCGAAGACGATGCGACCGATATCCGCGCGGTCCTGCATGGGGACGCCGGTTATTGGCTGCTCAAGGACGAGTCTTATGCACAAGCGGCGGGTGCTTCAGCCAATCCGAACAAGGCCATCGTTGCCGAGCTGGTTGCGCGGGGCGTGAGCATCGAACTTTGCGCTCAGACCATGCGCAGTCACAATTGGAGGGCTTCCGATGTGCTCGACGGAGTGCAGATCGTCGTCGGCGCCTATCCTCGCATCATCGACCTGCAACAGCGCGGGTATGCCTACATCCGATTTTGAACACGGACGAGGAGGGCCGCAACCTACTGCCCGTCGGTCATGCATCCAGGTCAACTGGGCGAGAAGGGGTAGACGGCGAACGGGATCTTGTGGGAGGGGGCTTGGGTGGTGAAGCGGAAGGAATCGAGCAGAGGGAGGATGGCCTGCTTGTCGTGTTCGAAGCGCTCGGGGCGACTGACGGCGGCGACGAGGATCATGGTCCGCCCGTCGAGATAGTAGTCCGTGACGGATCGGACGGTGGCGAGACCGTTGCTGTATTCGTATTCCCATCGCACCCCGGTCAGGCCGGCGTGGGTGAACTGCCGCGGAGCGCGCAGTTCGGTCCCCTGGCAACTCACCTGCGCCAGACGGACGTAGTCCATGGGGCTCTGGATGTCCGGTCGGCGGGCGACGCTGTAGGTTTGGAGGGTCACGTTTGGTATAGACAGCTCGCCCGGCGGTTTGATGAAGGCGATCAGACGGGTCGCGACGGGATTGGTCACCGCGCGCAGGGCGGGGTGCTGCGTGAAGTCCTGCCACCGCTCGGAAAGTGTCAATTCATACCGACGGGCGTCGTCGGCGTACTGCGCGCGCATGGCTTGCGAAAAACCAGGCTGACGATTGGCAAACACGATACTCCCTCCTCAAAAAGCGATCCCCTGGAACGGCCTGCATTCTCGGAGGGTGCACGCTTCCTCCCTCTCCTGGGCCGTTGCGCGTCGCCGACCTGGAGTCCGGCAACAGGTAAAACATACATTGCGGACGGGCCTGGTGCAAATGACCCGCGCCGCCGAGCCTGCTCGGGCGACAGGGGACAGGCCGAAGGGCAAGGTGAAAGGGGAAACACTCATATCCCTCGGGCACGAGATTCTGAGGATCGGGCGTTCGACAGTTCGGGTTTGTAGACGCTGGACGCCTGTCGCAGCGAATTGGCGGAAGTGCTGGAGGCCTGGCTGCTGGTGCGGATTCACAAGAGCCTGCCCCTGCCGACGGTTTCCGCGTCGGAGGCGGGCAGATACGTCCCCGTCATGATCATGGTCTCAGTGATGGATGCGGATCCGATGGGGCTCAGCGACGATCAACCTGCCACGATGAGTGTCTCTGTCGTCGTTCACCTCGAAGAAGGTGATGAGGCGAGAGAGAAGCGTGGGGAGAACCTCCGGGTGATTGCGGATGTGCAGCGCGACGATGCCGACATACCGACCGGGAGGATATGCGACGATATCGGCAAAATCCCCATTGAGGGAGACCAGAATGGCATCCAGGTCCTGTGCCTTGGCAATCACCGCCCGATCCGGTGAGTCCACGGGAAGGTAGTCGGCGAGTTGAAAGACCGTGTAGCCCGCATCGCGGAAACACCGGCCGACGGAAGCGGGGACGCAGTGATCGAGGAAGAACGCCAGGGGCATCAGGCGGCGACCTCGAAGGCGGCGAGGTCGCGGGCGAAGTCGAGGGCGGCGGCGATGTGGAGTTCCCGGAGATCCGGGAATTCAGCCAGGATCTCGGCGTGGGTGGCACCCTCGGCCAGGTAGCCAAGGATCAGGCTGACGGGGATTCGCGTTCCCTTGAAGCGGGGTTTTCCTCTCAGCACATCCGGCGTGCTCTCGATATGATCGGTCCAGTTCACTTTCATGGCATCCTCGATTCTGACCGGGTGGCAGGGCCGTATCGCATCACACCATCGATTGTACCGCCTGCCAGCGTTCCCGTGAAGGGGCAAATGCAGGGGTCAGCACGGTCATTGTGCGAAGCGCTTGCCTGCTGCACGAGGGGCGAGTTCAGGGCAATTCGGTGCCGCACCAGTAGCGGGGGGTGTTGTCCTGGGCCGCGAGCCAGGCGGCGTGGCCGTCGAAGAAGAGATTGTTGCAGCCCTGGTTTCGGTGACGGTCCTGTGCGACGCGCCGGACCAGGTTGCTGCCGACGGTCTCGGCGTCGGAGGCGGGCAGGTGGGTGGCCGACCAGACATCGAGCAGGTTGAAGCGACTGGCGACGTTCAACTCGTCGCGGTCGGTGATGACGGGTCGCCAGGGGCCCGCCTCGTTGTCGGCGAGGAAGATGCGTTCGCACGCCGGGCGGATGTCGCTGAGCTTGGTGGGCTCATCTGCCTGCATGCCTTGGTTGCCGGTCTCCAGGCTGGGCTCGTCGAAGTCCCAGGCGTTGACCACGTAATCGACCGTCTGCTCGGCATTGGAGTGGCCGTTGGACCCGGTGCCGGTGCGCGGGAACGAGGGGCACTGATAGACGTCCACCTCGCGGTAGTCGCCGGCCGTCTTGTATTCGGTGCCCAGGTAGGGCATGAACGCGAGGATCCACTTGACCTCGTGGTCGAGGGCGCGGGGGATGTAGTCGTCGTTCGACTGGGCGTAGGCGTGCATGGCCAGCCCGATCTGGCGCAGGCTGTTGAGGCAGTACACGCTGCGGGCCTGCTTTCGGACTCGGCTGAGCGTCGGCAGCAGAATCCCCATCAGCAGGGCGATGATCGCGATGACCACCAGCAGTTCGATCAGGGTGAAGCCTCTATCGTCATGTCGCATCGCAGCATCTCCATCGAAGGTGCATCCCCAAGCGCGTTGGACCTGCACCGCCATTGTATCGGATATCGGGCCGACAAACACGACGAATCCGGGGCGATCACCTCCGCGAGGCGCGTTCTGCTGTGATACGGGATGAGGCGGTCCCCGAGGCCACCCTCGAAGCCGGTGAACGGTCACGGGTTCTGGATCAGCTACGATCTCGTGCAACCTCCAGATGGCGCCGGGCATTGTGGAGTCTTTGCAGGAAATCGCCTTTGCGGAAGTCGGCCATCCACTTGCGGATGGTGAGCCAGCCTCCGAAGCGGATGATGCGCCGTTCCCATCGACGGTACCAGCGGCTCCAGCCCACGCGCAAATTGTGCAGCGAGAAGACCAGCGTCGGAAACGTCAGGATGCTGGCGGCCACGAGGAAGACGTGCTGGAACCGATAGAATCGCCCCATGATGCGTTTGGCGGCCCGCTGCATTTCGCCGGCCGTCAACGGAGCGTCGGGCTCGAAGAGCGGAAAGTTCCCATCGTAATATTCCCAGCCGACATCCTGCGAGTTGTAGACGCGATGCTGGCGACAAAGCCGGTCGCGCAAGCGGGTGCCGGGCAAGGGCACCGGCAGCAGCACCTGGACGGTGTCGATGCGCGCCTTGCGGATGAAACGCCGGAAGCGTTTGACCCGCTCGGGAGCGGGCATGGCGAAGGCGGTTCCCGGCGCGGCAGGATAGCCGAAGATGAACATGCCGTGCACCCAGAACCCGAACTGGCGGAACACCTTGACCAGCGCGAGCATTTCCTGCGAATCGACCTGCTTGTTCATCGCCCGCAGTTCTTCATCGATGGGCGATTCGAAGCCGATGGCGACGTGTCGAATCCCCGCCTGCTTCATCGCGGTCAGCAACTCGCCGTCCCGCCCCTTGTCCAGGCGGATCTGCGCCGTGGAGATCAGCGTTCGCCCGATCTGCCGCTGGTAGTCCGCCAGCATCCGGCAGAAGCGCAATGCTTCGCTTCGCTGCTGGCCGAAGAGGTCGTCGACGATGAAGAAATGGCGTGCGTTGCGCGTCTCGACGAGATGACGGATGTTCTGGAGCAGGCGGTCGGCAGACGCGCAGCGGATTCTGCCCTTGACCGTGCAGAACTCGCAGTTCATGCAACAGCCGCGAACCCTCTCCACGGGATATAGGCGGATATTCGCGTAACGAACCAGCGAGAAATCCGGGAACCGGAAGCGATCGAAATCGGTCAGGGGTTCGCGCGGGGCCGTGCGACAGACCGATCCGTCTTTCAGATAGGTGATGCCTCTGACACACTCGACGTCGCCACGCTTCTCCAGCGTCGCGATGAGTTCGCGGAGGGTCTCCTCGGCCTCGCCGAAGACGACATAGTCGATTCCATTGGCGAACGCTTCCTCGACGTCTTCCTCGACGAAGTGCTGCCCACCGGCCACCGTCGTTACGCCTTGCTGCCGATACCAGCGGGCCAGTTCATACAGGCGCGGAATCGTACTCGTCAGGCCTCCATAGAACCCCACGATATCGACGGGACGCTGGGCTTGCAGCTCCTGGTGATCGGCGCCCCCCGAGCCATCTCTCGGCCCATACCGGCCCAGGTTGTTTTCGTCGATCACCTCTACGTCCCAGCCGGCGATCTCGTTGACCGCCGTGGCTACACAGACCGGCCCCAGCGCCGTGGTCCTGCTGGCGATACGCGAATAGATGTTAAATGTCGGGTAGGCGGGCACAACGATCCGCATTCGACGCCGCTTCATAAACCACCTCGCAGTCCCTTGCAGGAGTCGTTCTTCGGCGTCCGGTCGGAACCGCCGCGGCTGCGCACAAACCACCAGCGGTGCGACCGAGGGCCTCCATGACCCGCTGCCGAGCTACAGTCCTACGGTTCAAGACCGCTTCTAGATCGCTGCCCCGAGCATCTTTTCCTGGACACTGCCGACCGCCGCTAGAGCACCTTCTTGCCCTCGCCCTTCTGGATCAGCGGAACGTAGTCCTCCAGCTCGCGCAGGACGCGGGAATCGGTCAGGTCAATCACCTTTCGTTTCTCGTGCGACATATAGGCGGCCAGGATCAGCATGGTGATCAGCTTGCCGTATTCGAGATTGAGCCTGGCGTCTTTGCCCTGGGCGAAGGCGGTCAACGCGTCGATCCATTCGGCGATGTAGCCGTAAAGGTCGGCCTCGTTCGGTTGCAGGATCAGGGAGCCCCGGGTGGCCTGCGACTTTTCCAGGGCCAGTTCGCTGTCGACGACGGCTGCGGCCGCTACGTCGCTGATGAAGATGCCGGAGGGCGATTGGAGGCTGTTGACGGTGTAGGAATAGCCGGGACCGAAGGTCTCCATCAGCAGACGCAGGCCGGGGGCGTCATAGATCCACGAATTGGTGGCCTGCACGACACTGCGATGGCCGGTTTGCGGGTCCTTCAGTTCGAGCGTCACGCTGGAGTAGTCCTCCGCGGGGGTCGTACCATAGTCCACGCCGCGCTCCTTCAACTGGCTCAGCCAGGGCTCCTTGCCCCACTTGAGCAGGGCCATGGTGGCGTTGATCGAGACCGGCTGGAGATAATTCAGGGGCTTGTCCTGGGGCGTGAGCATGAACATGCCGCAGGCGATGCTGTGACAGCCCATGTCGCAGCAGACACCCCCGCCCTGGGTGACCGGGTCCCAGAACCAGGGCTCGTGCGGGCCGCCGTGCTCCTCGGCGCTGCGCGCCAGGTGGGCCGGCCCCATGGCTGCCTCGACCTGGGCAAGCTGACTGCGGGCCTGGATGATCGACGGCATGTGGAGTTGGTTCTCGAAGTATGCGGTGGGAATATTCATCGCCTTGGCGATCCGGACCAGCGTGTCGGCCTCCCGGAGCGTGCGGGCCAGCGGCTTCTCGATGATGATACCTTTGAGTTCGGCCCCGTTCTCCACCGCCTGGGCGATCTCCCGCATGACCTCGAGACGGGCGAAATTCGGGGCAAAAATGCAGATTACGTCTACCGCTTTGGCCAGATCCGCGATGCTGTCATAGACCTGGGTGTCTCCGAGTTGATTCTGTCGAGCGACCTGGGCCAGTTGTTGTGCCCCTTTGTGTGCATAGACTCCGGCGAATTCGGCCATCCGCACGGACCGCAGGGCTCTTTCGTGAAATCCCGCCACAAAACCGGCGCCGATCATCCCGATCTTCAACATTATCGATCTCCTTCAAAGAAGCGGCCACGCTGTGATCCCGCGCCCCGCTCGGGCGGGGCCGTCGGCGTAGTACGCCGGAATCCCTCCGGAGTTGTCACGCCATCTCCCTGTCTACCGGCTGGCCTGCCCTCAGGCAAGGAAAAAACGTCCTGCCGGCGCCCTCGACGTCGTGACGGGGCGCTGTGTCTCACGTCGGGCAGCCAGGCGACGCTTCGCCTTTGCGCCGGGCCGTCCAGGGCCACGCGATCCGGCGGCTTGTGCGGCGGAAAATGGCGAATCGAGTTCAGGATAATAGTAGATTGGGAATCCGGTGGAAAGGCGTCCGCCCCGAACCGGCCATTTTGAAGCCGTCAAGTCCAATTTTTGGGCAGAATCTTGTTGACAATAGGTCCCGTCCGATATAACATTTTTTTGATTTTTGTCGGAACGTGTTCTTCACCCCCTCAGGAGCAACACCTTCCGACGGAGTCCTCGCGTCACATTCCAGTAGTAGAGAGGGACGAAGGAGTAGTACCGTGAGCACAGGTAAGGTGAAGTGGTTCGATGCCAAGAAGGGGTTCGGCTTCATTACGCCGGACGACGGAGGCGAAGACCTGTTCGTGCACTTCTCGAATATCGAGGCCGACGGGTTCAAGTCGCTCCTGGAAGGGCAGGATGTGGAGTATGTGGTAGGTCAGGGCAGGAAGGGACCGCAGGCAACCAGCGTCCGGCCCGGGTAGGGGCGCGGCAGAAGACTAGATCAAGAAGGATCTTAGGGCCTCACTGACGCATTCGGTGAGGCCTTTTTCATTGGGGCGCCGGGGCGGAGGCGTCCGGGCGGGTCGATGGGCGGGACCGAGGGGAGCAAGCCATGGCTGGGTTTCTCCGGCCGTATAAAGAAAATTTTATAAGGTGGGTGGCGGTTTGCGCCGGGGCGGCAGGCCGGCGATCGGGCCATAGAACGCCTGTCATCGATTTGCCGGTTGTTTGCAGGGGTTTCGCGGGAAGGCGGGTCGGCCGATCGACCATCACCCGGAGAATGCCTGTCGAGTTTTCTTTATATTTTCTCGACGCCGGGCGAGGCTGAAGGCAGGGTGGAAAGGCGGACCTCTACGATTCCTCCAGGTCCTTGCGAAGCTGCTTCATCATCTCGTTGATCCGCCATTCAAGCGAGGAGAGGATCCAGAATTCGAAGTGGGCGACGCGCATCTGCGCGTGAATCAGGCAGATGGTCTTGATCGACAGCGTCACTGTCGCCAGTTCGATCATGGCAGTTGCCATTCCTCTCCGGCGCAGATGGAGACGGCCACAGAGACGATGACGATCACAATGAAGAGGGGGTTCGCCAGACGGGCCCGCGTCTTGGGCGCGCCGCCCACCTTACCGACGATGGTGCGGACGCGCTCCTTTTCCTTCTGGAAGTTCTCCAACTCCTTGCGCAGATCGTCCAGCTCGCGTTCGACTTGTTCGGTCCGGTCGTATCTCGGTTCGTCGGCCACAGGACTCCTCTGGTCTGATCCCGCGGGTGGTGCTGCTCCCGCATGTCCAACGCGGGTAGACTACACGCTCCACGCGCATCGTGCACGTGCAGCTTCCCGGCACATGCGACCGTTCTTATCCTTGGGCAGCGACGTCGAGGGACTTGTTGCAGCGGGGGCACTGGACCGTGTCGCCCTGGAAGTTGGGCGGCACCTTCAGGCTGAGCCCGCAGGGGCAGGCGAGGAACGAGAAGCCGTTGACCTTGCGCATGATGTCGCCGATCTGATGGCGCTGCTTGCGGGACTTCTGCTCCGGCGTCGGCTCGGTCGAGCCCTGCCGCAGCGAAATCTCTTCGTCTTTCAGGGCGGCGACCGGAACGACGTTCTTCGACTGCGTCACTTGCGTGAAGGCCTCGGAGTAGTCCTTGTACGAAGCGCCGTGCGACATACTGCGCAGAATGCGGACGCGTTCGGAGATGGGCGGGTGCGTGCTGGTCAGATCGGACAGCTTCATCTGGCCCTTCTTTTTGAAAGGGTTGACGATGTACATCGGCGCGGTCGCCTTGTTGGCGGGGCCCAGTTGAGGCGCCGGATCGCCGGAGATCTTCTCGAGGGCGCTGGCGAGGCCCTCGGGATACCGCGTCAAACGGGCAGCTCCGGCGTCCGCCAGATACTCGCGCCGGCGCGACAGCGCGAAGTAGAGCAGATAGGCCATGATCGGCGCCAGGATGGCGACGAGGATCGCGACCAGCAGCAGCACGATCTGGGCCTGGCCGCCGCCCTGGTTGCCGCTCGAATATCGCCGGCGCGATCCCATCGAACTGTAGAACATGCCGCGCAGGAACACCTGGCTCAGCAGGACGATGCCGCCGAGCATGATGCCCGCCAGCGTGACGTACAGGATGTCGCGGTGCAGGATATGGCTCATCTCGTGCGCGACGACCCCCTGGAGTTCATCGCGGTTCAGGCGGGCCAGCAGCCCGGCAGTGACCGCGATGGACGCGGATTGCGGACTACGCCCGGTAGCGAAGGCGTTCGGCGCCGGGTCGTTGATGATGTAGACTTTGGGCATGGCCGGCAGACCCGCCGCGATTTTCATCTCTTCGACAATGTTGAACAACTGCGGATGGACGTCGTGCGTGACCGGCTGGGCCCGGCTGGCCGCCAGCAGGATCTGATCGCCCGAGGAGAAACTGATCAGAGCCAGGACGAGCCAGACGACGGTGGCGATGCCCAGCCCGATCATTCCACCCTCGGGACCGAAGACCGCCAGGCCGATCACGGCGCCGACCGCCAGCAGCACCAGAGCCATCGTCGCCATCAAGAAGATCGAGTGTCGCTTGTTCGCTCTAATCAGTTCCCACATGGTCCTTCCTTATGTCCGTTGATCTCATCGGCCGCCTCGACATGGGCATACCCCCACCGTTGCCCCCGAATCCGGCGCACGCGCCGGGTATGGCAGGAACACCGCATCTCGGCAACTACGAGAAACTGACCTTGGGCGCTTCGCGCTCCGCGGCCGTCTCGACCTCGAAGAAGTCGCGCTTTGTAAAGCCGAACATCCCCGCGATGATA
>NPIE01001769.1_pt1 | contig 67632 bp, 62 predicted proteins | sample 8637661 | NCBI WGS metagenome assembly NPIE01 (sample SAMN07420842, study PRJNA396082) | bioreactor metagenome | isolation source: sample BA12 brine-fed electro-methanogenic bioreactor BA | place: Japan: Kochi | collected 2016-12-09 | reverse complement strand
CCCCCTTGACAGCGATGGCGACGGCGTCTTCGACTACCTCGACAAGTGCCCCGGCACCCCCGCAGGTATTCCCGTCGATGCCGACGGTTGCGAACTGAAACTTACCCTGCGCATCAACTTCGATTTCAACAGTTCCGAGATCAAGCCGGAGTTCAATTCAGAAATCGAAAAAGCGGCGGAATTTATCCGTGCCAACAAAAATGTCCCCTTTATCCTGCTGACCGGTCATACCGACAGCAAGGGCAAAGAGGCTTACAACCAGCGTCTGTCAGATCAACGCGCGGCCGCTGTGCGCCAGGCACTGATTGACCAATACGGATTCGACGGCGAAAAGTTGATTGCTCGCGGTTATGGTGAAACCCAGCCCATCGCGGACAACGGCACAGAGGAAGGCCGTTATCAAAACCGCCGCGTTGAGCTGGTTTGCTGCGCGGTGTTGCCTGAATAATTCTCGGCGGCAGAAACTTTAAACGCTAAAGCCTGGAACAACAAAAGACAAGCCGCAGCCTTAGCTGCGGCTTGTCCGGTTTTAAACCCAAATCCCCTTCGGCAGGAAAGCTCATCATGTCTCTGCGAAAAACCTTGATCGAATCGGTTCGCACCCAGTGCTCCGGGTCGCTACGGACAAAGGTAAAGGCTCTCCTTAAGCCTCCGGTTCTCGACTCCAAGGTTTCCCCTTTTACCGTGGCAACATTGGAAAACGGTGCCATCGGCATCAGTTACAACCTGTTTCATGGCGACGAGAAAGCGATGGCCCGTTACCGGCAATGGTCGCTGAGTCCCTTCTGCGGCCAGGAAGCCGGCGAAATGATGGAATGGTTCCTTTCCGATGACCTTCTGCGTAGAACCGTGGGCCTTGCCGTACTCAATGCCCTGTCCCAGCATTTCATCAACAACCATCCCCGGCATTATCGGATCGATGCCGACAACGACCTTTTCAGCCTGATGAAGCTGGACAAATCGAGCAGGGTCGGACTGGTCGGTTATTTTCGGCCATTGCTGGGGCGCCTCCAGGAAAAGGCCGGCGAGGTGATCGTACTGGAGAAATCCCGGGACCTGCTGCAGGGCAGCTACCCCTTCACAATGACCGGCGACCCTGCCGCCCTGAAACAATGCGACAAGATCCTGATCACCGCCACCACCATGACCAACGATTCGTTATCGGGCCTGATGCCTCAGTGCTCCAACGCCAGTTTCGTTGGCCTTATGGGACCGACGGCGGGCTGCCTGCCCGACGCTCTCTTTGACCTCGGCATTCACGCCGTAGGCTATTCCCGTGTCGAGAACCCCGAGCTGTTCCTGCAGCGGTTTGAAAGAGGGAATAAATGGGGAGACTCCACCCGTAAGGTATGGGCTCTGGCGAATTGAGCTAACCTTGCGGCCGGGGGTGGCCAGGACTTAATCGATGCCGGGAGAAACCAGCTCACCGATAAACAGACTGCCGTTATGGACGAAAAAGCATGAGGGCAACCCTTCCGCCAGTTCGGCGATACGTTCGGCATAAGCGCTTTCCTGACCCTCCTCGGGCAACGCCAGGCCGAGGATCACCAGGTCGACAGCGGCACTTTCCTCGTGGATCATCTCCACGACACTCATATCCTCCGGTTTGATCATGACCTCGATTTCCGCTGCGATACGGATTTCCGGAATCAACTTGGCAAGAAAACGTTCGGTCTGCTCTTTGGCCATCTGATTGGAGGCCACACTCAAAACACGGATCCGGGCATGGCGCCATTCGGTATTCCGAGACAGCAGGTAGGCCAGCAACAACATCAGGTCGCCGTTGCGCTGCAGACCGCCCCACCAGACATCGATGGTGCGCCGCTGCCCTTCCCGTAAAGGCGCCAAGGGCTCGGCCCGGCCAATGACCAGAGACTGGTTCAGGCGACTTAAGGGACGAATGACCCTTAAAAAATGGGCCAGCCGTTGCAAATCGTCGGGCCAGCCGAGAATGACCGTGTTGCTTTCGATTCCGGCGATACCGTTGGCCTGGGCGACGTCCATGATGCCCTGCTCGATATTTTCCACCACCGCAACTTCGCCAAAAGCAACGATCCCTGCCTCTTGTAATGCTTCGTCGATCTGGCCTTCCCGCTGGTGAATATCCAAGTCGAGATTGAGTAAATCCCCCACGACCAATTCACAGGCCGTGACCACTCCGCGGTTCTGGCTGAACCAGGCGCCGTAACGCACCAGCGGCAAGCGGCGATCCACATTACTGACGAATACCAGGATATGCGGCCGCCAGTTGCGGGCGGTCATGGGCCGCCGCGAAAGACCGATCAAAGCCCAGCGGATAATGGTTTCGTACAGATCACGGCGTACATCGCCCCAGTCCTCACGGCGTTCGCGGCGCCGCAGCAGCAGCCACAGGGCGCAGACCACGGTCATCGCCAGCAGGCTGGAGCGCAAATCGATAAGCACCATGACACCGCCGCAAGCCAGGGCTCCCGCCAGGCTCAACCACCAGGGAATCTGCACCTCCGGTCGCCAGGACGGATTGCCCGATACTTTTTCCAAAGTAGCCACCAGGTTTACCGTTCCATAAACACTGAGAAAGAACATGGTGACCACCTCGGCCACGGTATTGAGATCTCCGAGAAACACCGCCCCCAGAGCGATGACCAGGGCAACCAATAAACCGGTGAGGGGCTCTGATCCCCCTTGCGCGGCAGCGAGTTTCCGGGGAGCCAGACGATCCATGGACAGCGCCTGCAGGGTGCGGGGCGCTCCCAGAATTGAACCGACCGCCGAAGAAAAGATCGCCCCCCAGAGTCCCGGCAAAACCAGCCAGGGACCGAGCAAAGCGATCCGGGTCCAGGCCAGGGAATCGTTGCGTAAATCTGCCGGATCAGCCCCCATGCACAACAGCACCGGCACCAGCAGATATACGGTTAAACCGGTAAGCGTCGCGAGTACGGTTCCCTGAGGAATGGAGCGCCGGGGATTGGCCAGGTCGCCGGATAAGCTGAGACCCGCCATGATACCGGTAACCGCCGGGAAAAAGACCGCGAACACAGTCCAGAAACCGAACTCGCCGGAAGAGGTCGAGACCAGGAAGCGGTCTGCCTGGCCATTGAACAGACTGCCGGCCGCCAACGCCAGCACCGACAGGGCGATCAGGCCCAGGATCGGTACCTGCAGGCGCAAGGCCCCCTGGGCACCGCGAACCGCCAGCCCCGCTACCAGCAAAACGATGATAAAGGCGGCAGACTGTACCGGAATGCCCGGCCAGACAAACCGTAACGATTCGGCCAGACCGTAGGCATATAGAGTCACGGAGAGGGTCTGGGAGAAGAATAGCGGTATGCCGATGGCTCCGCCGATTTCCAGACCCAGACTGCGGGAGATAATGAAATAAGCGCCGCCGACGCCGACCCGGCTGTTGGTCGCTACTGCCGAAAAGCTTAAGGCGGTGATAAAGGTAATGGCATTGGCCAGCAGCACGATGAGCAGCGTTTGCCACAGGCCGACATGACCTACCACCCAGCCGAAGCGCAGGTACATGATGACCCCGAGGATTGTCAGCACCGTCGGAGTGAAAACACCAACAAAGGTACCAAGCTTGCCGGGAGGCCGGGCGCCGGGCTGGGCCCGCTCGAACAGGGTCATCCAGAGGTCGCGAAGATGGGGGAGCATAAAAAGTCCTGATAAGTTAAAGCTTTGCACCTGCAGCACCTTGGCTGCGGTCCAGGTTATCTGAAACAACGGAACCAGAACAAACTATCAAAAAGGGACCGGCCAGGCAACCAGAGACATTTCCTTGCGTACCCCCTTAACGAACGTCAGGCATACCGGCCTGGCTATCGAGCCATCACTACATAGCATCTTTCCTCACAGCAAGCAAAGAATTCGCCGGGGCGGATTTCTGAGGGCACCGTCTTCCTGTTTTTTGGCCCGTTGAATCAAAAGAGCCCTTCCGGCAACCGAAGGGCTCTTTTGACAATAATTCATTGTTTGTTGACTAACCCATCAGACCACTCGATGCTTATACCCCTAGGCGATGCAGCGGCTGGCCAGGTCAATCACCTGATCCACCGGCAACAGCTCTTGGGTGGCTGCCACATAGCCATTGGCATGGACGAAACGCACCTTTGGATCGTCGGCAATATCTCGAAAATCCACATCCTTGTGGTCCTTAAGCCGCATCAATTCCCAGCCATTGCCGCGCACCGACGGCGTGATACAAATCCCGATGTTCGGATCACCCAGGTAACGCAGATACAACTCCATCGACAGTTTGGGGTTGTCATCGATATGACTGACGATCGCCTTGAGATGATTCACCCGCATCACTTTCGCTTCCGCTTTCAACCGGCTCAGACGCTGCTTCTTTTCCTCGATCAAAGCCAGCAAATCACTGCCCATTTCTTTCATGAACTTATAGATCAGATCGTCCTTCCCCAAGGACTGGACCCGGGAAAACCGAGACAGGATATACCCGTCAATCGGCGAAGCGGAGGCCAACAACAGACTGGCATCGACGCCAAAATACTCGGCGGTCTTGTGTGGGCCTTTGACATCCATCATGCTCATCAACGGATACCAGCCGTAAACCAACTGGGCATCCTCATGATAACCGAAATGCTGCATGACCAGATGAAACGCACAAGGCAGAGAAGCATCCTGGTGGTGGTCAAAGTTACTCAATTGGGGGTCGTACTGCATGCCGACATCCACCACATAAGTGGCGGCATCGGTCAGGTCCTCGCTGGTGGGATCGCGACGGAAAACCTCCGCCTCTTCCAGTTTGGCCAGCAGAATGCTCACCGCCATAAAATCATCGCGATGGGCGCTTCCGGGGTGAACCACGATCTTATACATAGTCTCGACTTTCGCGCAGAAGAGTCAACAGGTTAACGCGGTTGTGACCAAGGAGCCGATCCTCACCTGAAAACGCGCAACGCTTTCCGATTAAACCGGCCGTTTCTAATAAGTATAGTACCGCCTGGGCGCATTGCCAGAAAAGTTTTCCAATCAAGGCGCACTGTCAATAAATTAGGCGTTTCGCGAAGAAAATCCACCCAAAACGGCCGGTGACCCGCCGGTAAAGTTTGAGCATGGCGGTTTAGAAAATAAGACCCTTAAACCTTTCAGCCCCACAGGTGGAATGACAACCCGTTTTGCGGCAAATTATCGCCGGCAGCCGGGCCTGTAAATCGAGCGCCAAATGCCTGGCGCTAAATCGAGATTTTCTTTACTGACCGGCTGTTTCCCTTAATATCGCTCTGCCGACGCCATTCCGTCGGCAGCGGACGCCTGTAAAAGCTCATCCGCTGTTTCAGATTAGCGATACCGATATAACGTTTGGCCCCGGGATGTTTCTGCCACCACAGACGGGACTGTTGCAGGTATTTATCCTTCCGCAGAACCAGGGGAGGATGGGTCATAAAGTAGTCCCGTACCGGATCGGCATGCGATCGCTCGGTTCGCACTCGACGTTCCTTGGTTAAATGGACCTGCAGACTGGAGAAGGAATTTCCGACGGCAGCCGGGTCGTAGGAAGTCTGCAGGATAAGAGCAAAAGCGTATTCGTCGGCCTCGTTCTCCTGGGTCTTGCTAAAAGCATGGCGCAGCATGCTCCCTACCGAAAAATCGGCCAGCTTTCCCAAGCTCGGCGTCTTAAGTTTTTGAAACAGGACCTGAAACTTGACCGCCTCAAGGCAGTGGCCGCGCTCGATATGCCCCATTTCGTGAGCCAGAACCGCAACCAGTTCAGCCTCGGAAGCCAGGGCCTTGAGCAATCCCTCGTTCACCAGCATCACCCCGCCGGGCAGCGCACAGGCGTTGGGGATTTCGTGCGGCAACAAAAAGACCTTGTAATTAAATGGTTTTTTGGCGAAAACCGCCAACTGGTCAACAATCTCCTGGAGATAACGGCGGCTCGCCGCATCGCCCTGTCTGACAGCAGCATAGCGGGCAGCAATGGCGTCGCCGAATTCCTTTTCATCCAAGCTGTCGATGGGAATCACCCGGGAAAAGGCCCGATCCAGGGATTGCACCGGCCGGCCGAGCACCTGGTAGGTGCGGGTCAGGGTCGACTCCACAGGCGTCTGCACCTTATCCCTGGCTAATTGCACCACCAGGGTGCCGCCGATGACGAAAATCGCCAAAAACAGGAATATCCGTAGCTTAGCCATCGGTAATCCGCCCCTTGAACTGATTGAACAAGGCATGAATCAGCAGCATGACTATCCCCACACCCAGGAACACCAGGGCCCGGGTGAGAGTACCGGCATGGGAGAGATCGTAAAAAACCAGCCGCAGCAGGCAAACGCCGATCACACTCAGAGCGACGTAGCGGAAATGATCGGCCCGCAACAACAAGCTGAAGGCAAAGATCACAAAAGCCTCCACCACCCACAGCAGGGTCAGGATGGTCAGGTCGAAGGTCCAATACAGGAACACGGCGATGGCGGCAAACAGGGGATAGAAGACCCAGGCCCCGATCTGGGCATGGAAAACATTCGCCGGCCGGGCCAGCAGGTGCAGCGAATCGGGCCAGCGGATCTCCTGCAGGGCCCTGCGGGAACAAACCAGGTAGCCGTAGGGCAGCTGCAGCAAAATGGTGAGAGTGGCGGCAAACCAGGCCTGCCGGTACCAGAGATCGGAGGGAATGACGTAGCTACTGGTCAAAAAAGCCACATGAAAGGCTGCCGCCCAGCTGTACAGAAGCGAGTAAACCCGCAGTCTGGAAAATCTCTCTTTATAAAGCCAGCCCGCAGCCAGACAGAGGTAGGCCAGAGCCATCCAGCACAGGGGATACCAGAACTCACTGAGTTCCAGAAGCAGGACAAACACCGTAAACAGCAGAGTCGCTTCGGCATACAGGGGCACCAGATGCGACCAGTTCAGGTCGTGCTTATCTCCCGCCGGCCGTCTCTGCAAGGCCCAGTAAAGCAGTACCGCCAGTGCCAGCAGCTCTACCAGCAGCCGCACGGACACGGCTCCCAGGTAGGCTTCGGACGGCACATGCACCATAAAGTAGCGAATCAGGAAAACCACCACATAAGCGTGCCCTGCATAAAGCAGGTGGCGATCGGCATTACCCCACTGAAACCGGCGGGCCAGGGCTGCGAACTCCAGCGCCGCCAGGGAGAGGAGCAACCAGACCACTCCGGGAATCAGGGGCGAATAGGCCCGGCCGAGATCGTAACTGACCAGCAGCAGGTTGCCGGCCAGCAGGTAAATGCCGATCCAGGAAAAGTGGCACTGACGCCTGCGGTGCCAGGACAAGCGGGCGGCGGCCGCGGCGAGAATAAGCAACGGCAGGGCGTGAACGGTCTTCAGCCCCCAGGCCAGATCAGCAGCCGGCAGGAAACGGACCCAGAACACCGCATGCACACCGAGCAGGAACAGCAGCAGCGCCTTGCCCAAAGCCTCGTCCTGGTTGCGTTGGCGCCAGACGAAAAGCGGCACCGCGACCAGCAGGCCGTATTCGGCCCAGGGCAGCTGTTGCAGCTGGATATAAGCCGCCACCGCCATCGGCCCGGCCAGCAGCTGCATACCCGGCAAAATCCCCTGATCATTCGCCTTTGTCTTTCCGACGGTACGATGCAGCACGGTACTCGCCAGGGCACACAGGCCCAGCCACAGGGCGTTGCCGTAGCGCTGCGGCTCGTCGGCGCCGAACCAAGACAGGCACGTGAGCAGGATCAGCAACAGGCCTGCCAGTTTCGCCAGCCAGCTGCCGACCTGAAACAGCAGATCCTCTTCCTCGACGGCAGCCAGCACCGCGAACAGCAGTCCGGCAAGGACCGTCAAGGCGCAGATCACTTCGTAACCGATCTGCCATTGATAAAGGGAGACAAGGGCCAACACCAGCAGCAACTGGGCGATCAGGGTATCGGTCAGGTAGAGCCAGCGCACCGGAACGCGCCGGGCCAAACGGGCGATGCCAAAGGCCAGCACCCCGCCAGCGGCCAGAAAAGCGGTCTTCCAGGGGGTTCCCTGGGCGTAGCAAAGCAGGCCGAAGCCGAAGTAGAGCCAGTTGAGAAGATGGGTGACAAAAGGCAGCGTATCGAAACGACGGCTTTCATAAACCTGCCGGTAATGCACCAGGGCCGCCGAAATCCCGACCGCGGACACCACCAGCAGACCGAGCAGAGCACGGCCGGGTGTTTCGAGATCACGCTGGTTCCCCAGGTACCAGGACAGGTGGAACAGAAAAAAGCTCGAAACAGTCAGCAGCAGGTGATAGTCCCAGCGTTCCCGGTAGGTCAGGGCGATACCGTACAGAGCCACAAATGTCGCGATAATCAGGATCAGCTGAGTCGGAGGGGCGGCGGCCAGGGCCGCCAGAGACAACAGAATGTGAACCGCCGCGATGGTTTGGCGGCCGCCGATAAAACCGAAGTAAAGGTTGACGACGATACCAAAACAGAGCAGCGCCAGGGCCGTCAACGGATCAGTGATCCATTGCAGGGCCGGAAATCCTCCGGCCCCCAGGCAGGCAAAAAGCAGGATAGCCGCGGCACTGCTGCGCAGCCACAGGGCCAGTTTCAACCACTTGGGCCGACGGCGCAGAAAGGCAAATAATCCCATCAACAGCCCGGCAAAGGCGATCAGGAGAAGAAAACGGTGAAAGGGAACCATCTGCAGATAGGCGTAGCCGCCGAGGAATGCAGCGCCCACGACCATAATCACCGCACCGAGTATGCCGGTCCAGTTTTCCAGGAATTGGCGCTCGACCTTTTTCCAAAAAACCGGGCCGGCGGGCTTTGGCGTAACTTTGGGCGCGCCCGGAGCGACGAACTTCGGCAATGGGGCAGCAGGGGCGGGTTCCGCTTTCTTCTTGGCCTCACTGATCCGCCCGGGGGAAACGGGGGACACGGTCGGCTCCGCTGTTTCAAAGGCAAAGTCCTCCGTCTCTGCGACCGGGCGGGTATCCGTACCGGGAACCGGGGATTTTTCTGCCGGCTGGGACGCCTTGTTAAGCGCAGCCTCCAGTCGGCTCAGGCGCTGGGCAAGAGCCCGGTTTTGCTGTCGCAAAGCGTTGAACTGCACCAGCACGAAAACAGCCAAGGCCAAAAACAAAAGCAGCATTCTTTTCGAGCCTCCCGATTAAGCAATGCATTCAATCAATAAAAACCTATGCTCCCAGAACTCCACCGGTTTCCTGAATGGTCTTTCCGGACCGAGACTTCACCGACATCAGGGGCGCTATCCCTGTTTTTTCCCCACCTTTTTTGCCGGAATCGCCAGAGAACGCTCCGCCCATTTAACCAGTTCTTCAGGCTGCTCAAGAACCTCGGCAGGAATCTCGTAATAGGGCATGACCACCGGCTTGTCCGGATACGGCTTGAAAGGGCGGGAACCGGCTTTTTCAAAGCTGTCCCGGTTCGAATCATCGACCTTCAGGTAAGCGACGTCGTCGGCAACCACACCGAATATCTTGCCGTTGCGATACAGCCCGGCACCACCGAACATCTTGCGGGAGGTGACATCGTCCCACCCCGAAAACTGATCTAAAAGGTATGCGAGAAATTCATCGGACATAGACATGATCAATCGTCCTCTTTCCGGTTCGCGAAAAGACGGGAAAAAAGCCCCCAGTGCTGCTTACGGCTCATTTACCTGGTCCAGCAGCTTTGCCAAAACGGCTAGGGACTCCGCTGACGCGCTGCCCTGCCGGCGGGAAAGTTCCAATGCCGTCGCCCCCAGATCACAATAGAGGCTGCCCAATCGCGGGTTCCAGTCGGACAGAGCGGAGAGCTGGCTGGAGACGATGGCATGATCTCCCCTCGCTATCGGCCCGGTGAGGGCCTGCACCGTTCCGGACTCAAAGATGTTCTCCACCGTACCGCGTACAATCGGTTCCATGACATGCATCGCGGTATCCCGGTCCAGTCCCGCTTTAAGATAAGCTTGAGCCCCTATCTCAATCAACGAAACCAGATAATTGCAGACCATCACCGCGGCAGCATGATAGATGGTTTTGAATTGAGGATTTATGGTAAAAGTCTTTCCGCCCACCGCCTCGAAAGCAGGACGGAGGACCTCCAAGGCCTGCTCGTCGCCCTCCATGCCGCAGAAGGTACCGCGAAAGGCCTCTGCCGACACCTCCGGGTTTGCAAAGCTTTTGACGGGATGAACGCTGCCGACCCAGGCTCCGGCCTCTTTGGCCGAATTAAGGTCGGCCGAGGGGAGAGCTCCGCTGCAATGGAACACCAGGTCCCCCGCCCGCAACAGCCCGGAAGCAGCCAGAGCATTGCATGCTTCAACGATGTGGTCATCGGGAGTGCCGATAAGAAACACTTCTGCGGGGCTCATCCCTGAGAGGCCGCTGACCGCCCGGCCTGCACCGATAAAGCGCGCCGCTGCTGAGCCGCTTTCCTGCGAGCGGTTCAGGATGTCGCCAATGATAAAGACCTGCTCCTGATTCCACAGGCGGCCAAGGGTTTTGCCGACATTCCCGCAACCGATAATACTGAGCCTTTTCATCAATCCGTTCTTTCCCCTGCAGTTCCTTGCGCCTTCGGCAGCAAAGACGCGTCGAGAGACTCCATGAACGCCTCTACCGCCTCGGTGTAGGCACCTTCGGTACCCAGTAGCTGGTTAATCTTTTTATGGGACAAATCCTCCGGCCGCACCGTCACCGAAACCCCGAGCGTTCCGGCCTTGGCGGCAAACGTTTCCGCCTGAGCGCAGGAACCCTCCCGGCGGCTGGAACAGACCGCCAGAAAGGGCCGTGCGTAAGCCTCAAGAGCATGAAAAGGCGAGGCCGCACGCCAGTATACCGGATTGTCGCCAAAAGCCCGATCATAAAAACGGGCGTGCTTGTTTTCCATAATCTTCACCACATCAAGAGCCGCGCTGTCGAGCAATACGGTGCCGAGCCAGGTCTGCGCTCCCAACTTATACGCCTTTTCGGGAATTGCAGCCACCATGGCCACCAGGTGAGCACCGGCCGAATGTCCCATGAGGATGAATTTACCGGGATCACCCCCCCAGCTCGCCGCTTTGTCCTGGGCCGCAACCAGGGCGCGGGTCACATCCAAAACCTGCTCGAGTGGAGCTGCTTCGGGCAGCAGTCGATAATTGACCGAAATCAGGACAAACCCCTTGGAAACCCAGCGGGCCACCTTGTTTTCGACCACCGCCGCGGCGTCTTTATCCCCAACGCGCCAGGCCCCGCCATGCACCATGAAGATCACCGGCGCCGCAGCCGCCTTTTGCGGAAGATAAACATCCATTCTCTGCCTGGGATGCCGACCGTAAGCCACATCCCGCAATACGCGCCCGGCAGTTGCCGCGCCCCTGTTCCGGTTCGCAGATTGCCGCTCTTCGATCCGATCGCCAAACGATCCGGTACAAGCCGTTTGGCTTATGAACAGAGCAATTCCTATAAAGCCGAACAACCGCCGCAAGGAACGGAAACTTATCATTGGCTGTTTATTTTGTCCGTGAACATTCGGGCGGGCCGCCCCCGGCAGATCATAGCTTTTTGCACTGAGCATTTGCACGCTTCGCACCTTTTCAGCAGAGATAGTATATCCGCAGTTTATAAATCAGAGCGATTTCAGCAACAAAGACAGGATAGAAGAATCCCAGATTAGAGGCAATTATATTTGATGCGAAATATGGAGAGCTAGCTGATTTGACGGGAGATTCACGGGATTAGACGGCCGACCGGCCGATTTTCACTTGCTTCAGGGGCAACCCGCCCCTCACGGGATAGAAAAAAGATCTTGTCCAGTCCACATTTATGTGTTAATCGTATTATATGGTTTTTCATATTATTAGATTAGTAAGGGGTTCGGAACGTTAGTCAGGTCCGCAACCGCCTGTTTCTTTCTACCAGGAGTAAACAGCAGATGCCAAATGAAACGATGTCGGATGTCGCCGTTTTTCTTTTCAGGAAGGGCAAGAAAAATTGTGCCGAAGCTGTTGCCGGAGCCTGGCAGCAGGTAACCGGAAGAAATCTTGAAACAACGGAGAACCTGAGGAAGTGCGGTTCCGGCAGGGCGCCGCAGGGATTGTGCGGGGCCATTTATGCCGCCCAGCTCGTCTCCGACGAAGACAGAAAGGCCGAGCTTACCCATCGCTTCGCCGATGCCGCCGGATCCCTTGGGTGCAGGGAAATACGCTCGATGAAAAAGCTTTCCTGTACCGGCTGTGTCGAGGTGGCCGCCGCCCTGCTTGAAGAAAGCCTTGAGCAGGCGGTCGCCTGAGTGGACGGACATTTTCAAATCTCGGATGTTGCTTTAGAAGGTGGTCCTCCTCCCTACCACCTTGTTTAGCCAACTTTGCACAAAACCCCCGTTCCGAGTGAACAAAAGCCCTTCAGAAACTGAAGGGCTTTTGTTTATTTCAGAGTGCATACACAAGAAATCGTCACCTTTCACTTACCGATTTCGGCAGGAATGTTCAGGTGTTTATTTTTGACCTCAAAGAACCACTTGGGGTGCATTTCATCGAAGTCCGTTCGAATATTGGTCAACAGCAGACTTGACCCCTTTTCGAATACAACCCAACCGTACGCGCTCCAAAACCTATGGCATGCCCCAAGCGCACCCTCAAGCCACACCCTTCAAAACCCTTCAGGGCAATGGATTTGGCTGAAAAACGATCAGCATTTCCCAGCTACAGCGACCAGACTGATACCGAGCTTCTTTTCCAAAAGTTGTATCTTCTCTAAGTTTTCTTTGGACAGTTCGGCAATCGGGGTTTCGCTGCAACTGAACGCAAGCAGTGGCGAGTGAATTTCCTTCTCCAACTTATTAATTTCCTTCAGGTCTTTTTCGTTCAGTTTCGAAAAGTTGCAGATCATGGCGCTACCTCCCTTTGTTTCTGGGATACAGGCGAAAAACGAACTCTATCAAATATTATAACACCGCTGGCGTTCAACATTGGCAAGGGTGGTAGAATGTTCTCTTGCCTTAGGGGAAACTAGGCACACTCCCCCGTTTTCCTGGTTACTTATCATGGATGTCCCTCATTTTACTGTGGTGCCAGCCTGGCTATCGGCTTAACGCACAAAAGAAACACCGAGCCGAAGCGATTCAGAACGTTTTTGATAGTTGATCAGGCTTTCAGCCAGGGCATTGGTGTACTGCAGGTGAAAAAAGATATCAAAATTACTCTTTAACAGTTTGGAGATCGGGTAGGTCAAATCGGTCTGCACAGACACACCTTTTTCCGCAAAACCCAGCAGGGTTTTTGACACCAGACCACTGGCCTTGCCGAATTTGACCTCAAGCTCGGCATGACCGCGATAATCAGCCAGATCAGGATTGGTGTCGTCATCATTGTCGATATACATCATGAATCTTGGTCTGAGCTGCAAGCCGAGAACCGTTTGCGGGTCGAAAAACACAAAGATCGGCTCGATATAGGCCATGTTGGTGCTGCGCGAGAATTCTTCTCCGCGTCCATTCGATTCATGCTGCACGCCAGCCTGAACAAAAAACCCCTGCAGCCAGTCAGGGCGGTTTTTCCAATTGCTGGAGAGGAGGAAAAGGCCGGGCTTATAGCTGGTATCCAAAAACGGCGCGGATTCTGACGACAGATCCCAGAACGAAGTTTGTGTGTAGGCGAAGTGCAGACCGCGCAACCAGGGGAAGATTTGCGAAAGCGAGCCGGCCGGGTTGAAAAGGCGGTATTTGAAACTGATCTGAAACTTGCTATTTTCCGGATCGCTGCCGACCAGAAAATACATCGGCTCGTAAGCCGAGAGGTTGACGGCATAAGGCTGGTAGAGACTGTGCAGGCTTTCCAGGCTCGGGTAATGATCCTGTTTCTCCTGGTCCTTCTGTTTCTTCTGGTCCTCTTGATTCGTATCAGCCACCTCGACGGCAGCATCCTGCGCCGGTTGCGGCGAAGAGGTTATCACGCTGAGCAATACGGCCGTTGCCGGGGACTCCGCCAACCCAACCTCCACCGCGCCAAGATAATGGTTCGGTATTTCCAGGCGATAATCCTTGGCGACAAATTCTCCGGGCGCGATCTTCTGTTCAGGGGAAGGTTCAACTTCAACCGCGGTCACCAACACGGCCTTCTGTCCATCGTCTTGAAAACGAAGCGCGAGGCTCTGCGGCAACCCTCCCAGAAAAGCCGCGGCGCTTTCGTTGTGGAAGTAAACCTGCAGTCGCAACTCTGATCCAGCCTGCACCTGCAATGACGGGAACCTGAAAAGCGGCGTCAAACCATCCTGAGCGAACGCCGAGGCAGGCAAGAGCAAGAGAAAACCAGCCATGATCATGACGGTCTTTCTGGCGCCGTGGAAAGACTTTGCGAGTATCTTCATACTCATCTTTTCTTCCTGACAATCTCGTCTACAGCTTGATGAGCTCAAGAGACTCAAAAGCGTATTCCTTGAGAGAACATTTGCACTTGGTCGCCTGGGCTCGGACCAAGCCAACCTATTTTCTGGCATCGGTGGGTAATGTACCACAGTTGTCCAGGCACATGATGACAGTTTGCTCTCGCTATTCTTAGAAGGTCTTTTTTGCCTATAAAAACGTAAGTCTAAGCATTTCAAATGGGTATATTTTACCAACTTTGCTCATTTTTTCAGGGGCTTAATTTGGTCCGACCCCAGGACACCAGTCTCATTTTTTAAGGGACTTAACTTGGTCCGACCCCAAGACTCCAAGCAGGCACCAAGCATACGCCTTAAAAGCTATCTGTACACTGTAATATTCTCGTCTTGGCTACCAGACAAGTTGTCAGGCTTCTTACCGTTAACCATAATTTGGAAAATATCAAGTTGCATTACCCCTGCTTTCATGTCTTGGCGAATGACTTGCTCGTAATGCACCGCCAGACCATCATGCGTGTAAACAAATGTCATTGGATCAAAACCACCAACTTTAAACATATCTGCTGCTTCTTTTTCATTTGAGAAATGAACCTGGCCTTCGCTATAGTTGGCCTGAGTAATACCTTTATGATATCTCCATCTCTCGTAACCTGAATTCATCAGACCTAACATTCCCACCCACCGCTTTTTCCTCGGAATCATCTTAGCTGTTCTGGTGACACCGTCCCACGAGATATGCCTATATCGATCGCCCTCAGCTAGTATACAAATTTCACCATCTTTTGCGGTCTTTGCACAAATCTTCATGCCATCAGTCATAACAGCCTCTCTAACACCTACCGAAGTACATCCGAAAAGGCATAAAAAGAGCACAATATAAAGCGCAGGAAACTTCATAGGGATCCTCCCTTTAATAACAACTTTATGTGCTTATTTTTATATAAGAAACTATAAAATTCAGCGGGAGCCGTAGGTGTTCCGCTGTAAGGATAGTTAGTCATTACATCTGCGGCGGCACCATGATCACCCAAATTGTTGCAATACCTACGGTTGCCCAATTCGCAAGCCACAAAACTAGGAAGGGCCTTTTTTTAAAATTCACTTTCCATATAAGTTTTATAGCTAAGAGCTCAATTGCTGCATTTACGGCACCACCGATAATTGGCACAAAAAACCAAGCTACTGGATTAAATGTGCCCCAATCAAACAACAGCATAACGATCTGGCCAAGAGATAACTCCCAGGCTATGCCGGAAAGGGGCCTTAAAAACAAACCCAAAAGTCCTGAGACCAAATTTGCGACAACGGTAAAAACTGCTGTTTTTTTCCAACCAGTTTGGAAGAGCCATCGAATGACCAAAAGTTCAATACCCAAGCTTAGTGCGATAATAGGGATTGAACTGACTTTAGTTTCCGTATATAAGGCAGGCCATACGACATTCGCCATCGCGACAGAACTGAAGCCAAGAACAAGAAATATTGTTACGGCTAATTTTTTCATGGCTAACATTGTTGATAAGTGGAAAATTTTGCTGCATTTCACCCTTATAGCAGGCACTATTTTCCACTTATTGAAATATTAAAGTTGTAAGGCTTTTCCGAAAACCGCCCACCCAACCTACTCCTCCATTAATCACCGGTCAATAATTTTCACTAATCATTTAGACAAAAAAATAGGCCGCGGAACCTACCGCGGCCTGTAAAGTGGTGCTCTTTCAACGTGCATCAGAGGCCGCGTATACCGACCTCATCCACATATTGCCTGGCCACCACGGCCAGGGCTTCAATTTGTTCTGCTGCGTACGGTTCTATGGCCTGGGCGGTTTCGTCCAGGGCATGGCGGGGCACGTACTGCTGCAGCATCCAGCGGTCGGCGCCGCGGATCAATTCGCCCAGTTCGTGTATTTCTCCCTCACCGATAAAATCCGGCACGCAGGTGGTGCGGAACTCACAGTCCACCGGATTTTCCAGCAACAGCCGTACGCTTTCGGCCAGGCTGTCCGTGGCCACCGGCCCGGTATGCAGCTCGCCGTAGCGGGCCGGGGCGGTCTTGAGGTCGAGAGCTACCAGATCGACCAACCCTTCCCAGATCAGCTCTTTAAGGACCTTGGGAGCCAGGCCGTTGGTATCGAGCTTGACCTGCAGGCCCATTTCCTTGACCTGCCGCAAAAAGGGCAGCAACTGGGGATCGAGGGTCGGCTCGCCGCCGGAGATAACCACCCCGTCGATGAACTTGCGCCGCCGTTGCAGTTCGTCGATCAGGTCTTCCTGGGGAAAATCGGGGACCTGATCGGGGTTGAGAACCAGAACCGGGTTGTGGCAATAGGAGCAAGTCAGATTGCAGCCGCCGAAAAAGACCAGCGCGGCGATATGCCCGGGATAGTCGAGGAGGCTGGTGCCCTGAAAGCCCTTGATAGCCACGATTGATTAGTCCCGCATCTGGCGCTGATCGACGCTGAACTCGCAGCGCTCTTTGAATTCTTCTTTTTTACCCTTGTTCCACTGCTGTACGGGGCGAAAGAAACCGCAAACGCGGGAGTATACTTCAGTGCTGGCATTGCATTTGGTCGCCATGGATAATCCTCCTAAGGGTTTGGAATTTCAGCGATATTACTATTCATATAAATCCGGTCAGGCCGCCTCGCCCTGCTGGCAGGGACAGGAGAAATGCTCGCCGGGGATATAGCCGTGTTCCGGACAGATGGTGAAAGTCGGGCTGATGGTGAAGAAAGGCAGATGGAAGTTCTCTGCGATGCGCTTCACCAGCAACCGGGCGCTGCGCCAGTCATCGAGCCGCTCGCCGAGGAAGCCGTGGAACACGGTGCCGCCGGTATAGAGGGTCTGCAGGTCGTCCTGATGACTGAGAGCCTCGAAGATATCGTCGGTGGTGCCCACGGGAAGCTGGGTCGAGTTGGTATAGAAGGCGTTCTCCGTACCGGCGGTGATGATCTCCGGGAAGTTCTTGCGGTCGCGGCTGGCCAGACGGTAACTGGTGCCTTCGGCAGGGGTCGCCTCCAGGTTAAACAGGTGACCGGTTTCTTCCTGGTAAGCTTCGAGCTGCAGGCGCATGAAATTGAGGGTTTCAACAGCCAGGGCCTTGCCCTCTTCGGTGTCGATGCCGACGCCGATCAGGTTGAGAGCGGCCTCGTTCATGCCGATCAGGCCGATAGTGGAGAAATGGTTGCCCCAGAACTGGCCCATGCGCTCGCGAATACCCGTGAGGTAGAAACGGCTGTAGGGGTAGAGCCCTTCTTCGGTCAGGCGCTCCAACTGCTTGCGTTTGATCTCTAGCGACTCGTAGGCCAGGCGCATCAGTTCGGAGATGCGGTTGAAAAAGGCCTTCTTGTCATCGGCGAGATAGGCGGCCCGGGGCAGGTTGAGGGTGACCACGCCGACGGAGCCGGTCAGGGGGTTGGAGCCGAACAGACCGCCCCCGCGGCGGCGCAGCTCGCGGTTGTCGAGACGCAGCCGGCAGCACATGGAGCGGGCGTCCTCGGGGTCCATATCCGAATTGATGAAGTTGCTGAACGAGGGGATGCCGTACTTGGCGGTCATCTCCCAGATCGGCTGGAATCGGGGGCTGTCCCAATCGAAACCTTCGGTGATGTTGTAGGTCGGGATGGGGAAGGAGAAGATCCGGCCCGAGTGGTCGCCGGCCATCATCACTTCGCAGAAGGCGCGGTTGAAAAGGTCCATCTCCTCTTGGAAGTCGCCGTAGGTGTCCTCCATCAATTCGCCGCCGCAGATTACGGCCTCGTCGGCCATGTTGCGCGGAGGCATCATGTCGAGGGTGATGTTGGAGAAAGGCGTCTGGAAGCCGACCCGGGTCGGGACGTTCATATTGAAGATGAACTCCTGCACCGACTGCTTGACTTCCTGATAGGACAGCTTGTCGTAGCGGATAAAGGGCGCCAGCAAGGTATCGAAGCTGGCGAAGGCCTGGGCACCGGCCGCTTCGCCCTGCAGGGTGTAAAAGAAGTTGACCGCCTGTCCCAGAGCGGTGCGGAAATGCCGCGGCGGACCGCTTTCGATCTTGCCGTAAGCACCGGTAAAACCCTTGAGCAGCAGGTCTTTGAGGTCCCAGCCGCAGCAATAGACGGCCAGGGTGCCGAGATCGTGGATATGGAAATCGCCGGCCCGATGGGCCTCGGCGATATAAGACGGATAGATCTTGTTCAGCCAGTAGTTGCTGGTGATATTGGCGGCGATGTGGTTGTTCAGGCCCTGCAGGGAGTAGCCCATGTTGGCGTTTTCGTTGACCCGCCAATCTTCCTGGGTAAGGTAGGAATCGACGGCTTCCGTCGATTGCTTGATAAATTCCTTGGTCTGACGCAGGGATTCGTGCTGTTTACGGTAGAGGATGTAAGCCTTGGCAGTCTTGGCGTGACCCTTTTCGATGAGGATCTTTTCTACCAGATCCTGCACATTTTCGACGGTGGGAACACGGCCGTCTTTGTAAATGACCTCGAGAATACCGCAAACCTCTGCGGCGATCTGACTGGCCTTGTCCATGTCGGAGCCTTGCACCGCACGAACCGTTTTCTGAATGGCTTCAGCAATCTTGTTTTGCTCAAAGGGGACCAGGCGACCGTCCCGCTTACGAATGAACTCCAGCATCTTTACACCCTCCAATGGATAATAACAACACCATGGCAATGTAGCACAGCCCATAACCCTGTCAAGGCGAAATCCACCATATCTGGTGAAAAAATACGTGCCAATGTACTAGATATTGTGTACACCCCGGTGGAAAGGCTGTGTATGAATGGTGGAGGAAAAGGCTCAATCCGAGTGATTAAGGGGTTTTATCGCACCACGGCCGAACATTAGAAAACAGAACAGGAAAGGTCTTGCAGGAAGAAAAAAATTCGTCGGCCCGAATTATTTCATCAGCAGAATGGACAACACGGTCAAGGCAATGGCCAGCAGTTGCTGCCGGGTAACCCGTTCACGATAAATCAGGAAGGACAACAGCACCGCCATAACGAAATGCATGCCGACCAAGGGTGCGATGATCGCCAGCGGACCGCTGGCAAGAGCCCGCAGCAACGCATAGAAACCGAAGAAGTTGGTCACCCCCATGGCTATGCCGATAACCAGGGCTGGACGGGTACGCTGACCGGCTTTCTGGGGCAGCATGCGATTTTTAACCGCTACCACCAACAGAGTGCTCATGGTATAGGACACCGCCATGAAGCCGAACGTGTCGACCTGCACCGCAGCGAACTTGCTGGAAACCGTCGAAGCGGCACCGCCGGCGATGGCCAACAGGGCCAGCAGCAGGCCCCGCCGGGCATGACCGGGGGAGGTTGCGGCATCACCGCCGCGGCTGCGGGCGAGCAGGCCGATGACCGCCAGGGCCAGAAGTACGCCGAGCCCCTGGCGCAGATTCAGGCGGTCGCCGAAATAGGCGAAGGAAAAGAGCACCGACAACACGGTGCTGAGGCGGGTCAGGGGATAAACGGTGCCCGAGGGCAAGGACTTGAGAGCTTCGATGGTCGCCAGGGTACCGGTAAGAAAACCGAGGCTGTTGACCAGGGAGATGATCAGCAGCGGGCCGAGATGGGTGACGGCAGCGACCCTGGGCAGGTAAACGCACCAGCTCAGCACCGCCACGGTAGCCATAAAGGCGAAGGTCGTCACCGCCGAATTGCAGCGCATTTCGGCGGATACTTTGTAGAGAAAGCGCTGCAGGCCGAGGACAACCAGGGCGGTAAGCGCCAGCAGATACCAGTGGGTCATGGCAAAACACCCGACAGCGATCCAACGCCGCTTTGCTGCAAATACTAAAAAAGGCCGCGGCAGCACGCCGCGGCCTCAAAAAAATCCAAAAAAGAGCCTTGAGTGTCCCGTATGGTTGGTAATGTCAATGAATTCTGAATCATTTTTGGCTCTGCCAAGGCGTCGCCAACGCCGGCCTAGCCAAGCGCTAAGTCAAGTTGGCGCAACACAGGCAGGGCCGAAAAGGAACAGAATCTGAAGACAGAACCAGCCGTATGGGGCACTTTATTAATAATAACTAGCTAGAACCTCTAAAAACTTGGCCGGCAGAGCATCGGGCTGACGCTTGTAGAGCATGCCCAGAGCGCACACCACGAAATAACCGTGGCTGGCATAGAGCTTTTTCAGGCTGAGCTCGGTGAGGGGCAGCCAGGTGACGGACAGGGCATCGCTGCCCGCTTCCAGCTCAAGCTCTTTGGCCTGATCACCGGTCAGATGCAGGTGCTTGACCGTCGATTCGATCCAGGCGTTATCGGTGCTGCGGCGGTCATCGACAAAACCCTGATAAACCAGATGGGCATCGCTGAAATCGAGCTCAACGCCCGTCTCTTCTTTCAGCTCCCGCCTGAGGGTGCTGGAAACCGCTTCGCCCTTATCGACCATGCCGCCGGGAATGGCCCACTGGCCGTTGTCCTTGCGCTGAATGGCGAGCATCTCCACATCGCCGAAACGCTCGTTGACGCGGGTGATGATCGGATCGGCAGCGTAGTTGGGGCCCCACTTGCCGAGCAGGCCGCGGCCGGTCATGCCGCAGCGGCCGCGGGGGTTGAGGGGCTGGCCCTGCTCGTTGAGCTGAATCGGCCCTTCAAAGGACTCGGTCGGCAGTTCGGCCAAGCTGACATCTTCCGGGTCGGCCCAGCCGCCCGCTTTTTTCTGGCAATCGTTTTCCAGCACCACCGGCGCCACAAAATATTTCGGGGCGTAGGCGGGATAGTCCACATCCCAGGGGGTGTTTTCGTCGGCGACATTAAAGCGGCGGGGATATTCGGGGGGCCATTCGAAGCGGGCCCGGTACGATTCGACATAAACTTCGATCTCGCCCTGCAACCAGCTGTTGGCCAGATCGACGGTCGGCTTGACGCCTAACAGGCTCCAGCCGGTATTCTGATCGTTATTTTCCATTATTTTCAATCTCCCATATTCTGAGAAACAAGGGGTCGGTACAAAAAGCCAAAGGATCAGTTAAGAGCGGCCTCTATCTTGGCCCGGTCATCGGCATCAGGCGCCCAGATGAAATCGTTCTTGTAGCCCTCTTCGGCAATCTTGTCGCGGTAGCGGGTCGCTTCGATCATCTTCTCCTCGCTGACCATGCCCTTGTCGTCAAAAAAGACATACTGGCCAAAGACTTCCTGAACGGCAGGGGTCTGACTGCGATCGAGCATCGCGCCGGCTACCTTAAGGCAACGGCCGGCGTACTCGGGAAGGGGCTCCTGGTGATCGACCGCCTTGTCCAGAGCCTCCTTGTCCAAAGGGGTAACGGTGCCGTCCTCGGCAAAAATAAAAAGACAGATTTCCAGTTCCATGGTTATCCTCTCCGTAGGTGAATTGACACCGGCCAAAGGATGGCAGGTGCGGACTCTGTTATAGCCGAGCCGGGCGCGAACTGCAAGGGGTAGAGCTAAAAACCTGGTCTCACGCGAAGGCGGGAAGGTCGCGGTGTAACTCAAGATCAAAACCCGGAAGTCTTTGTCTCACGCAAAGCCGCAAAGACGCCAAGAAAGTCAAAACCATTTGTTTTTCGGGTTGGTTTTCCTTTGCGGCTTTGCGTCTTGAGTGAGCGCAAGCGAACGGGCGTGAGGCCGCTTTTAGGTTTATTCGTTTTACAGACTTCGCGTGGAATAGATCAGCTCGGCTCCCCCAACTCGACAATCTGGTCGGTGATTTCGGTGAAGGCCACATCGTGGCTGACCAGAAACAGCTGGTCATACCAGTGCTCGGTGACTTCCTCGCGGCCGACGTCGATGGCCCGAAAGGCGCGGGCCAGGTTCTCCCGGCGGGAAGCGTCGAGGTTGGAGGTCGGCTCGTCGAAAAAGGCCAGCCGCGCGCCGATGGTCTGCAGCAAAGCCAGACGCAGGGCGACCACGGCACTCATCATCTGGCCGCCGGAGAGCTGGTCGTCGGTTCGTTCCCGCAACTGCCCCTCGGCCAGGTCCCGCAGCACCACCTGATAATGGTTGCCCCAGATCAGTTCCTCATCCCCCTCGGCAATGGTCCGGTAAATACGGTCGGCCCGCTGGCTGATCTCTTCGCGAAAGCGTTCGGAAAGCCGCGCAGAAACATTTTTGAACACGCGATTACGCAGATACTTGACCAGTTTTTCCTGATCCTGACAGCGCTTCTTTTGTGCCAACCGGGATTTAATCTCCTGCTCGATCTGCTTCAGCCGCGCAATCTCCCCGGCAAGGCGCTGGAGATCTTTATCCAGGTCCCGCAGACGCTGCTCCAAGGCCGCGATCGCCGCCACCAGGTCTTCTTTTTGCTGCCGGACGAGCTGATGCTGATCGACGGCGTAGTTCTGCTGGCAGGCTTTGAGGGTTTCCGCTGCAAGATCCCGGTCCTTTTCCAAAACACCGAGAGCCTGCTGCCACTTTTCCAGGGTCTCCTGCCGGGAATCCAGCTCGCCGGCGTCCTTGACGTGGGCATGCCAGGCATCCCGTGCGGCCTGGGTAGCGGCCCGCTCTTGTTCGGTCCGCTTTAAAAGCGCTTCCAGGTCGGCAAAAACCTTGTGGGACTCCCTGGCGGAAGCCAATCGGGATTCGGCTGCGGCCAGATCGGCTTTCAGTCCCGCAAGACCGGCAGTGCGCTCGGCGGTTTTCTGCCGGCGTCCATCCAGTTGCTGCTGCTGTTTATCCAACTCTGAGGCACGCACCCCCAATCCCTGCAAAGCCTGTTGGGCCTGTTCTGCTTCAAGCAACTCTTTCCCAAGGGTTTCGATGCGGCCATCCAGTTGTGCCGCCTGCTCGTCGAGGTCGGTGATTTTGTGACTGAAAACGTCCCGCGGCTCTTCCCCGGCGATATTGCCGCAGGGTTCGGCAAAAAAGGGGCAGATCCCTTCGCTCAGCTTTCCCTGTCCCTCGACCAGCGCCGCCCGCCGGCCATTGAGCAAACCACGCTGGCTTCTGAGGGCTTCGCCTTTCTGGCGCAAATCCGGCAAACGGTCCGCAACCTTCTGTATTTGCGGGTCGGGGATCAACTCCCGGCGGGAGGCATCCAGGCGCCCCTGTTCGGCGGCCAGCTCGGTCTCGGATTTTTGTACTTCGCTGCTTTCGTGAAGCAACTTCTGCTGTAGCGCCTGGCCGTCTTTTTCCAGGCGCCCGATCTCACGTTCCAGCTCACGGCACTGCCGTTCCCGCTCGCGCAAATCTTTGAGAGTCTGCTCGGCCCGTTCAAAAGCCTCCTTACCGGCCTTGTTCTTTTCCAGTTCTTGCTGAGCCTGGCGTGCCTGATCGACCCGCAGCTTTTGCTCGGCAACCTTTTCCTTGCCGTTCTGGATTCGAAGATCGAGCTCCTGCACCTTGCCGGTCGCCTCCTGCAGACCCTTCTCCAGTTGATCCTGCTCTGCAAGTCGCCGGGTCGCCTCGGCCAACAAGCCTTGTTTTTCCTTCAGAACAAGACGCTGGCTGTCGAGGGTCTCCTGCAATCCAAGCTGTTCCTTTTCCCGCTCCGGCAGCAGAACGACCTGTTCCTGACGAACCTCCACCTCGGCATTGAGAACTTCGATACGATTCTGCACCGCCGACAACAAACCGCTGGTTCCCTTGAAGGTCTTGCGCCAGGCGTCGATGCCGAGAATTTCATCGAAAGCCTCCTGACGCCTGGTCGCCTGCTTGATGACGAAGGGTCCGAGAAAGTCATTTTGAAAAGGCCCGATAACCAGCTTGAACTGTTCGGCCAGTGGCCGGCCGTTGGCCAACCCCAACAGCTCGGCCAGGCGGGCTTCCGTTTCCCGGATATTGGCGTGTTCCTCCACCTCGAAATCGTCCCCGATCTGCCGGGCCAGCAACCATTTGACGCCACCACCCACGGTGCGGCTCACCCGCCAGGTGCTGCCATCATCGATGCGAAACGACACCGCCACTTCGCCCCGCTTGGCGCCGATGGACAGGAATCGCTCGATATTGGTAACAAAATCCCGCGCATCGACGCCGAACAAAGCATAGCCTATGGCCTCGAAGACGGTACTTTTGCCGACTCCGTTGGGCCCGGAGAGGACATTGATTCCGGAGGCGAAATCGAGGGTCGTGTCCCGGTGGGATTTGATGTTTTTCAGATGGATGGAGAGAATTTGCATTGATGTTCTTTCTTGGACAAGACCATTTTTGTCAAAAACACAAAATACCGCGGGGTTGCGCCCCCGCGCGACGCCTTCCTTTTTGTCCAGGCGGCAACAAAAAGGAAGCAAAAAATGCCTTGCCACTGCGTGGGGCATGCTGTGACGGATGGCAGGAGAAGGCCAAAAACTTTTGACCTGGCGCACCGTGCCGGCGATTTCTTTGGGCGGCCCCTCTTCCGAAAGTCGATTGCTATCTCGATCGGTCCTTTTTTCTTGCCACCATTGATCGTAGGGGTTGCTGGGTTTAAAACCTTCAAACTAATTCAAGTTCGCTGCTTGCGCTGCGTCACAGAGGGGGGGCACCGATCACTCATCACTTATTACGCATTACGGATTACGGATTACTCCCCGCCCCATTACGCTCCAGCAGCGCCATCAATTCGTCATCCTCCACCTCGCCGCGAAGCACCAGATCGCGAATAGCCAGGGACAGCTCGACCAGCTCATCCTGGCGCTCTTTGTAATCGCTGCTGGCCTCGATCAGTTCTTCCAGAACTTCTTTCTCGATATCTGCCAGGCTTTTGCCGGAACTCTCATCTGCGCTGCCGCGACTGACCAGGGATAGCTGGTTGCGAATTTCCACATGCAGCGGCTGACAGACTTCGTCCAGCACCGCGCGAAGCTGATCCCGACCCAGCTCGAAGGGATGAAATCCCACCTTTCCGATGAGCTTGAGATCGATGAGCGGTTGACGATTCTCCCCGGCACTATGGGAAGAGCCTTCCGCAACAGCCGTCAGCTGTTCGCGAAAGGTTTCCAGAGCCTGCTCCGCATCGACGGCCCCATCCAGATCGACCACCACCGCCTGCATGGGGCGGGGCGCTGTGGGACGGAATTCGTGGTCGAATCGCCCCTTCTCCGCGCACACCAGGTAATACCCCTTATCGTACTTCTGCTCACCGAAATTGACCCGCTCGGGGGAGCCGGGATTAAACCCGTAGGGGCACCCGTCCGGGGTTTCTACGATATACGGTTTATGCCCGTGTCCGAGGGCCAGGTAATCGAAGCGGTCGGCCAAAGGCAGGGATTCTTCCGGTTTCATGTTGCCGATCTCCACCGGCGAAAAGCTCCAGATGCCGACATGAAACAGCAGCAGGTTGTGGTCGGTGGTCACCGCCTCGCAGATCCGCTCTACATGGGCGCCGGCCTGGGCTCCGATATAGCCGAGACCGTAGATATTCAGGTCGCCGACCAGCAGATGCCCGCCCGCGCCCTGTTCTTCGTCGAAGGGCTCAAAGCGATACCCGCCGTCCTCGCTGCGGGAAGGCCGCAACAGTCGCAGGTAACCCATCTGGGAAAGGGCTTCCATCCAGGAGATGCTGTCCCGTCGGTGTATCCAGTCGTGATTGCCTTCGACGGCGATGCAGGGAATACCTGCATCTTTAAGAGGCTGCAGGGTTTCTATGGTGCGGGCAAAGGTTTGCGGCAAAATCTGGCCGGTGTGAAACAGATCGCCGGCAATCAACACAAAATCGACCTGTTCCGCCAGGGCATCGGCAACGATGGCCGCCAGGGTGCGAAAAAAATCGTCGTAACGGGCCTCTTCGGCGCTGGAATGACGATAGGTTTTACCGAGGTGGATATCGGCAGTGTGAATAAAGCGCACAGCCATAAACCGGAACTCCGTCGTATTAAGTGAACAAGCTGGGATAAAACAAGAAATGGCTGTCCGGCCGGAACCAGCCGAGCCAGCCCGCCGAACGAAGATTATTTATCGGACGCTGTCAGTGTGTCATCCGAAGGAGGTACAGGGGAGGAAACAAAGCTGCGTTCGAAGAGCGCCGAAACCTCTCTGGCAGGAAGCGGTTTGCTAAACAAAAATCCCTGCACTTGGGCACAATCCATTTGCCGCAAAAAGTTCAACTGTTCTTCCGTCTCGACCCCCTCGGCAACAACTCCCAGCCCCATGGTTCGTCCCAAGGCAATAACCGAACTGGTCAAAGCGGCGTCGTTGGGGTTGCTGGTGACTTCACGGATAAACGAGCGATCGATCTTCAGCTTGGACAGTGGCAACCGCTGCAAACTGCTGAGGGAAGAGTAGCCGGTACCAAAGTCGTCCATAGCCAGGGAAATTCCCCGCTGTTGAAAGATGTTCAGAATCCGCACGGCTTCCTGAACATTGTCCATGACTGCGCTTTCAGTGATTTCAAGTTCGAGCAAATGCGGATCGAAGCCGCTCTCATCGAGGATGTTTTCCACCATGTCGACAAAATCGGGTTGCCGGACCTGCCAGGTCGATATATTCACCGCGACCCTCACCGGCGGCATCCCGGCCTGCTGCCATTTCTTGCCCTGAATACAGGCAGCCCGCAAGACCCATTCGCCAATAGAAACGATCAGGCCCGTCTCTTCAGCCAGGGGAATAAAAGCCCCCGGCGAAATCATTCCGCGCTGGCCATGCTGCCAGCGCACCAGAGCCTCCACCCCTACCAGGCGCCCGGTCTCCAGATCGATCTGGGGCTGGTAGTGCAACAGCAGTTCATGGCGATCAACAGCCTGGCGCAGATCGTTTTCCAGAAACAGCCGTTCTTCGACCAGGTCGTCATCTTCGGAGGAAAAGAAACTGAAGCAGGCACCGCCTTTACTTTTGGCCTGATGCATGGCCCGGTCGGCCTGACGCATCAGGCTGCTGACATCTTCTCCGTTGCCGGGATAAAGACTGATGCCGATGCTGGCCGTGAGAAACAGCTGGTGTTCCCGCAAGCTGATCGGCTGAACCAGAAGAGAAAGGACTTTTTTCGCCACCGTAGCCACATCGGCCTGGGAGGCCACATTTTCCTGAACAATGACGAATTCGTCCCCGCCGATACGGGCCAGGGTATCGACCTCACGCAAGCCGTTGCGCAGCAGGCAGGCGACTTTCCATAACACCTGATCGCCGGCATCGTGCCCCAGGGAATCGTTGAAGTTTTTAAAGCGATCCAGATCGATGACAATCAGGGCGAGCTGACTGCCGAATCGCCGGGCCCGGGCCAGGGCATGTTCAAAACGATCATGAAACAGCGCCCGATTCGGCAAATCGGTCAGAGTGTCGTGGTAGGCCAGATAGTTGAGGCGGGCTTCGTTCTGGCGCAAGGTTTTTTCAGTCTGCACCCGGTCGCTGATATCAACGATACTGCCGCGAACGCCGGTCACTTGCCCCTGCAAAACAACGGTATCGGCGGAAATAAGCGCCGGCAGAATCGAACCGTCTTTTTTGCGCACGGTAAACTGGCTGTTGACCAGTCGCTGACCGTTTAATACCTGTTGAAACACTTCTTGCAGGCGTTCCCCTTCTTCAACGGCAAAGAGCTGCGCCAACTGCAGGCCGTCCTCCAGGTCCCCGGTACTGTAACCGCTAAGATCGAGAGCGCAGCGGTTCCAGAAAACCACCTTGCCTCCACGGTCCGTTTCAAAGACACTCTGTGGCAAGAGATCGACCGTTTCGCGAAAGCGCTTTTCGCTCTCTTCCAGAGCGGTAACCGCCTCATGCCGTCGATCGACCTCCTGGCGCAGAACCTGCCTGCTGAGGTGACAGCGGCGCATAATCGACAGAAATAGAGCCACCACCAGAATCAATAATGCCGTGACCAGCCAGACCAGCAGGCGATAGTGGTCGAGATCCTGTTGCCCGTACGCAGCACTGACCGGCAACGCGACCCCCAGCGTCAGTCCGAATACATACAAAATTCCTGTGAATTTAGCTCGTATCACCTTTGCTACCCACTTACTCCGTCTGGCAGACAATTTCTGGATGCGGACTATAGCGACGGTAATATTTCCGTGCCACCTATTCCCTAAACCGGGTCGGGCTCCAGCTTAAATAACGGCCCCTGTCACAAAGCTCAGGGCAGGTCGAGACCGGTACGGCAAGAGGGGCAGCGCACCCGCTTACCGGAGAGTTTTTCCGGATAGGCCAGCTTGTAGTTGCAAGACAGGCAGCGCACCATGCTGACGCCTGGGCGGGCAGGGTCTCCCTCAAGACTCACCACCCCTGAGGGGGCCTTTTCAGGTTCAGGTTCAGGCACAGCAGCAGGAACAACGGTCTCTTCAACAGGAGCCGGGGCTTCTTCAGGCTCGCTGAAGGAAAAACTATCTTCGTCCATGGACGCCGCCGGCTTTTCGACTGGCGCATCGATTTCATTCGGATCATCGGCAAAGGTCTGCTCGAAAGAAAAATCTGTGTCGCTTTCGGCTGTGCCAAGATCTTCTTGCGCATTCGCTTCTGCCAGGGATGCGGCTGCCCGGGTCAGAACGTCTTCTTCCTCAGGCTGTTCTTCGATCAAATCCGGCTCTTGAAGAGGGGGCTGCTCTTGTTTAATTGCCGCCGGAACTTCTTTGATCGTTGCCGGGGCAACAGACAGAGGGCTGGGCTCTGCAATGGATCTTACCTCTTCACGAATCCGCTCCAGCCGCTCGTTGAGCCGAGCGACTTCACGCTCAATCCGCGAAGTGCGACGCAATACCCGCCAGAACAGTAAAAGTAAAAGAAGAAATACTGCCGCTGCGGCCAGCAACCGGTGGTCCAGGGTTGCTATGAAGTTCAAAATCTCCTCTTGATTCATCTTCGCCTCCTAGCAAAAAGCTTTTCAGAGATAGGAAATACCTGTCTCTGTAAGGCCGCCCCGCTATCTGTTGCAGCCGGGCAGGCTTCGTCGAGATTATTCTTTTATCGCCACAATGATATAGACCGGATTGTGGGCTTCAAACATCTTATATTCTGTGGATGGCCGGGTGCGCGCCACATTGATCGTGGTGACCTCGAGTTGATAACCGGCATTGGAAAAAAATTCACTGGCGGCTGTGAGAGTATCTAAGGTCATTGCGTTGATGACGACCCGGCCCTCGGCCGGCAGCCGTTCATCGACAGCCTGAAGAATTTCCCACAGGTTGCCTCCGGATCCGCCGATAAAAACCCGGTCGGGATCGGGCATGCCGTCGAAACAGGCCGGCGCCTCCCCTTCCACCAGGCGGGCCTGTCGAACGTTGAACTTGCGGAAGTTCTGCTTGATGTAGTCGATACACTGCTCATTCCGTTCTACAGCGAAAATACGACCGTTGGGCAAGAGATGATCCGCCTCGATACTGACCGAGCCCGATCCGGCGCCGATATCCCACAAAACCATGTCATGGCGCAACTTGAGCTTGGCCAGAGAAACCACCCGTACCTCTTCGTGGGTGATTAATTTACGTGCCGTAGCGAAATCCCCGTCGGGAATTCCCAGAGTCGGCACATGCTCTTCGCCCCCGGCATCGTATTCCTTAACCAGGATCAATACATTGAGAGGGGCCGCACTGATTTCGAGCAGGCCGCGCACATCGGTGGTAATAATCCGCTCTTCGCCAGTGCCCAGGTTTTCGCACAGATAGGCTTTATAACCGTCGCGGCCCCGTTTAACCAGCTCGGCAGCGATGGCCGCCGGGGTGTTGATGGCATCGGTCAGGATCGCCGCCTTGTCGTTGGCGACAATACGATCGACCGAGCCTTCGATGCCGCGTCCCTGAGCCGAGAGGAAAATGGCATCGTCCCAGGGTTCCTTGAGCTTGGCAAAAGCGTACTGCACCGAACTGACGTTGGGCACAAACTCCAGCTCCTCGGCAGAGAAATTGCGCAACAGCCGCCGGCCGATGCCGAAAAAAAGCGGATCGCCGGAGGCCAATACCACGGTCTGGCGATCGCTCTGCCTGAGGCGTTCAGCTATTTCTGAAAAATTATTGTCGATCAGAACTGTTTCACCGGGAAATTCAGGGAACAGCGCCAAATGCTCGGCCCGACCCATGAGAACCTCACAGGCCCTGACCAGCTCCAGGGCCCTGCCACTGAAACCTTCCTGGCCTTGCACCCCGGCTCCGACCACATAGATCTTTTTCATCATTTATCCTTTTTCGGCGTTTAATCGAGCAGATACAGGCCACCAAGAAGCCGGCCGCCATCACTCTACCGTTTCAATCCGCAACCCGTCAAGCCTGCTTCATTCTGTCGTAACGGTGGGTTCTGCCAGGGCCTCGGCAACTCGCTCGCAGACAACTTCCCCGAGCTTGGCGTGGACTCCCAGAGGCTCGGCCAGCAACAAATCCAACTCCGGGTATTTCTGTCCGGCGGCAGCCATGGCAGCGGGCAGATCATTTCGCACGTGGTTTCCGGCAAAGAGAAAGTAGGGACTCAACACGATACGCCGGGCACCCTGCTCTACGCAGCGATCAATGCCGCCGGCAATAGTCGGCTCGCCGCAGGATAAAAATGCGACCTCCACCATCCTGTTGCCGCTGCCGGCCCGCACCAGATCCGCCAGGGCACAAAAGGCCGACTTGACCTCCGGCCGCGTCGAACCGTGCCCGATCAACAGCACTGCCGTTTTGCCCCCTGTCTCTTCCATGGCCTGCCCGTCTATCATCAAAACTCCGTCAACCGTTAATCAACTGCACAGAAACCCGGCCATCCGCAGCGTAATCGAGGATATTCATACAACCGTAAAACTGGGACAGGGACAAGACTTTCTCCAGAGGGGCATCGAGAGCGTCCAGCAGTAGAACCCGGTTGATGCCGCCGTGAGCCACCACGATGACCTCCTGCCCCTTATGCCGCGTAATGATTTCGGCAACAGCCTCCCTGGCCCGCTGCCGCAAATCGAGGAGGTTTTCGCCTCCCGGGATTCGGTAGTGGACAAGATCATCGAGCCGCGCCTGCCATTCTTCAGGGTAGAGGGCCTGCAACTCGCTCCAGGGGCGCCCTTCCCACTCGCCGGCATGCAATTCCCGCAGGGCCTGCAAAGGGACCGGCTCCAGACCATGGGCCGCTGCCAGCATTTCAGCACCTTCAAAGCAACGGGACAAATCGCTGCTGTAAACGGCCTGAATCGGCCGCGACCGGAGGCGCTCGACCAGCTGCCGGTAATGGTTTCGACCACGAGAAGTCAGAGCCACATCCTGTTGCCCGTTGTAGCGCGGTTCCCCGTGCCCTTCGACCTCGCCGTGGCGCAGTAAAAAAACCCGCGTTTCATCAGACCGGCAGGCCTTCAGCGCATTCAATGAACCTGTTTCAGCGTTATTCGTCATCAGCGAAAGCGTAGCTTGAGCAGCAGCAAAATGGTGGTATTGACCGTTGCCAGACCATTCATGGCAATAAAGACCGGGTTACCGACCTGAATTGCATAGGTGGTGTAGAACAGTCCGCCAACAAAGATAATCAACAACATCCAGATCGAAAGATCTGCCGTTGAGCGGGTCTGGAACGCCTTGATGATTTGCGGAACGAAGCCGGTGGCTACCAATAGCCCGCCGATGATGCCAACCCAGAACATTCTCTGATTCAACCTTAATACTATTCGGAAACACTTATCGGATGGCTAAGCCATCATTCATCCTCATCGACAAACACCGGTGCGGCGTCGTCATCCAGGGCGGCATCGATACGCTCCCAGATCTCATCACGCCCTTCGCGGGTCACGGCGGAAAAGAGAGTGAAAGCGTCACGCGGCAAACCGGTGGCTTCAAGAATCGGCAGAATCTGCCTTTCCCGGCGGCTGCGGGTAATTTTATCGACCTTGGTGATAACCGGGATGGTCGGAACATGCAGTTCTTCCAACCAATCGAGCAGTTGTATCTCTTCCTGCTGCGGCACCCTGCGGATATCAAACAGCAATAATAGTGCCCGAAGACTTTCCCGGCCTTCCAGGTAAGTACGGACCATTGGGCCCCACTGTTTTTTCACCGACAAAGGTACCTTGGCAAAACCGTACCCCGGCAGATCGACCAGGTAAAACTCGCCGTTGATATCGAAAAAGTTGAGCAACTGCGTGCGCCCCGGAGTCGAGGATGTCCGGACCAGGCCACGTCGGTTGACCAGCACGTTAATCAGGGAGCTTTTCCCTACATTACTACGACCGGCAAAGGCCACTTCCTTGAAATCAGCCGGCGGATAGTTCGCCGGCCGGGTAGCGCTCTTAACGAATTCAGCAGATTTAATGATCACCAGACGGGCTCCTTGGCTCTTGGCAATATGGCTTTTAAGCCGCCATCAACTTGCTCGACAAGATATCCCAGGCCGTGGGCAATTGCAATGAATTCACGTCTTTTCACCGACAGGGGCGACAAAATACCAACCCCGTTACTTATCCCGCTGCAAAGGACGGGAAAGCAGGTGGCGATAGCGGGCAAAAACCCGATAACCGAGGACCGCCAACAGGTGCAGGCCAGGCAGGCCGAGCACTTGACTCAAGCACCGGTAGCGAAGTCCCGGGAGCCCCAGCCAGAGGGCACGAAAGGCATCCACCCCCAGGTAGAGACGACCTGCGGCATCCCTTACATGCATGGCCGTCATCAACTCCGCCTGATCCAGCCCCCAGTCCGCAGCATCGAAGGAAGCCGCACTGATATCGATAAAGTCCAGGCGGCCGGCTCGACTCAAAGCCCGATAATGTGAAATCTCCCGCGAGCAGACGGGACAGCTGCCGTCGTAAAAGACGGTTAAAGGAAAGAGAATCTCTTGGGACCGACCCATTTAGTTCACCTTTTTTGAACGCGACCCGCCCAATGATCGGTAATGGTCGATTGACAGTCGGCCATTTGGAAGATAACTATAAAGTACAGGGTATTTTGCGCGAATCAAGAAAGGAGGCCGCGAATGTTTGAACATATCGATGTTCAGGACGCTATTAAACGCTCGATCCAGACCGAGAAAAAGGCCATGCTTTTTTATCGCATGGCGGCCCAGCACATGCAAAACTCCGAAGCCCGACGCCTCTTTGAGACTCTGGCTGACGAAGAGCGGGAACATGCCCGGGAATTCTATCGCCTCTATCGGCGCGACGACCTCCCCGATTTTGACAAGTTTATGGATAGTGCCAGCGAATCGGAAAAAGAATGGCTCTCTTCGCGGGAGAAGATATTATTGAGCGACCTCGGCGTGCGTAAGGCCATGGAACTGGCCATGCACAAGGAACTGAAGCTGGAAAAACAGCTAAGGGAGATCGCCGCCAACATCAAAAACCCCGAAGTCCGCGGTGTTTTTGAAGAAAATGCCAAATCGACCAACCATCATTATCAGTTGATCGAATCGGAATATGCCCATTTGATGGGCATGGTGCACGAAACGGATATCGATACCTACGTCAGGGAATAAAAACTGTCGGCCGGCCCTTTTCCTGCCCCCTATTCGTGGTAGAATAAATACATGGGGCAGGCGCTTCAACCCTGTTCCAGCTGACAACTAAATACCGGCATTGCGCGGCCTCATGCCAGAAGCCTTGTCTTCTCATCCGTCGGTTGCCACCGGAAGTTGCTGCTGCCATTCGGGTCTATAAAAGAGCCGGAAAAACAGCGGACCAAAGGTTGTAAACCTTCGAATTAGCATAAAGCTGACCGTGGCAATGTCGGTATTGTTGTGTCTGGCTCCAGGCGCTCTTCTGTACCTGCAGGCCCGAAATCAGCCTCCACCTATTTCCCCGACTCTTTTTCCATACGATAAAAGCGATGTACCGGTTTTATTTCCCCTTCTGCCAGGGAAGCCTTAAGCTTTATGAACAGTTGCCGAAGTTCCGCCAATTGCGCTTCGGTGAGATTGAGGCGCGGCATCTGCGAGCCCGGCTGAACATAAGCGGGATCTTCCAGATAAGCCTGCAGATAATCGATATGCAGCTTTTCCACGGCCAGAAGCAAATCCGGTGCAAGCGCCATGGGAACTGGAAGCTTACCGGCCGGCTGCCGGTCGCCAAAGGCATGACAGGCCAGGCAACTGTCCAAGGAAGCGTTGGCGGCGAGTTTTTGGGACGGCGAACCACTGATGGGGGTAGGCTCAAAGGACAAGGGTTTTTCTTTAAAAAGGCGCGCGTGGCAATCGAAACAATTGTAGCTCTGCCACGGCTCAAGGCGAAATTCATTGGCCGGCGAGGTCATCCAGGCAAGCTGCTGCAAATAATCGGCAACCGCTTTGAGCTCTGAAGGCTTCAGACTGGGCACCGCATTGGGAGAGGTATAGGCCAACATCATCAGGTTATTCATGGCCGGCCGCATACGATAGGGGGCCGCCAGGTAATCGTCCAGCCAGTTAGACTCGTACTTGCGGCGGCGCCAGGTCAGACTCGGCGCATGATCGGCACCGAAACCTTCGAGGGTATGGCACCCGCGGCAGCGGGCCGCCTTGACCAATCGCCGTCCGACCAGCAACCGTTCACCAACCGCATCCAGGGTCGATGGTTTTTCCTGGGGTGATTTTTCCGCTGTCGGCTTTTCTGCCTTCTCAGGCTGCGGCTCAGCGACTTTAGCCGCGGTGCGCCGGTCCCGTTCAGCGCAACAGGATGCGTAGTCGCTGCAGACCTGTACGGAAGTTACGTCGGCGTCGCCGGAAAACCCCGCGTCGACGACCAGGCTGCGCAGCTCAAAATCGACCAGCAGCCAGCTGTTTTCCGGAATATCCGCGAACAGTTCACGGCCACCCAGAACATCGAAAAAATTGCGACAGGCTTTACTGGTGCGGGGATCTTCATAGGCCAGAGTGATCCAGGCCACCCGCCCGTCCTCCATGATTTTCTTCGCCAGAAACAGCACCTGGTCGGAATACTGTATTCCGGGCCGTTCCCCGGCCACCAACGCCCCCGCAGACTGGGGAAGCAATATCAGCAAACAGAGCAACCCCATCCAGATTTTCACGATACGCATCGCCATCTCCCCCCTGCTGAGTTTTTGCTCCCCATGTAAAGGACGTATTTTCAGACACCTTACAGGATGGTTAAGCAAAATTCTTGTCCCACAAGCACCCTGTCGAACTTTTTACGACGCCACCTTTGATTAAACCTACCACAGTGGCAGCCAGGAACAAGAACATCTTGCGTCAAACTTGAAGTCACTGATATTCTGCCGATGTTTTCATCGGAAGCTGAATAGGCATTCTGCTTTTAAAAACCCTGGAGGAGAAATTAGGCTATGCGACCCGCCGTTATCTCGGTGGCCGCCAAAAGCGGCACCGGCAAAACGACCCTGGTAGTGAAGTTGATCCGTGAATTGAAAAAACGGGGCTACCGGGTCGGAGCCGTCAAGCACGATGGCCACGGCTTCTCGATGGACAAAGAAGGCAAGGATTCCTGGCGCTTTACCGAGGCGGGCTCCGACATCACCATGGTCACCTCAAAAGACAAAATCGCCATGATTCGACAAAATCCCGACCGGCAGGAGCCGCCCCTGAAGGAAACCATCGCCCAATATTTTGACGATGTCGATATCGTTATCACCGAAGGCTTCAAGAAAAACGATTTGCCCAAGATCGAGGTCCACCGCCGGGAGTGTCGTAGAGAGCTGCTTTACCGGGGCGAAAACCACGACCCGAACCTGCTTGCTGTTGCTTCCGACGAGCCCCTCGATCTCGACGTGCCGGTCCTGGACCTCAATGACGCCTGCGGCATCTGCGACCTTATTGAGAGTCGCTTTTTAAGTTAACCCTTTCCTTCAAGCATCCGCTTATTGCCTGAACACTTCCCAGACACCGATCAGCAGCACCAAAAGCCCTGCCCACCAGCTCCGCAGCGCCACTGTCGGATGCGCTCGGTGTGGCCGCATAGGCCGTCCCCTTTTTCCTGCATCCGCCGCTTTCTTTTTCCGAATAACGCCGTCCTCGCAAAGCACGTAATTGGAGATTTCGGCCTGCTGGCGAGCCGCTAAAACCTGAACGAAGGTGGGACCGCTGGAGGGATGCCGAACCCAGAACTTGGCCGGGAAGGATCGTTTGCGAATAGAAGAAGGTTGGGCAGCAGAAATGCTGGCAGCAAGACGGAATATGGCTTTCAACCCATGCCACCGGGAATTACACCGTTTTCGGAGCTTTCGCAGCAACGAATCACTTGTGGCAGCAGAGGTCCTGGATAGCCGCGCATCGTAATTCGCCCGTTTTGCCGGGGAACCAAGGGTCCGGTATGCGGCCAGAAGCTCTTGAAAGTGGGCTTCGTCCGCCATTTCGGGCGCTGCCGTGTCAGGATGGCAACGTCTGACTTCGCGACGGAAAGCCCTCCGAATTTCATCGAAACCGGCATCGGCAGGCACCGCGAGGAGCTGATAATAGGTCTTCCCCATGAATAAACCCCTGATCGACAGGGCCTCCATCCATGGAGAGCCTAAGCGGTAAAAAGAAGAAGGGTCGAACGCCCCATGCAGGAGCCACCCTGAGCTTTCTTTGTCGGCCGTATCAGGGAAATTCTTTAGCCCCACCAATGATCAGCCGCCGGAGTACCGCTTTCAATATTTTATGAAGGGAAGTCCCGGGGCAAGTGTATCGCCAGCTTCTGATAGATATTTTCCAGCTGCGACGGCCCATCCAGAGGGGTGCGGATTCTGTCGATCTCCCCGCGTCTGCGGCTCCTGTCGATAAAAAAAGAGCCCCCCGCCGAGGCGGAGGGCTCACTTACCGGAGGAGCTTAGGTATGGCGTACTTAAGAATCCTGGTAAGTTGAACGATTAACCCTGTACCACACGACGGGCAGCACGCTTGATGCTTACCAGGTTACGGAAGCTGACGTTGTCGGTGGTGATGTTGTTGCCCTGGGAACCGCAGCCGAGGGTCAACGAGGGGATCATAACGTTGAACAGGCCGCCGATGGCGCCGTGGCTGGTGGGCGAGTTGAAGGTGACGCGGTTCGCGTCGACCTTGCTGGCGAACTCGATGCAGGTTTCATCGCTGGCGGAGTGGATGCCCGCGGTGTGACCGGCGCCGCCTTTTTTCAGCAGTTCAGCACAACGCTCGATAGCTGCGTCCTTGCCGTCGACAACCATGTAACCGAGGGAAGGAGAGAGCTTTTCGCGGCTCATGGGCTCTTCGTCCTGCATGCCGTTGAGGGGACCTACCAGCAGAGCGCGGGTGCCTTCGGGAACGGAGAAACCGGCCATTTCGGCGATCTTGGTAGCGGGCTGGCCGACAACCTTGCCGGAAACGACGTAGCAGTCGCCGAAGTAGAGCTTCTCGAGCTTGGCTTTTTCGTCTTCGTTGACCAGGTAGGCGCCGATTTCCTGCAGCTTGGCAACGGCTTTTTCAGCCACGGCAGCGTCGTCGAAGATCAGGTTCTGCTCGGAAGCGCAGACCACGCCGTTATCGAAGCACTTGGACAGCAGAGTGTCTTCCATGGCCTGGTCGAGATCGGCATCGCTGGCAACATAAACAGGGCAGCCGCCGGCGCCAACGCCGAAAGCGGGGTTGCCGGAGCTGTAAGCCGCCTTAACCATGGCACCGCCACCGGTAGCCAGGATGACGTCCACGCCGGGGTTGGTCATCAGCGCGTTGGTAGCTTCGATGGAAGGCTGCTCGACCCACTGGATGCAATTTTTGGGAGCGCCGGCAGCGATGGCCGCGTCGAGGCACAACTGAGCGGTGGCCACACAGCACTTCTGGGCGCGGGGGTGGAAAGCGAGCACGATGGTGTTGCGGCCCTTGAGGGCGGACATGATTTTGAAGCAGACGGTGGAGGTGGGGTTGGTGGTCGGAGTAACGGCAGCAACCACGCCTACCGGCTCGGCGATCTCGATGATGTCGTTTTCGTCCTTGACGACACCGACGGTCTTGACGCCCTTCATGTCGTTCCAGATAACGGTGGAACCGAAGTGGTTTTTGATGGTTTTGTCCGCAACGTTGCCAAGACCGGTCTCTTCAACGGCCATTTGGGCCAGTTCTTCCTTTTTCGCTTCTACAGCGTTGGCAATCGCTTCGCAGATAGCGTCGGTCTGCTCCTGGTTGAGCTTCTTGCATTCTTCCAGGGCCTCTTTGGCCGTTTCAATCATTGCGTTGATTTGTTGTTCTACCATGGTATTCCTCCTAGAATTCTTGGTTTGAACTACCCTAAATGCCCGAATATCAACCTCGGACGAGAACGCATATGTGCAAAACAAAAAAATTAGCTTTTTATTAAGTTTGCCATCAAACACCGCACTTCCGTACGGTTTTCGGCACCGCATTTCTAATGATCTGACCGGCAGCTGTCAAGCGCAAAACACCAAAAACAAATTGATGTTAAGCGTCTGGATTTTTTTGTTTTTTTGGATAAGTCGAGAACACAGAAGGGGAAAACAACGGTTTAAAATGAGCCTGAAGTTTTTTCCTCAAAAGTCATAAAAACGGAGGCTTTTTCATGCAGGCCGATCAAAGGCATGCATTGGCCTGCCCTTCAACGAGCCAGACCTTTTTAAGACCGAAACAACCTGCGTAAAATTAACCGGTTACCGAAAAAACGATCTCTTTCTACTGCTCATAACAACATTTGAAAAACAGGTATACGCTAAAAAACCACCCTGCTGTTACCGGAAATCAGCCCACCCGACTTCCTGCCAACGAATAATCCCGATGGTCTGGTAATCCATTGAGGAAAAGGAGAAACACAAAACGGCCCAACCTGTGAGAAACAGATTGAGCCGTTCGATTTTCTGCCGATCCGTACCTTCTAAGAAACTGGGACGTTTTATTGCGTCTTTTCTTTGCCTGGAGCGCCCCCGGCAATTGTACGTTCGTGCAATAAAACGGATCTGTGGGTATATCGACTCCGTGAAATACCGTTGGTCGCTACAATCTCCCGGTTTCTCCAGGTGTTTTTGGCCGGACATGTCCGCTGACCGGCCGAAAAAAGAATACACCTGCAAATAAAATTCAAACAACAGAACAGCCCCTTTGAATTTATTGACCTTTTTCCGACCAAAAGGTAGAGTCGCAACAGTATTTATCCCTCTTCCGCGAAAGGCGCAACTATGGCTTTGCCCTTTTCCTTTCTATGCTCCGGCACAAACCTGCTGAATCCGCAGGGTTTGACCGGGAGCATCTCTCCCGCCAATGTTCTTATAAACTGCGTGCTGTGCAGAGACGGCAATGAATCCCTAAGCATGGCTCCTTTGCGCATCCTGGCCTTTGGCGACAGTCTGGTGGCCGGGTTTGCCCTGTCGCGCAAGGCAGGCTTTACGGTACAGCTGGAAAAAGCCCTGATCGCCGCAGGCTTTTCAGCCGAAGTAGTCAACGCAGGCATTCCAGGCGATACAAGTGCCGGCGGCCTGTCCCGCCTGGACCAGGTTCTTGAAGTACAACCGGACCTGGTTCTGCTCGAGTTCGGGGCCAACGACAACCTTCAAGGCATACAACCGGCAGATCTGGAAGCAAACCTCGAAGCCATCATCCAGCGCCTCCAAAAGACCGGCATCCCGGTGCTGCTGACGGGCATCAAGCCTTTACGGAATTTGGGACAAGCGTACCAGACCGAATTCTCTGAAGTCTTTTCGCGGCTGGCCGCGAAATACCAGCTGCCCTTCTATGCCGACTTTCTTAACGGTGTGGGCGGCCAGCCGGAACTCAATAAATCGGATGGCATTCACCCCAACCCCAAGGGTGTCAAAGAGATCGTGCGACGGCTGGCGCCACTGGTGATTGAGACTTTGAAGGAACTGGCCAAAGACCATCCTTGACAGCAAAAAACAACGCGATATCGTTATCTTATCCGCAACGAACAACGACTGATTCAGACACCTGCAAGGAATTCTGAATGGTCTAACACGGGAGGTAACATTATGCGAAAAGCCATTGCTGTACTGACCTTGTTCTGCCTGATTCTCGCGGGCTGCGCCCCCACCATGGGACCTAAAGAAACCGGCGGCGCCATCGTCGGAGCCGGTGCCGGAGCTTTGCTCGGATCACAGATCGGCAGCGGGTCCGGACAGATTGTGGCTGTGGCCATCGGCACCCTGGCCGGAGCGTTGGCCGGACAGGAAGTGGGCAAGTCCCTCGACCGGGCCGACCGCCTGGCCATGGAACGCAACGCTCAGTATGCGCTGGAATATACCCGCACCAACCAGGCCACCGGCTGGCGCAACCCCGATAGCGGCAACTACGGCAACGTCATGCCCGTCGACACCTATCAAACCAGCAGCGGTCAATATTGCCGGGAATATCTGCAAACTGTGGTCATCGGTGGGCAACAGCAGCAGGCCTACGGTACCGCCTGCCGCCAGCCGGATGGCAGCTGGAAAATCATCCGCTGACAACTCCTGAATTTGCCTATTACGGCGGAACATCGGCCGCTGGTCGACGTTCCGCCAAGGGCAGGGCATAGGTTTTCAGCGATTAACAAAAGAATCTTCCATGATCCGCAGTTCCGACCACGCCACAGCAACACCTGCAAGCCTGACCGTCGACGACAGCCAACCGGAGCCGTTGTTGCTGACCATCGCCGGCCGTCTCGATTTGGCCGGCGCCACAGCGCTATGGCAGACCGCTTGCGAACTGATCGAACAACGCCGACCGCGAAAACTGCTTCTCATGGCCGCAGATATCGACTATTGCGACGGCACGGGTATCGGCCTGCTGGTCGAAATGGAACGTCTTACGGTACGACATGGCGGCAATTTTGAACTCCGGGGTCTGCGTGATGAATTCAGCAAATTGCGAGAACAGTTCGACCTGGCGCTCCTTAAAGAGCTACCGAGCTCCCGTCCCGAGCCCTGCTGCCTGCCGGAAGCCACCGGCATGGCGGTCGTTAAGACCTGGCTGGCCCTGAAAGACCTGGTGGCCTTTACCGGCGAACTGAGTGTGGCGCTGTTGTCCGCATTGAGACACCCCAGATCCGTTCGCTGGAAAGACGTCTGGCTGATTGCCGAAAAGGCCGGGGCGGACGCCCTGCCCATCGTTGCCCTGCTGAGTTTTCTGGTCGGCCTGATCATGGCTTTTCAGGCCGCCATCCCCATGCGCCAATTCGGCACCGAGATCTACGTCGCCAACCTGATCGGCCTGGCGACTCTGCGCGAACTCGGTCCGCTGATGACCGCCATCATCCTGGCCGGCCGCTCCGCCTCGGCCTTCGCTGCCGAAATCGGCACCATGAAGATTAACGAGGAAATCGACGCCCTGACTACCCTGGGGCTGGCGCCGGTTTCCTTTCTGGTTGTCACCCGGGTATTGGCGGCGCTGTTTGTTACCCCGCTTTTGACCCTGTTTGCCGACCTGCTGGGCTTGGCTGGCGGCTCGGTAGTGCTGCTCTCCCTCGATTATCCGCTGGTGACCTACATACATCAGGTGCAATCTGCCGTGGGCATGGGCGACTGCCTCGGCGGTTTGGCCAAATCCCTGGTATTCGGAATCATTATTGCCGCTATCGGCTGCCTGCACGGGCTGCGAACCGGCCGTGGGGCCAGCGCCGTCGGCGATGCCGCCACCCGGGCAGTGGTCAGCGGCATTGTGCTGATTGTCATCGGCGACGGTATCTTTTCAGTGCTCTACTACTATCTGGGCATTTAACTCTATGGAAACGGCTGGCCCGCCAATAATCGAAGTCCGTGGATTGACTGCCGCCTATGGTGAGGAAACGATTCTCAAAGACCTTTCCTTTTCTGTCGGTTACGGCGAGGTGTTCGTCATTCTTGGCGGCTCTGGCTGCGGCAAGAGTACTCTGCTGAAACACCTGATCGGTCTCTACCAGCCGGTAAAGGGACAGATTTTCATCGACGGCAACGACCTGGTCTCCAGCTTTGGCGAGTCCCGCCAGGCCCTGTTGCGTAAGATTGGTGTGATGTATCAGAATGGCGCCCTGTTCGGCTCCATGACTCTGCTGGAAAACCTCTGCCTGCCCCTGGAGGAATTTACCGAACTACCGGAGACGGCCCGCCGTCTGATCGCCACCATGAATCTGTCGCTGGTCGGGCTTGCCGACCATCACCATTACTATCCGGCGGAGATCAGCGGCGGCATGCGCAAGCGAGCGGCCATTGCCCGGGCCATGGTACTGGGGCCGCAGATTCTGTTTCTCGACGAACCGTCAGCCGGACTCGATCCCGTTACCTCGGCGGAAATGGATGAATTGATCCTGCGCCTTTCCGGCAGTCTGGGCATGACCATTATCGTCGTCAGCCACGAACTGCCGAGCATTCGCGCCATCGCCGACCGGGCGATTATGCTCGACAAAGAAACCAGGGGAATTATCGCCAGCGGCAGTCCGCAACAGCTGGCCCACAGTACCCTCCCTCAAGTACGGCAATTCTTTGCCCGGCAGGCAGGACACTGAACATTGGGATACAATCTCTATCGGAGGGTCAATCGGAGGGTCAATCGGAGGGGAATGCTGTCGTTATGAGCGAACGCGCCAATTATTTCAAAATAGGTCTTTTCGTACTCTGCGGAGCGGTCATTGCCGTGGTGGGAATGCTGGCCCTCGGCGCCGGCTCCCTGCTGCAAAAAAAATTCTTCGCTGAATCGTACTTCGAGGAATCGGTGCAAGGCCTGGACATCGGATCGCCCATCAAGTTCCGCGGTGTTCAGATCGGCCGGGTCGAAACCATTACCCTGGTGGGAGCCGAATACCCTACGGACAAACGCTACGTACTGGTGCGCTTCTCCCTTTACCAGGACGCCGTCGGCGCCCTGAGCCAGGCGGCGGTAAAACGCTTCGTTGACAGTGAAGTCGAGAAGGGTCTCCGTGTCCGCCTGGCTTTTCAGGGGGTTACCGGGGCGGCCTATCTGGAAGCGGACTACCTGGAAGCCGAGCGGGCCCCCTGGCTGAGCATCGACTGGCAACCGAATTATCCTTTTTTGCCCTCCGCACCGAGTACCATCACCCGCTACAGCGAAGCCATTGATGGTATCCTGAAAAATATCGAACAGATCGATATTCAGGCCATCGCCAGCGGCCTGGAAAAGGCTCTGAACGCAATGAACGGTTTCATGGAAAAGGCCCAGGTAGGAGAAATCGGCCAGCAGAGCGTCCTGTTATTGACCGAACTTCGCGCCACCAATCAGCGCCTGGAGCGGATGGTGAAAAGAGCCGAAGCCCCCGTTGACGACATTTTGCAGGAACTGCCCGCCACGGTACGAAATCTCAATCGATTGGCGGCTCAACTCAATGCCCTGGCCGGCGACCTGCCGGAAAACATTGCCCCCCTCGGCCCCACGCTGCGCCGCCTTAATGGCTTGCTGGCCGCCGAGCAACAGACCATTGAAGAAACCCTGGACAACATTCAACAAGTGTCGGAAAATCTGCGCGACATCACCGACGACGCACGCCGCTACCCGTCCCGGATGTTGCTCGGAGCCCCGCCACCCCCCGTGGAGCCTTAAACCATGTTCAGCATCCGCTACCGACACCTGCCCTGGCTGATTCTACCGGCGCTTTTCCTGACGAGTGGCTGCCTGCGTCTGGAAAAAACCTATCCGCAGAAGAGCGCCTACCGACTTGAAGCGGCCCCCGGAACCCCGGCACAGCAGCTCCTGTCGAACCGGGTGCTGCAGGTCAGTAAATTCGACAGTGCCCCGGCCTATCGCGGCAAAGGCTTTGTTTACCGCACCGGCGAACAGACCTGGCAGAGCGACTATTACCACGAATTCTTTACCCCGCCGGCAGCCATGCTCACCGAACAGTGCCGGCATTGGCTACAGGAAGCTGGACTCTTCAGCCAGGTCAATCAAAGCGGCTACCCGCCGGCCACCCATCTGCTGCAAGGCCGCATTGTCGCTCTCTATGGCGACTATCGCTCCGACAACAACCCCCTGGCGGTTCTGGAGCTGCGCCTGACCCTTATCGACGAAACATCAAATCCCGCCCAAACCGTTCTCGACCGGCTATACCGCCGACACCTGCCCCTGGCGGACAAAAACCCGGCCACCCTGGTAAACGCCTGGGATGAAGCACTTACCGAAATCCTGCGTGAATTCACCACCGAGCTGCAAGCGAAACAAACATCCTGAAAAGGAGAATGCCGGCCTGCCCTCAGCGGGGAATTCGACAAAGACACCTGACTTTCTTGACAGCCACTGAAGCTCTTTTAGGATTAAAGAGAGAAACAAGGAAAAGTCCGCTTTTTTCCCCTTGTGGAGGAAGCCATGAAACGGATTCTGAAAGAGGCCATCCGCATTGCCAAATCCGACCCGCACCTGGCCACCTTTGAGGTCAGTGCCCAGGGTAACGAGCTGCATTTATCCAAGGGAGGCGAAAGCTTCGCCCGTCTGCTGCCGGCCAAGAAGGAAAATCACTGGCGAATGGAATACTTTCACCAGGCCGATCGCTGGGAGCACATCGATTTCAGCGGAACCTTAGAGGAATGCCTGGCGTTTCTGGCGGAAAACACCCATTACCTGTTCTGGGAAGGATAATTTTGCCGACAGGAGAAAACCCGTCAGGGAAAAAGCAAGAACATGGGCGTCGGCCAGGAAAATGACGACGGAGCTTAGCCGGTCTCCGTCCCCAGCAAAACTGCCAACCAGCGGGTATCCTCGCGACTCTCCAGAGCGATCTTGGCGGTCATGGTCAGGGGCACCGACAACAGCATTCCCACCGGGCCGAGCAACCACCCCCAGAACAATAACGAAAGAAAGACCACCAGGGTCGAAAGGCCGAGTCCCCGGCCGAGAAATCGCGGCTCGAGCATGCTGCCGATAAGCAAATTGATAACGACGTAGCCGCCTGCCACCAGCAAGGCCCTTAGCGGACCGAGTTGCACCAGGGTCAACATCACCGCCGGCAGGCCAGCAATCACCGAGCCGATGTTGGGGACAAAATTAAGGGCAAAGGCCAACAGTCCCCAGAGCAGGGGCAGGTCGACTCCGAGAATGGCGACCATGACCGTGACCAGCACGCCGGTAGCGAGACTGACCAGGGTCTTGATAAACATATAATGTTTAACGTTGCTGATAAAAAATTCAAACCTTCCCAAAGAGGAATCGCTCCCCAGAATCGTGCGCAGCTTGACGGGAAAGCTGGATGCCTCCAGCAGCATGAATACCACCGTCATCAAAACCAGAAAACCGTTGGTTACCATATTGCCCAGTGCATTGAGCAGAGTGGCAACCAGGCTCATCGCAGCAGCCGGATCGAGCAGTTCGGTCACAGCCGTGGTAGAAATATTGAGACCCAGTTTCTGGAGCCAGGCAACGGCTACCGTGGTCAACTCCCGCAATTTGGCCTCATAATCCGGTAGGCTACCGCTGAGATCCCGCACCGAGGTACCGATCAATACTGCAAACACCAAACCGAACAGCAGAACCACCAGAATGACCATCAACAATGCCAACCAGGTCGGCAACCCTTTGCGTTGCAACCAGACCATCGGTGACGTACTGATAATGGCAATAAAGGCCGCCAGCAGAAAGGGCACCACAATGGCCTTGGCGGCCTGTAATCCGGCCAGTACCAGTACCAGGGCGGCCAAGGTAATAAGAATCTGTGCAGCTCCCACTTGACGATTCGTCATAAACATTTCGCTCCCGAAAATGATCGGGGAAAAGAAAACACACCATCGGACGAATCCGAAGTCGCCTCTCCTCTCCCTGTCAGCACCAACCAGCCTGGAAAGCCCCTAGAGGATATTAATCTTTTTGCCGAAACTCTGCAACCGGTGGCCTCATCGAATCGAATTCTGCGGGCCTGCTATAATATCCCCATGAAAAGCCGTGACCGACTTCGCCAGCTCATTGCCCAGGAAGCCGCCCGCCTCATGTACGAGGAACAGATTCGGGAGTATCGCACCGCCAAGCGTAAGGCAGCACGCCGCTTCGGCCCGGAGCAGAGCCTGAGCCTCGGCAACCATCTGCCTTCCAATGCGGAAATCCGCCAGGAATTAATGAGGTTGCTCGAACTGCATGAAGAGCAGTTACGCCCCGAGCGACTACTGCAGCTGCGCCTTCTGGCCCTGAAATATCTCGAACTGTTGGCGCCTTTTCGCCCCTACCTGGTCGGTTCGGTCCTATCCGGCTGTGTTACCGAACGCAGCGACATCGACCTTCATCTTTTTGCCGAAAGCCCGGAAGATGTCGCCGATTTCCTGGCGGCCGAAGATCTATTCTTCGAAGAGAAATTGGTCACCGTCCGCCAAGGAGGGAAATACCACGACTATATCCATTTTTACCTTGAGGACCAGGGAATAGAGATCGAATGCTCCATCTATACCCCTAAAGAACGCCAGCGTGTACCGCGCAGCAGCATCACCGGCAAACCGATGGAACGGGCCGACGCTAAAAAACTGCGCCGCTTGATCGCCGCCGGCCTGACTCCCCCGGACAGCAGTCCACCAGAGACCTGACCAATTCCTGCCGCTCACCGCCGCCGGTAGAGCACATGGCGAAATTCCCCATGATCTTCTTCGCTGACCACCTGCCACTGTTCGGCATCAAAAGCCGGGAAGTAAGTGTCGCCGGTATACTCTCCTTTGACCCAGGAAATGCGCATCAGATCGGCCAGGGGCAAAGCATCACGATAGATACCGACACCTCCGGCGAAAAAGATCTTTTCACCATAGCTTTCCGCCAATTGCACAGCACTTGCCAGATCCCGACAAATTTCAATGTCCGGAGTCTTCGGCAGGCGACGACTCACGACGATGGTACGCCGATCGGGCAAAGGCCGACCAATAGAAGCAAAGGTATGCCGACCCATGATCAGGGTATGACCGGTGGTCAATTCACGGAACAGACGCAGATCTTCGGGGATCTGCCAGGGGATATCCCCGGCGGCCCCGATCAGAAATTGCTCGGTCATGGCGACGATAATTATTTTACTGGATTTGATCATCGGAAGCAGATAATCCGTGGTGCAAGCGGTTTCGGCTCTAAATTGTTGAAATTAGTAATTTTCAGCATAGCATGTCGGTTGACCTACAGCCAGTTTTACGGCTAAATCTGCATAAGGCTTTTCGCCTTTGACAGGCGACCCGCCAAAAAGCTTCTGGCGAAAGACCAGCATGACATTTTCTTTACAATCCTTTTACTTCCTGATGACCATTGGATCGCCTTGACATGATCTACTTATCACAGAGAGTCGAATCCTTTATGTCGCCATCCCCAAAAAAGGAGCATGTCATGCGAAGAAAAATCTGGTCCCTGTTGCTTGTGGTGTTGCTGTTGAGCCTGGCCGGTGTCAGCCAGGCCGCCCCGCTGGTCAACTGTCAGGTCGAACTCGACCGCCGGGTTCTGTTGGCCGGTCCAACCCAGAAAACCGTCATCAAAATTGCTCTCGATGCGCCGATGATGCCTCGCACTAATGAACGATCGCCGGTGAATCTGGCCCTGGTCCTCGATCGTTCCGGTTCGATGAGCGGCAATAAGATCGCCAAAGCCCGCGAAGCGGCAATCGAAGCCCTCCACCGTTTGGGTGGAAAGGACCTGTTCGCGCTGGTCGCCTACGATCACGAGGTCAAAACCCTGGTTCCGGCCCAGAGCATTCGCCATAGTGAAGGGATTGAAGCGCAAATTCGCCGGATTCGTCCGGGAGGCAACACCGCCCTGTTCGGTGCGGTCAGTCAGGGTGCCGCAGAGGTGCGCAAACACAGTGACTCCAATTACGTCCACCGGGTAGTGCTGCTGTCCGACGGCCTGGCCAATGTCGGCCCAAGCAGCCCTGCCGATCTGGCGCGACTCGGGGCGGCCCTTCTCAAGGAAGGCATCTCCGTCACCACCGTGGGAGTCGGCACCGACTTCAACGAAGACCTTATGACCCAACTGGCAGAGCGCAGCGATGGCAACCACTATTTTGTCGAATCGAGCCGTGACCTGCCGCGAATTTTTGCCGCTGAACTGGGCGACGTGCTCAGCGTAGTGGCGCGCAAGGTCGTTATCGAAATCGATTGCCCCCCCGGAATCAAGCCTTTACGCATCATCGGCCGCGAAGGACGCATCAAAGGCCAAAAAGTTGAGGTCCGGATGAACCAGATTTACGGCGGCCAGCAAAAGTACGCCCTGGTCGAGGTCGAAGTCCCCGTATCTCAACCCGGTCAGCATCTTGATCTGGCACGCGTCGATTGTCGCTACCAGAATGCCCTGAACGATAAGAAAGAATCGTCAACCACCGTAGCTCGCACCCGCTTCACCAAACGCCCCGAAGAGGTTCGCCAGGCAGCCAGCAAAGAGGTACAAAAAGCGGTAGTAGAAAATGAAATGGCCGTCACCCGCGACGAGGCACTGAATCTCTATAATGCCGGCCGCAAGGATGAGGCCGCCCGCGCTCTGCGAGAAAAAAGCGACGCTCTGCGGGAACAAAACACCGAGCTCGGTTTTTCGGACCTGGCCGCAGAAGCCGGACAACTGCAGGAGGAAGCCGCCGAGTTCGAAGCCGAGCGCCTCGACAAAACCCGGAAAAAGGAATTACGTTCGGAAAGCTTCAAAGTACGTAAACAACAAAAGGCCTACTGACCGCCCCAGGGAGCTGACCTGGTCCGTAACGGCCCGGTCAGCTCCCTGGCAATACGTGGTGCCTGATGGTACATTGAAAAAACCGCCCGCCCCGGGCGGCCCGGAAAGCCCTGCTGAAGGAAGCATTGTCCATGAAACGTAGTCATTGGATCATCGGCGCCTGGCTGTTGCTGCTCATCCCAACCCTGCTGATCGGCGCTCTGGCCTTGCGGCTCTTACGCAACGAACAGAACCTTCTGGCCGAAAGCACCCTCAATGCCACCCGCCAGCGGACCGCCACCATAGCTGAAAATCTCGACTTGGCGGTGGCCGAGGTTAAAGACAAACTGCTCGACAGCCTGGCTGAACTCCCATCCGATGATCTTGAAAAACATCTGGAAAACTGGCGACTCGGAAACCCCCTGGTGCGAAACGTTTTCATCTGGACCGAAGACGGCCTCACCTTACCCGACCCCAAAGCGCCCCCTAGCGCAGAAGCAGGGGCCTTCGTAGCTCGCTACCAGGCCCTGTTTGCCGGCCGCATTCCCTGGCATAAACCCCAACCTGACGGGCCGCAAACCACAACGCCACCTTCTACTGGCGGCAAAAGTTCTACCTATTCCCCCCGGCGGGAACTAAGACAATTGGCTCAGCAGTTGAACCGGGAACCGGTGCCCAAGAAGGGACTATCCGGTTGGCTCCCCTGGTTCTGGGAAGATGGCCTTTACCTCCTAGGCTGGCAGGAAGAGGCGCAAACCGGTCGACGTTTTGGCCTGGAAATCGAGATGATCGCCCTGCTTTCCCGATTGGTTACAAGCCTGCCCGAACCTTCAGCCGGTGAAATCTACGCTTTGATCGATGGGCAGGGACGCATTGTTCACCGCACCGGCGCCGGCGAACTGAGCACCGATACGCCCCTGCTGGCCTCTCTGCCCGTCGGCTCTCAGCTGCCCCATTGGCAATTGCGAACTTACGCTTTGAAAGGCCTTGATTCTGCCGGCGACCGCGGTCTGCTGGTCCTTTCCAGCCTGCTGGTCGGCTGCTTTGTAGCAGCCATGCTTTTCGGCGGCTCGTTGCTGTTGTGGCAAGCCTGCCGTCACATGCGCGACGCCCGGCGCAAAACATCCTTCGTCTCCAATGTTTCCCACGAATTGAAAACCCCCCTGACCACCATTCGTATGTATGCCGAGCTTCTCGATGAAGGCCGCATCGAAGAGGCTGAAAAGCGGAGCCGTTATCTACAGATCATTGTTTCCGAAAGTCAGCGCCTGACCCGCCTGGTGAACAATGTACTCGATTTCAGTCGCCTGGAGCAAAAACGCAAACACTATCTTCTGACACCCTTGCTTTTGGCCGAGGTTCTCGGACAGGTTCTTGAGGGTCAGGCCGAACGTTTGCGTCAGGCAGGCGTGGAGCTTACCTACAACACACCCGACCGGCCGCTGACCGTCCAGGCTGATCGCGATGCACTGGAACAGGTTTTCCTCAACCTGATAGACAATGCCATCAAATATGCCGCAGAGGGCGGTAAGCTGGTCATTGAACTGCAACATGACGACCAGACCGTTCATGCGTTGTTTATGGATTCCGGTCCAGGGATCCCACCATCCCAGCAAAAACGTATTTTTCAACAATTCGAGCGAGTAAACAACAACTTGACCTGCAATCAACCGGGCTGCGGGCTCGGCCTGAGCATTGCCCGGAGACTGTTACAGGATATGCATGGATCGCTTCACTTCCGTCAGCGGGAAGGTGGAGGCGCCTGCTTTATCGTGAAACTGCCATTGGTCAAGGACGCCTGAAAAAATCGAAAGGAAGGGATCATGGGACCAACCCGCATCCTGGTAGCGGAAGACGAACTGCATATCCGCGAGGGACTCATCGATATTCTTGAGGGAGAGGGCTATCAGGTGCTGGCCGCGGAAGACGGTGAAGCCGCCCTGTCGCTCAGCGAAACTGAGCGTTTTGATATGGCACTACTGGATATCATGATGCCGGGACGCAACGGCTACGACGTCTGCCGGGAACTGCGCCGCCAGCATCCCCACCTGGCCATCATCATGCTCACTGCCAAAGGAGAAGAGATCGACAAGGTTCTCGGTTTGGAGCTGGGCGCCGACGACTATATCACCAAACCTTTTGGCGTCCACGAGCTGCGAGCGCGCATAGCTGCCGTACTCCGGCGCAGCCAGCGTACACCTCCTGAAACAGAAACGGCCTTACCGGCGATCCTGACCATGGGGCCGGCCACCATCGAACGTAAGACCTATCGGGGGCACCTTGAACAACGCACCTTTAACCTCACTTCCATAGAAATGAAACTCCTCGAAGCCTTTTATCGCCACCCCGATGAAGCCTTGCAACGCCAGACGCTGCTCAACCTGGCCTGGGGCATCGATTATCAGGGCACCACCCGCACCCTCGACCAGCATATCGCCCAGCTTCGCAAAAAAATCGAAGTCGACCCGACGAAGCCGCAGGTCATCACCACTGTGCACGGTATCGGGTATCGCTATGTGCCGTAAGGTAAAGCTAGTGATGAGTAACGAGTGATATGTGATTAGTGAAAGACAACCTCCCATCACCCCTTTGACGTACCGAAGACTAAACTTATGATTGCTGCTTTTGACTGGCCCCTCCTCCCCTGTGACGCAGCGTACGGTACCCGAATGGCAAAGAACGCACTTGAATTAGTTTGAAGGTTTTAAACCCAGCAACCCCTACGATCAATGGTGGCAAGAAAAAAAGACCGATCCAGATAGCCATCGACTTTCGGAAAAGGGGCCGCACAAAGAAATTGCCGGCACGCTGAGCCAAATCGAACGTTTTTGGCCTACTCCTACCATCCGTCACAGCATGCCCCACGCAGTGGCAAGGCATTTTTTGCTTCCTTTTTGTTGCCGAATGGACAAAAAGGAAGGCGTCTGGCGGGACGCGACCCGCATGTCTTAAGCGCCTGTCACTATTTGTTCATCCCGTCACCTTCTTCCCCACCGCCGCCAGATAAATAACAAACGCCTCTTCGGGATCCAGGCATAACAAAGTATTCAATTCATCGTCATCGAAGGCCGCCACCGCACAGACCCCTGCGCCGATAGCCTCCGCCGCCAGGTATAGATTCTGGCAGACATGACCGGCATCAAGATGCAAATAGCGATAGCCCCGTTCCTGGTAACGCCAGGTCATTCGATAGGGCACCGCAACCCAGATAAAGGTCACCGCGCTGGTCATGACAAACCGCTGCCCAAAACAGGCCGCGGCAAAACGTCCGGCAATATCGCTTAGGGTTGATATCAATTCCAGCTGGTGCTCCAGAGGCAAATACCGATAAAGACCCGATTCCAAACCCTCAACCCGGTTTACCAACAGGACTGTCTCCAGGGCGTGACGGGCCCCTGCCGAAGGTACCGTGCGCAATGTCATCTGCTGATCGTAAGCCACCTTCACCCCCTGAGTGCACCATAACAGGTGCGAGAATTCCTCCAAAGAGAGGGGTTTTTCGGCGTATTCCCTCACACTGCTTCTCCGTGTGATCAGCAGTCGTATATCAACCGGGTCAATTGCCAGGTCACCGGGATGAGGCAGCTCAACTTTGGGGTTTACCGGCTCGGCAGCCCAACAGAGGGGCGGTTGGGGCCGGTGCATCTGTTGATCGCTGACCCCCATATTTTTATGCTTGGTCTTTTCCATGAAATCACGGCCGCTGTTTTTTTCCACCTTGACCTCCTGTTTTAACTAACGGAACCAACGAACTTTCTATTCATTATAGAAACTGTACCAGGTGTCGGCAAAGCCCCCTTGTCGAACCGTTACGGCCTGTTAAAATTTGCAGGGTGAACTTACTGTGATTCTCCCGGCAAAACATTTACTCATGGCTTTTTCAGGCAACCAGCCCGGGGGCCTGATGATCGGTTTTATTAACCCCTCATGTTCAAAGGAGCTTATCATGGCCAAAGATTCTCATATCATCATGGGGATTCATGTCGATGACCGGATCAAAAAGGCGACCGATATCCAGGAACAACTAACCGCTTATGGCTGTAATATCAAAACCCGGATCGGGCTGCATGAAGTAACCGGCAGTTTCTGTGCAGGTTATGGACTAATTCTTCTGGAGTTGGTCGGGGGGCAGGATACAGCGGATGAATTGGCAGGCAAACTTAATGCCCTCGAAGGCGTGGAAGTTAAAATAATGACCTTCGCCCACGCTTGATCGGAATTACAGCTTTTATAGACTTTGCAAAGCAAAAAGGCCTCCGAACATCGGGGCCTTTTTGCTTTGCATGCTCTGAAAATGTTTCGGAGCTATTTATCCACTTTGCCATAAACCAGCGACCAGTGTCTTAAATGGCGCGGCATATGGCTGCCGATGGCTCCGATCACCACGGCCAACCACAACATTTCTACGCAGTGAGCCGGCCACAGATGCAGCAAGGCCAGCGGAAGCATGTGGCTTAACGCCAGCAGGCCACGGCCTTCGTGGGGCCAGCGCAGGCTGTGATGGAGTTCGGTAGCGACCAGACCGAGACCGGTCAAAACCACCCAATGTGCAATACGATGCAAGTCTGGCAAAGGCGCCTGAAACACCGCTCCGCCAAGGAGAACCCCTATAACACCGATATGCACGGTGCGTAACAGAATATCCAGCGCCCGGGACCATCCGGGGCGCTTGCCCTTGGGGGGGCCTGCCTTATCTGCGGCCATCGCGATCCTCTTTCTTTTCCGGCGATCGGTATCAGCAACCTGTCGCAGGGTAAACAAAACCCTGTCTTGACACCTTCTCGACAGGGAACTTTTCATACTGAATGTAAAACAAGAGTGGGACCTTTCCTCAGGAAAAGTCCCACTCCGGTTCTTACCATTCCAAGCGATTCGAAAATTGCTCGGAAGTTTAGGGCAAATTACTCGTCGCGCTCGTAGTCAACGATACGTGCTGCAACAGTCTTGATGCTCAGCAGGTCAGAGTAGTTGATGTTGTTGCCCAGGTAGTTGTTGCCGTCGGTACCGCAACCGAGGGTCAGTGAAGGCGGCAGCTTGTTGTAGATGAGACCAACGGAGCCGTGTACCGCAGGCTGGTTGAGCAACAGACGGTTAGCCGGGATTTCCATGGCGTACTTGTCGAGAACTGCATCGTCCTGAGCGTGAACAACCGCGGTGTGACCGGCGCCGCCCCACAGAAGCTGCTTTTTGGCTTCTTCGATAGCAGTGTCGGTGTCCTTGAAGCAGATGTAGCCGAGAACCGGGGAGAGCTTCTCATGGCTGAACCAGTCTTCTTCACCGATGCAGGTCAGGGGTACGAGCAGCAGCTTGGCGTCTTCGGGAATCTCGAGACCGGCCAGCTTGGCGATGGCTTGGGGAGACTTACCAACGATCTGCATAGCAGGAACGCCGCGTTCCTTGTCGAACATAACCGCTTCGAGTTGGGCTTTTTCTTCCGGCTTAACCAGGTAGGCGCCGCGCTCGATCAGAAGCTTAACAGCTTCGTCGCAGGTAGCCTGGTCGTCGAAGATCATCGACTGGTCGGAAGAGCAGATGGTGCCGTTGTCGAAGGTCTTGGAAGCGATAACGTTGTTAACCGCAACACTGAGATTGGCGGTTTTGGAGACGAAAACCGGGGTGTTACCGGCGCCGACACCGATGGCGGGGTGGCCGGAGCTGTAAGCAGACTTAACCATGGCGTTACCGCCGGTGGCAAGAATCAGGTTTACGTCGGGGTGGTTGAACAGCATGCCGGTAGCTTCAATGGAGGGAGTTTCGATCCACTGAATGCAGTTCGCAGGAGCGCCGGCTGCAACAGCTGCGTCGCGCATGATGACGGCAGCTTCACGGCTGCACTGCTGTGCACGGGGGTGGAAAGCGAAGATGATGACGTTACGAGTCTTCATGGAGATCAAAGACTTGAACATAACGGTAGAAGTCGGGTTGGTGGTCGGAGTAGCGGCCGCCAGTACACCGAAAGGCTCGGCAACATACTTGACGCCTTCTTTTTCTTCGATAACACCTACGGACTTCTTGTCCTTAAAGTACTCGTAAACAATGTGAGCACCAAGGTGGTTTTTGATGGCCTTGTGGTCGGCCCGGCCGATACCGGTTTCTTCAACGGCCATTTCGGCAAGCTTTTGCTCGTTAGCTACGCTGGCCTCATCCATAGCCGCGGTAATCTTGTCGACCTGCTCCTGGGTGAAGGTTTTGAACTCGTTAGCAGCCGCCCGAGCATTGGCTACCAATTGATCGATCATTGCCTGTGCCATACCTAGTTCCTCCTAGTTCTTGTGTTGTTGAAGCTTTGCGCTTAACCCGATTGCCAAAAAGTGCCTACGAGAGAGCAACAATTAAAAAAAAGAGACAGCGGAGCACCGCACGTCTTGCGTTCTCCAGGAACGCAGATGCAATACCCTCCGACTCCTTTCCAAATACGGGAGGCGCCACCGTTTCCAGTGAAACCCACAGCCCACCCCCCCTTAGCATCAAGCCTTAGGGAAGACAGGTCAGAGCCGAAACCCGCCTGTTTGCCTTAAATGTGCTACAAACAATCCCTACATTTAACGCTCGTTAGGCGATATTCCATAATATGTACCACGCACATTTATACCAAACCGACTTAACCCGCGCAAGAAAATAATTGTTATTTCCAGCCCTCAAAAAGTCTCCCCATTCACCGGTCCAAGCCTGATTTTAGGCCTTAGAACAGGGTTTCCTATGACGATTTTCCTACGCCGACAAGACTCAAACTTTCCCTTTCACCATCGAAAAAAAAAGCGCGCCGGTCAGGAGGGAAAAACCGTGCGCGCAAAAAATCTTAGACGGAGCTGTTAAGCATCTACCTTTTGCTTTCAGTCTACCACCGCTGGAAACCTTTGCAAGGGCCTTTCAGGGCAGCCTTGTCCAGTTAGGCAACACCGGTTTATGCTCCACCTGTGCAACTGTCAAACGAATGATGAAACGGGCACCCAACTCCCCGTTCTGTACCTCTATATCGCCATGGTGATGCTCGATAATTCGATGAACAATAGACAGTCCCAGACCCGTACCGTCCTGGCGAGTTGTGAAAAACGGATTAAAAATGTTTCTCATCACTGAAGGCTCAATTCCCCCGCCGGTATCCTCCACCTCCAAAACTACCGCTGGTTCGCCTCGAAGCAACTCCGTATAAGCCCTGACGGTCAAGGTGCCGCCAGACGCCATGGCCTGACGGGCGTTGCCAACCAGGTTCAGCACCACCTGACGCAGCTTCTGTTCGTCCCCCTGGATCGGCGGCAGATTGTCAAGAACCTCCTTCCGCAAAGAGATTTCCGCTCTCTGCAGGGCCTCTGCCTCCAGAACCAGAACCTCTTCAAGGATCTCCACCAAATAGCAATCGACCAGACAAAGCATCTGTTTTTTGGAAAAGGCCAAAATGTTTCCTAGCATCTCTTCCATACGCCGTACTTCCCGAACAATGATCTGACTGTATTCTCCCTCCTTGCTGTCCGAAGGTAGCAAACCCGCCAGGCGATTGGCATAACCGCCGACGGATACGAGAGGGTTGCGCAACTCATGCGTTACTGAAGCGGCTGTCTCACCCAAAGCCGCCATCTTTTCCCCCTGGATCATTTGCTCCTGGGTTTCGCCCAGATGGCGATGAGATTCTTCCAGGCGCTGCATTAACAGGCTGTTTTCCATCGCTTGAGCGGCCTGGTTGGCAAATAACTCAAGGAAACGCCGTCTCTCAGGGGCGATCTCCACACTGCTTCCCGGAGAATCGACAAGCAACACTCCAAGCACTTTGCCGTGACCTATCAGAGGGGCGCAGGCACAGTGCCCGATACTGAATATTTTTTTCAACTCTGTAAAAACAGGGGTCGTTTGCTCATGGTCTGAAACCAGAACAACCCTTTCCTGCAACACAGCCTGAACAAGAGGATGTTCGCTCTGTTCCAGAGAAAGACGCTGTTTACACACCTGGCGGCAAAAGGGGTCTTGTCGCTGCACCTTTCGCACCGCCTTGGTGACCCGTGGCTTATCCCAGGCACCGAGCCCCTTGGAAGGCGACAGAACCGCACTGGCTTCCGCGCGGCTGACTCCCAGCATTCCCTGCAGAAATCCGCTGCGTTCATTGACCAGAAAAAGCATGGCCCGCTCAAAGCCCGCACCATTTTCAACGGTAGCAGCCGAAAGCACGAGATGCATCAGCTCATCGAGGTGCAGGGTACTGTGCATGGCACGGGAAATACGGTAAAGCAAGGATATATCCTGCAATTCGGTGGCTTTTTCCTGAGACAGGTCCGCCAACTTTTCTACCGCCGCCAAGCGCTCCATAGCCTGCGCTATCTGCTCTGCAATAAGGACCAGCATCCCTTGTGCGGCCTGGTCTGTAGTCAGGGCCAGAGGGCTGGCATCTGCCTGTTCGAAAATGGTAAAAACCCCCCAGGTGTGCCGTTGAAACACCAGGGGCACCGCCGCCACAGCCGTCGGCAACAGGTCGCTGTGTTCAACCACTACAAAAGGATGCTGCCTGAAAGCAATCTTGCCATCAGCAACAACACGCGCTGCAAGCTCTTCTTCGACGGCCAATAAAGACGTTCGCAACCCCTGCCATGCCTTGGGAATTCGAACCGTCCGATCACCCAGCAGGGTATTGCCATAGATCGGCCGCAAAACCACACAAGAAGCTTCCGCATGGCGCTCCACGATCCGACTGGCCGCCTGAAGAATCTCATCAACCGTATCAGCCTTATTTAAAGAGCGGCCGAGAGCGGAAATCAGATCCAACTGGGCCATTCGTCGCCGTTCGCCAGCGGCAACCAGCCGTCGCTGCAACACACCGCTCACCTGCAGCGCGATAGTTTCACATAATTTTTCAAAAGAATGGGAAGACTGAAAATCGGGGGAGAGGGAAAGGTTCAAAACACCATGCAACCGCAGGTGGTCGAATAAAGGAATAGATAACGTTCGGTCTTGACGCACCAGACAACGGCTGGCCAAAGCCTCGGCCGGACCGTCTTCGACATTACAACAGCAGGGGCGAAAAAGGTACGGGCCGGAAGCCGTGAGCCGTTCAACAAAAGTCCCCGGCCGCTCATCACAGAGCAACAGTTCGGCCCCCTTCAGGCCGAAGGAGCTCACAAGTAAATGCAGAATGTCTTTGCAGGCCCTGGAGAAATCGGGTTCGGCCCGATTGGCAATGCGCACCACATCACAGATAACGGCACAGCAATCAAGGCTCATAGCACCCTTCTTTTAGTTGCCGAATACATAAATTGACCCGGCCACACAGCCTGATCAACCAATCTTTTCTTTACGTTCCTGCTCGGTTTTGCAATCGATACAGAGTTCCGTTACCGGCCGGGCCTTCAGGCGAGCAGCACCTATCGGTTCCTCGCAGCTTTCGCAGGTGCCGAAGGTTCCGTTTTCGATGCGAGCCAAAGCATCTCGAATCTTCATGATCAGCCGGCGTTCACGGTCTCTGATCCGCAATTCGAAATTGCGATCCGACTCTAAAGACGCCCGATCAGTGGGGTCGGGGAAATTACCACCTTCGTCAGTCATCTCGGAAACCGTCTTGCCGGCCTCCTGAAGCAATTGCTCCAATTGAGATTCCAGAATCTTTTTGAATTCTTCAATCTGTGCTTGTTCCATACCAGTACTCCCTTGCCAACATTAAGAAGGGGTAAATGTAAAAGAAAACCTATTTCAAGTCAACTAAAATGGCCCCATTTACATATGGCCCTCAGGCGCCGGTCATAAATTGCTGACAAAGGATAAGCAATGAAAAAACAACAGCAAACCAGCACACAATGATATTGCCATTATGGCTCGGCGGGGCCTCGACCAGTCCCTTCACCTCGTCACTGACCAGGCCCCTTGGAACCCGTTGCAACAGACTCTTTAACAGTGTCGCTACGCCGCCATAGGCATTGGTTACCAACAGAAAGGACTCCCCAACCCACAGAGTGACGAACAGCCGCTTGCGCAGACAAACAGCTTCAACTTCGGTCAAATCGGCAAAAAGCATCCGGCGTTTCCGGCCCATACGGCAGACGGTAATTCCCTTCTCGTCCAGTTCGATGCGCCGAAATAGATTGTCCGCCATCAACCCAGCCAGCAAAACCACCACCCCTCCGAGAAAGATGATCTTACCGGACGGCTGCCCCTGCAACAGGGATAAGACCAGCAAGGCAAGTTGGACCAGCAGCAGAGATCCGAGGGGCAACAGCAAAGCCCGTCGTATGGTAAAGCTCATTCGCTCTGTCATCGATGACACCCTTTTTTAAACAAATCAACCGATCGGCCCCGCATCGCCAAAAGGTCAGGACTCGCGTAAATACGTACCGCTCTTTCCACCGCGCTTTTCCATCAAGCGGATGGCCTGGATCTCCATTCCCTTATCGACAGCCTTGCACATATCGTAAATGGTTAACGCGGCCCCTGAAACGGCAGTCAGTGCTTCCATTTCGACACCGGTATTTCCGGTAACACGAACACGCGCCTCAATTTCGACTCGCCCCTCTCCCGGATGGGGAAAGAAATCGATGGCAATAGAGGTCAACAACAGGGGGTGGCAGAGAGGGATCAACTCGGGGGTCTTCTTGGCTGCCATAATGCCGGCCAAACGCGCTACCGCCAGCACATCGCCTTTGGAAAAATCGCCTTCGAGGATCCGGCTCAGGGTCGACTCCTGCATACGTACTTCACCGCGCGCAATGGCCAGTCGCTGAGTCGGAGTTTTGTCACCGACTTCCACCATTATCGCCTTGCCTTCTTCATCAAAATGGGTCAATTGATCGCTCATCTCATCTCCTTATCTGAAAGAAACCTTCCCCTTCCACTCACTGCAAAGGGATAACTTCTTTTGTTTGAATAACATTTCCCTCACCGGCAAACCAAAATTCATTCGCCGATCAGTCAAAAATTTCGTCCAGAACCTGTTGCACATTCGCCACTCCGCTCAGCTGCAATCCCGGCGGGGCTTCAAGGTTCTTCAGGTTGCCGGCAGGCAGGCAGCAGCGCTCGAACCCGAGCCGGGCGGCCTCCATAACCCGTAATTCCGGTCGGGATACGGCCCGCACCTCGCCTGCAAGACCGACTTCGCCAAACAGGATAAGCCCAGAAGGTACCGGCCTGTTCAGATGGCTTGAAGCCAAGGCCGCCACAATGCCAAGATCGACAGCGGGCTCGTCGAGCCGTACGCCTCCGGCAACATTAAGGAAAATGTCCTGGGCGGTGAGGGGCAAGCCGAGCTTCTTTTCCAAAACCGCAACCAGCAGCGAAACACGATTATGATCTATGCCGATGGCGGTACGCCTTGGTGTACCGAAGGAAGTGCTGGAAACCAGAGCCTGTAGTTCCACAAGAATCGGCCGACTCCCCTCCAGGGAAGGCACCACCACACTACCCGCCGAATCCTCGGGCCGCTCGGCGAGGAAAAGTTCCGAAGGATTGCAGACCTCGACCAGACCCCGCTCCTGCATCTCAAACACACCAATTTCATTGGTCGAACCGAAGCGGTTCTTAACCGCCCGCAAAATGCGATAAGGATGACCGGCATCGCCTTCAAAATACAGAACCGTATCGACCATATGCTCCAGCATGCGCGGCCCGGCGATGGCTCCGCCCTTGGTGACATGACCGGCGATAAAAGTCGATACCCCCTGCCCCTTGGCCAACAGCATTAGCCGGCCGGCGCATTCACGTACCTGGGCGACGCTGCCGGGAGCCGATTCAAGGGCGGCGGTAAAAATAGTCTGAATGGAATCGACGACCAGACAGCGGGGCTTCAGTTCCTCGACCCGCTCGAGAATAGCTTCCAGGGAGGTTTCGGCGCAGATGAACAGGTCGCCAGCCTCGACGCCGAGACGAGATCCGCGCAATTTGACCTGCCGAGCCGATTCCTCGGCGGTGACATATAAAACGGAACCGCTGGCGGCAAGACGGTTGGCCGCCTGCAACAGCAGAGTCGACTTGCCAATTCCGGGATCACCGCCGATCAGCACCAGCGAGCCAGGCACCACGCCGCCGCCGAGCACCCGGTCGAACTCATCGATGCCGCAGCGACTGCGGTCCTCTTCGTCAGCGGCAACATCGGCAATACGCTGGGCCGGAGCCGCTGCCGAAACAGGCCGCCCCTTGCCAGTCGAAGCAGTGCGCAACTCTTCAGTCAAGGTATTCCACTGACCGCAATCCGGGCAACGACCAAGCCACTTGGGGCTCTGGTAACCGCATTGCTGGCAGCTATAGATGGTTTTCTGCTTCACGTTCATCCCCCGAAGGGTCGCGGGCTAACGGACCGGAACAAATAAATAGCTGTTTGAGGGCAGGTTTTCGAGAATTCGAGAGCGAACAGCAGGGTTATTTGTCGAAATTATCGAAAGTATGAACCGGTCCGGTGATGTTGCCCGGTTCGCGGAAAATCTGGCACCCTCTTGATAACGGATCATATTAGGTCCTTTAGCCGGACGCTGTCAACGACTGCATATGCCTGACGCTGGACGACTCCCGTGCCCGTCTGATAGAATGATCATTTATAACTCAGACCGGCCTGGCCGGTTTTTCAGAGCAAACTTTTAAGGACCGTAAGCCATCATGCTAGAGAACCGCATCATTCGCATTATTGAGGATATTGTCGGAGCGCAGTACGTATCCACCGCCGACAGCGACCGACTGTGTTACTCCTACGACGCCACCCAACGTCAGCATCTCCCTGATGCTGTGGTCTGGCCGGGTAACGCCGAAGAAATCAGCCTGCTGTTGAAAATGGCCAATTCCGAGGGTGTTCCGGTCTACCCCCGGGGTGCCGGCAGCGGTTTTACCGGCGGCAGTCTGCCGATCCACGGCGGCTTAGCCCTGGTGCTGACTCGTCTCGATGCGATTCTGCGTATCGATGAAGAAAACCTGGTAGCGGAAGTCGAACCCGGGGTGGTAACCCGTCAGCTGCAAAAAGCAGTCGAAGCCCTCGGCCTGTTTTATCCTCCCGACCCCGCTTCGTTGAAATTCAGTACATTGGGCGGCAACGTCGCCGAATGTGCCGGCGGCCCCCGTTGCGTCAAATACGGAGTCACCAAGGACTACGTTCTCGGCCTGGAAGTCGTCACTCCGCAGGGCGACATTATCCGCACAGGCGGCGAAACCATGAAAGGCGTGGTCGGCTACGATCTGACCAAATTGCTGGTCGGCAGCGAGGGAACCCTCGGCGTAATCACCAAAATCATTCTCAAGCTGTTGCCACTGCCAGCGGGAAAAAAAACCATGCTGGTGCTTTTCGATTCCATCGACGGAGCCGCCCAGGCCGTAGCAGCCATCATCGGCGGCAAGATCATCCCCACCACACTGGAATTCATGGATGGCACCACCATCGACTGCGTAAGAAAGAATACCGACCTGGAGTTGCCGCAGGCAGCCCGGGCGGTGCTGATCATCGAGGTCGATGGCGATTCTGCCCTTATCGAAAAGCAGGCGAAAACGATTCTACAGCTGGTAGAGCCCCTTGGCGTGGTTAATACCTGGGTCGCTGCCAACAGCGAGGAAAGTGAAGCTATCTGGCAAGTGCGACGCAGCGTATCACCCAGCATGCGAAAGGTTAACCCGGACAAGTTTAACGAGGATATCTGCGTGCCCCGCAGCCGCCTGCCGGAAATGATCCGCATTATAGAAGCGATCAGCAACAAGCTGCAGATACCCATCGTCAACTTCGGACATGCGGGTGACGGCAACATTCACGTCAACATCATGGTCGACACGGCCGAGCCGGGCCAGGAGCAGAAGGCCAAACAGGCCATCGAAGAAATTTTCGCCGCCACTCTCAAACTGGGCGGCACCATGAGCGGCGAACACGGTGTCGGCGTGACCAAGGCACCCTATATTCCCATGGAACTGGACCCGGCCGCTGTGGCCTATATGAAGGCCATCAAGAAGGCCCTCGATCCTAACAATATCCTCAACCCCGGCAAGATCTTTCTGCAGGACTGACAAGATCCAGGCCGTTACGAAGTATTTATGAAACGAATAGATAGACACAAAACCCTCGCTGATTATCGCCAGCAGATGGACCAATGCGTGAAATGCGGGGTCTGCCGGGCTCACTGCCCGGTTTTTGGTGAAGAGGGCCGTGAGGCGGTGGTGGCCCGCGGCAAGGTCACGCTGGCCCATGCTCTGCTTAACGGAGAGATTGAACCTGATCCGCTTCTGAGCGAAAATTTTTCCAAATGCCTGCAATGCGGCAAATGCGTACGTCGTTGTCCGACCCAGGTGCCGGTAGACGACATCGTGCTGGCCGCCCGCCGGGAAATCGTCTCCCGGCGAGGCCAGTCCCTGTTCGGACGCAGCCTGACATCCCTTTTGCGCCGACCGCGGTTGATGCATCTATTGGCAGGCAGCGCCCGCCGCGCAGCTCGATTGCTGTTTCGCAGGATACCGCAAAAAAGCGGCTTGCGACTGCGCTTTCCGGCTCCATTTATCGACCGGGAACGGAGCTTGCCGGCATTGGCAAAAAAAACCTTTCGTCGCCGGCATCCCGAGTTCATCGCCGGTCAGCCCGACCAGCCAATAATCGCTCTGTTCACCGGCTGTATGGTCAATTACCTGTATCCGGAAATCGGGGAAGGAACCCTAAAAGCTTTGGCATCCCTTGGTTTTAACGTGGTTATTCCCAAAGGCCAGGGCTGCTGCGGCCTACCGGCCCTCTCTGCCGGGGACGGCACCAGCGCCAGCGAGCTGGCAACCCGCAACCTGAGGGCTTTTAGCGAACATCAACCGGACCGGATCGTCACCCTTTGCGCTTCATGCCATAGCGGCCTGACTCACCACTTTAAGGACCTCGGCCCCGATTATGCGGACCTGGCGGCAAGGGTTGTCGACATCAACGATCTGCTCGTCAGCCAGGGATTGGAAGACGTTCTGCAGCGGTTGCCGCATCCGGCAAAAAAGCCGAAGGTCACGGTGCATACGCCCTGCCATCTGCGCAACAGCGGCCTTGACGAACCGCCCAAAAAATTACTGGCCGCTTTACCGACCATCGAACTGGTGAAGATGAACAAGGCTAACGCCTGCTGCGGCCTGGGAGGCACCTTCTCCGTCCATCACTACCAAACCAGTCGCCAACTCGGCGAGGTAAAAGCCAACGCCATCAAAGAATGCGGCGCCGATCTGGTAGCCACCGCCTGCCCCGGCTGCATCATGCAGTTGCAGGACAGCCTCGATCAGGCGGGCCTGCCGCAGAGGGCCTGTCATGTGCTTGAATTGGTAGGAGAGGCGCTGGAGAAGAAATCGTAATACCGGCGGCACCCCAAGGTGTTGGAGGGGCACCAGGTTTTACGTTTTACGCCTCACGATTTACGGTTCCTACCCCCTGTGAGTACCGCCGAACGGAGGGATTTTAATCCGGACCAGAAAGACGTCTGAGCGCAGCGAATCTCGTCTTTCCCGGATTAAAACTCCTGTAGGGAGGGAACCCCCCAGAGGCGGGCCAACGGTGGGGCCGTTTTCTTTTGCTTACTTTTCAAGCCCGGGTTATTTATGAGGCTTTGTCACGAAACCGACAAGTGTGCGTCAGGTAAAGCCAAGCGCAGTGAATTGCCCTGCAGACGTATTAGAATACGTCGAAGAGCAAGGAGCGAGCACGGCTTTAAATGGCGTGCAATTGGCGGTTGCAGTAGAAGCTTTCATGAATAATGCGGGCTAAGTCGTCAAGAAAATTAAGACGCCCGGCCGGGCGGAACCGGCCGATTTTAAGGTTTGCCTTTTAGGATTACAGCTCCAAGGTCTAGACCGCGGGGTTGCGTCCCCGCCCGACGCCCTACTCTTTTTACGCGCCAAAAAAGAGTAGGCAGAAAAAGGCGCCCCGGCTCCTTGCCCTTCGGGTACCCTGCGCTGCGCAGACATTTTGCGGGCGGGCAAAAACTCGCTTCGCGTGAGGAAGCTATCAGGCTTACCAAGAACCGACTGCAAAATCGCCTGGCCGGCCCAGATCCCCGACAATTTTCGACAAATAGCCCTGCTATTCGCTCTCAAATTCTCGGCAATCTGGTCTCGACCAACCAATTTTTCGTTTCAGTTCGGCAAACCCGACAGCCTCCCGACAGTTTCCCCGCCTGTTTCGCAAAACGTCCACTCCGCTCCGGCGGCGTCACAGGGGGGGGGAGCGGATGCCCTAAATCATTTAGGAGGAAACACCATGAAACTTTTTTTGATTGGGCTTTTACTGCTTGCCGCCACCGGCACCGCCCTGGCGGTTTACCGCACCCAGAACATCACCTACCCCGGCGGCGGCGCCGGACCTGTTGTGTTCAGCGGCGAACACCATTCGCAGCCCTGCTCTAGCTGCCATAGCCCTGATGTCTTCCCCCAGATGCAACAGGGCGCAACTCCTGTCACCATGGCGGCCATCGACCAGGGCAAGCTGTGCGGCAGTTGCCACAACGGCAGTCTGGCCTTTGCCAGTCAGGGCAATTGTCAACGCTGCCATCAGCAGCAATAACTTAAAACGCAGGCAATCGGTAAAAACGAAAAACGGGGCGCCTGCCGGCGCCCCGTTTTTTTAACCCTAAAATTGAATGGTCGATCAACCGCCGATGCCATGCATGCGGCGTTTGCCCTGGCGAAATTTGTCTTCACCGATATGGTGGCGCTTGGGCTTGGCGCAGGCGGCAGTCCGCAACAGAGCCTCCAGTTCCTCATCGGAGGCCTGATGGCGCAGGGCATCGCGCATATCGAGTTCTTCGGTAGAAAAGAGACAGGGACGCACACGACCGTCAGCCGTAAGACGCATGCGATTGCATTCGCCACAGAAGTGATCGGAGATGGCCGGGATCACACCGATCCGACCCGGACTGTCGGGATAATGGAACATACGGGCCGGCCCGCTCGGTCCCTGCCGCAGCAACGGTATCAACTTCGCGACCTTGCCCAGTTCTTCAAGGATTGCCGTCGCCGGGAACATATGCTCGGGGGTAAAATCGAGTCCGCCGCTGACCGGCATGAACTCAATGAAACGAATTTCCCAGGGTTGCTCAAGAGCCAGGCGGGCAAAATCACCGATTTCGTCGTCATTGACCCCTTTAAGAGGCACCATGTTCACCTTGAGCGGAGTGAGGCCGGCGGCATCGGCTTCGTACAATCCGGCCAGCACCTTGCTCAGGCCCGGACGGCGGGTAATATAGGTAAAGCGGTCTTCCCGAAGTGAATCGAGACTCACATTAACCCGGGATAGTCCGGCACGACGCAGATCGGCAGCCATTTCCGCCAACAACAGACCGTTGGTGGTCAGGGTGATTTCGGGTTTGGTCGGCAAAGCCCCCAGTTCCCGGATAAAGTCGACGATACCCCGCCGCACCAGGGGTTCGCCTCCGGTCACACGAATCTTTTTTACTCCGCAACGGGTAGCGGCGTGGGCAACCCGCAGCAACTCTTCGTAGGAAAGAACATCTACATGACCGATGGCATCGACTCCGTCAGCCGGCATACAATAGCGACAGCGCAAATTACATCGGTCTGTAACTGAGAGTCGTAAATACTCTATTTTGCGCCCGAAAGTGTCTTTCACGGCGGCTCCTCGCGATAACAGGATAACGTTGTTTTACGAATCAACACGCAGAATATCACCTTTTCTGGTTGCGGAGCAACCTTCTTGTGCAACAGCGGGTTTGCCTCGGGCCTTGTAACAACAGGTGCTGGCGTGATAATTTCTCTTTTCCGCACAATTAAAGGATCAAACCAATCGGTGAAAAACCGGTGCGGATTCTCGCAACAGGCGAGCAATATCAACCATTAAGTCAGCTTGGAGAACCAACGCATGAGTAAAGCCCTAGGACTTCTTTCCGGCGGCCTCGACAGCATGTTGGCCGCTATGGCCCTCAAACGGCAAGGAGTCGATGTCACTGGTATCGTCTATGTCACACCCTTTTTTGGCGCCGAGCGGGCCCGGATCGCAGCGCGTCAAATCGGAATTCCACTGATCGTCAAGGACATCAGTGACATTCATCTGGAAATGTTGAAAAATCCCCGCTACGGCTACGGGCGCAACCTTAATCCCTGCATCGACTGCCATGCCATGATGTTCCGCATCGCGGGTGAAATGGTAAAAAATGGAGAATACGATTTTCTCTTTTCCGGCGAAGTCCTTGGCCAGCGCCCAATGAGTCAAAACGCCAACGCCCTTAAAGCTGTCGCCAAACATGCGGGTTGCGGCGACCTGATTCTGCGCCCCTTAAGCGCCAAGCTGCTGCCCATCACACCCGTCGAAGAACAGGGGCTGGTCGATCGCGAACAACTCCTCGATATCCAGGGACGCAGCCGGCGGCCGCAGGAAGCTCTGGCCCGTGAGTGGGGACTCAAAGATTACCCCAGTTCCGGCGGCGGTTGTCTGCTCACGGAAAAATCCTTCACCAACCGTCTGCGGGACCTTCTCACTCATCAACCCGAATGTACTCCACGGGATATCGAACTACTCAAAACCGGCCGCCAGTACCGCCTGTCGCCCAAAGCCAAATTGACCCTGGGCCGCAACCTCAAGACCAACGAAAGAATTCAGGAACTGGCCACCACCGAACACACCCTGATGCGCGCCGCCAATTTCAGCGGCCCCACCGGACTGGTGAGCGGCCAGGTCGAGGAGCAAGACATTCCTGTAGCTGCGGCTATTGTGGCGGCCTATGGCAAGGGACAAAATGAGGCCCGGATCAAGGTGCTTTGCACCCGGGGGGATGAGCGTTGGGAGGTGGAGGTGACGCCCATGGGGCGAAAGGAGATAGAGGAGTTTATTGTACCTTGATCTCCAAAGAAGCATATCAATAAGTCGACAAGCTGAACACCGCGGGGTTGCGTCCCCGCGCGACGCCTTACTCTCTTTTTACGCGAAAAGAGAGTAAGCAGAGAAACGCGCCCCGGCTCCTTGCCCTTCGGGGCCCCTGCGCTGCGCAGACATTTTGCGGGCGGGGAAAAACTCGCTTCGCTCAGACAGTTTCCCCGCCTGTTTCGCATAACGTCCACTTCGCTCCGGCTGCGTCACAGGGGAGTGGGGAAGAGAAGTCACCGATTACGCATCACTCATTACGCGTTACGGCTTTCCCCCCCCTGAGAGTGCCGCCGAACGCAGGGATTTTAATCCGGAACAGAAAGACGTCTGAGCGCAGCGAATCTCGTCTTTCCCGGATTAAAACTCCCGGAGTGAGGGAATCCGCCGTAGGCGGGCAAACGGTGGGGCGACCTTCT
>NPIE01005525.1_pt1 | contig 67705 bp, 66 predicted proteins | sample 8637661 | NCBI WGS metagenome assembly NPIE01 (sample SAMN07420842, study PRJNA396082) | bioreactor metagenome | isolation source: sample BA12 brine-fed electro-methanogenic bioreactor BA | place: Japan: Kochi | collected 2016-12-09 | reverse complement strand
CGTCGCGTTCAGGTTGTCCGGCAGGTATTTCTCGACGGGCATAACCATGTTGCCCTGTTGGCTGACCGCGGGGCTGCCGGAAGGGTCAAACGTCATGGATCCGGTGATCATTATCCTGCAGAAACCCGATTCTTCGCGGAGGTCTTCACCGTCGGAGTCTTTCACGATGTGGTTCCATTGCGCGTAAGCATGGATAGAAACAGGGATGGTATCAGAAGGTGAACCGTAAGCCGGGACCGGGAGAGGGATGAGCCCTGTCAGGAAAGAAAAAGCCAGGAAGACAACAACAAGCAATAAACCCTTGCGCCAGGATCTTTTCATATTTATCACTCCCGTTCGTTGGAGATCAAGTCCTGGGGAAAACAAGCAAGCGTATTTGCCGATCATCTTATTAAATATACACCCTGATCAATTTATGTCTAACTCTCTTGAAGCATCGGCGACGGTTTTGTCAAGGATCACCCTATGGAGTCTACGCTTTTGATAAAAACAGATGGAAACTGCCGGTATGTGGAAGGGGCGCAGGCCTGATCCTTCTCAAGACCTTATTGACTTTTGGGTATTTGTTTAAAACTTATGATGTAAATTGTACATTGGACGGGAGAACCCAACCGGGCCATAGGCTAATTCGCTTATTTGTGTATATCATTATCTGGTCGTTGTTGAATGCCCGATCGAAGGGGTGATCTGTGTTGAAAACAGGCAGGTGGTCTGATGCCATCAGGAAAGAACACGTTGTTCTCCTTTTTATCAACCTTGCCCTGATAGTTGGATTCGGGACGCTGTTCCTTGCGAGGAAGAACCATGAATTCGTCATCTATGTCGGGGTGATCGTATTCTTCCTCTGCCTTGTGGCTATCAGCATCGACAAAGTTGATTACACCCTTGCCTCCCTGGTCGGGCTTACGGTGTGGTCAGCACTTCACCTTTCCGGAGGCGGCATTGCCGTAGGTGAAGGCCGACTCTATGATGTTATTCTGATCCCACTCTCGGAAACGTTCCCCATTTTGCGATACGACCAGGTTGTTCATATCTGGGGCTTCGGCGCATCGACGCTTGTGGCGTTCTGCCTGCTGTCCAGGGCTCTGAAGGATCCCCGCAGTAATCCTGTCGCGGTGGGTTTCGTCCTGGTAATGGCAGGGCTCGGCATGGGTGCGCTCAACGAGATAGTTGAATTCATAGTTTCCAGCCTTGTCCCCGGGTCGGGGGTCGGAGGCTACATCAACACCGCTCTCGACCTTTGCGCGGATCTTATTGGGGCTATTCTTGCCCTTTTCTATATACGATGGCGATACCTGGGCGACAGGGAGGAGCAAAAGCAGGCAGAACTGCCTGGTTGAACTCTTTGGGGCGACCTTCCTGGATGCGCGGTTCGTATCATGGGCGGCAATGGGCTTCCATATGTATGAAAGATGGCGGGATAGAGCAGATGATCCGAGACAGCAAAAACATCTGTGCCTTAGACAACGGGTATCCTATTGATCCGAAACAGGGGGGGAGCGTAAATGGAAGCAAAAAAACTGGAAGAACTCAAGATCAGGGCGTCGGGTCTTGCAGAAAAATATGAACGGGAATACGGGGGCTGTACCCAGTGTGTCCTTGCAGCCATCATGGAGACCCTTGGAGGCATCAGTGATGAGGTTTTTAAAGCTGGGACCGGTCTGGCAGGCGGGATAGGTTTATCGGGCAACTCCTGCGGGGCACTGACTGGCGGCGTAATGGCCTTGAGTTGTTACCTGGGACGAGATTACGAACATTTTGCTGATCCGGATCGCGAGCGGATCAATTCGTACCACCTTGCAGCCAGGCTGCAGCAAAAATTTGAAGAGGAATACGGCACATCGGTGTGCCAGGGTATCCAGACAAAAATAATGGGAAGGTCTTTCAACCTGTGGGACCCCAAGGATAATGAAGCCTTTCTGGATGCCGGTGGCCATAGGGACAAGTGTCCGTCGGTTTGTGCCAGGGCTGCGGCATTTGTAATAGATATTCTGAATGAAGAAGACCTGATATAGGAGCCCGGGTGTTGGCCAGGAAATTGGTACGGGGCCGCCCGGCAATTTTGACCTCCTAAAACCGGAGATGCATTATTTTCGCCAGGGTCCCAGCCAGGGTTCCTGCAATTATCGGCAAGGGGAGGCTTGCAATAACCTGGATAAGGGTGAACCTTCCCCCCATTACGGCTGCCTCAAAGGGGACCCTGCCTATCGACCAAAGCCCCCAGGCACAGACCATGGACACAGCCGGGGCGATCCCCATTCCCAGCTTCATCAATCCCGCTATGAAAGGGAACACCGCATAGGGGGCCCCCGGCATGAGCCCGCCGATAAGGGTTCCAAGCAGCACTCCCCGCCATCCAGATGCGCCGCCGAGATATTGGGCAATGATCTCCTTTGAGACCAGGGCCGGCATCATGGCAGCCACCATCATTGAGAAGATTATGAGGAAGCTGTACCTTACGAAAAGCGTCATTCCGCCCTTCGCCGATTCCGTCGCTGCGGAAGGGTCCCTGAGCCATATCAGGATAAAAAGGACCAGCGCCAACAAACCGAACGCGACAGTGGTAGTGTCGAAAACCTTGCCTATGCTCATCGCCCGCCCTCCCGGTATGAAAGTCCGTCCTGCAGATACCTTCAAAGAACCCGAATTTTTCCCCGAACTCACAAGCTCCGGATCTCCTCGTCCCGCCAAAGACGGGTCTTTATCTGAAGCATAGCCGTAAACGCCTGACGGGGTAAGAGCAACCGGGAAAATAGTGAAAGATGTCGCTCATACAAAAATTATCCTGTTGGAGGGATCTTTCTTATATTCAGGGAAAATAGATCCCTTGTGAACCACTTTTTCTATACTATTATCTATCACGGCGTTATAATAAAGCAATAAAAGGAAGGTGTTGCCTAATGAGAAGCAAGTGCCTTTTTCTGTTTTTTGTTGTCTTACTGCTCTGTGATCTTTCTGTGGCTTTCGCTGGGGAATGTCCGCCGGGAGCCAAGGGAGCGGAAACTCTTTTTGATCTTGAAGGCATCTTCCTCGGAAAACTGGAGGGCAACATCGTATTACTCCTGGAAAGTCGCGAAGAGGACAGGCAGACCCGTTCCACTCTTGACAGGGAGCAGGCCTCTAAACTCTTTGCCTATGCTTTAAAGGCAAGGGAGGCTGCCCCGGGGATGAATCCCTTTGCACCCTTGGGTGATATGGAGGTGCCGAAAGAACAGAAACCCATTGAACCGGCCATCATCGGAGCTTTAGAGGGGCCTTCACTCTGGGTACACGTTGTCGGAACGGATCATCGGGACGGGTCTTTCATCGCGACCTTCCTCATTGCGCCGGTTCAGGGCGGGAATTCGCCGGACAAAAATTTCATTCAGGAAAGGATGATCTATGAGACGGCACCGGCATCCCCCAAAGAGGAAACGATCGACAAGACGACTGGTTCCCCAGCCGGTGAGCCACTGCAAAGTCAGGAGAAATGGGGAGAGAGGTTTGCTGAGTTTCTTTCTGTTTTGCAAAAATTCACAGGTTCCAAACTGGTTATCTTCGGATAACTAAAATCTAAGGTTTCAGACCTAGCAACAAATGTGCAGGTCTTACACCTTTCAGGCAATTATCGAGATGAGATCGATTAGTAACCGAGTTTTTCTAGTCTTTCCCTCGCATCGGCGTGACCCTGTGCTGCCGCTTTCCTGTACCAGTAGATGGCAGAAGCCAGATCTTTTTCGACCCCGAGTCCGTTTTCGCAGAAAACACCAAGATGCCACTGGTCTTTTGCCGACCCCTGGTCAGCAGCCTGATGGTACCAATAATAGGCTTTTTTAAATTGTTCCGGATCCTGTTTGCCACGCTGGGCGTATGCGTAGCCCAGGTTGTGCTGGGATCCGACGTGTCCCTGCACTGCCGCAAGGAACCACCAGTCCATTGCTTTTTCCATGTCACGCTCCAGTCCCAAGCCTCCTTCCCACAGAAGGCCGCCCAGGTTGTACTGGCTGTTAATTTCACCCTGTGAAGCGGCCTGCCCGTACCAGTAGGCAGCAGTGACGTGATCTTTCCTGACGCCGGCCTTGCCCAGGTCGAAGAACAGGGCGGTCTCGAACTGTGCAGGGGGAAATCCCTGTTTTGCAGACTTTTCGTACCAGTAGAAGGCTTTGTTCATATCGACCGGGATGCCGTCCCCCTTTTCGTACTTCTGGGCGAGAAGGAACTGGTCGACCGGATCCACAGGTTCGGCGGCATCAACCGGGGAGCACGCGATAAAGATCGAAAATATCGCCAGGGCAATAAACTTTTTCATGATCTGCCCTCTCCCCCCTTCAGGAAAGGGATCTTCCCGGATCCGGAAGACGGAACGAAAAAGTGGGCTTCAAAAGGCAACGGTTCCGGAATGGATGCCAGAATGAAATCGAAAGGAACCTTGTTGGCGAGTGAGTTGAAGAAATCCGTGATATATCCCGTGACAGCTCCGTTTTTCATCTCTGCCCGCCAGTAGATGGGCCCTTTCCATGATGCCTGGCCAAACCGGATTTCGAGAGTACCGTTACCCTCCCAGCTGAAAGAACCGGGGAAGGTAGAATATTTGTTTGTTGAGCCTGAAACGAGAGGTTTCCCGGCATTGAGGGTAAAGAAGTAATCGATCCATTGCTCTCCATTTGAAACCTTGATGTAGCCTACCCCGTAGCATACGGGGGAACCGTTCTTGTCCAGCCCCATTGTCAGTGTTATGCTCCTGTCCCTATAGGGAACACCAGGTACTCCTTTGGTGAAGGGGCCGGTTGCTGTTATTTTCCCGTCGGCCGATACTGTGGAAGGGTACCCGCTTTCCTCTTTTTCTACAGTCTGTTGGCCTTTTTTTGAAAGCAGGGCCCGCAGATCATTTCCGTTGCCTGTTGAAACCCATGTAACGGCAGCCTCCAGCCTTGCTATGACTCCTTCGTAATATCTCTGGTCGGCTACGTTGCCATTTTCAATAGCCCTTTCATAGTTGCGGTAGGCAATGGTACGCTGATTCTGAAAATAGGCCTGGGCTGCCCCCTTGGCCAGGGTCGGGGAGGAGAGGGCGAAGCTGCTGAAATCCGGGAGGGCGTAGCTGACTGAGCCCACAGTGATATCCATGAACACCTCGCGCCATGAATATGGGGTATCCCCATGTCCCGGCAAAGTGATCTTCTGATCCATAAGTTCATTCAGGTCGCCGCTTCCCGCCAGAACGGGACTTGCAGCCACAACCCAAAATAATGTCGCAAACAAAAGGGTGAGTGCATTTTTCATGTTGGCCATCCTTCCGTGCGGTCCTGGAATATTCTCATTTTACAATAAATACAAAAATCGTATGGAACCCCATAGGGGTCGGGAACCTAATAGGAGACCCTTAAAGGTGTCTACCATTGAATTATTGCATCAGACGGACACCTTGGGTAGGATTATTATGTGGATGACGGAGGTGTGGCTCAAGGTGTTCGTAGATCGGTTTTTGCCGATCTTACTTGCGTCTGAAATGCCGCCTCCGTCATTTTTTTGTCGTCCGCTGGCGCAGTCTGGAATGGTGCCGGTCGAAACAGGACAGTGGCTTTAGTGGTAGACGAGACGCCGGACGGCAACCATATTCCCGGGAGGGGCTTAAAATGATCGTCGGGCAGGTAACCGTCGGTGTAGACGTTGGCAGCCAGATGCCGAGCTACATAAATGTTGGGATATACTTGGAGAAGAGTTTCAAACATCCGTCCCCCAGGTTGCAGAAAGCCGCTTCCGGTCTTCTTGAGAACAATACCCTTATTACACTATAAAAGAAGATCCTGGAAGATCCTGTCAGGAAGGAGGTCGAGCGGTGAACCTTCTTGAAAAGCTGAAAGAGACAAGCATTTCTGTCATTCCTATCATTCTTCTCGTCCTTGTTTTCTATCCCACAGTTGCACCCATAGGGATGGATCTTCTCATGCAGTTCATCGTAGGTGGTTTCCTGATAATAATCGGCCTGAGCATTTTCCTCCTGGGGACTGACGTGGGCATCCTGCCCATGGGACACAGCATCGGGGCGGCCCTTGTTCACAGGAGGAATGTGCCGCTCATACTGGCCACTGGGTTCTTCATCGGGTTTTTCATAACCATCGCCGAGCCTGATGTAAGGGTCCTCGCCAGCCAGATCGCCTGGGTGGCCCCTTCAATATCACAGCCTCTTCTTCTTGTCACTATCGCCCTTGGAGTGGGTTTCTTCGTATCCGTTGGTCTGGGAAGGATGCTCCTGCGAATACCCTATTACTTTCTCCTTGTTGGATTCTATCTGGTGGTCTTCGCTCTTGCCTACTTCTCGGCCCCCCGGTACCTGAGTATTGCCTTTGATGCAGGTGGAGCCACTACAGGACCCATGACTGTACCTTTCATAATTGCTCTGGGAGTAGGCGTCGCCGCGGTAAGGGGGACAAAAGAGGCCGAAAGCGACAGTTTCGGCCTGGTGGGACTTGCCTCCATAGGTCCGATCATCGCAGTTCTGGCTATGGGCATCATGGACATAGGGGCGGATGGGGGAGTTTCTTCCCCCGGAGGCATTGAGATCGCAGACGGGCTTGTAGCGGCGTTCACGGACATTTTTTACGAGACAGCCCATGAAGCCTTCATGGCGTTGAGCCCTATTGCAATTATCCTTGTCGTATTCCAGCTTGTTCTTTTGCACATGAACCGATACCAGGTAAAAAGGATGATCAAGGGCCTTGTTTATACCTTTATCGGACTTGTTTTGTTTCTTGTGGGTGTGAAGGGGGGATTCCTTCCCGCGGGCGCAGTAATCGGTGGAATGATAGGTGAATCTCCCTTCAACTGGATACTGGTCCCGATAGGGTTCGTGCTTGGCGCTGTCGTGGTCCTGGCCGAACCGGCGGTATGGGTCCTGAACGACCAGATAGAGGAAGTCTCCGGCGGTCATATCAACAAGAGGTTCATGTTGATGGCCTTTTCGATCGGGGTCGCGATCGCTGTGGGGATCTCGATGTACCGGGTGCTCTCCGGGGTCAGTATCTGGTGGTTCCTGACCCCCGGCTACGGGATCGCACTGGCAATGACTTTTTTCTGTCCGCCGCTCTTCACGGCTATCGCATTTGATTCAGGCGGGGTCGCCTCGGGACCGATGTCTTCGACCTTTATCCTGGCCTTTACCCTTGGAGCCTCAGCATCCTCGGGAGGCAACCCCCTGACCGATGCTTTCGGTGTGGTGGCAATGATCGCAATGGTCCCTCTGATCACCATCCAGGTACTCGGACTGGTGTTCAAACGAAAAGAGCTAGAAGCGGAAAGAGATATCGTCGAAAGGATGGAGAGGGAGGTCGCTTGATGACGAAAAATTCGGAGATGCATGGATCCTGCGGTAAACTTCTTCTCACAATAGTAAGAGAAGGCCTGGGCGACCGGGTTGTTGGAATAACCCGGGAAGCCGGGGCAAAAGGAGGAACTCTGGTACTTGGCCGGGGGAGGTCGGAGAACCCGATCATCGGGTTTTTCTGTGTGGGGGATTTCAGGGAGGAGATCGTCCTGACCTTGGTAAGGGGGGAAAATGTAACTCCAGTGATGAACGGCCTGAGGGCATTTGGAGGAGATACCGGGAAACAAAGGCAAGGGATGGTGCTTCAGATAGATGTATCTCAAATACTTCATCGGGCGGGAAAAGGTTCCGCCACCTGTGATCTTCTGGAAAGGAGCGGACCTATGGAAAAAAAGACCGGGCAGGTAATGATCAGCGTGATCGTTAACAGGGGGTGCGCCGACGACATCATGTCCGTGGCCCGTAAAGCCGGGGCCACGGGGGGGACCATCCTAAATGCCAGAGGCACAGCCGGCGAAAAGGACGTAAAATTCCTCGGGATTCCTCTCTTCCCGGAGAAGGAGATCCTGCTTATCCTTGCTGAGTCAGCACGTTCAGCAACCATCTTCAATGCTCTGAAGGAGTGCGACTGCATTACCCAACCCGGGGGGGGGATAGCTTTCTCTACTGCGGTGGAGGATTTCGTCTGGCTGTAGAACGAACCTTAATAAACCTTACAGGGGTCGGTCAGTACGCTTTTGACTAAATGGCCGAAAGGAGGGAAATATCGGGACTTTACTTCCCGGACATGAGGATCCCCCTCCCCTTGGTCGCTGGCGTTTCAGCGGCGCGAAGCTGAAAGAGATCGGAAAACTCTACGGGATATCAGAATCGGGCGTAAACCGTTCCTGCGACAGGCTTGAGAGCAGGTTGGCAAAGGACAGGCATCTGGAAGAAAAACTCCTGCAGATGGAGGAAGATCTTGAATAGTCAAAAGTGTAGGTCTGGACCCAGATTGCGGATATTGCATTATTGTTATAGATTTTTACCTGGAAATGGTTCGCCATTCAAGGATACCGGGAGGTTTTACTGATGAAAAGAATTGTCATTGCTTTGGCTCTTGTTATGCTGACGGCGGGGATTGCCTTTGCGGGCCATGTCGACGTACGGTATCAGGACGGGAACGTTGAGAGTCTTACCCCGTCAAAGCCTGTTGCAGCCGTTACGGTCATCATGTCTGAAAAGTTCCTGAAGATCGACTACAAGGACGGCAGCAATGAAACCCTTTATCCGGACGGAGTGGTTACGGCCGTTAATGTCGTTATCAACGGAGAAGCGACGGGCCGGGTGCATATCAATTACGTTGGCGGACAGGGTGATGATCTTACGCCTCCAAAACCGGTCAGAAGCGTGGATGTTATTGTGAGTCAGCGTTTTCTGAACATATCGTTCATGGATGGGACAAGCGAGATACTCCAGCCAAATGGGGAAGTGTCCTTCATAAAGGTATTCATCGACTGATCAAAATGCCTTAGGTGTTCAGGCCTGTGCATTCGATAGATCAGGTCGTTTAACGGGATCAGGCTTGCTTTTGTTGAATAATTTAAGAAAGATAGGCAGGAACAGAGTAGGAGGTGCAGGAGGGATCGTGGACGAGCCAGGCCCCCGTTTCTGGGAGATATTCTTCGAGGTTTACGAGAACCTGCCCCGCCAGGGCCCCGGCAGCCGTGCCTGTGCAGCCAGAGCGCTTGGTCTTTGCCGAGAGCTGCCGGAGTTTCCCGCGATCCTCGACCTGGGGTGTGGTGTCGGTGGACAGACCCTCCAGATCGCCGAACTTACTTCGGGATCGATCATTGCGATCGACAGCCATGCCCCGAGCATTGAACGACTGCGGAAGTCTATCGCGGAGCGCGGTCTTTCGCACCGTGTCATTGCGGTTGTCGGGGATATGGTTCGTCCGGAGCTTCCGCCCGAAAGTTTTGATCTGGTCTGGTCTGAAGGAGCGCTCTACAACATTGGGCTCCGTAACGCTCTTTCCGTCTGCCATGACCTGCTTCGCCCCGGAGGTTATCTTGCTTTTACCGATCCTGTCTGGCGCAGGGATAACCCGCCTCCGGAGGTAAGGACAGGCTTCGATATGGATTACCCGACCATGGGATGGCTGGCCGACGATCTGGCAGTGATAAAGGATCGCGGATTCGAACTTGCCGGACATTTTACCTTGCCTGATGAGGCGTGGTGGGACGATTTCTACGCTCCAATGGAGATCCGTATCGAGGAGTTGCGCGGCAAGTATGCAGACGATGCCGACGACCTGGCCATACTCGACCAGATCGCCGATGAGCCACGAATGCATCGCCGTTATTCCGGCTTTTACGCCTACGAGTTCTTTGTGGCACGCCGCCCTGCCGCTAGCTCGGAGTGACCACCCAAAACCTGTCATTCCGAATACTGAGCGTTAGCGAAGTAAGGAATCTCGGGCCCGATTTTGCTTTTCCCGTTTACGTTCGTTTGCCTTGCGGCTCACGATTCACGAAAAACAGATCCCTCTCCGCCGGTAGGCGGATCCGGAATGACAACCCGGGCATTCTGCCCTTACTGACTGTTGCAAACTGTGTGCTGATCGCTGCCAGCTTGTTACTGCACCCTCCACCAGTGAATATCGCCGAAGTTGCCTGATTGTTCGGCCAGCACAAGGTCGTTACCGGATAGTATATTCAGGGTGATCTCGCCTTTGTTCAAAAACTTCCCCACTGGAACGTCCACCCATTCAAGATTGATCTCGAGGTTTTTCCCGTAAGCTGATTCAGCCATGTTCCGGAGTATTTCCTTGAGATTTCCCGATTTGGTCTTGTGCGATATCTCGCCGTGCGCGGTGTTCATCCATGCGCCGTCGGGGGCAGTCCCCACCCACCAGATTTCCTGGTCGATCTGGCGAATGTAATACGTGCTGTTGTTGTTAGTGCGCCAGATGCCCGTCAGGTCGAGAGGTGCGGCGTACACCGAAGAGCAGGCCGCAAGAACAAGAGCGAGTACGACAATGCAGCGTAAAAGTGTTTTTCTGCTCATGATCAATTACCTCCGTTGATAGGATTCTGTCTTTCTCCGATCTGATGTCTTGTGAGGCTGGAAATCTCGGGCCCGATTTTGCTTTTCCCGTTTACGTTCGTTTGCCTTGCGGCTCACGATTCACGAAAAACAGATCCCTCTCCGCCGGTAGGCGGATCCGGAATGACAACCCGGGCATTCTGCCCTTACTGACTGTTGCAAACTGTGTGCTGATCGCTGCCAGCTTGTTACTGCACCCTCCACCAGTGAATATCGCCGAAGCCTCCGGTCTGCTCCATAAGTATCAACTCGTTGGCGTCCTTGATCCTGATGCCCAGCCTGCCGTGTCCGCGGGTGTGCCCCTTGGGCACGTCTCCCCAGGAAAGGTTGAGCCTGTTTTTGGTTACATGGCCGTTGGCTACGTTGACCCAGGTTCCGTCCGAAGCCTCGCCAAGCCACCATACTTCGTTGCCGTTCTGGTGGATGTAGTAGATGTCCTCATTGTTGCCTTTCCATTTTCCGGTCAGGTTCCACGCCATGGCCGAACCGGCCACGCAGACAACAAGAAGTGCCGCAAAAAACAGGATCAGGCTGCTTTTCCGCATTTTAATCATCCTTTCGTCGCGCAAGTTTTCGGCCTGTCGCGTCTAAGGAGCAAAGCGGTTTTCGGGTATGCTTTAACATATGCCGATTGATAGATATTATCAAAAACGCTGAAAGGATACCAGTAGGGGCTGAGGCCGCAACCGGTCTATGGTCAGCCCATAATGACCGGAGGTCAGGCTCACAGGCCTGACCCCCGCTTGGGTTCCTGGTGTGCTTTACAGCATACCCTCTCAGAAACCCTGATAAACCGGGAAATTATCCCGGGTGAGGACTTTGTAAAAGCATCTGTTTCATCTAGTAAAGAGATTTTACAACACCTGGATGGCAAAGTCAAGGTCTTTTGATCCATTGATTTTCAAGTGGTGTCTATGGCAGTAAATAGAGGATGTCAGAGCCTGCAGGGTTCGACCCTTACAGGTGCGACCCGTAGAGGTGTTTAGGCCCACACAATTGATGATATGACAAAACAGGTTTTTCGGGGGGTTTTCCGGAAATATATTCAGGGAGAAAAGGCTTCGGTTGAAAGATTTTTTTCATACACATTCTTCGTAGGCAAGCCAGCCGGATCCTATGCGAAGAGATAAGGTCGAAAGGATCATAGGGAAAACCGGTTCAGTCAAAGGCGCTAGCCTGACCCTTTGGGGCCCTTTCTCAGGTGTCTGATATAATTTTAAACAGCAGGAAAGGGGTTGATCTTCATGGCATCCGTAAAGCCTGTTGCAGACAAATCGGACATATTCAGGCGCGTCCGTGATTCCGGAAAAACCCTGGCTTCGCTCGGTGTCTTGTCCGTCACCCTTTTCGGATCCTTTGTCAGAGGTAAACAGACAGAACAAAGCGATGTCAATATGCTTGTGGAAGTTTCCTTTCCCCTTGTGGGGAGGGGAAACGGCCATTCCGAACGTGTTTTTTTGGATCTTGAGAAGGTTTTTCCAGAAGGAGGCTGCCATGAAAACTAATTTCGCAGATACGGATTGGCTTCAGTCGCTGCCCGGTTTCCCGCGCGAAAAGTTGGCGCTTCTTCCAACACCGCTTCATCGGCTTCAGAGGTTTGGTGAGCACATAAGCGGTATCGACCTGTGGATGAAGAGGGATGACCTTACGGGGCTCGCCGGGGGTGGAAACAAGACCAGGAAACTGGAATTCATCGTCGGCGATGCAATAAGGCAGGGTGCCGACACCCTCGTGACCGTGGGTGCCATCCAGTCGAACCACACCCGCCAGACCGCCGCCGCGGCAAGACGCGCGGGTCTTGCCTGTGCCCTTCTTCACTGCGGGTGGACAAAGGACGCGGGGATGTTTTACAGGAGGGCTGGCAACATCCTCCTCAGCAGCCTGCTGGGAGCGGAACTTTTTCTTGATGAGAAGGAACGCCCGATAGAGGATCAGGGGCCGCTGGAAGCTTTGTGTGAGCACATCCGTTCCAGGGGGCAAAAACCTTACCTGATCACGGGTGGGGCTTCGGATCAGAAATACGGGGGGTTGGGCTATGCAGTCTGTGCTGCTGAGATGACAGCCCAGGCCGCCTCAATGGGCATTCACATTGATCACGTGGTCCACTGTACCGGAAGCAGCAGCACCCAGGCGGGTCTTGTCGCCGGTTTTGCGGCAATGGGTTCTAAGACCGGAGTCATCGGAATACCCGATGACGAAGAAACGGAGATCAAATCCGGACGGGTCCTGCGGCTTGCCAACCAGACCCTCGAGGAACTGGGCCGACCCGAAAGGGTTGGCAAAGAGGATATCGAGATATTTGTCGGGGACAGAAGCCCCTACGGCAAATCCGATGAAAAAACCTACCGTTCCATAAGGCTGTTTTCGGAAAAAGAGGGCTTGATAGCTGATCCGGTCTATGAAGGTAAGGCGATCAGGGGCCTTCTTGACCTGGCTGAACAGGGCCGGTTTGAAAAAGGGGCAGTGGTCGTTCTTTTGCATATGGGGGGAACCCCGGCCGTTCACGGGTATGCCGATACTTTTGGTCCCATAGAGTTCAAACCGGTTCCGGGAATTTAGGAGACCCTTATGGGCGACCTGCGCTTTTTGACAAGACACCTATTTGCACACTTTACGGTCGTGGTGAGGAGGTTAAAAAAGCCTAGATGATCCTGGCGATAAGTCCGATGGTGTTGAAGTACTGCCCGTTCTCGGCTTTCATCATCGCGATGTCCTCCCTGGCGTAGGGATTGTCGCACTTGAGCCAGTCTGCCCATGCCTGCCTGTGGCAGGAGTGGGAGAAACATTCCACGAGGGTGATGTTTTGGGATCTTTCCCAAAGATCCCTCCACCACCTGGTGGAGTAGATGTTCATTTCCCCTCCCAGTTCTTTTTCCCACTTGTCCCAAAAAGGTTTGAGCGCATCTGGTACTCCGCCGGTGAAGTCACTGATGAGTCCCGGGACCGAAACGGCAATGGTGCCCCCCTTCTTGACCAGAGGCACGAGGTTGGTGTCCAGATAGTCCGGGTTGTTGCCGAAGTAGTGGTAGGAGTCAATGCTTACCACCGCGTCGAAGTAGCCGTGGGCGAATGGCAGATCATGGGCGTCAGCGTGGATCGGTATGATCCTGTCTTCCAGATCCAGATCGAGGAATCGCTGGTAGTTCTCTGCCGCTTCTACCCAGAGGTCGGCGGCAAAGACCTGGACATCGTATTCCTTTGCCAGAAATATGGAAGTAAGACCCTTACCACAGCCCAGATCCAGGACCCGCATGCCCGGCTGCAGGGGCACCTTTTGCAGCAGTTCTGCCGCGATCCTGACGCAGTTTGGCCCCATCATGTTCTCCATGAGGAAGTCCCTGCTTAAGTCCGTTCTTTCCCCGAATCTCATGGTATGCACTTCGCCCCCCCTTAGAAGTGTGGACAGTGAACAGTGAACAGTGAACAGCAACTTCAGGCACAAAAACCAGATTCCTCTCCGCTGGAAGGCGGATCGGAATGACAAGCTTTTGCCCTTTCTTACTGGAGTTAATCAGGGTTTTCGCTTTAAACTATTCACTGTTTACTGTTTACTATTTACGCCTTTCTGCCCTTACATTTACTCCGCTATCACAGCAAGAAAGACCAGAGGCCTGTCACCCGTATTCAGGATCGAATGGTTGTGTCCGTTGAGAGTTACCGCCGTGTCCCCGGGGCCTACTTCGAACTCTTTTCCGTCCTCTGTGAAAAGTCCCTTGCCGGAAAGGATATGGTAGACTTCCTCGTCCCCGGTATGGGTATGGCCTCCAACGGCGGCTCCCGGATCGAGTTCGACGGTCGCTACCATTTTCAGGTGGCTCCCCTCGGGTTTTTCGCCTGGTGCTATCACGGGGTAAAACATTGCCCCACCGGGTCCTCCCTGCAGATTCTCGCGGCGCATGCATCTCAGTTCTTTTTTGCTGCAAAACATTCTGTCTACCTCCCTGTGTTTTTGGTGACTCGTGAATCGTGAATCGAAGAATCAAGGAGACTGGAGACAGGAAACAAGGAGTCAGGAAAACCTGAAAAGGCCAATTCAGATTCTTCGCTACGCTCAGAATGACAAAACCTTGCCCCTTGATTTTCTGCCCTTACCGTTCACCGTTGACCGTTTACGCCTTTGCTCCTGCTTTCCCGCCCCCTGGTTTTTAGTGCGACCAGAACGACTACTGCCATTACCATTGCCATGGCGGCTCCCGTGAAAAAAACCGCCCTGATGCCGAAACCGGAGAATATCATACCGAACATGATCGGTCCAACGGTTTGACCCAGGCGGAGAGACATGCTGTTTATTGAAAGAAACATGGCCCTGTCCTTTTCGGGAGAATTTTCCGTCAGCATGCTCAGAAGTGCCGGTATGTTGATCCCCTGACCTATTCCGAAAAGGATCGAAGGAACAAGCATGCCAAGGCACCCGGGAACGTGCAGGATAACAAACAGTGCAGCGCCATAAATAAAGAACGAGGATGCAATAAAACGCGGGCCTCTTTCCATGCGGAACCAGCGACCGGCAATCGGAGCGGTAATGGCGCTTGATATTGACATGGAAGAGGAGATCAGCCCTATCACAAGTGGTTTCGCACCGAAGGTCGAAGCCAGGAAAAAGGGAAGAAAAGTAAGGAAACTTCCATACTGGATGATAAAGGACATCATGCTGGCTACAAGGAGAACGGGAGTTCCCTTTGAAGCGATGCTTTTTGCCAGAGAGGACAGATCTTTTCCAATCTCGATGTGACCGGTTTTGGTCAGTTTTTTCTCCTCAAGCCCAAGCAGCACCCAGGTGCCGACGGGAAGGGCCAGGAGCGCGAGAAGAAAGGGGTAGTTCCAGCCTACCATGGCTAAAAGTCCTCCAAGGGCGGGGTAGCTCGCTGTTCCCGCGCCTATCGCGCTGGTGTTGAAGCCGATTGCGGTGGATCTTTCTTTCCCCTGGAACAGGTCTCCTATGAGAGCCACGTTGAGAGCGTTAAGGGGAGCAGAGCCGACACCCTGAAGGAAACGGAGCAAAAGAAGGGTTCTGAAATCCGGGGCGAAGAAGCATCCCCCGCCGGCAAGGCCAAAGAGGAAAAGGCAGGGGAACAGGATCCGCTTCCGCCCGTAACGATCTGAAAGAGCTCCCGTCAGAGGTGTGAAGAGAAGTCCGGGGATGGTGAACATGGAGATCAGCCACGCCGCGTCCTCGCGGGCGACCCCCATGGCGGCTGTTATCTGCGGAAAAGCAGGGGCGATGGAGGCTACTCCCAGGACGGAGATAAGGGTTATGCCGAAGATGATGTTCAGATTTGGGTCAAAAAGGATGGAATGATCCCTGGATGTTACCTTCATATCGGGGATCGAAGCCCCTCTCTTGTTTCCTACCAGTGGTTCTCGTGGATCCTGTCAGGGTCGAATCGCTTCGAGGGGCCTTTCTCTTCTGCCGGGTAACCGAGAGCAACGAAACAGAAGGGAGTTATTTCGACGGGGATCCCGCAAACCTGTCGGGACTTTTCAACAAGATCCTGGTGGGGAAATATCCCCAGCCAGACAGAGCCAAGACCCAGGGAGTTTGCCGCGACCAATATGTTCTGGGTTGCTGCGGCACAGTCCTGAGGCCAGAAACCCTCAGCGGGGAGCCCCTCAGTCCGGGAGCAGACCATGATGGCTACGGATGCCTGAAGGAGCATCTTTGAATAAGGGTGGAAGGACGGTATTGAATCAAGAATTTCTCTGTCTTTTATTACCACGAACTCCCAGGGCTGCTGGTTATGAGCACTGGGGGCGCTCATTGCCGCCTTGAGAAGGGTTTCGACTGTTGCTTCGTTGACGCTTTTACCGGAGAACTTTCTTATGCTTCTTCTGGTAAGGATGGCGTCGATGGCTTTGGTCTCCACGATCTTTTCCCCCTTCGATGGAATCTGTTTTCAATCGGGTTCCGTGTTCGGCCAGTGTTCCGCTTCAAGGTGAGGATTAGCCGGGTCAACCACCGCTACCTGGTCGAAGCTTGAGTGTTTTGCCCTGAAAAGCGCCGTGTCGGCATTGACCAGAACGGCCTGCTGGGTTATGCCGGAAATAATCCTGGTCACCCCAATGGGGACGGAAGTAAATTCGGGGATAACATCTCCCACGGCCTTTCTGATCCTTCGGGCTATGGAGACGGCAAGGGGTATGTCTCCGCTGTCGAGAACGACGGCGAACTGGTTGCCGCCAAACCTTGAAACCACATCGGCCGAGCGGACACATTCAAGTATTGCGTTGGCTGATTTTTTGAGGAATGCATCGCCCACAAGGTGGCCGTGTGCCTGGCATACGTTCTGGTAGTCGTCGAGGTCTATGAAAAGCAGGGTTCTATCTGTTTCGTTCTCGATAAGGATCCTCAGCAGGTTATCGGTATACCTTCTGTTGTAGACACCTGTAAGGTCGTCCCTGAGAGCGGCGTCCTCGGCGTTCTTTTTTGCTGTCAGGAGAGATGAGACGTGGGTTACGTTCATGCGGAGAATATCCAGGAAAAAGTACGAGAAAAGAAGAGTGAAGGAGTATGTTACCACTATGTATCCCATCATCATGTCCAGTTCCCTCAGGTGGAGGATGGGGTAGTAGAAGCAGGCAGCGTTATAGAGGAGTATCAGGAAGAAGGCAAAACCCTTGGGCTGGATGAAATATGGGCCTATCAGGGTGGAAAAGAGCAGGGTCATTACCTGTCTGAGAAGGATAATCTCCACCGGTATGCCAAGGTGTACAAAGAAAACAGGAAAGGATGAAATCAATATCAGGTTCAGGATCGCGAGCCATGCCAGGGCGGATCGTTTGTGAAAGGGAAACAGCAGCGCCGTCGCGGGAGCGCACGCAAGGTATATCAGCGCAAGGGCTCCGTCTATCTTTTGCATGAACGTGTAGCCAAAGAGCACGTCAGTGAGGAACATGGTGGCGAACCATCCCGCAAGTACCAAACAGGTGACCAGCTTTCGCCTTCTCTGCTGTCTCTGGAATTCGACAGCCACCTTGCCCATTTCGACCTGAGTCATGACGGAACCCCCGTATGCAGAGTAAAAACATATTGACCTGATTTACAGAATACTATAGTTCGGTTTGATAATCAAAGAAAGCCCAGGTCATTTTTCAGAGTATTTTTTTGCGAGCAACAGGGCCTCTTTTTTGTTTCTTACCGCGCCTTCAGTGATATGGCAACGGATAGACGAAAGGATCTCTCCGATGAGAGGACCTGATCCTTTCCCTGTCACCATAATTATATCGTCTCCGGAGACGATGTCGAAGTTCTTCTTGAGGCGAGCGGACCAGATAGCTGCCTTTCTGCGGTTATCGGACCATTGCATTGTCATGTCCATCCGGTCGTCCATGGAGATCAAATCTATCAGTCCGGCCAGAAAGAGCCTGTCTATCCACCCTGGACCCATCTCTCTGAAAAGCACCGTGAAAATGTGGCTGTCGAGTTGACCAAAGGTAATATTCCTGCACTTTGCAAGGTTCTCTGTATCCTTGACAAAACGTGACGGCCAGCACCAGGAGGTGCATATATCCCTTGTCTTGTCCCCTGCCGAAGCCAGCAGCGCAAATGCTCTTATAACTTTGTCGCTGCTCATTTCAGATGCGATCCTCGTCCTGTGGATAGTAATGATCTTTTCGGGTTCTGGAAGTCCGTCCCAAAAAGGAATGACCGTTTCCAGAAGGCCAAGAGATTCGAGTGATCTCACGAAAAGGGCCGGGTCTCCTTCGAGAGACAAAAGGATCTCCCTTCCAGTTCTCTGAAGGTGGACATTCCTGACCCGTGGGGCAGATTGCTTGCATTCGATGGCGGAAGCGGGATCTATCTCAAACCATGGCAACGATGAGGCAAAACGGGCAAGACGGACGGCCCTCAGGGGGTCTTCCTCGAGGCGTTTACGAGGGTTGTCGGTGAAGCGAAGAATACCCGAAGCGAGGTCCCTGGTGCCTCCCCACGGATCGATGATACTGCCGTCAGAAGACATGGCCATGGCATTTATCGTCAGGTCTCTCCTGCCCAGGTCCTCTTCCAGGCTCTTGCCGTGATAGGATGAAAGGTCTATACGGGCTTCACCATGGGTTAGGATCGCTGAAACACCCGGAGGTCTGCCGACCAGTTTCGATCCGGGCCAGATCTCAATTACGGATTCCAGAGAAGCCGATGTTGTGATATCAGCATCCCTTATATCACGGCCAAGCAGGAGATCCCGAACCGCGCCTCCGACGATGGCAGCACAGTGCCCCCTGGCTTCCAGTTTTTTAACTGCTTCAAGCGCATCAGCAAGAGGCTTGCCCATTGCTATCACCCTCTGGGGCAATTTTATACCCTTCCAGATGAGCGCGACATTATTGAAGCAGAGAGATCGAGAGGTGCTATATTTGTCATGAGCCTGAATTTGTGAAAAAAAAGGGGGATTTTTTGTCTGTCTTATGGGTGATCTCAATAATTTTGTTCATGGTCTCCCTGTTTTTTGACAGGGGCAGATCCATGCAGGCGGTCCGGAATGCCTGGGACCTCTTCCTGAAGATATTGCCCATGTTTCTGGCGGTGCTTGTCCTTACTTCACTGAGCCTGGGATTTGTAAGCGAGAAGTTCCTTACTGATATCCTCGTGGGGAGGGGGCTGTTTGTTGGAACCATAATGGCTGCGATCGCAGGCTCGGTGGCTGCCATACCGGGTTTCGTGGCATTCCCCCTGGCCGGGATACTTGCCGCCCGGGGGGTGCCCTACACTGTTCTCGGGGCATTCACAACTACCCTGATGATGGTGGGAGTCGTCACTTTCCCGCTCGAAAAGGGATATCTGGGAACAAGGGTTGCCCTGGTAAGAAACCTTGCTGGTTTTGCGACGGCCATTATTGTATCAATGGTCATAGGGATCTTCTTCGGTGAAGTGTTGTGAAAAGGGGTAAATTGATAAGGGCGTGCCTTCTTTACGGAGGTTTTGGGCTTTTCAGTCTGTTTTCTTTTTATTCCGGTTACGAGCCCGGTTTGAGGAGTATCGAAAACCTCAAGTCCTTCGTGGTTACCATGGCAGGGATATTGCCTCCCGCATTCCTTATGGTGGGGTTGTTCAATGCCTGGGTGAAACGGGAGGTGGTTGAGAGACACCTTGGTGAAAACGCCGGATTCCTGGCCTATTTCTGGGCTATTCTTCTTGCCGGAACCATGGTTGGAGGTCTTTTCGTGGCTTTCCCTCTCTGTCACGTACTTCGGAAAAAAGGCGCCTCCCTGGCTGTGATCTTCACGTTCCTGAGTGCTTCGGCCATATGCCGTGTCCCCATGACCATCTTCGAGGCCTCGTTTCTTGGGCTGAAATTCACGATAATACGTTACGCTGTGTCGATTCCCCTGATTATTCTTTCTTCTCGAATAATGGCGTCATGGCTCGGAGAAGGGTTCGTTATATCCGACGGCAAAAAGTGACCAGCATTATTTCCGTCAATCCTGGAAGGAGGAAAGTGCCTGGGCGAACTTGCGAACGTTCCTGATGTGGGTTACGACCATCGGTTCTATTTGCTCTCTGCCGACCGAACGGCAGTTGTTAAGGTAAATATTCCTCAGTTCGATGCTTTCTTTCATTCCAGTTGCAAGTCCGTGAGGTAGAATACCAATATCCGCAAGGGTTTCAAACTTCCCGGCCGGGCCGCCCGATCTCTGATCATGCAGTTTTGACGATATTACATGCGATGCCAGTTCGATACATAGCTGGAGGCTTTGTCCAACTTCAAGGGCCACAACTTCGTCAGGACTTCCTTCAGAGGATTTCTGCCCCGACTCAAGCCTTGAAATGCACCTTTCCAGAGATCCGAGTTTCCTTTCGATACAGATCCTTTCTGTTGACACGTTCATACCCCCCTTATTTTCTGCTTCCCCAGTACATTTCGGGAGGAAGTTCCGGTTTAAGCTCTCTGTCGAAAAGAGCTTCCAGCATTTTCTCCGGTTCGATCCCATTATAAAGGATCCCGTATACTGCCTCAGTCAGCGGCAACTCCACGCCCATCTTTCTGGCATGCCTTGCCAGGGCATCAACAGTATAGGCTCCCTCAGCGACCTGGCCCAGTGAATCCATGGCTTCCTGAAGGGTCATTCCCTCCCCTATGGCCTTTCCAAGGCGATAATTCCGGGAAAGTGTGCTGAAGCACGTGACCATGAGGTCTCCAACTCCGGCCAGACCGGCCAAAGTGAGAGGGTGAGCTCCGCTTCTGGCTCCAAGTCTCATAACCTCGGCAAGACCCCTGCTGGCGAGCGCCGCAAGGGTGTTGCTGCCCATGTCGCGCGCGCTGGCGATACCTGCCGCAATAGCTATTACGTTTTTGACGGCCCCCCCGATCTCCACACCTGCGACATCGTCACTGGAGTAAGCCCGGAAAAGATTTCCAGAGAATATCTCCTGCCACTTTTCTGCCTCTCCGGTAACAGACGAGGCTACGACTACAGCGGTCGGCTTGCCCGCTATGACCTCTTCGGCATGGCTGGGTCCCGAGAGGATGCTGTAAACGCATCCAGGTATCACAGAGGCGGCTATCTGGCTTATCCTCTCCCCGGTTGCGATCTCTATGCCCTTTGCGACATTGCAGATTCTGACGTTCTCTGGCCAGAAAGCCGCCGCCTTGCCGAAAAATTCCCTGACAGCCTGTGTGGGTACCGCGCATACATGATAATCAGATGCAGAAACCGCCTCTTCGAGATCCGACGAGGCCGAAAGTGCCGGGCAGAGATCGCAGGAGGAGAGGTAAAAAGGGTTTCTCCCCGTGGTATTGATTGCCCTTGCCTGGTTATCCCTTCTGCACCATAGAGTTGTATCGTGTCCTTTTCTTGAAAGAAGATCGGCAAGGGCCGTGCCCCAGCTTCCGGCTCCGTAAACAGTTATTTTCTTCATCTTTCCTCCTTCATCATATATCTTTGCCCATGATGGACTCGTTCCAGTCGAACCAGCAATAGTTCTGCTCCGGTTTGGATATTTCCGTCATCGAGAAGGGAAAATCGCTTGCGAAGACGATGTCTTTCCCCGACTGGAATTTGAGAAGCTGCCGATCCCCCTTTTTGGCAAAAGCCTTTCCGTCGTAAATGCCTATGAAATTGGAGCAGAAACATGAAAGGGTCTCAGGAAAAGGGAGATCCATGTCCACTATCATCCGGGCTATGAACTCGCTGTCGGTTTTGTCTCCTATAACCCTGCTTAGAGAGGACATATGCGTCTCGTTACCATTGACCGCCATTACAAGGTGGTGTTTGCCATCAATAACGAAGGGGTGGCAATTTTCGTCCCTGATGGATCCTGTGCTAGCCTCCCTGGAGTGGAAGACGGCCCAATCGTACTCTCTCCCTTCGAGGATCGCCGCCGCTCTTTCGGGTTGCATGTCCACGGCTCGCTCGTAGTGAAGGATCTCGCCGTCGCCAAACAGGACTACGCCGTTGCCGTTACCACCGTCCCTGAGTTCCAGCCCCCGCAGGAAAGCCGAAAGTGTTCTGCACCCGGGCGTCTCTTCCAGCCTTTCTATAAGTCTCGAAACGCCAGATCTGTTAGCCAGAAGCATCCTGCACAACGGGATCACCCCTTTTTGGAGCAAGTTACCGCTCTTGTGATGTCAATCATATAACAGTGAATGCCCGAATAGAAGCACCTGTTTCGGGAACATGGTGATAGAATAATCCAGTGTGATAATAAGACGATGGAACAAGAGGGTGGCTTTATGGAAAGAAATACCGTTCTGGAATATATCAGGATGGTCGACCAGGCGGGGACAGTAGAAGAGGCCTGCGAAATGGCGGTCGAAGCCATAGCCGGTTTTACCCGCTTTTCCAACCCCTCGTTTTTCCTCCTGAATCCCGGTAGCGATTCTCTGGAACTGGTTGCCCATCATGGTTTCACACCTGGAACTCTTTCAATCCCCCGGAGTGAGGGGATCTCCTGGAGAACTCTCGAAAAGGGAGAGACGGCTCTGATTGAGGATATCTCGAAGGTCGATGATTACCTTCCCGGCCTTGAGGGATCATGTTGCGAGATCAATGTTCCGGTGGTGTGGCGGGAAAGAAAGATAGGGGTATTCAGCATAGAATCAAAAGTAAGTGGCGCCTTTTCCCCCGATGATGTCCATTTTGCCAATTTGCTTGCCGCCATTCTCGGGAGCGTGATCGTTCACCTGGAAACAGAGAACCGCCTGAGCGAAAGTCTCAGGTCGCAGGAATCCACAGCGAGGTACAGGTCCCTGTTCCTGGAAATATCAATGGAATTTTATTCCATGACCGACAGAGGAGAATTTCTTGAAAGAGTAGTCAGGATGCTGTCGGAGGTCATGAAATTCGACAAGGTATATCTTTTTCTCAGAGAGACAAGAAATGGTCCCCTGCACCTCAGGGCATACAGTGGGAAGGATATTGGCGAAAAGGCGATAAGGGATGTAGTCGAGGAGGGCAGGGGTCTGACCGGTAAGGCACTAAGAACAGGCGAGGCCGTGTTCTGCAACGACACATCGAAAGACCCCGATTTTTACATGGATGACGAAAGAACCCTCTCAGAGGCCGTCCTCCCTATACGCTCCGGGGATCATCTCTGGGGAGTGCTCGTCGTGGATGAATACAGCACCGGGGCTTTTGAGCGGGAGGAGAGAGAACAGCTCAGGATCCTGGCCGGGATTACGGGAGTAGTGCTGGACAACATGGATAATCTTGCCAGGATCAGGGAGGATCTCGACCTGATGGAAAGACTTCACGAAATAATCGCGTCTGTTGCCGGGGAGCGCGATATCAGGGCGATGTGCCGTGAGACCGTGAGGCTTTTGAATCTTGGCACAAAATACAATCTTGTTCAGATCCACGAGATCCTCGACGAAAAGACGGGAGAGAGCATGATCATTGCCGGCAGCCATGGAGAGCCTCTTTCTGCCGAGTATTATAAAAAGCAGACCTCACTTCTCAGGGAAGGCGGGTGGGGTCTTACAGGAGAGGCCGCAAGGAAGAGAATCCTTTTGAATGTTCCTGATGTTCAGAAATCAGAGATTTACGTTGCTGTAAGCCCGATGACCCTGTCGGAGCTCGATGTTCCCATAGAGTTTGACGGAAAGGTTTACGGGGTGCTCTCCGTTGAAAGCAAATTGCCTGATGCCTTTCAGGAGGAGGACGAAAAAGTTGTTTCTATTCTCGCCAGACACCTCGGGGCGTTGTGGGCTCATAATGAACTTCTTGAACGGACCGAAAGGCAGGCGATGCAGGATCCCCTTACGGCCCTCTGGAACCGTCGTTTTTTCTTCGACAGGCTCGATGCCGAGACTTCGCGATGCGCAAGGTATGGGTGCATTTTCAGCATAGTCATGATAGATCTGCGGAATTTCAAGATCGTTAACGACAGGTTTGGTCATCCGGCGGGTGACAGGGTGCTGATAGAGGTAGCCTCGTTCTTTCAGAGATCCGTGAGGGAATGTGACGTAGTGGCGAGGTACGGTGGGGACGAGTTCGTGATTCTGTTCCCCGAGACCGATTTTGCTGAGGCTTCGCGCATCATGGAGAGAATGGAAGATAATCTGAAGAGACAGAAACTTTGCGTCGAATCGGTTGAAGTACTTTTCGATTGCGGCATTGCTTCCTATCCCGCGGACGGCAAGGAAGGAAGGGCCCTTGTTCAGGTGGCGGACGAAAGGTTATACAGTGGGAAAAAGGCCGCGAAGGACAACTGCGGGAAGGGTGTCGCCCCATGAAGCACTCCCGTAACCTCTATGTATTGCCGGATACGCTTCCAAATGAAGAATTTTTCGAGACCCTGATCCCTGATTCCTGTGTAAGGATAGAAAGGATAATATCCTCCGGGCAATCAACCCCGGCCGGGTCCTGGCTCGAGCAGGAGGATGATGAATGGGTCGTTCTCCTCCAGGGAAAGGCCGTTATTGAATATCCCGAAAACATAAAAGCCGAACTGGAACATGGAGACTGGATATTCATTCCCGGCCACACCAGACACCGCGTTGCCTGGACATCCTCCGATCCCCCCTGTATCTGGCTGGCTGTCCACGGCAGGCTCAGAAAATAGAAAAGGGGCCGGGCCGCCGGGCCCAACCCCCTGAAGCAAAGGCTTTTTCAGTGCTACCTGCCTCCGAGAAGTATGCTCTCCGGGGACCTGTCACCGAGAGTCTCGGCCTTGTCGCCCCTCTCAAGGGGTATCCCCCTGATGATGGAACATACGCTGTACTGGGGCTTGACCTCCACGACTGAAAGAATCGCCATGTATATCTTCTCAGCGTCGAGAACTGTGCCATCCATCGCCGTGATGGTCGCACCCTCGCGGTAGGCCGCAAGGAATGTTCCAGGAGTAAGGCTGGAGTTGTTGCTCCCGGCATCCACCATGACCTGGGGACCGTTTGCCTGTATCACATTGAAGGTCTCCGATCTGGCAGGCAGGGATGAGGGTATCTCCTTGAACCTCTCGACGAGTTTGAGCACGGCCTTGTGTGTGGCGCCAGCCATGACTCCCCCGACCTTTCCGCCGCCAAAGACCGCGCCGTCGTATGCGACTCCGCCAAGGGTCTGGTTGGAAGCCCCCTGCTCGCGTGCCACCATTTTTATCTCTCCCGTCTGGGCGTCAATGGCGCGGGTGTCTATTGTTACGTAGGCGGTGTGGGAGCCAATGGCGACGCCTCCAGGGAGGCCTGGGAGGGGAACCGCTCCCCCCGCGGCTTCATGGCGAAACTCGGTGATAGATCCGGTGATTATTAGTTCCACACCGAGAAGTTTTCCCATTTTAACAGCCGTTGAGGGATCGATGGCTCCTGTCGCGGCCATGTTCTGCTCCATAAGGAGAGTGTCGATCTTTGATCTCTCGATTATGGTAAACAGATCAGTATTGAAAAGTTCCGTGACGAGCATGTCTGTTATTGCTCTTGCCGGAGCCCCGGAGTAGGCGGCGTCCTCGAACTCGATCACTGCTATCCTGGTCTTCGCCGCGGCAGGAGCGGCGATGAGAGAGAGAGCCACGGCAACCAGCAACAGGCCTTTTGCGTATTTTTTCAGACTCATTTGTTTTCTCTCCTTATTTAATGGTTACAGGCAGATACATCATACCAGTCCCGGTGAAAGGATTCTACGGGTTGGACCTAATGTCGTTCCCTCCAAGGCGTTTCACGGCATACATCAGATCATCTGCCCTTCCGGTGAGGGTTTCTATGGTGTCGCCATTCCTGAAAGATGATATTCCAAAACTTCCTGTTATGGGTCCAAACCCGTCGTGATCAAGTTCTTCGAGAAGTTTTCTGAGTTTTTCCGCCAGTCCCTTTGCCTTTTCCAGCGGGGCCGGTGTCGCGAGAATGAACTCATCCCCTCCCCACCTTGCGGCCATATCGGAGGAGCGAATGCTGTCGCTGACCGAAGTTGCAATCTTTAAAAGGGCCCTGTCTCCGACAAGGTGTCCCCGGCTATCGTTGAGTTTCTTGAAATTATCCAGATCCAGCATTATTAGGGATAGAGGTGTTTCGTATCTGGATGCTTTTGCGATCTCTCTTGCCATTATCTCCTCAAAGTGCTGTCTGCTCAGAAGCCCTGTTACCTTGTCCGTCGTTGCCGAAAGGAAGAGTTCCCTGTTCAGCCTTTTCAATTCATTCTCAGCATCAATTCTTTCGGTGATATCCCGGCAAATGCCCTGATGTAATACTGTTCCTTCATCAGTCCGGATGTAGCGGGCATAATCCTCCATCCAGATAATTGTCCCGTCTTTCCTCCTGAGACGATATGTCTCGGTCTCTTCGTGAAAGCCGCTGTTGATCTCTCTCATGCCGGAGAATCGGGTTCTCTCCTCTTTTTGGACGTAAAGGTCGGTGGGGATGTGGATTTTCTTTATTTCTTCGAGGCTTCCGTAACCAAGCATCCGGATCATGGCAGGGTTGGCCTCAACGAAATAACCTTCCTCCGTGGTTGTGTAAAAACCGTTAGGCATGGTATTGAAAAGATCCCTGTATTTTGCCTCGCTGTCCCGGATGGTTTTCTCGGCCTTTTTCCGGTCTGAAATGTTCCTGTAGATTCCGTAGGAGTATCTTTTCCCCTCTCTAATGCTTACGGGAATACCGAGAAAAGATACCTCAATGGTTGATCCGTCTTTTTTTCTGCGTGTCGATTCGTTGGAAATGCTGTTTCCAACAAGGGTGGTGCGGGTCAGTTCCCTGGCCTCCTCGAGATAATCCGAATCGCCGGCTACAAGGTCGTCAATGTTCCTGCCGGAGACCTCTTCGGTGGAATAACCGAACATTTCGCAGAACATGGGGTTGGCCCTGATTATGGTTCCGTCTCCCTCGCAGAGGACTATCCCCTCCGAAGCATTCTCGAAAAGGGCATTAAGGGATTCTCGCTCAAAGGCAAGAGCCTCCTCCATGATCTTGCGGTCCGTAATGTCCCTGCCGACGGACTGTATCTCTACAAGTTCGCCTCTTTCATTGAATATTCCCTGGTCGGTCCACTCCTGCCAGCGGATCTCCCCTGAGGACATGGCGACCTTTTCCTCACCTGTGATGACGGGGTTCCCGGGGGTGAGAGATTTTAGTTTCGAGTGAACCACGGGGATATATTCAGGTGTTACGTGGTCCGCGAAGGATCTTCCTGCAGCATCCTGAGCTTTTATCCCGTGGTATTCGCGGTATGCCTTGTTGGCGTAGGTCGTTACGAGGTCGGGGGTGAATCTGAGGATCAGTTCCGGGTGGGAATCGAGTATTCCCCGTAGTTTTGCCTCGGCTATTCTTGCGGCTTCTTCTTTTTTGCGGAATTCCGTCAGGTCCCTGTAAATCCACATCGATCCTGTATGTTCTTCCCCTGCTTGGACAGGAGTTGCGTAAATAAACACTGGGAAGGATGTTCCGTCTCTCCTCTGGCGCACAGTCTCAGACCGAATAAAACCGGAACGGCGGAATTCCTCACTGAGGGCCCTGGCTTCATGGAGGTTTTCGCCCCCACTTACAACCAGGTCATCCAGAAGTCTTCCGATGGCCTCGCTTCTTTCGTAGCCGAATATCCGGCAAAATTCGTCGTTGACAAGCACAACCCTTCTCGACTGGTCGCAAAAAACCAGCCCCTCCGGGGATCTCTCGAACAGTGTCCTGTAAAGCGAATTCTCTTCAGATCCCATATTCCGTTCAGGATTATCAGGAATCAAAGGCTTTCTCCTCTCCTGTCAGTGGAAGGGTAGGATAAACATACTGATTATATCTTTATTTTTATCGCCCGTGTTTTTTCGAAAGAAACATAGAGAAGGTTGAGGTAATAATCGTTAATTTTTGATATAGTCTGGTATAGACTTTCACTGAGGCGGTGATTTTGCCCTCAGAATATGAAAAAAGCGAAGGGGAGAGGGTAATGAAAACGCAGATCAACACCGTAAGCGCAATGGAGATCCTTGACTCGAGGGGGAACCCGACGGTCCGGACGTGGTGCGGGCTTTCTGACGGAACCGTCGTTTCGGCTTCCGTTCCTTCCGGTGCCTCCACGGGGGAGAACGAGGCGGTGGAGCTCCGTGACGGGGACAAGGGGCGCTACGGTGGCAAAGGTGTGCTTAAGGCAGTGCAGAACGTAAAAGATATTATCGCCCCGAAGATCAGGGGGATGGATCCGTCCAGACAGGAAGATATTGACCGGATGATGATAGAACTGGACGGGACTCCCAACAAGGGCAGACTGGGAGCCAATGCCATCCTGGGTGTTTCCATGGCAGTGGCCAGGGCGGCTGCCGCTTCTCTCGGGGTACCTCTTTACGAATATCTTGGAAATAGCGAAAAGTATCCCATTCCCGTTCCGATGATGAATATCCTCAATGGCGGCAAACATGCCGATAACAGCGTGGACCTCCAGGAGTTCATGGTCATGCCCATTGGCGCCCCAACCTTTGCCGAGGCCCTCAGGTATGGCGCTGAGACCTTCCATGCCCTGAAAAAGATTCTGTCGGGAAGAGGCTACGCGACAAGCGTGGGCGACGAGGGAGGTTTCGCGCCCAACCTTGGCAGCAATGATGAGGCATGCGAGGTGATCGTGGAAGCCATAGAGGCAGCGGGCTATACTCCCGGCAAGGATGTCTCCCTGGCTCTTGATCCGGCCGCCAGCTCATTTTATGAGAACGGGGCCTACGTCCTGTCCAAATCAGGACAGGGGAGCAAGACGAGCGAAGAAATGACGGGCCTTTACGGTCAATGGATCGACAAATACCCCATTGTCTCCATCGAGGACGGACTCGATGAGAACGACTGGGAGGGTTTCAGACACCACAACCTGGTTTTGGGGGACCATATCCAGGTGGTCGGAGACGATCTGTTTGTAACTAACTCAAGGTACGTCGAGAGAGGTATTCGTGAGAAGACAGCCAACGCGGTCCTGATAAAACTGAACCAGATCGGCACTCTGACGGAAACCGTCGAGACGATCGAGATGTGTCGCCGTGCGGGGTGGGGTTTCGTGATATCTCATCGAAGCGGCGAGACAGAGGATTCATTCATAGCGGATTTTGCCGTGGCTATGGGCGGAGGGCAGATCAAGACCGGCTCGGCGTGCAGGAGCGAGAGGATCTGCAAGTACAACCGTCTCCTTGAAATAGAGATGGAACTGGGGGAAAAAGCCTTTTTTGAAAACCCCTTATCCAGGAACTGACGGGATGATCCCTGGAATTGTGCAGGCAGTGCTTCTTCAGCGCTATTCCAGGGATTTTCTTCCCAGGGCGTGGAAAATCGGAGCCATCGATGTTTCCGGGAAATCCAGCAGCGCCTTCCCCGTGGTCGCCCTCAGGTAGTTGTCGACCCACCAGAACACGTTTTGCCTGCGGATGCTTGCCCTTAATCGGCGCATCCGCGTTTTTTTTTCGTCCGGGGACATTGTCACTGCCTCAAAAAGAGCCCTTTCTATTCCGTGGATGTCATAGGGGTTCACCAGAACGGCATCGCGCTGCATCTGTGTGGCGCTCCCCGCGAACTCGCTGAGGATCAGAACACCATCGTCTGCCGTCTGGCATGCGCAGTATTCCTTTGCCACGAGGTTCATCCCGTCCTTCAGGGGAGTTACCAGGGCTACATCGGCGAGCCTGTAATATGCCACCAGTTCCTCCCTGGGTACCGGTTTGTACATATAGTGGACAGGGACCCATCCCGGTGATGAGAACTCTCCGTTTACGGAACTCACCAGTTTTTCGATCTCGTCCTTCAGTTCGTGATATGCGGGAACGTCTTCCCTGCTCGGGACCACGATCTGGACGAAAGTAATCCTGTTAAGGTATTCCGGGCGATCCTTGAGAAACTTCCTGAAGGCCTTTATTCTCTGGGGTATCCCCTTGGTATAGTCAAGTCTGTCAACCCCGAGGACGACTACCTCCCGTGAGATGCTCTTCCTGAGTTCCTTGAGAGTTTCACAGGCTTCCCTGGATTTTGCGGTCTTCCTGAAGGACCTGTAGTCTATGCTGATAGGCATCGCCGCGACCTGCATTTCTCTTCCTTCTGCGGAAGCTCTGATCACGGGTCCCCTCCCGGACACTTTTGCGTCCGGGAAGAGAGCTTTCAGACAGTCCGTGAAATTTCTTCGGTCCCTCGGAGTCTGGAAGCCCACAAGTTCGTAATCCAGTAGATCCCTCAAAAGGTCGTCCCGCCAGGGCAGCTTCAGAAATATGTCAGGGGCGGGAAAAGGTATATGAAGGAAAAACCCGCAATGCCTGTGAATATCGGATTCCTTGAGTATTCGGGCCACAGGTATCATCTGGTAGTCATGGACCCATACAAAATCTTCCGTCCTGGTGTGGCGCGAGACCGCCCGGGCGAAGCAGCCATTCACCTTCCTGTAGGCGTTCCAGTACTCTGGCTCAAAGCGGCACATGGTCTGAAGATCATGAAAGAGCGGCCAGATCACCTCGTTGGAAAAACCGTAGTAGAAAGAATCTACGTCTTCTCTGGATAAAAGAACGGGAAAAACCCTGTAACCCGCCCTGTCGGAAGCTGGTCCCAGGATCTCGCGCAACGTTTTCATATTCACAATATCGGCTGTTCCCGTCCATCCGATCCAGATACCTCCTCTGTCGCGGAGAACGGGGGTCAGCGCCGAAACGAGCCCTCCTGAAGAAGGCAGGACCTTCCAGTTTTCGTCTGATCTCTCCAGTTTCAGGGGGAGCCTGTTCGAGACTATCGCGAGTCTTCCCTTGACCTTCACCGGGTCTACACCTTCCTGGGCCTTCGCCGTGAGCCTGACCTGGAACGCTTTTCCCACAGGGGTTTCTGGAGCCTGTAACTCGCCTCGAAGGATTTGAAAAGATCAAGGTATTCTTCCAGGTACCTGGACATCAGGAACTTCTCCTGTACCGTTTTGCGCGCCTTTTCTCCCATTTTTCTCCCGAGGTCCGGGTCCTTGAGGAGCATCACTATCCTTTCGGCCGCTTCATTGACAGAATCTACCAGAAAACCGTTCTCTCCGTCGGTGATCTGGTGTCTTATGCCTCCCACATTGCCCCCAATGACAGGTTTGCCCTTCCACATAGCTTCGGTCACGGTCAGCCCGAAGCCTTCCCTGATCGACTTTTGCAGTATTACCGCCGCCCTGCTCTGGAGGGCGTTGACGAGAGCCGTGTCCTCCACGGTAAGCATTATTATTCCCTCTTCCTCGAGTTCCTTCAGTTCGTTAAATATTTCCAGGCCCTCGGGGTCGTCGGATGCAATATTCCCGAGGAGGATCAGGTTGCAGTCGACCTCACGACGGGCTATCTTGTAGGCCTCGATCACCCCAGCGGGGTCCTTCCACCTGTCGAAACGTGAGACCTGAACGATCAGCGGCTTGTCGTCGGGAATATTGTATTTACTGAGCCTTTCGTCTATCTCTTCTTCGGAGAACTCGCGGTTCTTGATGCTGAATGGATCTATTGCCGGTTTTATGAAAACCAGCGGGGTGTCCATCTCCTGCCTGTATTCGGGTATGCTGAAGACCGCGGCATCGTATCTGTTGAGATAGTTCCTTATATAGGGCCACAATTTTTTGTTGGGGCTGGAAAGGTCGACGTGGCACACCCATACCCACGGTCCCTTCTTGTGATAGTGTCTCACCATTGGGAGCGGCTGGGGGTCATGAACCACAACAATATCGTGATCGATATGGTTACGGAGCACGTTCTCGAATACGACGTGTTCGTAGATCCTGAACTTTTTCCAACTGAGGTTGATATCTCCGCCCTGGAGGGCGTTGTGCATCTTCTTGGTGACGCTGAAAAAGTCGGGAGAGCCCTGGATCACCCTCCAACCCATCTGGACTCCTGCCAGGTTTGCGAGCAGGGTCATTGAGCCGAGTAGTTCTGCCACACCCCCGCCATAATATGTGGAATTGATGTGGACTATCCTTCTGTCCGACATTTTCTCGGCCTTGAGAAGTATCCTGTCGACAGCCTCGGCGCCGATGAATGGTTCGTAATGTTCGATACGTGCGATATATGGAAGCCCCACAGGGTATCACTCCTTTTCATTAACATGCTCAAAATGGGATCCGGCAAGAGAGCAAGATTGGAATGTCTTCGGGGAATTTGGGATGAGTATATCCAGGAATTGTTGTTGCCGGAAAAAGAATATCCATTATTATAGGACAATTGTCCAGAATCGCGAAATTATTCGCCCGGAACGGGGCAATCTGTGGCAAAATGATCCAGGGAAAATGATGAGCACTGGTCAGTGCTTCTGGCAAAGAGAGGTTTTTATTCTGTCTATAGTTGGTTTAGGGTGCATGATACTTGCGGCTTTTTTCTTTGGCTCCCTGGGGCCTGCCGAGCGTATAGCCTTTGAGCACGGTGTTACTCCGGCGGGGGTATCTGTTGTCAGGGCCGTCGCGGGAGCTTTTGTCGTAACCCTGTATGCCTTATTCCGGGATCCCGGGGTTCTGGTTCCCGGTTTCAGAGATGCCTGGAAGTATGCTCTTGCTGGTCTCTTCGGTGTAGTTTTTGTGTACTATCTCTCCAATATTGCCTTCGTTACCATACCTGTAGGCCTCACCGTTATCCTGTTCTACACAAATCCGATCTGGACCATGGTCGGTTCCGCCCTGATGGGGAAGGAGCGTTTCACCCTTGCACGCCTTGCTGCTCTGCTGGCCGGTTTCTCGGGAGTATGGCTCGCCGTGGGGGGAGCGGGAAGCGGTGCAGGTGGGGCACTCGATCCCGTGGGTGTTGCCGCGGCAGTGATCTCCGGAGTGGGATACTCGGTCTATATGCTCAACAGCAGGTACGGCACCGGCAAAAGGGAGCCCTTCAAGACCTTCGTCCAGATGTTCCTCTGGGGGGCAGCGATAATGACTGCAATAGCCCTTTTCAGAGGAGAGATGCCGGTTTTTCGGGGGATGCCATCCACCGCGATCCTCTCCCTGGGACATCTGGTTGTATTCCCCACGATCCTTTCATACGCTCTTATATCCTATGCCCTGAAATATCTTCCGGGTACCGTCGCGTCGATCACTTCCATGTCGGAGATCCTTTTCGCCGGATTGATAGCGTGGGTCCTTCTCGGGGAGGTGCCCTCGAGAGGTCAGGTCGAAGGAGGCGCCCTCATTGTTTTCGCGGTGATGCTTCTTCTCGCGGAAGGCAATATCCGGGCTGGTTGTGGAAACAGGACGGGGAAGGACCAGCCCTGAGGGTGCCCCTTCCCCGGGAATTACTTCTAGAAGAGGTTCTGTGCCAGGGCCCTGCCGTCAGTGAACCGGACGATCACCCTGTAGTTGGATGGGTTTGCGCTCAGTTTGCCGTTATCCGCGAGCCAGAGGTGGAGATCGGTGTTGCCCGAGACCGATTTTGTGATCGAACCGTCTGTCTTTGATATAACCGGTCCCGTCGGATTTTCTGTTACGGCAATATGCCATATTCCGTTACCGGGGATAGTGTCCCAGTCTCCGCCTTTGCCGTCGAGGGATTCAATGGTTATGGATCTGATGATCCCCTCGATAGAAAGTAGCCTGAGCCTTATGTGGGCATCGGGATTCGCGTCAAGGCCGCTTCTAATGTCGGCCGGTTCCCCCTTGCCCAGGATATTCCTGGGTCCCTTCCCCATGTAAAAGGCCTTTACGCTGTTTGATATCTGTATTGTTTCACCTTCTGGCTGCTGTGCCTGTCTCGAAGGCTCCACGGTCCCCCGGTCAATGCTTCTCTCCAACGTCCTGCCGTCACTGAAGACCGCGATTATCCTGTAGCGGTTGGTGGTTGTCGTCAGGGATCCGTCATCGGCCAGCCACAGGTTCATCTCCATTGTGCCCTCGACAGGTATCGAGACGGAGCCCTGGGGGGAGTTGAGGATCTTGCCTGTATTGTCAGTAACGGCGGCCAGTGGTTTCCCGTTGCCGGGAAGTGTGTCCCATTCGCCGGGGGCACCGTCAAGGCCCCTGATAATAAGGCTTATGATTGTTCCGCGGGCGGAGATCCGGGCCGAAACCTTCCAGTCCGGCTTGCCGTCACCGCCAGGCGACTCGCTCCTGCCGACAAAATCCCCGGAGGATGGAGGAAAGAGGAAGGCAGAGAGGAACCCCTCTTCACTGGAAGGTTGCGCTGAGGAAGCCTCTGTAGAGGCTGTCTCCCTGAGTATGGTTCCGTCGATGAAGCGGATGATAACCTCGAACCTTGTCTTGCCGCCGGCTACGGCTCCGTTGTCGGCCACCAGCAGGTCCAGAACAGTATCTCCCTCTACGGCGAAACGCACGCTGCCGTCGGGCCTGTTTTTGATCTCATCCTTCATGAAGACGGCTATACCCCATACCCCGTTTCCAGGGACGGTATCCCACATGGCGTTGGTCCCGTCGATATTGCGGATGGTTATCTGGTCGACGACAGAGATGGTAGAGAAAGAGACCCTGAAATGCGCATCATCGACACCGTCTCCGCCTATGGTCTCTCTTTTTCCGGCCGCGTCCGCAGGCCTGATGCCGTATAGAAATGCTTTCATGGCATCAGTTCCTGTTTCCTGGGCCTGAGTTTCCGGGGTGAATATCTCGGGCATACCCTTTACCTCTGCCTTTGCAGTTGCCGTACTGCCATCGATAAATTTTACCGAAACCTCGTATTCCCTGGTCAGTGAGAATGCCGTCCCGTCATCGGATACATAAAGGTTCAGCGTAGCGAAGCCGAGAAAGGGGACGATAGGCATCCCCGAACCGGTTGAGATGGTTTTGCCAGTAGCGTCTTTAACAACGATACCCCACTTTTCATTGCCGGCGACAGTGTCCCATTCCCTTACACCATCGACGGCTTTCAGAGAAACGTCTGTGATCGCTCCTATACCTTTGATTGAGACCGAAAGATGCACGTCGGGCTTGCCGTCCGGTTCTGATGATTCCTCCATTCCAAGGAGATCCTCCTGTGCGGATCGAAAGGAGAATTCGGTTATCTCACCCATTGCCCCCCATGCCGTGCCCGATACGAGCAAAGGCAAGAGGAAAGTCAAAAACAGTGTCCTGAAAAAAAGGGTTTTCATAATGCTCTCCCTCCGTCTGGTTTCTGAAATAAAGATTCACTTGATTAATCAGATTCAGTATAACATGAAGAAGTAGTGGTACCGATGGTTACCGTCCATCCGAAGCGGCCTTGAGGATCTCCCTGCAGAAAGAGGGAAGATCCGACGGTCTTCTGGAGGTAATTATCCTTTCGTCGCTGACCACTTCCCTGTCGATCCATTTTGCTCCTGCAAGGACCATGTCGTCCTTCAGGCTGGGATAACTTGTGACTTTCTTTCCGGAGAGAATGCCGCAGGAAACAAGAAGACTTCCCGCATGACAAATTCCCGCAACGAATCCTCCGGAGGAATATGTCCTTTTTACGAGACCGATGATGTCAGGTGACATTCTGAGTCTGTCGGGGGCCCAGCCTCCTGGAACCACGATCCCAAGCAGCGTTTCGCCTGTGATGCCTCCCGCATCGTAAGGAGCCTCTACGGTGGTACCGTATTTCCCCTTGTAGACTGTCGGAGCTGCCGGTGCAACTACAATGGATTCGTATCCGGCCTCCTGAAGCCGGTAGAAGGGGTACCAGAACTCGATGTCGTGGAAATCGTTTTCGACCAGAACCGCGATCTTTGAAGTCATTCCCGAACCCTCCTTTCCTGAGGACAGATCTTTTTGTCTTCCCCATTATAAGATAACTCCCTGATGCCGGGGCAAACACTCCGGGGGGAAATGGTGTAAAATATGTTTCAAGAAGTCTCCTTTTCGGGGGTCTTCCAGATCGAATCGCCGCGGCGGTCCTTCCGCCGCTTTTTGTTGTTATTGCAGGATAAGGAGAGGAAGCGCAAATGGAGAAGAAATCGGGAGAACTCTCTTTCGGCAAGGTCATTCCGTTATCGATAGAGGAAGAGATCCGGCACAGTTATCTTGACTATGCAATGAGCGTCATTGTCGGCCGTGCACTGCCGGATGCCAGGGACGGGCTAAAGCCTGTCCAGCGGAGGGTCCTCTATGCCATGCTGGAACTGGGGCTGAGGCACAACCAGTCCTACAAGAAATCGGCGCGAGTCGTCGGTGAAACCATGGGTAAGTACCATCCTCACGGAGATTCGGCCATATACGACACCATGGCCCGTATGGCCCAGGACTTCTCCATGAGGCAGACCCTCGTGGATGGCCAGGGTAACTTCGGATCCCTCGACGGGGATCCCCCTGCAGCGATGCGATATTGCGTCACGGGGGATACGCTGATAAGGTCCGGGGAAGGCTTCAGGAAGATCGGAAATATCTGTGAGACTGAAGATAACACTACTGTCGAAACAGATGGAGAATGCCTGACCCTGGACTTGTTGCCCGGTCGTTATGACAGGGTTTTTAATAGCGGTTTTCACCCTGTCATTGAACTTCAAACGGAGTCAGGTTTCAGGATAGAGGGAACCTCCAATCATCCGCTTCTCGTGATCCAGGCAGAAGATGAAGGCCGCCCCTCACTTGCCTGGTCGACACTGGATCGTATCGCTGAAGGCGATTATGTTGCAATGGCTTGCGAAGAGGGTGTTTTCTCCGACGATCTTGAGGACAAATACAGGGATCGGGCAATATTCTGGGGGGGCATGATCTCGGAAGGATATATTTCCGGGGAGGCTCAGAGGTATAACCGCGTTGGCTTTTCAAACACAGACCCCGAATATTATGAGGCCATGAAGAAAGGTTTTCTGGCCGAGATGGAACAAACCGGCAACGAAAAGGGTAACCTGAGAGAATCTCTGGGTCACAAGACAAAGAAGGACGTAATGGTTCTTGATATTGATTGCAAGCCTTTCCGGGAGGCAATGATCGAATCCGGCTATGCGGGCAGCGCGAGGGAAAAGACGGTTCCTGATTCCATTTTTGAAGGATCCGCCTCTTTCCAGATATGGTTTCTCAGAAGTCTCTTTGAGGGTGACGGCAGTTGCTCCAGGCTAAACGACAAAAGAAGAGGGAAGGCCTATGGTGCTGTAGCCCTTCATTCGGCAAGCCTGGTACTACTGAGACAGGTCCAGATCATGCTTTTGAGGTTCGGGATCCTTGGTCGTATATACCGCGACAAGAATATTCACCGACTCCTCGTAACGTCATATCCGGATCTTGCGCGTTTCCGGGATGTCATAGGTTTTCTGACAGAAACCAAGAACTCTCCTCTTCGTGAAATATGTGAGGAAATGCGGGACAGGAGTCATTTCGGCCCCGGATCCCGACTGAAATGTATCCCCTATCTCGCTCGATGGATAAGAAAAATAGCGACAAAAAACAGGGAGAGGATCCAGAAGGTTAATCTCCAGGATATTGCTGGCATCAGAAAAAACTGGGATCTGATCCAGGCATCTGTACCTGAGGAGGATCTTTCCTATATTGCGGGGATGCTCAGGCATTCTTTTATATTCCAGAAAGTATCTTCGGTAAGACTGTCGGGCAGGAAAAAGGTCTTTTCGATCCGCGTAGATTCTCCCTGCCACAGTTTTGTCGGGAATGGTTTTGTCAACCATAACACTGAAGCGCGGCTGTCGCCCGCGGGAGAACAGCTCCTTTCCGATATCGATGAGGAGACCGTCAACTGGGGGCCGAATTTCGACGATTCACTTCAGGAACCACTTACGCTTCCCACAAGGATCCCGAATCTTCTTGTCAACGGAAGCACTGGCATAGCCGTAGGAATGGCTACCAACATGCCTCCCCACAACCTCGGCGAGGTTGTGGATGCTCTCTGCCTTCTCCTGGATAATCCCGATGCCGGAACCGAAGAGGTTATGTCTGTCCTCCCGGGGCCCGATTTCCCGACGGGCGGTATCATCCTGGGAAGGGGAGGGATACTCGACGCGTACCGCACCGGCAGAGGCAAGATCATAGTCAGGGGAAGAGCCCATGTCGAAGAGGGCCGAAGGGGAAAAGATTCCATAGTGATAACCGAGATACCCTTCATGGTCAACAAATCCAACCTTCTCGAGGCGATAGCAAAGGGGGTCCAGATGAAGACCCTCGATGGTATCACCGATCTGAGGGACGAATCCGACAGGAGAGGCCTCAGGGTCGTTCTCGAACTTGCAAGGGACGCAAACCACGATGTGACTTTGCGGCAGCTTTACCGCAGGACACAGTTGCAGTCCACCTTCGGTGTCATTAACCTGGCGCTGGTCGAAGGAGAACCGAAGGAACTCTCTCTTCTTTCGATGCTTGGACTCTTCATAGACTACAGGCGCGAGGTGGTTCGAAGAAGAACCGTATTCCGCCTCAGGAAGGCCGAGGAGCGTGCTCATATAGTCGAGGGGCTTATAAGGGCCATCGACATGATCGATGCCGTGATAAAACTGATCAGAGGTTCAAAGGATCCCTCGGAAGCACGGTCGGGCCTTGTAGAAAAACTTGGTTTTACCGAGGCCCAGGCCCAGGCAATACTGGACATGAGGCTCCAGCGCCTTACCAACCTGGAAAAAAACAAACTCGAGGACGAAATGGCACTGCTTCTCGCCGACATAGAAAGATTCAGAAGCATACTCGCGAATCCGGCAACTCTTGACATGGTCGTCAGGGATGAACTCCGGGAGGTTCGCTCGAATTTCTCCGATGACAGGAGAACCACCATCGTGGAAGCTGTGGAAGACGTCTCCGTCGAGGACCTGATACCCGAGGAGGAGATAGTGGTTGTACTCTCCCGTGACGGTTATCTTCGCAGGATGCCCCTTGAGCAGTACCGGCTGCAGGGCCGCGGAGGAAAGGGGGTCAAGGGAGCTACCCCGAAAATAGGAGACGAGGCCGCCATAATAACGGTCTCGACCACCCACAGGGATATTTTCCTTTTCACCACCAGGGGAAGGGTTTTCGCCGTCAGGGGGCACGTGATCCCCGAACCCAGGACGGGCAAGGGGCGCCTGGCCAGCCAGTTTGTATCTCTGGAGGACGGTGAATCCGTCGTAGGGATGAGGGACAGCCATCTTCACGGAGCCCGGTTCGTCTTTTTCATAACCGCTGCAGGAGTTGCAAAGCGGCTTCCCGTCGAGGAACTTGAAAATCTCACCCGTGCCGGGAGGAGGGTTCTCTCCGTCGATGAAGGTGACGAGATATCCCGGGTCAGGTTTTCCAGCGGGGTCGATGATATCCTCATAGTTACTTCAAAGGGACAGGCACTGAGGGTCTCCGAGGACGAGTTCCGTCCTATGGGCCGCCAGGCGAGGGGAGTGAGGGGGATCCGCCTTTCAGCAGATGACAGGGTGGTAGGATGCGATATAGTAAAACCCGGACACCAGGTTCTCCTTGTCAGCGCCCAGGGTGTCGGCAAGAGAACACGGTACGATGAGTTCATGCCCCATCACAGGGCAAGCGGGGGATGCCGGGCCATGAAGGTCACCGACAAGACGGGGGACCTTATCGGGTCCTGGGGGCTGATGCCTGACGACCAGGTCATAGTGATGACCCACAAGGGTAGAGTTATAAGGCTGGGTGTGGGTGACATTTCGCTTCTGGGCAGGACCGCTACGGGGTACCGCGTGATAAGGGTTGCCGCGGGAGACTGTGTGGCTGACATCAGCGTTATAAGGACAAGTGAGGAAGAGGTTGAGTAGGTTTTGAGGATCGCGCCTGAAGGAAGAATGCAACTGCTCCTGTCGATATCGGCGGCAATTTTGTCCGCGGTGTTTCTGCCGTTGCCATTCGCGATGGTTTTCCTGCTGCTGGCGGCTTTCCTCGCGTGGTTTTTCAGGGATCCTGAGAGATATGCCCGCTGCGGCGACGGGGACTGGGTCAGCCCCGCAGATGGAAAAGTCGTAGAGATATATCCTTTTGAACATCATTTTGTGGGGAAATGTACCGTCGTAGGTGTTTTCATGTCTCCTCTCGACGTTCACGTCAACCGTATGCCCTGTGACGGGACAATATCGTGGCTGGAATATATTCCGGGAAAGAAACTGATGGCCTTCAACCCGAAGGCATCGTTGGAGAACGAGCGTTTTCTCATGGGTTTCGATACGGTCCACGGCAGGGGGATGACGGTCCAGGTAGCGGGTTTTCTGGCGAGAAGAATAGTATGTTCCAGGTCGGCAGGGGAAAGACTCCTTCGCGGGGAACGCTTCGGCATGATAAAATTGGGATCAAAAGTTGATCTGTACCTTCCGGAAGGCGTTGTTCCGGCGGTGAAAGTCGGGCAGAAAGTCAGGGCGGGAGAGACAGCGATCGGAGTGATGCAAAATGATTAGAAGAAAAACCGATAAACCGGTACCACTGAGAGTGATAATACCCAACATGATAACAAGCGGCAACATGCTTTGCGGCATGCTCTCCCTTGTCCTTGCCTTCCACGGGCATTTTGTTCCGGCATCCTGGCTCATCTATATCGCGGTGATCTTTGATTTCATGGATGGCAAGATGGCCAGGAGGCTTGGAGGCGGAAGCAGTTTCGGCATGGAACTGGACAGCCTGGCCGACGTGGTGAGTTTCGGTGTCGCCCCGGCAATGATCATGTACTCGGTCTACCTGAAAGGCTTTTTCGGGGTTACCGGTGCCGTGGTAGCAGCCTTTTTCGCGCTTTGCGGAGCCTTGAGACTGGCCAGGTTCAACGTGCAGCATGTTGACGGTTCGTTCCAGGGATTACCGATACCGGCGGGGGGACATTTTCTTGTCTCCTTTGTTGTCGCCGGCATCTATCTTCATCCGGCGATAATGGCGATGGTGGTTGCCGCGGCGGGAGTGCTCATGATATCCAGCGTTCCCTTCGGTAACCTGAAGGCCCTCAAACCTGGCAACCTGGACAGGAAAAAGGCCTTTTTCCTCTGGGCCTTTGCCTTGACCCTGATAGTTGTTCTCAGGAACAGGGCACCCCTGACAGGAATACTTGTTTACATAGCGAGCGGGTTCGCCGGTGTCGACTGGGGCAGATGGCTCTCCCTGGAGAGCGTTAGCGAAGAAGATCTTGCGGATGAAGAGGTTTAGAGCATAAATCAGAGTCTGGTCTGGAGGTGCCTTTTTCCGTGAACAGCCTGTTGGGGTATCTGATAGTGGGAGCTATAGCGGGATGGCTTGCCGGCAAGGTCTGGCAGGGCAGAGGGTTCGGTTTTTTCGGCAACCTTGGCGTGGGCATCCTTGGAGCCTTTGTGGGTGGGGTTATCTTCAGTTCCATCGGGCTCTACCCGATGGGTTTCATTGGTTCCCTGGTCATGGCCTTTGCCGGGGCGGTGGTCCTTCTTTTCCTGGTGGGTCTGCTCAGGGGCAGGAGAAGGTAGTCAGGATTTTCCGGTAAGTAAAAAAACAGGCTCCCAGGGGAGGTCCTTGCAGGGCAGCCCCTGGGAGCTTTCTGTCAATAGGCCTTGCCGAGCCTTGGCCAGATGAGGTATATCGCCACTACCGACAGAAGCAGCGAGGGAAGCATGAAAGAACCGTTGTAAATGGCGGAGTAGAGCCAGACATTGGTTCCTTCCGGCGCATAGGCCGCGAAAAAGATTACCCCGGACAGAAGGTGGCAAATGAAACGGGCGCTGGACCCGATGACGGGCCCGAGCCAGAGCGGGCGTCTGATCAGGGCTGCCAGGGAAAGTGCCCCGAAGGCCAGCGGATAATCGAGAAGGGCCTGTGCCGGATGGACCACGTACCCTCCCAGGATCAACTGTAGAAGACCTGCCACGCTTCCTGCCCCGAAACCCGCCCGGAGCCCCCACCGTAAAGAAAAAACAAGCAGCGGGATGTTTTCCAGGGTTATTGAACCTCCCTGCGGCATTCGCCAAAGACGAACATAGGAGAGAGCCAGTGCCATTGATGCGGCAAGGGCTCCTTCAACAAGTATCCTTACCTTTCTGTTTTCCATTTTCCCGTCCCCTTTCGGTATTTAGAAACGGGAACCTGTCCTGGATCGAAGAAAAAGCCCCCCGGATTTCCGGGGGGCTAACGGGGCCAATTTGGATATCTGTCCCGCAAATCCCTTCGCCGGCATGACCCGGATCAGGTTCCAGGGGTCGAGACCTTCAGTCTCCTCTCAGCCGTCATCAGACGACTCCCCCATTGCGATGTTCTTTATACGTCGGCAAGTTGTATTTGTCAAACCCTTTTATTGTCCTGTTATTGTTCTTTGCTGCCGGGTGATGTTATAGTCGTGTGCAGATACAATGAAGCACAATCATAATTTTTGAGGTGATACTGTTGCTGAAGTTCTTCTGCCCCAGGTGTGGGAAGGTCTGTGAGGAAGCGTTTAGGCCCGTTAGATGTCAGTGCGGTTCGCCGCTGAAAAGTTCACTGGACTGGAAAGACCTTGACATCGACGCTTCTGCTCCCGGCATGTGGAGATATTCTGGTGTTCTTCCCCCCGTAGACAGATCCGTTTCCATGGGAGAAGGCTGGACTCCAATGATCAGTGGGGGCAGCAGAAACCTTTTCTATAAACTCGAGTATGTCTCTCCTACCGGTTCTTTCAAGGACAGGGGGGCTGCGATAGTCATGGGAGAGGCGAAGTCCCTGGGCTGCGGCTCTGTGGTGGAGGACTCATCCGGAAACGCCGGGGCGTCGGTCGCCGCCTATGCTTCCAGAAGCGGAATAAAGGCAACCATTGTGTTTCCCCGAAATGTATCGGAACAGAAGAGAAGACAGTTCGAACTTTACGGGGCGGAACTTGTGGAGGCCGAAGGGGGCAGAAAGGCTGCTGCTGAAATGGCCATGGAGATGGCCAGGTCAACTTTCTACGCCAGTCATGTCTGGAACCCCCTCTTCCTTGAGGGGACCAGGACCATAGCCTTTGAGATATGGGAACAGCTCGGGAAAAGGGCACCGGAAACAGTTATTGTTCCCGCAGGCAACGGGACCATTCTCCTGGGGATTTTCAAGGGATTCAAGGAACTTCTCCAGAGGGTCAAGATCAACCGTCTTCCCAAAATAATAGCTGTCCAGAGCGAAAACTGCTGTCCCCTCTTTGACGCGTGGAAGGGGACATCCACTGAACCATATCGAAATACTGTGTCTGAGGGGATAGCCGTGGGCGACCCGCCCCGAATGAAGGAAATGATAGATGCCGTAAGGATAAGCCGGGGAGATGTAGTAACCGTAGGAGACGAGGCCGTACTCGCAGAAAGGAAAAGGCTTGCTGTGGAGGGCGGTCTGTTCGTCGAGCCCTCGGCTGCTGTTGCACCGGCGGCGGAGCGGATGCTCAGGGAAAGCGGGAAAATTACTGAAAAGGAGACCGTAGTGGTCCCCCTGACCGGAACGGGGCTCAAGGGAACATATAAACAGTGAATCGGATGATTCAAAGGCGTGAACAGTTAACGGTGTGAAGCGAAAAGGCGAGGACAAGTCACGCTCTCGCTTATGTTTGTCATCCTGAGGAACGAAGTGATCGAAGGATCTGGGTTTTCGTGAATCGTAAACCGTGAATCGTGAATCGAGAATCGAAGAACCGAGGAGACTGGAGACAGGAGTCAGGAAAACCAAAAAAAGGCCAATTCAGATTCTTCACCCTTCGGGTTCAGAATGACAAGTTCTTGCTCTTCGGGAGGTCTTTCCCGAAAGGCGACTCGCCTGAAAGCGTTCGTTTCTCCGCCTGCTCCGGGGCGACCGCACAGTGCAGGGAAAAGGCTCCGGCAGGTGTGCTTTCCCTGCCCCTTCGCGACGGCTGCGAACCTCACCGGCTCCTGTGCCTCCGGTAAAGCCCCCCTCAGGACCCGGCCTTGTCTCCAACCTCCTGACGCCCGTCTCCAGTCTCCTTGCTTTTTCGATTCACGATTCACGCGCCCTTTAAAACACTAAAACTCAAGCATTGTTCCTATCCCGATGCGGCAGGCCTTGTCGTAGATTACCCTTGCCGTTAAGAGGTCGTGGCTTGCAAGGCCTATCAGCACTGCTGCTCTCCGGCCCCCGTTTTGGGGTGCTTCCATTTTTCCCGCGCAAATCTCACCCATATCGGCCAGTACTTCGGACGGATACTCCCTGAAATACGCGCCGCCCTCCTTCATCCAGAGGTACTGGGCGCGGTCATCGGTAGTGAAGAAAGAGGCCTCTGTCATGACACTGGCCTCGAAAGCGGAATCATAATCCACGGAAACAGCCAAAACGTCTTTTTTCAGCCACTCTGCCGGGATAAAACGTTTGGGGTCATGCCTGATCGGAGTGCATGTCACAACAATATCCGATCCCTTTAGTGCGCTTTCAAGATCAGGAGATATCTCAATATCCAGTTCCGGTGCTTTTCTCTGCATTTCTTCCAGAAATGTCTTTCCGTGATCGGGAATGATGTCGAAAGCCCTGACTTTGCGAAGACCTTTCATGGTTTCCCTTAGCGCTATTAGCTGTGTTCTGGCCTGGACACCCAGACCTATGATGGAGAGGGTGGAAGCGCCCTTCGGTGCCAGTTTGTTTGCTGTTATGGCGGTTGCCGCACCGGTCCTGTAGGCAGTGATCCAGCCCGCATCCATCACCGCCAGAGGTACACCCGTCTCCGCGTCGTTGAGGATTATCAGTCCCATTATCAGGGGCAGTCCCTTTTCCGGGTTCGATGGATATCTGGAGACCCATTTGATGCCAGCTGTATCGGCGATGCCCGAAATGAAAGAAGGCATGGCATGAATGTAGCAATCTTCCCGTGGGTGAACTTCAGGTTTTCTCGGAAGCTGGACCATGCCTTCACCTTTAAGCGCGAAGCCTTCTTCGACAGCCACGATGACCTCTTTTACTGGTATCCTCATTGATTCGATCTGGCTTCGGTTCAAATAAAGAATGTCCAATTGTTTTGCCTCCCGGATAAAGTATGGAAATTAGAATTGTTCGACCTTATTATACGCCCGAGGGGCCTTGAAAAAAACCCCTGAACTGTATGAAATGAGTTTACCAAGAGGTTATACTTGCCTGAAAGAAGAAAGATCATATCTTTGGAAAGAGGTATCCGGGTTGAGAGAAGTCCATGTATCTTCCATTGAGGAAGCGGTAAAAAACCTGTTCATCAAGGCCAATACATCAATAGGACAGGATGTCTATAACGCCCTGGTTCATGCTCTTGGAAAACAGGAGGATTCGCCGACAGGCAGGGATGTTCTAGAGCAGATAATAAATAATCACGATATTTCCCGTGAGGAAGGTCTTCCAATTTGCCAGGATACGGGCATGGCAGTGGTCTTTGCCGATATTGGACAAGATGTCCGGTTTGTGGGAGGAGATTTCACTGTTGCTGTCAACCATGGAGTGGAGCAGGCCTATTCAGAAGGATTTTTCCGGAAATCCCTGGTCAGGGATCCCCTTTTCGATCGTACCAATACAGGGACCAATACCCCGGTGGTTATTCACGTATCCATTGTTCCCGGGGACAGGGTGGGACTTCTGGTTACACCCAAGGGCTTTGGAAGCGAAAACATGAGCGCCATGAAGGTAATTACGCCTGCGGAAGGGGCGGATAAAGTGATCGAATTTGTCAGGGATACCGTGGTCGCGGCCGGTCCCAATCCCTGTCCACCCACCATCGTGGGTGTTGGCGTCGGCGGCACAATAGAAAAGGCAGCTCTCATGGCGAAGAGATCCACCCTTCGACCGGTTGGAAAAAGGAACGGGGATCCTCGGTATGCTGCCCTGGAAGAGACCATACTGGACGCCGTTAACAGTACAGGTATCGGACCTGGAGGTTTCGGAGGTCGGGTCACATGCCTTGATGTCCATGTTGATTTTACCGCCGGACATATCGCCGGAACTCCCGTGGTCGTGAATATCTGTTGTCATGCGGCCAGACACGCGGAAGTGACCATATAGAATGGGGACCCAGTGATGATGGTTCAGGAAAGAAAAATAATCACCGTACCTCTTTCAAGGGAGACAGCCCTGTCACTCCATGCAGGTGACAGGGTCCTGATCGATGGCAACCTTTATACGGGACGAGATGCTGCCCACAGGAAAATGATCGAATCTCTGGGTGAGGGGAATCCTCTCCCTTTCGACATTGAAGGCCAGATTATTTATTATGTCGGGCCTTCACCCGCCCCGCCAGGGAAGATCATAGGCTCGGCAGGACCCACTACCAGTGGAAGGATGGATCCCTTTACCCCGGCCCTTCTGGACCTGGGTTTGAGAGGGATGATAGGCAAGGGGTACAGGTCTGAAAAAGTTATCCAGTCCATGGCCAGAAACGGGGCGGTCTATTTCGGGGCTGTAGGGGGGGCTGCCGCCCTAATTGCAAGGAGCATAATCCAGGCCGAGGTGATCGCGTGGCCTGAACTGGGGCCGGAGGCCGTGTTCCGCCTGGAAGTAAGGTCCTTCCCGGCCATAGTGGTGATAGATGCTTTCGGAAATGATGTCTATCGTACGGGGCCTCCCGTTTACAGGGCGGGAAGGGATGGAGGAGAAAGTTGATAAAATATACCAGCGGCCAACAAGGGTTTCCGCGATTTTTCTGGGCGGGAGACTCCTGCGTTGTGGCCGAATTCGGGGACCGTATCGATCTGGATCTCAACGCCAGAGTGAGACTTGGAGCGAGGAGACTGGAAGAAATGGCCCCATCCTGGCTCGTTGAGACGGTTCCGACCTACAGGTCTCTGGCCGTCTACATAGATCCCTGGTCGACCTCCAGGGAAGAGGCTATGAAAATGGTTCAGGAACTCTGCGAGGTGACTGGGAGTTCTCTCTTGCCCGAACCGGAGAGGTTGGATATCCCCGTTTGCTACGGGGGGGATTACGGACCCGATATGGAGAGGGTGTGCTCTCATGCGGGGCTGGTTCTCGAGGAAGTGGTGGAGCTTCATTCAGCACCTGAATATCATGTCTACATGATCGGTTTCTCGCCCGGGTTTCCCTATCTGGGAGGAATGGATCCAAGGATCGAAACACCCAGGCTTGGGAATCCGAGGACTGCGATACCGGCCGGAAGTGTTGGTATTGCCGGAATGCAGACAGGTGTATATCCTGCGGAAACACCGGGGGGTTGGAACCTCATCGGCAGAACCCCGTTAAGATTGTTCGATCCGGGAAAAAGTGACCCCTTTCTATTGAGTGCCGGTATGAAGATAAGGTTTGTGCCCGTAGACCGGTCCGTTTTTCAGGAATTTTCGGAAGACCCTATGGAGCCGGCACGATGATAACCATAGAATCGCCGGGGCTTTTGACGACTGTACAGGACAGGGGGAGATGGGGCTACCAGGCTTTCGGAATGCCGGTATCCGGGGTGATGGATATCTATTCCCTCATGGCGGGTAACGCAGTGGTTTGTAACGAACCCGGCGCGGCCGCCCTGGAGATAACCCTCCTGGGACCCAGTGTGCGTTTCGGGTCTTCCCGAATGTTCTGTGTGACCGGGGGAGATCTTGCTCCGAGACTGAACGGCAGCGAGGTTCCCTTGTGGGAGGGTGTCATAGCCAGGGAAGGGGACTTGCTGTCCTTCCATGGTGCTACCCAGGGAGCAAGGGCCTGGTTGTGCATCAGCGGAGGCATTGATACGCCGCCGGTAATGGGTAGCAGGTCCACCTGTCTTCGAGCCGGGATAGGAGGCCACCAGGGAAGAAAACTGGTCGCCGGGGATGTTATTCCCCTTGGCAGACCCGACAGGCTCTGGTACAGGGGAGAGGGGTTCTCCATACCAGTTCATTTCAGGAACAAGGCGGATGATTGTCCGGCAATAAGGGTTATCCAGGGCCCCCAGGAGGAAATGATCTCCGCGGCAGGGTTAGAAGCATTTTACGGGTCTGTTTTTCGTGTTTCGCCGGAGTCAGACAGAATGGGGTATCGCCTTGAAGGGAAAAGGGTGGAGCATGCCGGAGGTGCTGATATCATTTCCGATGCCATACCCCTGGGGGCTGTGCAGGTGCCGGGTCACGGGTCGCCAATTATTATGCTGGCGGACAGACAGACTACCGGTGGCTATCCCAAGATAGCTGTAACAATAGGGGCGGACATTCCCATTCTTGCCCAGATTTCGCCCGGGGATCACCTTTCTTTCAGGAAAGCGGATATGGCTGAGGCAGAAACAGCATTGCGATCAATGTCGGAACACCTCTATCATGTGCGGGCTATGGCTGCGGACTGGAGATCGCGCTACGGTAAAAGGATGGTCCCAAAGAGAGAGGGAAATATGATCCTGCGGATAGAGGGTAAGGGCTATGATGTTTCATGGGAAATCCTGGAATGAAGTTTTAATAAATGAATACATTCGGAGGAGTCGCTCATGAAGTCAAGAGTTGATCTCAACTGTGACCTCGGGGAAGGTTTTGGCCCATGGCGCATGGGCAGCGACGAAGGGATTATGGATCATGTGACTTCCGTGAACGTGGCATGCGGTTTCCACGCGGGAGACCCTGTCGTGATGAAGGATACTGTTGAAAGGGCTGTGGCGAGGGGAATAGCGATCGGCGCGCATCCAGGCTACCCTGACATCCAGGGATTCGGGAGAAGAGAGATGAGCTGCACCCCCGATGAAATATATGCCTTTTGTCTCTACCAGATCGGGGCTTTGATGGTCTTTGCGAGATCCTGCGGAGTCCGCCTGGCGCATGTGAAACCCCACGGAGCTCTCTATAATCGCGGAGCGAGGGACGAAGAGGCCGCATTTGCTATTGCCCGGGCGTCCAGGGATGCCGACAGGAATATGGTGCTTGTAGGACTTCCGGGTTCGGCTTTTGAAAAAGCCGCGATTGAAACGGGCATACCTTTTGCCTCGGAGGCTTTTGCCGACAGGGCTTACATGGAAGATGGATCTTTGGTGCCAAGGTCATGGCCTGGTTCTGTGATCCACGATCCGGAAGAGGCTGCGAGAAGAGTTCTCGAAATGGTCAAGGAAGGAAGGATATCAACCTGTAAAGGAAGCATGCTTCACATAAGACCGGATACTGTCTGCGTTCACGGGGATACACCGGAGGCCTTGCGCATGGCCCGGGCGATAAGGGAAAAGCTGGAAGCAGAAGAGATTGTCATCGCACCAGTTGGTTCTGGTTCGTGACATCAGAAGAGATCAGTTGTTTTAATTTGCTGAAATGTATGTAATTGTCTCGCAATTCAATGAAATGGTTGCATCAAAGACCCTGTTAGGGAATAATAGTCGCGTTTGTCGTTTTATTCATGTTTGGGTTGTTATTTGAAGCACAGTTCAGTATATTCTGCACTTTATGAATGTTGTTTTTTACAGCAAAGGTCGATCCGGAAATGAAAGGGGCGTTTTTTGTGAGCAAAAAGGAAGTTTGCAAGGATGTGCTCGAGGGCAAACAGTCTTACGACGGAAAAGTTGCGAAAAACCTGTCCAGACAGCCCGAAATGAAAGAATCTTTCAAAACGATCGGAGGCATCCCTCTCGAGAGGCTCTATACCGAGATCGATCTGCAGGACATCGATTACTGCAGGGATATCGGGTTCCCCGGGTCCTACCCCTATACGAGGGGCGTGCAGCCCACGATGTACAGGGGGCGTTTCTGGACAATGCGCCAGTACGCAGGATTTGCTACCGCAGCGGAATCCAATGCCAGATATAGATACCTGCTGGAGCAGGGTCAGACCGGTCTTTCCGTTGCATTCGATCTTCCCACCCAGATAGGTTACGATTCGGATCACCCCATGGCCAGGGGGGAGGTCGGCAAGGTGGGTGTCGCCATTGACAGCCTTGCTGATATGGAGGTACTTTTCGACAAGATACCCCTTGGCAAGGTTTCCACATCAATGACCATAAACGCCCCGGCTTCGGTGCTGCTAGCCATGTACATAGCCGTGGGAGAAAAGCAGGGAGTAAAGGCTTCAGATCTTTCAGGCACTATCCAGAACGACATCCTCAAAGAATACATTGCCAGAGGTACATACATCTTCCCACCAAAACCTTCCATGCGGCTCATCACTGATATCTTCGGGTTCTGCAGCGACAATGTTCCAAAATGGAACACCATATCGATCTCCGGTTACCATATCCGCGAGGCTGGTTCAACAGCGGCCCAGGAGGTTGCCTTTACCATCGCCGACGGTCTCGCTTATGTAAAAGCCGCGGTGGATGCCGGTCTTGATCCCAACGTCTTCGGCCAGAGACTTTCCTTCTTCTTCAATGCCCACAACGATTTCCTTGAAGAGGTAGCCAAGTTTCGTGCCGCAAGGCGTCTTTGGGCCCGGCTCATGAAGGAGCGCATGGGGGTTACAGAACCCAAGGCCATGATGCTGCGTTTCCATACCCAGACTGCGGGAAGCACTCTAACTGCCCAGCAGCCGGAGAACAACATAGTCAGAGTGGCTATCCAGGCTCTTGCCTCTGTGATGGGGGGGACCCAGTCGCTCCACACCAACAGCTTTGATGAAGCCCTCGCGCTTCCTACTGAGAAAAGCGTAGGGATAGCCCTTAAGACCCAGCAGATAATTGCCTACGAATCCGGTGTTACCAACACCGTAGACCCGATGGCCGGTTGCTATGTTGTCGAGAGTCTGACCAACGAGATCGAAAGGCAGGCCATGGAGTACATCGAAAAGATCGGTGAGATAGGCGGAATGCTTGTGGCCATCGAGAAAGGCTATCCGCAGCAGCAGATACAGGATGCGGCTTACCAGTTCCAGAGGGAGGTCGAAAGCGATGAGCGGATCGTGGTCGGTGTCAACAAGTTCCAGATCGACGAAAACGGCGGAGGAAGGGAGCTTCTGAGGGTCGATCCCTCGGTGGGAGCCAACCAGGAGAAGGCCCTTGGCAAAATGAAACAGGGTCGGGACAACGTCCTTGTCTCGAATCGTCTTGATGCCGTTCGTGCCGCCGCAAGGGACGAAAGTGTCAATCTGATGCCTGTCATCATAGATGCGGTCAGGGCCTACGCCACCGAAGGAGAGATCTGCGGGGTCCTTCGCGAGGAGTTTGGCGAGTACAGGGAGAATATCGTCCTTTAGGGACGTTCTGGATCAGGAGGGACTCATGATGAGCGATCGCAGGATACGTGTAATAGTTGCAAAGCCGGGGCTTGACGGACATGACAGGGGTGCCAAGGTCGTGGCGAGGGCCCTGCGGGACGCCGGTATGGAAGTTATCTACACCGGCCTCAGGCAAACCCCCGAAAGCATTGTTGAAACGGCGATACAGGAGGATGCTGACGCCATAGGGATAAGCATCCTCAGCGGGGCCCACGAGCATTATTTTTCAGAAATAATTTCGCTTCTCAAGAGCAAGAACGCCGAAGACATAATAGTTTTTGGTGGAGGAGTTATCCCCGAGGGGGATATACCCGGGCTTATGGAGATGGGGGCTGGGGCAATATTCGGTCCCGGAACACCGACGAAGACCACTATTGAATGGCTTGTTGAGGCCGTGGGGAAAAGGGGAGTAAAGAACTGACGTCTCTTTCGTTTTTGCAACACCTGACATTAAGCGGCTCGACAAGCAGGTATATGTAGCCATATGAATATCCCGCTTCGGGATTAAAAATATCGGGGATCCCTTGGAAAAGGGCCGGATGGAGGCAGGTAATGAAACCTACGGCAATAGATCATATCGGGATAGCTGTCGTCAGCATCGAGGAGTCTCTCAAGTTCTGGGAGGGATCCCTCGGGATCAGGTGTGCGGGGATCGAGGAGGTCGCCGAGCAGAAGGTTAAAACTGCTTTTTTGCCATTGGGTGATACCGAGGTAGAGCTTCTTGAGGCGACTGATCCGGATAGCCCCGTGGCGAAGTTCATCGAAAAGAAGGGCGAGGGTATTCACCACCTGGCCATAAGAGTTGAGAACCTCGAAGAGGCTCTCGAAAAAATGAAGGCCATGGGAATGAAAATGATCGATGAAAGACCGAGGTATGGTGCGGGCGGAGCAAAGATAGCCTTCGTGCACCCCAAAACAGCGGGTGGTGTTCTGCTGGAGCTCAGCGAGCGGGATTGAACTTTCGACGGCGGCGGGCCGGGATATTTTTGTACAAAGGGAGGAAAAGAGATGTCTGAGAGGACGATTGGGGAGCTTTGCGAGAACCTGGAGCGTTTCAGGGAAGAAGCTGAGGCCGGAGGTGGCGAAAAGGCCATCGCAAAGCAGCATGAAAAGGGCAAACTGACGGCCAGGGAGCGAATTGACAAACTTCTTGACGAGGGAAGTTTCGTCGAACTGGACGCTTTCGTGGAGCATCGCTGCGTCAACTTCGGGATGGAAAAGAAAGCCTATCCCGGGGACGGAGTGGTCACCGGTTACGGTACCGTGGATGGAAGACTGGTCTATGTTTACAGCCAGGACTTTACGGTAATGGGCGGCTCCCTGGGAGAGATGCACGCAAAAAAGATCTGCAAGGTGATGGACCTGGCCATGCAGAACGGCGCTCCCGTTCTTGGGCTCAACGACAGCGGTGGGGCCAGAATACAGGAGGCTGTCGACAGCCTCAGCGGATATGGAAACATCTTCTACCGCAATACCATTGCCAGTGGTGTGGTACCCCAGCTTTCGATCATAGTGGGTCCCACGGCGGGGGGGGCAGTTTACAGCCCGGCGCTGACAGACTTCATCTTTATGGTGGACAAGATAGGCATCCTCCACATAACCGGCCCCGCAGTGATCAAGGCTGTGACAGGTGAAGATGTGACAAGCGAGCAGATCGGTGGGGCCATGGCCCATAACCAGATCTCGGGCAACGCCCATTTCTTCGCTTCCACCGAGGAAGAATGCTTTGGACAGATCCGGAAGATGCTTTCCTATCTTCCCTCCAACAACATGGAGGAACCACCCTTTGTTGATGCGGGTGACGACCCCTACAGGACCGACATGAGCCTGCGCGATCTTGTGCCTACCAATCCCAACAAGGGCTACAAGGTGCAGGATGTACTTACGCGTATAGCTGATGGCGGCGAATTCTTCGAAGTCCAGCCCATGTGGGCAAAGAACATGGTTACCGGATTCATGAGGGTCGGCGGATACGTTACCGGAATAATCGCCAACCAGGCAGCCATCATGGCCGGATGTCTCGATATAGATGCTTCCGACAAGGCCAGCAGGTTCATTCGTTACTGCGATGCCTTCAACATCCCCATCGTAACCTTCGTCGATGTTCCCGGCTATCTCCCGGGCAAGGCACAGGAACTTGGAGGGATCATAAGACACGGCGCCAAATTGCTCTATGCCTACAGCGAATCTACGGTCCCGATGATAACGGTGGTCCTCCGCAAGGCTTATGGCGGTGCCTATCTCGGGATGTGCAGCAAGGACCTTGGAGCCGATGTTGTCCTTGCGTGGCCCCAGGCAGAGATAGCGGTCATGGGTGCGGAGGGGGCAGGCAACATCATCTTCAAGAAGGAGATCGAGAGTGCCCCGGATCCGCAGGCCATGAGAACCCAGAAGATCGAGGAGTACAGGGATGCTTTCGCTACCCCGTACCAGGCGGCAAAGAGAGGTTTTGTCGACAGGGTTATCCTCCCCGAGGATACGCGAGGAGAGATATACAGAGCCCTGGTCCAGTGCGAAAGCAAGCGCCAGCTTCGTCCGCGCCGCAAGCACGGGGTAATGCCCCACTAGCCGAAGGAGGTAGTTGTTCATGGAACTTTCTCACATAGCGGACAAATTCTCCCACGGTCTTGGAGGAGCCTTTGCCCTTGCGATGATAGCCTTCTCGATAGTTTTCCTGGTGCTCATGGCGCTGACTTTAATCATCATGGGAACGCGCTACCTGGCGGATTTTTCGGAGGGTAAAAAGCAGGCCCCGAAAGCCCCGCAGGCACCACAGGCGGCAGATACTCCCAGTGCCGCTCCCCAGGCTTCGACCGGGGCAGACAGAAACGTTGTTGCCGCGGTCATAGCGGCTGCTATTGCTGCCTCTGGTGGAGGAAGGGCCATATCAGTTCGTCCACTTACTGTAAGCAACCGGGGAAAAAGTTCTGCCTGGAAGACCGCTGGCAGGATGGACCTCCTCGAGGGGTTTGAGTAAGAACCGGTAAATGGTAAACGGTAAACGGTCAACGGCTTTTTCGATCTTTGTTCAAGGTTTTACCGTTCACTGTTTACTGTTCACGGTTTACGCCTTTTATATTGGAAAGGCGAGTATATTTTAAAAAAAACCCTGAACCCAAAATTTTCTAGAAGAAAAAAACAAGGAGGAAAAACAAAGCCATGTCCAAAAAATACAAGATCACCGTAAACGGAACAGCATATGAGGTTGAAGTAGAAGATATTGGCGGATCACCCGCTTCGGCTCCCGTGGCAGCTCCCGCAACTGCGGCAGCACCTGCACCCGCGGCAGCACCTGCACCTGCGGCAGTACCCGCCCCTGCGGCTGCTCCTGCTCCTGCGGGAGGTACTACCGTTACGGCGCCGATGCCAGGCAAGGTTCTTAAAGTGGCGGTGAGCGTGGGAGCCGCTGTTAACGCGGGGGATCTACTTCTGGTTCTCGAAGCCATGAAGATGGAAAACGAGATACAGGCTCCTTCTGCCGGGACGGTCAAGGAGATCAAGGTCTCCGACGGATCTCCGGTCAACACCGGCGACGTGCTCGTGGTTCTGGGCTAGGGCTTCAATAAGCCCTTGCCAGGGGAGGTACGCAAATGGGACTTTATTTCAGGGCTCTTGCGGAGATCGCGGAACAATCGGGATTCGCGGGGCTGACAACCGGGAACCTGATAATGCTTGTGGTGGCGCTGGTTCTACTGTACCTGGCCATTGCCAAGGGGTTTGAGCCGTTGCTTCTTGTTCCTATAGCAACAGGATGTCTGCTGGTCAACCTTCCTCTTTCGGGGATCATGGACGAGGGCGGATTTCTCCGTTACCTGTTCTACGGCGCCGAGCACGAGATTTACCCTGTAATTATTTTCATGGGAATTGGTGCCCTGACGGATTTCTCGCCTCTTCTCGCGAACCCTATGACTTTCCTTCTGGGGGCCGCCGCCCAGCTTGGAGTGTTTGTGGCACTATTCGGTGCCATGGTGCTCGGATTCTCCGTCCCCGAAGCGGCATCAATTGCAATCATCGGAGGAGCAGACGGCCCTACATCGATATACCTGACGATGAAACTTGCTCCGCAGATCCTTGGGGCGGTAGCGGTTGCGGCCTACAGTTACATGTCACTTGTGCCGCTTATCCAGCCCCCGGTCATCAAGATGTTCACCACAAAAAAGGACAGGGCTATAAGGATGGACGCCCTGCGCCCGGTCAGCAAGAGGGAGAGGATACTTTTCCCCATCGTCTGTACCGTGTCTGCGGGACTGATACTTCCTGCATCGGTTCCCCTCATCGGACTCCTCATGTTCGGGAATCTTCTCCGTGAGTGTGGTGTCACAGAACGTCTCAGCCAGGCTGCTCAGAACGAGATCCTCAATACTGTCACCATTCTTCTGGGTCTTTCCGTTGGAGCCACCATGGGTGCCGAGACATTCCTGACTGTTGCCACGATAAAGATCATCCTTCTGGGCCTGGTGGCATTCATATTCTCCACTGCGGGGGGTACCCTGTTCGGGCAGTTGATGAAGGTCCTTTCGGGAGGCAAGATCAACCCGATGATCGGCGCTGCCGGTGTTTCTGCCGTCCCGATGGCGGCCAGGGTCGTGCAGAGGATAAGTGCCCAGGAGAACCCTTCAAACTTCCTTTTGATGCATGCCATGGGGCCCAACGTGGCTGGAGTCATCGGCACAGCCGTCGCCGCTGGTGCCATGCTGACCCTTCTGACGAACTAGGGTCATTTTCCCGGGCGACAATTTAGGTAAAAGATAAAGGGGAAAGTTTTCGGCAGTGCCGGAAACTTTCCCCCTTTTTTTGTTACGAAAGGAATGGACTGCAGCTATCAGGTCTTGAAACCTTGAAGAAGGCCCCTCTTTGGGGTAAAAATGTATGGGTAATACAATATGCCGTTCAGGGGGAGTAAATGTGGATCTTTCAATGTTCCTTTCCAAAGAGGTGAAACCTGCGCTTGGGTGTACCGAACCGGGGGCGGTGGCTCTTGCCGCTTCCTGGGCCGCTCGATACTCCGAAGGTGATATCAGAGGGATAAAACTGTTTCTTTCCTCCAACATATTCAAGAACGGGCTCCATGCCGGTATACCGGGGACGGGGGGCGAGACCGGCAACCTTCTTGCTGCCGCATTGGGGGCCCTGAAGGGTGACCCGGATAAGGGGCTTACAGCCCTTGAAGGGATAACCGATGATGATGTTTCCAAGGCTCTGGCCTTTGTAGAAACGGGTTGCGTTACGCAGCAGGTCCTTCAGGATGTGCCCGATGTGTTTGTTCAGGCGGAGGTAGTCTCGGAATCTGGTACGGTGTCCGTAGTTATCTCGGGCAGGCATGACAGGGTTGTGGAGATAAGGAAGAACGGAGAGATCATCAAGAGGCTTCTTGAGGCCGACACGGAAGGTGGGGGCAGGCCGCCATATATTGATGAACTCCTGGAAAAGAATATGGAGTGGTTCTGGTCGGCTGTTTCAACCATAGATGCCGGGATGGAAAAGTTTCTTATCGAAGGCTCCGGAGTGAATCTCAAAGTCGCGGAGAAAGGGTTACAAAAACCCTGGGGTCTGGGGACGGGATATCATCTGGAAGCCCTCGGAGGTATGGACGATCTTTTGAGACAGGCCAAGGCGTGGGCCGCGGCTGCAGCAGATGTCCGGATGGCGGGTGGAGCCTGGCCGGTCATGAGCAGCGCGGGAAGCGGCAACCACGGGATCACGGCGATAATTCCCCCATCTCTGGCGGCTCGGGCATGGGGAAAGAGCAAAAGGGAACTTGCCGAAGCACTTATGCTGAGTCATCTTGTCACCGGTTTCATAAAGGCCCACACCGGCCGCCTTACCCCGGTATGCGGATGTGCCGTAGCTGCGGGTGCGGGAGCGGCCGCGGCCATTGTCAGACTTGGTGGTGGCACCGCAAGCCAGGGGGAGATAGCGGTGGCGCTTCTGTTATCTTCTCTTCAGGGGATGGTATGTGACGGGGCAAAGGGCTCCTGCGCCCTAAAAGTAAGCACCGCGGCCGGGGAATCTTTTATTTCGGCCCAGTTGGCTTTGGGTGGAATAGGTGACCCTGGAGAACAGGGCATCATATCGTCAAATTTTGTTGAAGCCGCCCGAAATGTGGGAAATTTCAGCCGTAACGGGCTATCAGGAGCAGATTCGGCCATTATCCGCATTCTTCAGGAGATGGAGGCTTCCGGAAAGAACCCCTGAGAGAGCGCAGTGTCTTCAGGTTGGGATCACCAGAACAGGACAGGGTGATTTCTCAATAATGGCTTCGCCGGTGCTCCCGATGATCAGTTCCCAGAGTTGTCCGTGGGTGGATAACCCCACCACGAGCATACCCGGGGTCATTTCCCGGGCTTTCCGGAGTATCTCTATCTCCGGTTCGCCCGCGAGAACTTCGGCTTTAACATCAGGGTTCCACAGGGCCACTGATTCCCTGACCTCCTCAAGAGCGGAAGATGCTATCTGGAACATATCGCTGGAGGTTGAAGGGTCATCGAGAGATACTGAATGAATGATAGTCATTGGAACGTCTCTTCCATCGAGGAGATTCCCGAGTTCTTCGAGCACCCTGTCGGTCCTCTCCGGAGAAAGGTCCGTGCAGACTGCTACGTGATTGAAAGGGTTCTGGAAAGGAATCTTTGCTTCTGATGTTTTTACGACCAGGTGTGGAATGGCCATGTATCGAATGTAGTTGACAACGACATCGTTGTTTTCTGCGAAGAGGACCGAGACGGAACACCCATGGGAGTGGGCTGTCTCAGAGAGAGTCTCAAGGGGATCCCCGGAGAGGACAAGGGAAGTGCACCCGATCCCTGTCGTGCCCAGTTCAGAAATTATCTTCTCCATGGCTTCTTCGGCTTCCTGTATCATTCGGGCAGTATCAAGTCCCGTCAGGGGCTCCACTACATGTACAAGGAGAATCTCCGAGGAACCATCGGCCAAATTCGCAACTGTCCATAAAAGCCCTCTGTGGGACAGTTCTGAAAAATCGGTTGGAAAGAGAATCTTACGAAACATCACGATAGGCCCCCTTTAGTTTTGTGCTAGACTAAATCAGTTTACCAGACACAAAAAGGCAGTCAAGAAAAGATCTGATCTCGGATGGAGGACGCCAATTGAGCCCATCAACGGATTTAACCTGGACAGTTCTCTCGGGTTTTGCCAGGGTCGTCAGAATCCTTCCCCACAGGGTTTCGGTCTCTTTAGGTGCGTGGACGGGATTGCTGGTATGGTTTTTCAGCCGGTCAAGGGTGGACAGGGCGGAGGCCAGATGCGTTAAGGCCCTTCAGACAGGGGTTACCAGAGCTCGCGGGATCGTCAGAAGATCCTACGTGAACCTTGGCAGGGGCCTCGCGGAGTTCCTGAGACTCCCCGTTCTTGGGAAAAAGGTTCTGGATTATGTGGACATACACGGCGAGGACAACCTCAGAATCGCACTGGAGAGGGGGAAGGGCGTGATATTCCTTACGGCCCACTTCGGGAACTGGGAGTATAACGCCTCCACCATGGCCGTAAGGGGTTTCCCCATGAACGCTATAGGGGCAGAGCAGAGAGATCCCAGGATCACTGAACTTGTCGTTTCGCTCAGGTCCGCCTGTGGTGTCAAGACTATGAGCAAGGGTTTCGATCTCAAAAGCGCGGTGCGATGCCTCAGAGAGGGGGAGATACTGGGCATACTCCTTGATCAGGATTTTGCGGACAACGGAATAGTTATTCCTTTTTTGGGAATTCCGGCGAGCACTCCCTTCGGTCCCGTGAAGATGGCCGGGAAGATAGGTTCCTCCGTAGTGCCGACTTTCATAGTGCGACGCAAGGACGGAGTTAATCACGATCTGTATATTCTGCCCCCCCTGGATTTTGCTGGAGGCAAACCCTTCGGTGAGGATGTAGAGGCGTCCCTTAAGCTATGCAACGACACCCTTGGCGAATGGATAAGGAAACACCCAGACCAGTGGATGTGGCTATATCCCCGCTGGGCATCAACGACAGGAGACAGGTAAGTGATTGCGGCCGTGGATCCGGGAAGGGAGAAGTTTGGGTGGGCTATCTGTGACGAAGCAGGGGTTCTTTTCCTCTCGGGTGTTTCTCCTGTCGGAGAGCTCTGTCGATGGGGCGGGGCTCTTGCGGCGGCGGATTATGAATACCTGGAGAGCATTGCCCTTGAAAAAAGAGGATCCTTTCAGATTGAAAACTGTCAGTTCCTCATTCTTGCGGGTTCGGGAACCGGGAGCGGTCATGTAATTGAAATGTTGCGGCAGACAGGTCTCGAGGTATGTGCTGTACCAGAGGAAAATTCGACCCTCAGGGGAAGGGCCCTTTTCTGGAAGATCCATCCTCCGAAAGGCCTGGCCAGGCTCCTGCCCAGATCTCTCGCGGTACCATGGCGTTGTGCCGATGATATGGCAGCATGGTGCCTGGTTCTGGAACATCTGGAAAGGCAGAGATCCAAAAATATTGATAGATCCGGAGGATAGCGGTCATGTCATATTCTTCAAGACTCAAGGTTTACATTGAACAGCCCGGATTTTCAGTGGGATGTGTTGACCTGGAGTACAGTGAGGAGGAAATGAAGAGTTTCCCCATGGCTTCAGGACGTCTTCAGGTCGGGAAGATCCTGGTTAAACTTCGCGAAAAATACGGCGACGATCTTAGGGTCGATCTGATAGACCCCAGAAGTCTGACGGCAATGCTGGATATACTCAAATACAGGATCAAGAGCACCGAGCCCACCTGGATATTGGACGGAAAACTGATCTTCAGGGGGGTTCCCGAATGGGAGGAACTTCAGGCAATAATTGATGCTTTTCCCGGATAATAAAGGAAGCAGGGTGTTGAGGTTTGAAAAAATGGTTCAGCGATGTTGCAATTGAGGAACTGATCCTTGGATATGCCTTTGTGAAGTGGATCATACTTGCTGTATTTGCCGGTCTGATCGTGGGTTCCGCGGCTTCGTTGTTTCTCCTGTTACTCGATAAAGGGGTTGCCGGGGGGTTATCTTTGGGTCCGGCCAGATTGTTGCTTCTCCCTCCGGGACTTTTGGCCAGCGTCTTTCTGGTCAAAAAAATGGCTCCCGATGCCGCGGGACATGGTACTGAAAAAGTCATAGAAGCGATCCACCAGAGATCAGGCAGGATATCACTGCCCACCGTTCCCGTAAAACTTGTTGCGACTGTAATTACTATCGCATCGGGCGGGTCGGCCGGCAAAGAAGGCCCATGCGCCCAGATTGGAGCGGGTCTTACTTCTGCCATGGCCAGTCTCATGGGGCTTAATGATACGGACAGGGAAAAACTTGTGGTATGTGGAATTTCCGCCGGCTTCTCGGCCATATTCGGGACCCCTGTGGCCGGGGCCATATTTGGGCTCGAGGTTCTTTTTATTGGAAAAATGTACTACGACGTCATGCTGCCTGCCTTTATCAGCGGGATGATATCCTTTCAGACCGCGTCACTGCTCGGGGTTGTGTACGCCGAACAGAAACTTTCCTCGTTAACGACCCTGGGGGGGACAACCTTGTTGTGGGCGACTCTGGCGGGTGTATTTTTTGGATTAGTTGCCCTTGCTCATATCGAGATCGTATCGGCTTCAGATAAATGGATAAGCAGGATACCAGCAGGGCCCTACATCAAGGCGGCAGGAGGCGGTGTTGTTCTCCTTGTGTTGGCCATGTTATTTGGAACCCGCTACCTGGGCCTGGGGACTGATTTTATTGAGGAGGCCATTTCTGGTTCGAATGTTCCGGGAGGAGCCTTTCTTCTGAAATCTCTGTTTACCGGTATAACTCTTTCGGCAGGGGGTACCGGAGGGATATTGACCCCGACATTTTTCGTAGGGGCGGGATCTGGCTCTTTTTTTGCATCCCAGTTCGGTCTTGATGGAGCGCTTTTCAGTTCCATCGGTCTGGTAGCCGTACTTGCCGGGGCCGCAAATACGCCGATCTCCGCGACGATCATGGCGATAGAACTTTTTGGTTCCGAAGTTGCTTCCTATGCCGCCATCGCCTGTATAGTCTCTTTTGCGATTAGCGGTCACAGAAGCATCTATCCAAGCCAGATCCTGGCAAGGCCAAAATCATCTGTTTTCGGGGTTTCGAAAGAGGGTCTCCCTGTGGAATTTCACGAAAACAGGATCAATCTTTCCGATACCAGGATCCCTTCGATGCTTCTAGAGGCAAAAGCATATTGGGAGAGGCGGGTTTTCTTCCCCAGGGACATGGGGTCACCGGCTGAGGGCAGACAACCGAAAGATATTCAGGAGGGAGAGTAGATCCTTTCAAGGCATGCCAGTGCCAGAGAATCGAGGCTGGATATAATTTTGTCCTGATCCATTGCCGACGAACGGTATGCAAGAGGGAGTTCCGTACAGGCTCCAATTATGGGAAGATCTTTTTCCGACCACAGTATCCTGATACAGGATTCCAGTCTGGCCGCCGATTCACCCAGCCTGTTGGCTTTCACGAGGGCAATTACCTCCTCCAGCATATTTTGTGTCTCAGGTCCCGGTATGAGAAGGGGATAATCCCGTTTTTTTGCTTCGGTCTCGTATATCCTCGAAGAGGAAGTGCCGCTGGTCGCTGTCAGCCAGGCTCCCCCGGGGCTTGTTCTCATTGCCCTGGATATTGTCTCCTCGACAATATGAACCAGGGGGACCGACAGCCGGTCCCTGAATCCGTTGATGAAAACATGAGCAGTATTGCACGGAACAGCAAGCAACTGAGCCCCCCATGACTGTAGCTTTTTCAGTCCTTCCAGAAGCAGAGGGGCGGGATCCTCCCCGCCCCCCGTAATTGCCGCGGTCCTGTCAGGTATCTGGGGATTTGAGAACAGTACCATCCTTGGATGGTCCTGATCTTTTTCGGCACCGGCCATTTCTGCCAGAAGACGAAGGAATTCCGCGGTGGCGGCAGGTCCCATACCCCCGAGGATACCAAGGACTTTATGCGGCTTTTTTGACATCCGCCAGTTCGCCCTCCGTTTTTGCGACGACCGTCGCTACAGTGGCATCGCCGGTCACGTTGATGGCAGTACGAGCCATATCGAGGACAGCGTCGATCCCCGCTATCAAAGCCACTCCTTCAACGGGAAGTCCCGCCTGGGTCAGCACCAGGGTCAGCATGATAAGACCGGCTCCGGGAACACCTGCCGTGCCGATCGATGCCAGTGTAGCTGTCAGAAGTATTCCAAGTTGGGCTCCGATCGAAAGAGGAATACCAAAGGCCTGGGCAACGAAGAGGGCGCAGACACCCTGGTAGAGGGCCGTGCCATCCATGTTGATCGTCGCGCCGAGAGGCAGCACGAAAGAGGAGATCTTCTCGGAAACACCGATGTTTTCCTGGGTTACCCTCATTGTAATGGGGAGGGTTGCAGAACTTGAACGTGTGACGAAAGCCGTCAGGGTGGCCTCCTTGATCCCGTCAAAGAATTTCCAGGGTGACATGTGAACTATCGAGACGAGGAGACCCGAGTAGACCAGAAGTGCGTGAAGGATGCATCCAAGGTAGACCCCGAATATGACCTTGCCGAAGGGAGCAAGGACAGAGACACCGTATTTTGCCACCGTTGCCGCTATCAGGGCGAAAACGCCATAGGGGGCAACATGCATAACCAGTCCGGTCATTTTGTACATGGTCTCGGCCACAGAATCCATGAATCCGATAAGGGGCTTCCCTTTTTCTCCGGCAAAGACCGCTGAAATTCCCAGGAAAAGGGCGAAGACAATGATCTGCAGCATGTGTCCCGACGCCATCGATGATATCGGGTTTTTGGGGAAGAGTCCTATTATGACATCAGAGGTAGAAGGCGGCGTCGGAACCTTGAACCCTGAAAGGTCAGCTCCGAGACCCATACCGACTCCCGGCTGTATGATGTTTCCCAGTAAAAGACCTATAGCGATAGCCACGGCCGTGGTTGCCAGATAGAGCCCGATGGTTTTGATACCAACTCTCCCAAGGGCTCGGGGATCGCCAAGTGATGCGGTCCCCACTACGAGGCTGGAAAAAACCAGGGGAACGACGAGCATCTGGAGCAGAGTGACGAAGATAGTCCCGACGGGTGCTATAAACGAAATAGAATCTCCGAAAACTATTCCAGCCAGGATACCGGCGACGAAACCGATCGCGATCTTCCAGATCAGGGGCATTTTTTTCTTCTCTGCCAAAATATCCCACTCCTCTCAATTATTTCCAGGTGCCGGATGAAACGGTTCATCTAAAACGATATCATCCCTCCCGCCGATCACCTCCGGGTGAATATTCCGGGAAAGGTTAATATAAAAGGGGAAATTTAATGAATCGCTGACAAGATTATATCTCAATTGTCTCTTTTTGTCTTCGGCACTGTGCTTGGGAAGCGTTCTATCTGGTAATATGGTCTGGAAACTTATTTGTCCAGCCACGGGAGGGGTTTTTCTTGCGCAGGGTGATTATGCGAGGCCTTATTGTCATGCTTCTTATCGCTCTTGCCGCTTCGGGATCATATGCGGGCGGGGTGGTTCTGGTGCTTTCGGGAGGAGGAACCCGGGGACTTGCCCACGTGGGAGTTCTCAGGGTCATGGAAGATAACGGTATCAGTGTCGAAGGGATCGTGGGGACAAGCATAGGCTCTATTGTGGGGGGTCTGGCGGCCTGCGGCTATTCATCCGGGGAACTCGAAGACATGCTGGCCGGCCTGGACATGACCTCCCTGCTATACGACAGACAGAGAGAGGCCCAATCTCCTCCGGGTGAGGAAGGGACGGATTCATCCCTTTCCCTGTTCCGGCTGGAGTTCAGCGAAAGGGGACAAATAACCGGACCTCTCGGGGGATTGAGCGGGAAGAGACTTCTTGAGAGACTCCAGGAATGGACGGTTCGTTGCCCGGTTCTCGATTTTGCTGATCTGCCAGTGCCTTTCGCGGCGGTAGCGACGGATCTTGTGACCGGTGAGCCGGTTGTACTCAGAAGAGGAAATCTTGCCTCCGCCATGCGCGCATCCATGGCTATTCCAGGTCTCTTTTCTCCATGGAACGTGGACGGCAGACTCCTGGTGGATGGAGGCCTTGTATCCAACGCTCCGGTCCTGGTCGCCAGAGAACTTTTCCCGGGGTATCCGGTGGTGGTCGTCGACGTAAGCGGTAAGGGCAAGAGCAGGGATGACATTCGAACCGTTGTGGATGTAATGGATCAGATGATCTCAATCATGACCATGCGAAATGTGCAGGAAGAACTTAAACATGCGGATCTTGTTATAACCCCTGATGTAGGGGGACTTCCAATGCTGGACGTGGCAGGACACGAGGAGATCATAAATAGCGGGGAACTTGCCGCGAGGGACAAACTTGACCAGATCATATCCGTTGCCTCAAAAACGACCCCTTCCAGCCCCCTCAAAGCAAGTGAAAAAATTATTGTTGCCGAGGTCAGAACCACAGGGCTTGGAGAAAGGTTCTCTCAAGCGGTTATCGACAGGTATGACCTTTGGGTAGGACAAGAAGCCGACCCTGAATCTATTATTCAGGCCTGCGTTGACCTGAGACAGAGAGATGATGTCAAAGCGGCGGATTTCTCCCTCGAATATCTTCCGGATGGCAGGGCTGCCGTGGTTCTGAATGTCGAAAAGGAACCAGCCTGGGAAGTTGTTGCTGGAGGATATGCCTCCAATCTCAACCCCTATGCCGCGGTCTACCTCGATACGATCAGAAGGGATCTCTTTTCGGAAGCAGATTCTCTAAGGACCCGCTTTGGGATCAGCGAACGCTGGCATTTCTCGGCGAGATACCTCTCTCCCGTCGAGGAGGGTTACGGCAGGTGGGAGGCAAACATCAAGGGAGGCAAAAGGATCTATTCTCCCCCAGGATCCGGGACACTGGAGTGGGAGCAGTATTCCGCTTCAATGTGGCGGCATTATGGTGATGGTCCTTTCAGGGCTTCTCTGGGCTTTGCCGTGGAAGAGACAAGATCAGGGGGGCAGACCGAGAGTTACACCGGTCCTGTTCTCTCTCTTGCCTTTGAAGGCCTGGATGACCCGATAGACCCCACTGAGGGGTTTTCGGCCTCTTTGTCACTTTGGTGGCCCGATACTGACGAACTCCTCGGAAGAATGCGTTTCTTCGGGGTAACGAGTTCAGCAAAGGACTGGAGATTCTATATCAGGGGCGGAGCCATCCTTGGAGATGGAAGCAGGGCATGGCATTCGGCATATCTGGGAGCAAGGGAGGAACTCTACTCCAGGGGGGCAAGCCCACTCCGTTCTTCCAATGCTGCCTGGGCGGGTGTAGGGATAAGGAAAGTTTTCCTCAAGAGCTGGTGGGGGACAATAAACCTGGACCTGTTCGCGACAGCGGGGAGAACATACGACTCATCCTGGAGCGGTGTTGACAAAATCTGGGAGACGGGCATCGCGGTCTCTCTTCCCGGAAAAATTTTCGATGGAAAGATTCTTGTAATCTATGATGACCGGTCGGACTGGAGCTTCGGGTTTGTTCTTGGGAGACCGCTTTGGGAAAACGACCCGCTTCCATGATATCCGGCTTGCCCCGGGAGGGGCTTTATGACTACAATGTGCGATATGTCGTAAAAGAGGCTGCTTAAGGACACGCAAACGTATTGAGGAGGAAGAGAATATGGCTCGCAATATCGCTCCAAGAGAAAAGGACTATTCCCAGTGGTATCTCGATGTGATCAAGGCGGCGGAGCTGGCTGATTACGCGCCGGTCCGGGGTTGCATGGTCATTCGACCGGACGGCTATGCCCTCTGGGAATCGATACAGCATTTTTTTGACGAGGCTTTCAAGGATAGCGGCCACGTCAACGCCTATTTTCCGCTCCTCATACCGATATCCTTCCTTGAGAAAGAAGCGGATCATGTGGAAGGCTTCGCTCCCGAGTGCGCCGTGGTGACTCACGCAGGAGGAGAGGAACTTGAGGAAGCGCTGATCGTCCGGCCGACATCCGAGACCGTCATTGGCCATATGTACAGTAAATGGGTCCAGTCCTGGAGAGACCTTCCCATCCTGATCAACCAGTGGTGCAACGTCATGAGATGGGAAAAAAGATCCAGACTTTTCCTGAGAACCTCCGAATTCCTCTGGCAGGAGGGGCATACGGCGCACGCCTCACGCGAAGAAGCCGTTGAGGAGACACTGCGCATGCTCGAAATATACAGGGACATAATGGAAAACGTCCTTGCGCTGCCGATCCTGGCGGGGGAGAAATCCGAGGGAGAACGTTTCCCCGGTGCCGACAACACCTACACCTGCGAAGCCATGATGACAGACAGGAAAGCTCTCCAGGCCGGGACCAGCCACTTTCTGGGACAGAACTTTGCCAAAGCTTTCGAGATAAACTTCCAGAACAGGGAAGGAGAACTGGAGAGCGCATGGACTACCAGCTGGGGTGTTTCGACGAGGCTTATCGGCGCGATAGTAATGACCCACTCCGATGATGATGGCTTGGTGATACCCCCCCGGGTGGCTCCGGTGAAGGCCGTGATACTGCCTATAAGCCCCGACCAGGAGATGGTCGAGGGCAAACTTCTTCCCAGGGCTGCGGAGATCGCCGAAAAACTCAATGCGGTTCTTGGGAAAAGATCCGTAAAGATCGACAAGAATTTCCACATGAGGCCCGGAGACCGTTTCTTTGGCAGTCTTCAGAAGGGTATCCCCCTGAGGCTGGAGCTCGGAGAAAAGGAATTTGGAAAAGAGGTTCTCCATGCGGTCCGGAGGGACACAGGGGAAAGGTTCGACATCCCGTGGGATGAGGTCGTGACAAGGGTTCCGAAAGTATTGGAGGATATACAGAAGAACCTGTATGAAAAGGCTCTTGCCTTCAGGGAAAAGAACACAATTCATGTAACTGGTTACGAAGAGTTCAGTAAAATATTTGAAGGCAGCGGAGGTTTCGTGGAGGCCTTTTTCGCTGGCGGGCGTGAAGAAGAGAAAAAGATAAAAGAGGAGACAGGGGCAACGGTTCGCTGTTTTCCCCTTGGAAGGGAAGAAACAGGGACCTGTTTCTATACAGGCAAAAAAGGAGCCCGGCTGGCTGTTTTCGCCAAATCGTACTGATCTTTTGATGAAAGAACTTGTTCCCCCGGAGGTCGCCAGAGGGTAAAATCGAAAGTGGAAGGTCTGCGCACCTGCGCCGGAAGCATTTAATTCATTCCCGACAGGGAGGAGAGAACATGGTTTCCGAACTTGGTGTCGGAAATACAAGTATCCGTCTTTACAAAGGGGATATTACCGGATTTCAGGGAGGGGCCATAGTAAATGCGGCCAACTCGGCCCTGTGGATGGGTTCAGGGGTTGCCGGGGCGATAAAGCGCCTTGGAGGAAACAGTATTGAGGAGGAAGCTTTGGGTAAAGCTCCCATACAACCGGGGGAGGCCGTTGTGACAGGTGCCGGCAACCTGAAGGCGAACTACATCATTCACGCCGCCGTCATGGGGGAGGACCTTGTTACCAGCGAGGGCCTTATCAGGACTGCAACTCAGAACTGTCTCTACAAATCCGATGAACTGAACATCGAGAGCGTGGCTTTCCCGGCCCTGGGTACAGGTGTAGGACACTTTCCTGTTGATGTCTGTGCGAAGGTCATGATCGACGAAGTTGTTATGTACCTGAAAGAAGAAACCGATACAGCCCTCCGGGAGGTGGCTTTCTACCTTTTTGGGGAAGAAACCTGGGAATCTTTTGCCAGGGCCCTGGAGAAGGCAAGAAACCACTCGTAAACCGTGAATCGTGAATCGTAGAGCCCAGGCCAAAGACAGAACCAATAAATCTCTAATATCAGACACAAAAAAGGGCCGGAAATCTTTATAAAGCTTTCCGGCCCTAGTGTTTCACACGATCGAGTTTAAGTTCTGGATCTGGTTCAGGTTTGTTTTTGCCCTTGAACTTTCGAGTTACCCGTGACTCTTTACCCCGTTTACGCCTCTGGATTTTTGCCATTCACGACTCACGACTCACGATTCACGCTCCTGAAAATAAGTCCTTGACTTCCTCTTCAAGGCCCGCTATTATACCCCTTGCGCGCCGCGGTCGGCGAAGCCGAAGCGGCGTTTTTTCATGCACCTTGACAAAGCAATATAGGAAGGAGAAGGAACGGGCGAAGATAAACGCCAGAAAATTTTTGGAGAGTTTGATACTGGCTCAGGA